>Ga0247727_10001781_pt1 | contig 50206 bp, 47 predicted proteins | sample WisWelCaveWW1625_FD_202498 | JGI IMG/M metagenome (GOLD analysis project Ga0247727, IMG submission 202498) | Biofilm microbial communities from Wishing Well Cave, Virginia, United States - WW16-25 | ecosystem: Environmental > Aquatic > Deep subsurface > Groundwater > Cave microbial mat | place...
ATGCGACTTTGATGTCATCGTTGGCTGCGGGCTTGCGAACGATTTTGACCAATCAGAAAACCAAAGAAAATATGGTGGTTGAAACAGTCGCGGCTTTTATTCGTGAAATTTTGTCGAACAGATGGGGACACACTAAAAAAAGTGCTGCTGTGAAACTTCTGTCTGAAGACTTGATTGGCCGTCTAACTACACAAAAAGATGTTGAAGTGCTTTGTGTGACGATCGAACAAATTGTCATTCCGACAAATGAAGCATTGAAAATCATTCCCAATGACGATCGAGTTTTTGCAGAATCCGTTGTAAGTGCTCTACTCAAAACGAGAGGCGAAGCGGGCCTGCAAGAAGTAATCAATATTTGGGATGACCTCCGCTTGCATGGATGCCTGGCTGCGGAACGAACCGAAATCGTCAAAAGATTTGGCTTACTTCACAGCTATCTGTTAAATATCGTCGAGCGTAATGATCTGAACATTATTCTGACAGCTTTTTGTCAAGAATATGAAAGACGAGTTGGGCAAAAACGCAAAGGACGAGCCGGACGCGGCGTCGAAAGTGCAGCCACTTTTATTTTGAATTTCTACGGCATCAAAACCAGTGCAAAGCCGGAGCATTTTACGGCGGCATTGGAAATCGACCGCTGGGTGCGCACTCGCGATCGCTGGTACATCGGCATTTCCTGCAAACGCACTTTGCGCGAGCGCTGGAAGCAAGCTTATACCACCGATCTGGGATTGTTAGATCGGCACAGGATCAAATATATATGGCATTTGATTACGTATGACCGCGATTTATCCGATGACAAAATTACTGAGATGGGCAGCCATCGCGTGGTTTTTTATCTGCCGAATGAGGGTGAGAGATATGTTGCAGCTTCCCAACACCCTGGAATGAAAGAATACGTCCGCCCCATGACCGGTTTCATCGAAGATCTAAAAACACATTTGTAACTTTGCTCTTGCCCGTTCTTTGACAATTTGTGCGCGCGACGCAACACTTGCCGGACTTTTTCCGCAGCTCGTCTCATTGGCAGTATTATAAATGGAGGCAGAAATCCGCGCCGCCGTTTAATTTCATTTTTGAATTTCAATCAAAACTGTAACGCACAGAGACAATGAACGATCTTTTCATTCGAGTTCAAGATAAACAGTACGGCCCGTTTTCCGGCCAGGAATTGCGCACGCTCGCACACAAAAGCGGGTTCAGCCCAACGGATTTGGTTTGGAATGAAGATGAAGGGGAATGGGTGCAGGCTTCCGAGCTGCGGGAATTGCGGCACGTTTTTGAAAGCAACGACAAGATCCCCGCGAACCGTTCCAAGCGCATCATTGCCGTGGGCGGCGGCAAAGGTGGCGTGGGCAAGACCGTGATGACTGCCTCCATCGGCGTGGCGCTGGCCAGCATGAATAAAGAAGTGGTGATGGTCGATGCGGATTTGGGCGGCGCCAATCTGCACACCGTCATGGGCATGCTCGAGCCCGAACGTACGTTTTTCGATTTCTATACGCTCAACGTCGAAGACGTCAGCGAAATTATTTTGCCAACGCACGTGAAAGGCTTGCATCTCATCAGCGGCGCCTGCGGCACGCTCGGACTGGCCAACCCGAAATACCAGCAAAAGCTGCGCTTCATTCGCCAGTTGCGTACGGTCAAAGCCGATTTTATTTTGCTTGATCTGGGCGCGGGCTCGTCGTATAATGTCATCGATTTCTTTCTGACCGCGGATGAAGGCATCGTGGTCACCAACCCCGAGCCCATGGCGATTCAGGAATGCTTCAACTTCATCAAGATTTGCCTGATGCGCCGTCTGCGCATTGCGTTCAAGCACAATCCGGCGGTGATGGCGGTGTTGGATTCTGAAGAAGTGAATCGCCCGGGCCGCATCGTGATCAGCATGGCGCAAATTGTCGAAAAAGTCCGCGCTTACGATGCGTCCGCGGCGAACATGATGGAGGCCGTGCTCGAATCGCACCGCCCCAAGCTGATTTTGAACATGGTGATGGAAAAGGGCGACATCAAAGAAGGCATCGCGATTCAAGCGGCGGCTTCGGAGTTGTTGTCGATCGATATCGAATACCTCGGCTACATCACCTATGACCAAAGCGTACGCGCGGCCGTGCGCGAGCTGAAGCCGTTTATTTTGGAAGATCCGACTTCGCCGGCCGCGCAGGATTTGGCCAAAATGGTCAACGTCAAATTTCTCGATCAAACCTCGAAGATCAAAAATTTCTTCGAGCAGCGCCGCTTGCGCAAAAATCTCATGGAACAACGCTCGGAATATCCCGAAATCAATTTGCAAGACCAGGCGCCGATTTGTTCGATCAAATGCTTTTACTGGGGCGATTGCGAGTATCAAAACGGTGGGCATCCGTGTTCGGTGCGGCATTTGGATCCGATTTTTAAATCCTAACTTGAAACAATAAACCGCGCACGCAAAGACGCAGAGTCGCAAAGAAACCGCAAAGTTTTTCTTTGCGAAGCGTTGGCGTCTGGGTGTGAGGTTCTTTGCTTTTTGCACTTTGCTTTTTTATTTTTGTCTTAAAAAAGGAGGCAGGTATGGCGCTCAACGTCACCCCGTTGCACGATCGCATTTTAATCAAGCGCTTGGAAGATTCCACCAAGCAATACGGCAGCATCATCATCCCCGACACCGTGACAGAAAAACCCATGCAAGGCGAGGTGCTGGCCGTGGGCAAAGGCAAGCTGCGCAAAGACGGCGCGCGCCAGGAGCCGGCCGTGAAAACCGGCGACCGCGTGGTGTTCAGCAAATGGTCGGGAGATGAATTTGAATATGAAGGAGAGAAGTTTTTGATGCTGTCGGAGGAAGATGTACTGGCCGTGCTCTAACCTCAAAACCCTGTCATTCAGGAGTCCCGAAGCGCAGGGATTGTGGCGCATTTGACAGAATACGATTCCAGCTTACAGCAATTTGCAGAGGCGTGAACCTGTCATTCGGGAGGAATCTTGTGAAGGACGAGCACAGTATTGATGCGCCACAATTTTTTTGAATGACATCATGTATATTCAAATGAAAATAGAGCAGCCGGTTCTTGCCCCGAACCGGCTGCGGATATTTCCCCGTCTCGAAGATTTTCAAAGCACTTCCTTCTTTCCCATCACTCAGATCAACTGACCGGCTAGTAAACCAAATAACTATTTCATCACCACGAGCTTCTTTTGCAACACGATGCTCCCGGCCTTGAGCCTATACAAATAAACTCCGCTCGCCACCCGCGCGCCGTGTCCATCTTTAGCATCCCACACCACGCTATGGCGTCCCACCGCCTTTTCTCCTGAAACCAGCATACGCACCAATTGGCCGGAGTTGTTGTAGATCGCCAGCGTCACTTCGCCTGCTTCCGGCAGGGCAAAAGTAATTTCCGTTGTAGGATTGAACGGATTCGGATAGTTCTGCTCCAACTGATAACTGGTTACTGCCAATTGATCACTGGCGACTTCTTCACCTTCTTCATCAGCAGAAGCTTTTGGAATCGGAATGCTGCCCGGAGAGAAGTGATGCACGAGCGTCACATCGCGATCGACGGTGACCTTTTTCGCGCACACCGCGCCGCGGAAGCTGCCGTTCTTGCCGATGAACACCTCCGCATTCGGCGCAATGAAAGAGCCCAACACATAACCGTCCTTGTCAAGCAACACCTGCGTGCTTTGCAGCGCGGTGAAAATCGCTTGCGCGCTGTTCGTCTCGCCGCCCGGGGTGATGTTGATCGTAACTTTTTTGCCGAATTTCAAACTGGTCGTCACTTTCACTTCTACCGCGCCGCTATTCATGTTGCAATTCAGCGTCGAAGCGGATTTCGTTTCCAGCTTGGTGAAACGATACTCGCCCGTGCCGAGGTTGAGCGTCGCAGAATTGCCCACGATCACGTTGCCATAAACGCCCGGCGGCAAAGTGAGCGAGCCGTTTTGCGGCACCGTATGATTAGCGCCGCCCGCGGTGAAGGGAGGGGCAGTGATTGCAATTGGTATAACGGTCGCATTTGGAGTTGCGCTGCCGGTGATCGTCGAGCCGGAGGCCAAGGTGATCGTGCCGCCGGCCGTGACATTACCCGCGATGGTGTTATCCTTGTTGAGGTTCACGTTGCCTACGGCAGTGAGATTGCCGGTAAAAGTGTTGGGATCGCCTTTATTGAATTGGATCGCGCCGTTGCAATGAATGTCGCCCTTCGCGTCGGATTTCTTGTTGCGATTGATCGTCACCAAATCGTTGACGAGAATAACGAAGCCGTGCAGGCTCGGCCCGGGATTGACCACAATATCCTGGCTTGCGCCGTTGCTGCAGCCGTTACCATCCGTGAAAGTATAGGTAATCGTATGCGTTCCCACTCCTGCGGTTGTGGGCTCGAACATCGTTCCCGCAATGCCCGGCCCGGAAAATGTTCCGCCCGAAGGTGAAGCAGAGGCCGCGAGATCAACCGGCGCGTCCGTCACCAAGAACGGGCCCACCGCAGTGAAACTGACGCCCGGCAAAGCATTGACGACAATATCCTGGCTCGCGCTGCTGAGGCAATTGTTCGCGTCCGTGAAAGTGTAAGTGATCGTATGCGTCCCCGCACCGGCAGTAGCAGGCTCGAACATCGTTCCCGAAATTCCCGCGCCAGTAAAAGTGCCGCCCACAGGCGAGACCGAGTTGGAAAGATCAACGGCTGCCGCATTCGCACAGAACGGCCCGGCGGGATTGAAGGTCACCTCACATTTGCACTTGCCCGCACTGCCGGCGTTGTAGAGGGATTGGATTTCGGAGGCGGAGAGGGCGCGGTTGTAGATGGATACTTCGTCAATTATTCCATTGAAAAATGCTGTGCTTCCACTATCAATACGCCTTCCAATCCGGACAGGGGTATCGTTCTGATTAATGAAACTACAACTTCCATTTGTGGTGCCAGCTTGCAAAACTCCGTTGACATAAATTTCCATCGCTGGTGGATTCTGTCGATAAACTGCCGCGACATGCGTAAAAACGTTAACAGGGACGGCAGCATTTGTGGTTTGCTGATACATCAGGTCCGTGCTAGAATTCATACCACAAGCTATCCCGAACTGCACGTTACCACCGTTCAGAATGTCAAGCTGCCACGATACATTTGCGAGGTTTCCACCTGAATAATTATACTTCGTTATAACAGGCGAAGGGACAACAAAATAGGCCTCTGGCTTTACCCAGCTCTCCAATGTAAAGTCACCATTTAAATCCAAAGAGCCATTTTCGGGCATTTCGACATAGTCATCCACCCCATCAAAACTAAGCGCTTGGCCAACTTTACCCGATGCGAACGTTGCGCCGTTTTGGAGTGCGCCGTGATTGCTGCCTTGAATATCATTGGTGTTTCCATCGCCCGGCCACCAGCTTACCAAGCCGGACGGTGGATTGACGCAAACCGGAGGCGTCGTGCATTTGCCCGCGCTGCCGGCGGTGTAGATGGATTGGATTTCCGCGGCACTTAGTACGCGGTCATAAATATCGATTTCATCTATCAAGCCCACGAAACGTCCTGACGGTTGCCCATCTCTACCTATGTATAACGGTTCGATCGTATAGCCAGGAAGAAAGGTCGAACTATACCTCATTATTGAGGCTCATCTCAATTGCTTGTTCGACTCCATCAATATAAATTTTGGCATCGGTATTATCACCATTGAGATTCTGCCAGGTGCCCGTAACGTGATACCACCTGTTACTCGACAAAGTCGAAAGAGTTCGCCAGTGTGCGTATCGATTCTCTGCTCTGTTCTCAACTATGAGCGCTAGTTTGCCCCCATCTTGTATACGGAGCATGTACGAGATCCAATTTTCGCTTGTCTGAACCTTGGCAATGATCGGCTGTATCAACGTCGCATCTGCGGTGTTTATCCAGGCATCGAGAGTGAAGCTGGAAACTCTCAAGCCTGCATTGTCCGCAATAAACGCAGCGTCATCCACCCCATCAAAACTAAACGCTTGTCCAACCAATCCCGATACGAACGTTGCTCCGTTTTGTAGCGTGCCGTGATTGCTGCTTTGAATATCATTCGCATCGTCTTCACCCGGCCACCAACTTACCAAGCCGGAAGGCGGATTGACACAAACCGGCGGTGGTTGACTCGCATCACGAATCTCGAAATAATCATACGTCGCCACCGAAGAGCTTGGCGGCTCGCTGCCGTCAAACGCAACGAGGCCGACTTGATCGACGGAAAAGTTCAAATTGCTGATCGTATGATGCAGGGTCCAATTTTGGCCGTCGCTGCTGTAATAGCAACTAGCAGTGGAGCCGCTTTTCTGAATCTTCAAGTAGACAAGATTGCTTCCCCAAGAAGCGCCGCTTTGATGAGCAATGCCACCGCCCACTTCATGAACGACGTCAATCAAAACTTGATAACCGTAACTCAGAACCGGGCCGAAGCGAACATAGTAATCATCATTGTAGTAGAGCAGAATGTGAGCTTGATTGATGGGCGCGACCAAACTGACGTCCAGCTTGGCTTCGACGATGAAATCCGCGCCTGGCGCGGGCCGCAGCAACATGTTCCGGCAGTTGTTCGTCCAGCCCTGCCAAAGATCGCCGTACTCCAATTCGATCTGTAAACCGGTTGGCGTGAGACTCCACGTCGCCGGATTTTCGCGCGTCCACGCCCAACCCGATTGCATCGCGCCGTTGAAGTCATCGCGAAAAAGCACGGACTGCGCGAAGCTCAGAGTGTTCATTAGAATAAAAAGAAGCGCAACGGCAAACACGCGCTGCATTCGCGGCATCGTCGATAAATTTTTCATGGCTGTCGCCCTTTCAAAAGTTGTGGTTCTCACTGTTTTGAAAAAGTGAATTGATGAAATTCCAAGCCCACTGTTGTCATCCCGCTGCAGCGTTTTCGCGTCAAGCTAAAGCGCGAAGCGCACGAAAGTCCCCCTTTAAAGGGGGATCAAGGGGGATGTAAAGCTTTGCTGCATGATCGACTCCGAATTGCGATCACAAATTGCAACTGCTCGCGCGCCACCCAAACGCCGGAGGCGTGCAATGTTTCTAGCGTAACGAGCTTCTACATCCTCTCGGGGAAGTCCGACTTGCGCACGAACACTCTAATGAACTCTCTAAGCCAGTTTGCGCAAGTCGGACTTCGCTCGATTTGCATGTGGAAAGATTTATGAACGCCACGCAAACCACATGTCACGCCTCCGGCGTTTCGAAAATCAAACGAACCGTCGCGCTAGAAACATTTCATCCCTCACGGGATTAAAATCGTGAAACCAGCGCGAAGTCGGACTTGGGCTAAACGACTTTTTAAGAATGAAAGAGCCATAAAGCCCAAGTCCGACTTCACTCGTTCTCATGTCATCCCTCACGGGATTAAAATCCTGCTTGATGATTTGCCTATTGAAACTCACAGCCGCTCCCTCGGCGGGCAAAAAAGCCAATCCTGGCGGGAAAAAAAGTCCCTCCATTTTGAAACTGTGAAAAACATGTACCCGCCAAAGCGTCTCGTGCGAAAAGGAAAAACTCTCTGTTTCTTGTCGTTGAAAATGAAACCCGGCGCACGTTTGGAACATAATCATTCGAATAATTGCTTTGCTCGTGGAATTTGCCTATATTAAAACGCGCTCTAAAATTTGGTCGCGATCATTTTTTGAAAGGATTTGAACATGGCAACCACGATTTCTTTAGCCGAGATTATCGAAGATTTGCAAGGCCTGGAGCCGAAGCTCCTGGAGTACGAAAGAAAGTATCAGTTGCTTTCGGCCTACTTTTACAAACTTTACAAAGCCGGCAAGCTGGAAGAAAAATGGGACTTCCAAAATTGGGCCGGTTTGTATGAAATCAAGCTCGACCGCCTGATGGAATACAAGGAGAAACTCAGCGAGGTATTGCCAAAACTGCCGTTGATTGCCGCACTGGAAGAAGATTTTCTTGTAACCGTCTGAGCCACACTCTCGCCATGGCCGCGCTAAACTCGATTCCGAATTACGAAGAGTTCGTTTACAATCTTCCCAACGAATATCCTCAGATCAAATTTTCGACGCTGGTTCTCAAACGCCATGGTCCACAAGTCGGCGAAGTTTTGGGCGCCGTACTTTTCGACCGGCAAATCCGGTTGAACGTCAAAGAGCTGATCGACTTTCGCAAAGAGCGCATCAAAACCTACAGCTACGAAGTCTACCACGAGCGCGAAAAACTCTATTGGTACAATAATCAACCGCATCCCAATGATCTTTCCTTGCAATCGACACATCCCCATCATAAGCACGTTCATCCCGATATCAAACATCATCGCATTCCTGCTCCCGAAATGTCTTTCTCACAACCCAACTTGTCCTTTCTCATTCGGGAAATCATCACTCATCTTCTCGTTTCCGAAGAGACCTGAGCAGAGAAAAAATCCGAGAAGCCTGGAGCCGTGTCACACCGGTCTCTTGGATCGCCAGCTACAACTGATTGTGCGCATCCCAAACGCCGGAGGCGTGGAATGTTTATAGCGTGACGCGCTCTATTGATCTCAAAACCCCTTTGGGGTGGCATGTGGAAAAATTTATGGGCGCCGCGAAAAACACATGTCACGCCTCCGGCGTTTCGAAAATCAAATGACCGTTGCGCTAGAAACATCTCATCCCTAGCGGGATTAAAATCGTGTTTGCTGATTTGCCTATTCAAACTCATAGCCAATCCCTCGGCGGGCAAAGAGCCAACCCTGGCAGGAAAAAGTAAATCCCCCCATTTTGAAACTGTGAAAAGCATATACCCGCCAAAGGGTCTCGTGCGAAAAGGAAAAAGTCACTGTTTCTTGTCATTGGAAACGATTGCGAAGCGCCCGGTCAAGGTCTTACTTCTTCCGCCATTTTTGGATCAACAACGCAATGACGAGACCAATAAAAGTCGAGATGAGCAAGCCGATGTTATCGAAGTCGCCGGAAAGGTACAATTTCAAAGTCTCGACCGCCTCCTCCCAGCCCACGAGCGCCGCCGAAGCCAGAAACAGAAAGAAAAGTAAAATAAGCTTGTTGACGATAAATCTCACCGCTTTGGCCGGCAGCGTCTTGGCCTTTCTATTGTCGACGTATGAGCTCAACGTTCCGCCGATATAAGCCAAGGCGCCAAACAGGACAAATCTCCAGGGTTCCAAGACGTTCCTTTCCCTTGAATCGCGGCGATCATAGGTTGAATGATTCTTCCCAGCAGTTCCCTGCATCTTCCCCCTCAGTTGCAGGGATCCTGCGAATTGTCCACCAACTGCCCGCCGATCACCGTGTTGTTCTCGCCGCAATCTTTGATTTTCAGATTTTGAAAACGTCCCGCGACCACTTTATTCTCGAACGATTTGGGCGTGAGAAAGCCGAAGCGGAAAGAATCGCCGGTCAATTCGATGTCGTAAGTGCCGTTGCCGGAGGCGTCGTTGTGGGCCAGTAGATTGCGATTGGCATTGTCGATCACCAAATAGCCGGCGTCGAAATTGCCGCGGGCTTGATTGCCGCGCACCAGCCATCCAGTTGCCGAAGTTTCCGAACCGGCGAGATTTCCGCCCGGCAACGGAAAAGCCTGCTGCGGCACGTTGCACAAAATCAAGCCGACGAAGTTTGCCTGCATGGTATTGCGCAAAGCCACGCCGTCGCGGTCGCACGCCCACACGCCGAAGAAAGCGTTGGACACGTTGTTTTCCACGATGCGTGCGTCGTCGCCGTTGATCACGACGATGCCATGCACTTCAAAGAAGCTCACTTGCCACGCCGTGGTGGCGCTAACGGTGTTGCGCCAGATCACGGCGCGATCGGCTTGCTCGAGCATGACGGAAAACTGATGATCATAAATGCTGTTGTTTGCAATCACGACATGCAGAGAATTTTCTGCCAAAATCGCCGCGCCGCCGATGCTTTGCTTGGGACGAATTTCCAGGCCCCAAATCAATGCGGCGCGCGCATTCAAAATGTGCAGCGCAGGATCGATGGCCGAAGCCGGCGGCAAAGGCTGCGTATCCACTTCGAGAATCGCGCCCGCCTCGCCGACAATACCCACCGCATGCGTAATCGTCACCGTGCCGGATTCTCTGTGCAAACCGGATTTCACCAGCACCACACCGCCAGGCCCGGCAGCGGCAATCGCCGCGGCCAAACCGTCTTCCGAACCCGCAGGCAGCTCGACAATGTTTCCCGGCTTGGCCAGCCGGTTGTGCACGTCACTTTCAATTTGTCGCAGCTCTTGCAGAATGGCTTGTTCGGTTTGTTCGCCCTCCTGTGCTTGCGGCACAGGCGAAACGGGGGTTTCGCGATTGCAGCCGGTAAACAGAAAAATGTTGCTGGCTGAAAAAGCAAGCAGAGCAAGCCTGATTGCGCCGGAGGTTTTGGTGTGGATTCTCATCGTGCATCTCCTTGTTGGTTAGTGAAAATAATTTTGTAGTAGTCCTCAATGCCTTGGCGCTCAAATCTCTGCAAAAAAGAGCAAAGACCACAGCATTGTCATTCACGAGGAATCTTTTGAAGGGCTTGACAAAACCGTAATTTAAAAGTGTCATTTTGGTGCTCAAAAAGATTCTTTCAGAATGACATGAAAAGAGGTGTCTCTTCACACAAACAAAAAACGCTGTAAGAAAAAATGCCCGAAGGCGCCACCACGAACGTAAAATGATCTGAGGTATGCGCCAGTACAAAACGGATAAAACATCAGAAAGCGAAGATTTCAAGAATTCATCATGATGATGGTTGTGTAGCCACAGTTGCAAAGCCAATCCATCGGCGGGACAACCCACCCTGCCGGGTGAGTGTGGGAAGAAATGAAAAATTCCCCGAACGCCGGATAATAGTCTGTCGCGCCTTGCCGCTCAAGAAAAAAAACTCACTATTTCTTGTTACGTTTTCTTGTCATCGGCGGGCGGCGCATTTGCGCGCGCAATACCGAGAAAGAAACTCCGAACGCGCGCTTCACCCAGCGATAGAATGCCAGATCGTTGGCAAAGCCCAGCTCCGCGCCGATCGCGTATCCCAAAATCGCCTTGTTCGTCAAGCGTAACAGCACATGTTCTTTCCGCTGTTGATCGATAAATTGCTTGATGGTCATGCCTTCCTGATTTCGAAATATCCGGTCGAGATTGCCGGCATCCACGCGATGCAGCTCGGCGACTTCCTTCAAAGTCTGGCCTTCGCGCCAATGCGATTGCAGGTAATGAATGGCCTGGGTGATCGATGAGGATTTGGGCATAAAATAGTTCTGCGCCGAGATACCGGAAAATCTCTTGGCCAACCGAAGCGAAGTTGAGCTGAAACGGTTCGGTTATAGAATTTTTCGTGAAGTTTAGCCGCTTGAAGTCAATGTCATTCTGGAAGAATCTTTTTAAGCCTTTAGTAAAATGTCCAAATGCAGAGTATTCCCAGTGCTGAAAAAGATTCTTACAGAATGACAATACTAGGAGATTCAACTTCAAACGACTTTCACCATTTTTCACTAGATAATAGCTCGAGCCGCAGAAATATTTACGCCTTTGGGGAAAATTTTTTGAGAAAGAAAAGGGGGAGGAGAGGAGGGAGAAAAGGAGAAAGGGGGGAAGGGGAGAAGGGGATGGCTTACGTGATGCGTAATTCGTAAAACGTAAACAACCTCAAATCCCCACCCTAAACTTTCTACAATCATACTCATTGGGCTGCACGCCGCAAAGTTCGCAAACTTCCTTCCGGTCAGCCGGTTTTTCCGGTTGCGGGCGTACAAGTTTGATCACCAGCATGACCGGATAGCCGCTTCGCTGAGATTCGTCAAACCGGGGAATATCTGAAAGATCGTGGTGAGATTCCCGTTCTTGATCAAGCCAATGGAATTGATATTGATCACCCAATTGTTTTGAGAGTCTTTGGGTGCCGCAGATTTTACCCGGAACAACAGCGTATTGAGGATCGTCGCGATCATGCCGGGCTCGTCTTTTTGTTCGTGGCAACAGCAAAAGATGCGGGCGTAGGGCGATTGCTCGTTTGGAACTTCGCTATCGCCGGCGGGTCTCATGCCGGTACAGCAGTAATAGTTACGGGCGTGTAAAAGTTTTTCGTTGCCAGCATCCGGATCGTTTGGCGCGAGCGCCAGGCGCTGCAGGGGCAGAGGGTTGCTGGCGACGACATAATTCTGAAAGGCCGCAATACGGCATATGGTCATTCCGGGACAGGCGTATTTACCGGTTTGATTTTCCGGTTGAGGATCAAGCAGCACTTCTTGAAAGTCAGCGACGGTATTGTGGGCGCCCTCGGCACGCGCGGTCAGACGATCGATTGCATTTGGCACGCCGGCATTGGGAGCACCGGTTGCGGGAGAATTCATGTTAGGCGGCGTTTTACCGGAAGCAGACGGCGAGGCGTTCGGAACGTCATGAAGCTCGGGATATTTCTCGCCATCATTGGCAAAAACACGCACGACCAAAGGTGTATTTTCACTCCTGCTCTCTTCCGTGTTAGCATCTTCCACCCAGGAAGCAAGTGTGGCATAACCGGTTAAAGCAAAAGCTCTACGCTCCGGATCAAACGTAATGTCGCGCAGATATTGAAAAGAAGGCAAGAGCGCCGGACAATGGGCGGGCAATTCATTCACTTGCTGCCATTGTTTGTCGATCTCCGCCTTCACTGCGGGCGTAAACTCTATACCCGCAAGTTTAGCAACATAATTCGCCAGGGTGCCGGGACGGTTAGGCAAACAGGCGTTGATTTCGATGAATTTTGGTTTGGTGGCATCGAGAAAGCTGCTGCCCGCGCCATAGATGATCTCCTCGACGTCGGCGAGCGAATCGGTTATGCTTTCTCCAATCAACACACGTTTTGAACGATCATAGTGGGCGTGCCAGGGATAGCTCAGGTCCCTGGCCAAATCATCATTGTGTGACTTGCACAAGGCATCGTAGTAATTGGAGGCATCGCCCAGGCTTTTTTGCTCCCAAACGTCACCGCGGACCGCGGTCAGGAACAACAGCGGGAACTGGAATTTCTGATTTCTGGTTTTGAGACGCTCGAGCGCCCGCATGCAACGGGCAAGCACGAGCCACGACTCTTCCACTTCCTCGTGATTGATGACCAATATGTCCGGATGGTGTTGGCGGAGGCAAGCTTCAAGAGTCTGGCTATCAACGGCAGTGATCACGCTCGCAGGTATATGGATGGGAGCGGTGAGTTCGGCCTGGCCGGAGGCATAAGGAAGACGGCTGCCAGTATCGTAAGCAAAAGACCAGTAGCGATCAAAGATATTGGCCTCTGGTGTATTTTTTAATACCGGATACTCTGCAAGATGGCCCTGGGAGGTTACAATAAGAGCGACATTTTTTTCAAGTATTTGTTTTCTGGCGCTGCGGTCAGCCGGTAAATTGGTCCAAAGTGTGGCCATCATGTAGTAGTTGGCTTTATTGTTGCCAATCACCAGCACATGCGGCCAAATATCCTGAGGCATGTTGCGTACTGCACGCACTTTTAATATCGCGGTCCACAGACGCTGGCCAAGAGCGATGCCTTGATTGTCCTTGGGATAAATCAGGACGATAGAGCGATGATGGGAAAGATAGGTTAGATAGGAAATCTGATCGCTATGGGTCACGCAAACAATGGCAGGAACCTCTGCCTTTTTCACGCGTTTGAAAATGGCTTGTACACTTTCTTCATCCGGCACCGTGCTGATCACCAAATTTGCCCGCTCCAAATTGACCCGCGAGCTGACAAAAGGTTCTTTTGCCTCTCCAATCACGACCGGCATCAAAACCCGCTTTTGCAGGCTGACCTTGTTGCCTTTGCCGTCTCTGCTGAAATACGTACGCTCACAAGTGCTCACCACGCCGTAATCACCGAGAAGATTGGTTTTGCCGGAATAGATCACATTTTTAGGATCACGCTCGATCACAACAGCGTGGCTGCAAAGCTGTTCCAAGCGTAAATCCGGTGTGACCACTTCAAAAAACATTTTTTCCGGTTTTTCTTTCCCGGCCTTTCGTGCCTTCTTCTCTTTGCGCTTTTGCTGTTTCCTCCACATTTGACTGGTCACGCGATCGAGCACTCGTTTCCCGAGGTCCCCGTAGCCGATAAAGACAAGATGGCCTTGCACCATCATAACATGATTGGCCAAACGGCGGTTGAAATACTCGCCAAAGGTTTCATCCGGCATCACCACGGCCAAAGAGATGGGGATGAACCAGGAGATAAAAACCGCGAGCGCCAGGATGATTACATCCGGAGTGATGAAATTCTCGGAAGGGTCGGAGGGGTTGGCGTTTATAAGAACGGCTGGTGTGGCGAGAAAGATCAAAGTTAGCGAAATGCCGCCAATGAGAAGAAGGGGATACTTCAACATCATTGCCCGGGCGAAATGGTAGAGATAGCGGTACGACTTGAAGATCACGCCTTGCACGTCTCGTTCCTGAAAGGTGAGCGGTATCAAAGTCGCCTTCATCAAACGGTTCGGCAAGCAAGCCCAAAGAAAAAAAATGAATGCGCATAGCACACCACAACATAGCCATGGCAGCCACCTGGCCTCGGCTAAATCGTCGTAAGGGTGAAAGTCAAACTGCCCTTTGCCGATTGCGGCCAGAAACCAGATTTCGATCACGATCACGGCTAATAAAACAAGAAAGGTAGAGCTCGCTTCAAACCATAACCAACGGTCCGGATACTTGCGGCCCTGCGGTTCTTTGGCCATACGAACATCGCGAAAAGCAGTGCGGCGATTGTTGAAGATTGCCAGAATAAAATACCCCGACAAAAACAGGCCGAAGAAAATCAGGTAAAGAGAAAACATGGGCCGAGCCTCTTTATCTGATTCAAGAAGCTTTGCAATGAGCTGATGAGGAAACAACACAAAGGCTGCCGCAATGAGTATGACGCTGCGCCCGATGACGAGCGACATTTCCAATCGTTCGGATAAATCAGGTATGGCAAGAAAAACCGGGCCCCAGAGCATGAGCAAAAAGACCAGCAAAAAGGCAAAATGATATAACGAAATTTGAAAAAGCTCGCGGCATGCAACCGTGCTTTGTGGAAACGAAAGCCAGGCAAAAAAGCCTGCACTCGCTGCGGTGCAAAAGGCGGGAAGAACAAAAAGGATTAGAAAGAACTTGAAGCGATCGCCTCTTTCCCGCAGAGGAAATTCAATATCGCCACTCTTACTTTTTGAATCGCCGTTTTTACCCTGGCGATCTTCGCCATTGCTTTTGTTGAAAAGATCCGGACGTAGGTCCGGTTGTTCTCCTCGCTTCATAGAGACCTCCTGAATTCAGCTCTCGCAATTGGAGCCGACCCAAGTGTTTTTAATTCAAACCATGGTTGTAAATAGAGCGCAGCAACTAAAGTCTAGCCCTGCGGCTCAAGGCAAACGCTGCCTGCCTTCCCTAAGATTAATCGCATGAGAGTATCAAATATTGAAGCTTCAAAGAAAAAATATTCAGGCCGTGCCTGTTGGAAAATAAAGCTGAAAACTATTTTGGGTTCGATCGTATTTTCCTGAAAAACTGCTTGTCAATTTGGTGATAGCATGCTATATTTTCTTCAGAAAAGTTGCGACTCAACGCGAATGGATCAACTGAGGGAAGCGTGCCCGAAAAGCAGTTTCTCGACTTTGTCGGCAATTCACCCGAAGATCGGATTCGGTGTGTATTCGAAACAAATAAGGGTGAGGTTATATCCATCAAAGTTGTACAATACGAGACCTTGCTGCACGGCAAATGGATTCCAGTTGTACGTTATGACACGGCTCACGGATTTTTTCATCGCGATGTTTATTTGTTCTTTGGGAAGAAACGTTTTAAACAAATCGTTTTCCCAACGACTCTCGAGGAAGCTCTTACTTACGCCGTTCAGGACATTCGTTTAAACTGGCAGACGTACAAAGCAGCATTTTTGAAAAATTGATCATGGCCAAAAAAAAATCCAAAAAAGCCGAAGCCATACAGTGGCATATGGACCGATGGGCTGATCTCATGGAACGAATCGTAAAAAATCCTGAGATTGCGGATCGTATTCCCAATGACGCGAACTTGCTCTTCGGAGAGAATGACATTATTTTCATCAACGGCGAGCCACAGCGCTACAGTGCGTTGGTAAAAATACAGAGAAAAAGAAAAGCGGCTAAAAACCATTCTTTAAATTTAAAAAGTACGTAGCAACCAGCATCCAAGATCAAGCATCCAGCAACCAATCTCACCTCCCCATCAACACAAACCCGGCCCACGACTGCGGCGCGGCGGTTTCGGGATTGACAATCATCTTCAGCTTGGCCTCACGCAAAGCCGCAGAATAACTTTTTCCCGCCGCGATTTCGCGATAGAATTCCACCATCAACCGGCTGGCGTGCTCGTCATAAACCTTCCACAACGAAGCCACGATATTGCGCGCGCCGGAATAGAAAAAGCCGCGCGTCAAGGCCATCAAGCCTTCGCCTTTCACGATTTGGCCGGCGCCGGTTTGGCAGGCGCTTAAGACGAGCAAGTCGGCGTTCAAATCTAAATTGTATGTTTCGCCGGAATAGAGAATGCCGTCTTCTTTGGTCTTGTTGTCTTGCGGCTGCGAAAACGCCAGATTGGATAATTTCGGGCTCTTATCGACAACGCGTCCGTGCGTGGCGAGATGCACGTATTTGTAGCTTTTAATCTGCTGCTTGAAATTTTCTTCTGAAGCCTCCTGCTGGAGAAACGCGCGGCTGCGGCCTGGAAAAGCCGTCAAAATATCTTGCACCTCCTGTGCGCTATATAAAAGCGGCTCCAGTGTTTTGCCGTCACGGGTGACGAGAAAAGAAGAATCAATCGGTGAAATCGCGAATGAATCTTCCGGAGCGCCGCGGTAAATAACGCCGTTCTTCGCAGCCGCATCGAAGACCGGCGCAAAGCCGGCGAAGAGATTGGCGTAACTCGCCGGCTTGGGTTCTTTCAGGCTTCTCAGAAACAATGATGCGGAATAGTGATATGAAATCTCGTGCTGCTTGATCAGATACGGCAACACGCGATAATCGGCATCGGCTTGCGGCGAAATCGCTTCCGTGAGCAGAGCCTCAAAAGGAATTTGATGCAATTCGCCGTCGGGAATGATGATTCATCTCGACTTGTTGGCGAGAAGCGAGATGAGCGGCTGGACGAGGGTGCGATAAAGCTGTACGGCGCTTTGCAGATAAGCCGTTTTCGCCGTGACGTTTTTAAAGGAATTGGACAGCGAGACCACCAGCGCTTTGAAAGACGAATCAATATCCATCGAAACCGTCTCGAAGCCGTCTTTAGAAATAGCAAAAGCAAAAATCGAGTTATCGCCCAGAAAATATTCCAACAAAGCGGTTTTATCATCCAGGGATTTTTGTAGCTCGGCAACTGATGCGGTTGCAGTTTTGTATTTGAGGGCGTAGTATTGGGGATAATTTTTCTCAAGACGGACAAGCAGTTTTTCATAAGCTCTTGCGAGCGCAAAATAGCGATCCTCATCTTGGCGCAGCTTCGCTTTATCCGCTTTCTCGGCCCTCTGCCTTTCTTTCTCCGACTCGGTTTCGTAAAAGGCCAAATCGATTTTCAAATTCCTTTCTTTCTCCAGCAAATCGGGCGGCAGACCCGCAAATTGCCTAGCCTGCGATTCTTGCAGAACTTGCGCCAACGCTGCAGCTTTGCTTTTTTCGACAAAGGAAAATGCCTTCTCTTTGAATTTTGGATCTTTGGCCGCATGATGCGCCACCAGTGCAACGCGAATGGCGTTTTCATAAACCTCGGAAGCTCTGTTCCCCAAGTACAATTTTGAGCCTTCCGTCCGGTAGCTGCGGCGCGTCTTGTCGATCAAGTCCAACGCCAGCTGATAGGTGGATAATGACACTTGTAGATCTTGAGGAGCATACGATTGCAGCGAGAACAATCGTTCGAAGTTCAACGCTTTCATATGCAACGCCGCAAGCAATTCAACTTCCAAGCTGATATTTTGCAAAGGTGGGTTGGCGTAAACGTTCGTATCAGTAAAAGCCGGCGTTACAGACAGAATCGCCAGATGCGCCGACGCAATGGCTTTGGTAAAATTATTTTGCTGCGAGTAGACATCGGCCATTCTCCAATAAGTTCGCGCCACGACAGGGTCATGTTCGCCCAGCACTTCGCGTCGTATCGCTAATGCTTTGCCGTAATAGTCGAGCGCCGGCGCCAAATCGTTTTTTCGCAAATAGAGTTCGCCGGTGTTATAATAGTTTCTGGCAAAGTCCGAATTATCATGATCATATATTTTTTTTAAAATGCTTAACGCGCGATTGAAATACGTCATCGCCTGTTCATAATCGCCTTGCCGCTGCAGCACGAATCCGATGTTGTCGCAGAGACCGGCAACGTTGGAAGAATTTTCGCCGTATGTTTGCCGGCTGATTTCCAGCGCTTTTTTAAAATTTACTTGGCCAAAATAAACGTTCCCTAAATTATGAAAACTTTGCGCCACCTCGAGATGATTTTCTCCAAGCCGTTTCCTTCCGGTTTCCAAAGCCTGGTTTAGATAGGCCAGCGCTTTTGCACCGTCGTTTCTTCGGCGATAATTGTCGCCGAGATTATTATAACTTTTGACATATTTTTCCCATAATCTCGGCTGCCGGAGCCGGATTGCCGTTTTTTCATAGAGCCGGCCGGCTTTTTCATAATAAAAAATCGAGCTGTCGAAGCGAGCATCCCTGGAAAATTTTTCCGCATCAGCGAAATAACGGTTGGCGAGAGTTGTATCATCCTCGGTAGGCGCAGTTTGAGTCTGCGCCATACCGGCGCCGGTCACCGTGAATAGTAATAAGACGAGGGCAAGTAAATTGCACAACATATTACCTCCGTTTATCTAGCCATGGGTTACCTCCCTATCAACACAAACCCCGCCCAACTTTGCGGCCCGGCGGTGGCGGGATTCGCGATCATCTTCAGTTTCGCCTCGCACAGCGCCGCCGCATAACTTTTCCCCGCCGCGATCTCGCGATAGAGCTCGACCATCAACCTGCTCGTGTGCTCGTCATAAACCTTCCACAACGAAGCCACGATATTACGCGCGCCGGAATAGAAAAAGCCGCGCGTCAAGGCCATCAGGCCTTCACCGTTCATGATTTGGCCGGCGCCGGTTTGGCAGGCGCTCAAAACGAGCAGAAAAGATTGCTTGATAAATTTGCGGTAGTTCGCTATATAAAATCGTCGTCGAATCGTTCTGATCATAAACCTGACCGAGGAGCAAAAATGAGCACAATGCAAATCGAGCAAAAGATCAAGCAATTGCCGGGCTTTTTGATTCCCGAGATCGTGGATTATCTTGACTTTTTGCTGCACAAATACAGCCGGCCCACGCAAAAAGCAAAAACTTTCACCTTTGATTGGGAAGGCGGACTGGCCAATCTTTCCGATCAATTCAACTCGGTTGAGCTGCAGCACAAAGCTATGGATTGGCGGTCATGACACTTGCCGATACCAACATCTTTCTCGAGATTTTGTTACAGCAGAAGAAAAGCGTGGTTTGTAAAGAATTTTTAAACCAAAACGCCTCTTCTGTTTTTATTTCTGATTTCTCCCTGCATTCGATTGGAATTGTTTTGCTAAAGAGCAAGGCAATAGATGTTTTTCGAAAGTTTCTCGATGACACCCTTCCGACCATTCGAATCTCAAGCCTTCCGGCTAATTCTTATGAATCCCTTTTCGAAGCCGCGCAAAAATTTGCTTTGGATTTCGACGATGCTTATCAGCACGCCGTCGCCAAAAGCTTCAACCTGAAAATCGCGACGATGGACCAGGATTTCAGACGGGTCGATGATATTGATGTCATCTTTTTGTAATCCCGCAAGACGACGCCGTAGCTGCATTTTATCCTCACCTCCCTATCAACACAAACCCGGCCCACGACTGCGGCGCGGCGGTTTCGGGATTGACAATCATCTTCAACTTGGCCTCGCGCAAGGCCGCAGAATAACTTTTTCCGGAAGCAATTTCGCGATAAAATTCCACCATCAACCGGCTGGTGTGCTCGTCATAAACCTTCCACAACGAAGCCACGATATTGCGGGCGCCGGAATAGAAAAAGCCGCGCGTCAAGGCCATCAAGCCTTCGCCTTTTGCCAACTGGCCGGTGCCGCTTTCGCAACTGCTCAAAGTCAGCAAGTCTGCAGTCAATTTCAAATTGTACGTTTCGCCCGAGTAGAGAAAACCGTCTTCTGGAGCATTTTGATCTTGTGACTGAGAAAAGGCCAAATTGGATAGCTTGGGGCTATCGTTGACAACTACTCCATGCGTGGCGATGTGAACATATTTATAGCCGCCGGCGTGCTTCTTGAAATTGTCCTCCGAAGCTTCGGCATGCAGATAAATTCGGCTTCTCGCCGGAAACAGTGCTACAATATTTTGAGTTTCTTGCGCACTATGTTCAAGCTCCTCCAGCGTTTTGCCGTCGCGCGTTTTTAGATACTTGGTTTTGTCTGGCGACGCAACGGTATGCCCCAGTGGATTAGCCGGAGGGCCAAACCATAATGTGCCGTTGTTCGCAGCTTTGCTGAAAACCGGCGCAAATCCGGCGATCGTGTCGATATAACCACCTGCGGCTTTTTCTGTCCGGTTCTTCAACCACAGTGTGGCGGAATAGTGATAAGATATTTCGTGATCTTTGATGAGATACGGCAGCTCATGATATGCACTGCGGCCGGAAGGCAAAACAGGTTCTTTGAGCAGGGCTTCAAAAGGAACATGGTGCAATTCACCGCCGGGAATAATGATCCATTTGGGTTTGCTCGAAATCTGAAAAGCAATCGGCTGAACGAGAATTCGGTACAGCTCAGAAGCGTTCTGCAAATACTCTGTTTGGGAGGAGACGTTCTTAAACGAATTGCCCAGAGCAATCATTTTGCCTTGTAAAGCCGAATCGCTTTTGACCGTGACGGTATGATAAGCCTCACGCGTTATGGCGAAAATGTTGATCGTGCTGTCGCCAAGAAAATATTCCAGCAGCGCCGTTTTTTGATCCAGAGACTTTTGCAGATCGGCAACGGAAGCGGTTTCTGTTCTATACTTTAAATCATAGTATCGGGGATAGGCTTTCTCCAACTGCCGCATCAGACTGCCATACTCACGTTTGCGCGCAAACAGACGGCTCTCAAACTCGCGCACTTTCGCGCTGTCGGACTTTTGGGTTTTAAATTTTTCCTTTTGAATCTCGGTTTCATAAAAGGCCTGATCGAGACGTAAAGATTTTTCTTTTTCCAACAATGCGGCGGGAATGCCGGCAAATTGCTTGGCACTCGATTCCTGCAGAGCCTGCGCCAAAATCGTGGCCTTGCTCTTTTCAGCAAAATAAAAGGCGTTGAATTTGTCCGGCATTTGTTTGGTGATATCATACGCACGCAAGGCTGCATGAATTGCACCTTCATAAAGCGCGGCGGTTCGTTCTGCCAAAGTCAACTGCGAGCCTTCTTCTTTATGATCGTTGCGCATTTGATCTACAAGATCGGCAGCTAATTGATAAGTGGACAAGGACATGCGCAGATCCCGCAGGTCGGAGGTTTGTGCGGAAAACAAAGCTTCCAAAGTTTCGGCTTTATACTTCAATACCTCCTGCAAGGTCGATTTATTGCTGATGGCCTGCAGGGAGGGGTTTCTGTAAATGTTCTCATTGTTAAAATCAGCACTCAAAGCAACCAGAGACTTCTGATAGTAAGCGAGCGTATTCGCAAGCTCGTTTTTTCTCCAATACAATTGCGCAAAAACAGCATATAAGTCTCCCATATCCGGATGCTTTTCGCCATAAACCGGCTTCCATAGAGCGAGGCAGTTTTCATAATAGGCGAGCGCCTGATCGTAATCATTCTTTAGAACATAAGTCCGGCCGAGATTGAAATAAATGCGCCCGAGGTCGGGATGGCTTTCATCGAGAACCTTTTTCCAAGTTGCCAGGGCCTGGTTCAAATTTTCCAGCGCGGTATCATGGTCATTTTTTTGGCGATAGGCGTGTCCAAGATTATTATAGATCGGCCCGAGATCTTCCGCCTTCCCACCGGCTGCGAGAAAGAAGTTCAAACTTTTTTTATAACACGCAATCCCTTGATCATAATCACTCTTGAGAATATAAATATTTCCAAGGTTTATATAAGTGTGCGCAACACGAGGGTGATTTTCTCCGAATAACTGCTGCCGTATGATCAAGGCTTTGTTGATATAGGCCAGCGCCGCTTCCAAATCACCCACATTTCGCAGAACGTTTCCCATGTTATTGTAGGAGTTTGCCGCTTCCGCGCTTTTCTCCCCAAGCGCATTTAGTTTTATCATTAATGACTTCTCGTGGCTTGCCAACGCTTTTTCATCATCTCCTTTTAGTTGATACGCGACTCCAATATTGTTATAGCTCTTGGCAACCTCCAAGTGCTCGGCACCGAGGCTTTGAAGGCGAATAACCAAAGCCCGGTTGAAATAGCTCAATGCCTGTTCCGTATCATTTTTACCCATAAAGAGATTGCCCAGGTTGTGATAGGTTTGGGCAACCTGGAGGCTCTTTCCGTTCTTTTCATAAAGTGTAATGGCTTTTTCATAATAGAAAGATGAACTGTCATATTTTGCGCCGGCAGCGAGCTGTTCTGCCTTGGCAAAATATTGATGAGCGAGGGTTGTATCGGTAATTGAAACGACTTGTGCGCCACCGGTCACTACGAATGAAAGCAAGATAACCGGAATAGCCCCAACGCCGGTGCGAGCCATAAAGCCTCCGTTCTTTTAGTACCCGGATTTCCTGACGAAGAATTTGCCCAGATATAATGTCTCCCCCTCGTGCTCGAGCGTCCAATAATAAAGGCCGGGCGCCAGCCGCTCGCGCAAGCGATATTCTTTTCCATCAACTCTTGCGCTGTGCATGAGCGCTTCTTGATTATTCAAAATTTTCAGTTCCAAAGGCACATCAACTTCATCTTCGCCCTTTTTAATTTGCCAACGAAACAAAATCTCACCGGTGAAGTTTTCGCCGGCGCGAGGAGATATGGCCGAGACCGAAAAATCCGAAGAACGCTGTTTCTGTCCGATCAAGCTTTCAAGCTGCGGTGAGGCCGTAAAATTCGCCGCATAGTTCTCGGCTGCGTCTTGGCTGCGAAAGAGCGGTGCGACTAAAATCGCAACGAGCAGCGCGGCCGCAACGCCGGCGTAAATCCAGGCATTGGGCCGCACCCTAAAAAAATCGGCAATGGTTCCGAGAAAGTCCGGCCTTTGCCCACGCCGTGTCGAGACCAGCTCATCGGTTGCCGTCACACGCTCCTCTTTGATCAGCTTGATCATCTGTTCGCGCAGGCGCACTTCCGCCAAACATTCGGCGCAGCCGAAAATATGCCGCTCGAAAGCTTCGGCTTCCGCGGCCGGCATTTTTTCTTGCAGAAAATCGTCGATTCTGTGTTCGCGATCCGTCATTTCACATTTCATCATATGAACCCTCCACAGAAGAATAGCTCGAGCAGGGCAAATATTGACGTGTCTTCCCCGGGTTTGGCGGACACTTTGCGCAGCAGCTTCAAAGCATAATGAATGCGCTCGCTCACGCGCCGCCGCGGCAAACCAAGCTGCGCGCTGATTTCCGGAATGGAGAGTTCTTTGAAATAGCGCAAATCCAAAGCATGTCGGTATTCCGGCTTCAAATCGTTCAAGCAGGCGCGCAATTGCCGGCCGCATTCCTCGGTTTCCAGGCGAAAATCCTCCGCCGCGGCAGCCACGCCAGCCGCCGCAGCCTCGTTCTCGAAAACGCGGCGGTCGCGCTTTTGTTGCCGAAACCAATCAAGAATTTTATGGTTGGTCACGCCCCAAACGAACGCGTCGAGAGAAACCCATTGTTGGGGTTGAAAACTTGTTTTAGCGAGTTCTTGCAGGAGGGCGAGATACACTTCGCTCGCGATGTCTTTCAGGCTGAAAGCGTCGGCTTTCACAACGCGGCAAATTTTCCAAAAGATCGGGGTTTTATAGCGCTCGAACAATTCTTTTTTTGCTGCGGCCTCTCCGGCCTGAATACGAGACACCAACCGCCGTTGCCGATCGTTCATGAATCCGTTCCGGGCTGTCTACGGAAGCTTGCGCCGTCGAGGGAGTAGCTTGTGCTCAAAAGCGATTTTGGTGCATCAATAAAAAGCGGCCGCGTGCAAAAAGCAATGCGTTTTATATGATTTGCCGGGATATGACGGCGGCTTAATTTTTGAAATGATAACTCTTCGGTTTGGTCACTTCTCTAAATCCATGATGCGACAACGAGCATCCCAATCCGCTTTCTTTATAGCCGATCCACGGCAAAGCCGGGTCAAGATAATCACAACGATTGAGATAAATCGTGCCGGCTTGCATGCGTGGCGCGAGCTTCAATGCGGCTTCTTCATCGCGCGACCAAATGCTGGCAGTGAGGCCATAGTGGCTGTCGTTCATCAAACGCAAGGCTTCTTCGTCGCCCGATACCGGCATGATGCCGATGATCGGGCCGAAACTTTCTTCTTGCATCAATTGCATATCGTTCGTGACATTGACGAGTACAGTGGGTTCAAAGTAGTTGCCGCGGCCGTTGACTTTCGTTGTGTTTCCGCCTAGCAAAATTTTCGCGCCACGACGAACCGCATCTTCGATTTGTTCTTCCAGCACGCCGATCTGATTTTTCTGCGCCAATGGGCCGAGATACGTTTCTTCAGAAAGCGGGTCGCCGGGTTTGTAGGATTGCACTTCTTGCAGAAATGCCTCGAGAAATTTATCGTAAATTTTTCGATCGACATAAATACGCTCGACGGCGCAGCAGCTTTGGCCGCAATTATAAAATGCGCCATCGGCAACATTCGGCACGGTGAAGGCCAGATCGGCATCGGCGCGCACGTAGGCCGGATCTTTGCCGCCCAATTCGAGTCCGACACGTTTTAATCCGGAAGAGGCTTTTTGATATACTTCGCAACCTCCCGCAACTGAGCCGGTAAAAAATACTGTGTCAACCCCGGGTGATTGCACCAAGAAATCGCCGCCGCGCCGATCGCTGGTCACAGCTTGCGTCACCCCCTCGGGCAAGCCCGCGGCCGCATAAGCTTCTTGCATGCGAATGGCGCAAAGCGGCGTGAGCGAAGAATGTTTCAACAATACGGTATTGCCCGCCAAAATCGCGGGCGCGACGATGTTGATCGAAATCAGCAAAGGATAATTCCACGCGGCAATATCCAAAACCACACCGCGCGGCTCGTGCGCAATCTTGCGAAAAAAACCGGCCTTCTCAGGAAGAATTTCATCAGCCAATGCTGCTTCTGCAATCGAGGCCATGTAACGCGTGCGGTCGGCCATGGTTGCCACTTCCGCGCGCGCTTGCTTGATGGGCTTGCCCATTTGCAGCGTGATCTCTTTTGCAAGTTCTTCCCGCCGCTTCATCATTTCATCGATGAAACGGGAGGTGATTGCGATGCGCTCGACAATCGGCGTCCAGCGCCATTCTTCAAAAGCCCGCCGCGCTTTCTGAATCATGCGTTGCAATTCTTGTTCATCCGGCATTTCGAGTGTTTTGAAAATTTCGTTGGTGGCGGGATTTTCGAGGGCAAGCTGATGAGAGTGAGACATGCTTTACCTGAGGAAATCGGTGAGCCGCAAAATTTTTAGCAATAAAGGTAATGGTCAAGATTGCGAGCATGATCATGAGGAGGCAAGCCCTTACCGAGACCTTCGCCTAATCGACGCATGAGCTGTCGTGCTTCTTGCAAACGCGTTTCACGCTCCAACCACTCTGAGATTGCCAATTCCAAAATTTCGCCGGCAACCATCTGCCGTTGAACCGCCAGTTCCTCCAGCATTTTGTATTTTGCCGGCGGAATCTTAATTTGCACAGTCATGGCTTCCATAAGCTCACCATAATTAAATTTACTCGTCAATTGTAAACTACAGAAAGATACTCACCCATGCCAGAAAATGCAAGTCGCGCTTTAAAAGAAATGTCCTATTGGATAGATCGCTTTCCCCTTGCCGCGCCAGCCGGAAGTCAGCTCATTAAAATTCCGGCACAATGCGACGTCGCCGTCATCGGCGGCGGGTTGACCGGTTTGTCCACGGCGTTGCATGTGGCAAAGAAGGGCGTGTCAGTTGTTTTGTTCGAACAAGAGAGCATCGGCTGGGGCGCGAGCACGCGCAACGCCGGCATGGCGCTCACGGGCTTAAAGCTTTCGCCGGAAAAGCTCGCCAAAAAATTCGGCCATGAAAAGGCCCGGCTTTTTTTCCAATCTTCATTAACGGCAATTGTCGAACTCGAACAGCTTCTCGTTGCAGAAAATATCAACTGTGACTTCCGGCGCTGCGGTGATTTGTGCGTAGCGTACAAGCCTTCTCACTTCCACGGCTTGGTCGCCTTGCAAAAATTTTTGCAGGAAAACTTTCAGCACGAAACGCAGTTGGTCTCATCTGCTGAATTGAAACATGAGCTGGATTCGCCGATCTATCACGGCGGATTAATCGATCCCCAAAGCGCCGGTTTGCATCCGGCTAAATTAGTGGCGGGCTTGGCCGTGGCCGCGCAACGCGCCGGCGCTTTGATTTTCGAAAAAACTCCGGTTCTTGCCTGCCGCCGCAACGCCTCCGGTTTTTTGCTCGAAACTTCGCGAGGTTTGATTCAATCAAAAGAAATCGTCGTGGCGACCAATGCCTATACGCCAGCTTTCTTGTCCTACCTGCGGCGGCGCCTCATTCCGGTGGGCAGCTATATCATTGTCACGGAAAAATTGACCCAAGCGCTCGCCGAGAAATTGTTGCCCACCAATCGCATGATTTATGACACCAAGAACTTTCTGTTTTATTTTCGCCGCACGCCGGATGATCGCCTGCTCTTCGGCGGCCGCACGAGCTTCATGCCGATGCGCGATCGCGAGGCCGCGAAGATTTTACAGCGCGACCTGTTGCAAGTCTTTCCACAATTGCACACCACCAAAATCGAATATGCGTGGCATGGCAAAGTCGGCTTTGCTTTCGATCAAATGCCGCATCTCGGCGTGCAAGAGGGTATGCATTATGCCGTGGGTTACGCCGGCCACGGCGTGGTGATGAGCGTTTATTTCGGCAAATGCCTGGCGCAGATCTTATCCGGCGAGAACTGCGTCTCGCCTTTTTTGCATTTAAATTTCCCGGCTCGTATCTTTTATCGTCGACGGCCCTGGTTTCTGCCTGTGGCCGGGGCGTATTACAGATTTATGGATCGTTTTTTTTAATGGGATAATTTTCTCATGCGCGTTCTTCTTCTTTTCATCGACGGCATTGGCATCGGCAAGAACGATCCGGCAAGCAATCCTCTGGCGCGGTATCAATCCCGTTTCCTTTCGATTTTTTCCGGCGCGCCGCTGCCCCATTTGCCTTTTGACGGTATCGTTATTCCCACGCGTGCAGACATGGGTGTGCCCGGCTTGCCGCAAAGCGCAACCGGACAGGCGGCATTGTTCACGGGCAGAAATGCCGCGCAGGAATTGGGCCGCCACGTGTCGGGCTTGCCCACGCCAACGCTGCGCAAAATCATCGCTGAATCCAGCATCTTTATAACGGTGCGCGCGCTCGGCAAACAGGGCGTGTTTGCGAATGCGCTCTCGCAAGAATACTTCACCCGGCGCGGAGATTGGATTTCCGCCACCACGCGCGCATTGCTAGCCGGCGGTTTTCCCTGGTTGACGATGGAAGATTTGCGCGCCGGCGGCGCGGTTTCTCACGATCTGACCAATGAGTTTCTGCGCCAAATGGGGGCGGAGGCGCCACTGCGCCGGCCCGCAGAAAGTGCACACATACTCGCACGAATTGCGCGCCAAGCCGATTTTACTTTGTTCGAATTTATTTTGACGGACTTCGTGGGACACAGCCGGGATATGGCGGCAGCGCAACAACTCGTGCAAAGGCTCGACATTCTTTTACAAGAAGTTTTAGCACAACTTGATTTGAATGAGACCACTGTTATTCTCACCAGCGATCACGGCAATTTTGAAGACTTGAACACGAAAACACATACGAAGAATCACGTGCCTTCTTGCATTTGGGGCGCGGGGCGCGAGCTTTTTAATGTTCCAGAATTAAGGATTGAGGAGTTGGCGGGGTTGATGAGGAAACTGCTGGTACAAGAGGCTTAATCTCTTGAAGGGCTCGGCAAAAACTCAATTTCAATGTGTCAACTTGGTGCTCAAAAGGATTCTTACAAATGACATAAAAAAAGAGGCGTTTCTCCATACCAAAAAAAACCTGCACACTGTACATGGTTTACGTTTCGCACATTTCGTTTTACTTCACACTTTTCTCCGGCCAAGCCGCTTCCGGCAATTGCCACGCAGAACGCAGACGCGCGTATTCTTCCAACGGCAGTTGCACCAGCACCGGTGCTGCTTTTGCGTCCAGCCATTTTATTATTTTTTCCATTTCATTTCCAGCCATCGCCGTGCATCCGATCGTGGGGTTTTCCGGCGCACTCCAAACATGCAAAAAGATGCAAGAGCCGAACCCCGGGCGGCGCAGGTCGAGGTTGTGATCGACAAAAACGCCGAGGTGATATTCAATTTTGGCCTGGATCATTTTTTCGGAAGAATGCCAGGCACTCGCTCCCAGCTTTTGCCGGTCGACTAAAGTATTATAATGCTCTGAAGCGCTATCATCGACGCATTCCAAAGCGGCGGTGATTTGCAGATAGGGAAAGTGCAAAGGCTCCAATTCTTGGCGGGCAGGAAAGCCAAAAGCCGCGCTCAAATTAAAAATTCCCGCCGGGCTGCGACCGTCGCCTTCGCGTTTCACCGGACGACTCGCCGGCACGCTCTCGTGCAAGCCCTCACCCCAGCCCATTCCCGCGCGGCCAATGACGATGGGTATCGCGCTTTCAACTGCTTGCCAATTTGAAACAGTTTTATCCCGCTGAAACTTGAACAGAAAACCTTGCGTCGTCCGATAAGCCGGCGTCAACACCAGCACAAGCTGGCGGGAAGAAGAAGGAATGGGTGAAGAGTCCGGCGGCCTCCATGCGAAGAGCAACAAGAGAAAAATAATCATAGTTTGTATGTGCTCAGATCGATCAAAAGAAACTCGCCCGCATGCCCGGTTGCCTCTTTGGCAAAACCGGATTTTGACAGAATCAACTTTTGAATTTGGCCCTGCAGGTGCGGGCGCATGCCTGCGATTTTTTTATCCAGTGACTGCAACACTTCCATGCCAACCGGCGAGGCGGTCCATTTAATTTCACCGATGGCCGTATTGCCGTCTTTCGTGTAGCCGAAAACGTCGATTTCAGTTTGGCTATCCCAATGCCGGCCGAGGCGATCAAAAGCCATATTCAAACCGAAAAAATTTTGTTGCAGCAATTGGCGAATGATTCTTTCGCACACACGCGAAACAAACCGGTCGAAGCTCGGGCGAACGATTTTTTCCATCACCTGCTCACGTCCCTCGGTTTGCAATTCAGTGAGATGGGGAAAAACATAATTGAACCACAAATGCATGAAATAATCACTGAGGTGATAAATGCCTTTCTTGGATTTGGCCGGATTTTTTTCGGTGATGGGCGTTTCGCGGTGGATCAGCTTCAAGCTTTCAAGCGCAGACAAATATTTGGTCAGGTTGGCGCGATCGTAACCGGTCTTGGAGGAGATTTCGCCGAATTTCTGGCTGCCCGTGGCAATCGCTTTTAAAATTGGAAAATAGCTGCGCGGATTGCGAAATTCGCCGCGCAGAATGAACTCGACTTCTTCAAAAAGCACTTCGCCGTAGGTCAATACTTCTTGCAAGATCGCCTCCAGCGGCGTCGCATGCCGGGCAAAAATTTGCGCGTAAAAAGGGATGCCGCCGGTAAGCGCATACCATTCAATCGCGCGAATCAAAGAGGTATTCACAAAAAACTTGTTGTTTTCAACCGGATCGAAAGGATCGACAAACCATTGGCCGGTGCGCCGGCCATAAAGCGGCGCTTTGCTCGCCAGTGTTTCCTTTTCCATCATGGAAAGCGCAGAGCCATTCAACACCAAAAAAATATTGGGATTCGCATGAAAACTTTCATCCCAATGCTTCTGTAAAATCGTGCCCAAGCCGGGCTGTGCCTCCAAAAGGTAAGGATACTCGTCAATGATGATGGCCGTGCGCTGCTGCACGCGCTGCTGGAGATAAATGAACAATTCGTCCCACGCGGCAAACGGCCTTTGGGACAGGAAAGCATCTTCGAAATAGCGGCTGATGATTGGCGAGAAAATTTGAAGCTGGTCTTGAACCGAAGTCACGCTGGCGAGAAGATAAAGCCCATTCACTTGGCGCGAAAATTCTTTCAAAAGAACCGTTTTGCCGACACGGCGCCTTCCTCGAAAAATGAGCAATTCTGCCCGGCCGGATTGAAATTTTTTGTTCAGGAAGTCCAGCTCTTCCTCGCGGTTGAAAAAGGGCATGTCCATTTATAGGTATCCCGATTATTATACTTTGGCTACCTATAAATTAGGTGATCGCAAGGACAAGCTCAAGGCCAAATTATATTTAAAAAATGCCGACTGTGTGAAAACGTTATTGCGAGCGCAGCGAAGCAATCCCGGCGCGTGCACGTATTGGATTTAGAGATTGCTTCGCTGCGCTCGCAATGACAAATTCGAGCGTTTTCACACAATCTGATGCTCCCAGAATGATCTGTCACGTGAAAGCGCCTCTCGAATTGCATCGAGGCATTCGTTCATGTTTTTTCCAAGGCGGCAAGAAACGGCGCTACTTCCGCAGCGGAGAATGGACCGAAATTTTTCACCACCATCGCTTCGTGCGTGCGGAAGCGTTGCTTCATCGGCGTGTCGGGTGCGGAGAGATAAATCAAATTGGCGAGCATCGGCTGCTCGCGGCCATAACCCGGCGCTTTGATGAGATCGAGCATTTTGGTGCGCACCCAATTGTCACCGGCCTGGCCGTAATAAATCACGGCCGCATCGCAAATTGTCAGGCCGGTTTGATGCGCCTCGCGCAGCTCGGTCTCATTGCCCTCGCAGTTCGAAAGAATCACCTCGAGACCTTGCTCGAAGAGATAATTTTCGAGCGCGCCGGTGGCTTCAAAATCAACTTGATCGCACATCAAATAAACGCGCCGCCGTGCCGCGGGCGAGAAAGCTGCTGCGTTCTGTTCGGTTTTAGGCTTGGCGGTGAGCCGGTCTTGCATCACCGTTTTCAAGTCTTCGAGCGGCACTTGCAAAAGGTCCGCGCCTTGTTGTGCGGCGGAATCATTTTTTAAAAACTCGATGAACTCTTGCTGCCGCGGCTCGGGCGAGGCCAAACCCGGAGGCAGCCAAATCAAGCGCGTGAATGCAGCGTCGCCGCTGCGCCCGGCCGCGAGCTCATTCTGCAAAAAAGTAATGGCCCGCGTTTCGCCTTCGGGGATGAGGCCGTATTTTTCGCCGATCAAATGCACCGAGATTTTGCATTTCGCCAAATCTGCGCGCACGGCGGCGGAGAAAGCTTCGGCTTCCAAAGGCAAAGCCTGGTCAGGCAAAACGGCATATCCTTGATGCTCGAACTCACGCTTGAGCCGGTCGCGCTCGGCTTTGAGATCGGAGGTGGTTTCGGCAAGATAAATGGCGGGGAGAGCGGAGGAGGATTCTTTTGCTGCGGCATGCCGGCTGTCGTTTTTTTTCATGGCCTCGAGCAGCAGCCGAATATGCCAGGCGAGATCGTCGAGCGTGGCGAGAAAATGCTGGAAAGCTTCCGCCCCAAATTCTTTGCGAAATTCCTGCGGCTTGCCCGTAACTTTATCGACTTCATAAAATTCATAGCCCAGCATGCCTTGCACTTCCGGCGGATGTTGCTCGCGCGGCACCAACGTCTTGAGCACTTTGAACACGCGCGCTTTGTCCCCGATCACCAGCCCCTGGTTTTGTTCGGCGGATTTGATGAATTCCTGCAACTCTTTCAAGCACCATTTGGAATTGACGTAGCGCGGCGAAAGCACCGACACCAGAATCGCGGCGCTGGAAAATTGTTCGGCCAGCGTTTCACTAAAAATATCGTTGCCCTGCAGCTTGAGGTCGCGCCAAATGCGCGGCTTGTCGCCCAGCAGCTCCTGCAAGCGCTTTTCCAACGTCGTGTGCAACTGGTCGATCCACCCCTTTTGTTCCTCGGTGAGCGCCTGGTTGTCGATGTGGGCGTAGCTGATGAAAATGTCGTTTTTGAAATCGGGAACGTAGGCCATTTCAATCTCCGCAACTAATCTGTCATTCAGGAGGAATCAGACTGTGTGAAAACGTCATTGCGAGCGCAGCGAAGCAATCCCGCCGCGTGCACGTATTGGAATTAGAGATTGCTTCGCTGCGCTCGCAATGACAAATCCGAGTGTTTTCACACAGTCTGAATCTTTTGAAGCATTAGCACTGTGTTTGATGTTTCAAAATCCCTTCGGGAAGACCATCGGTTATTTTCCGGGCGAACACCGGATACAAGCGCTGAAAAGCAACGCAGTTTTCCCAAACCTATTGCCCGGCTGGCGGCGCAAATGCCGACCCCGCGCTGTTGTCTTTGTTTTGATTGTCCGTCGCCATTTTCATGATGTAAACGCCCACTTCCTGCTGCAAGACTTCCTCGACCCGGCCCGCGAATTTGTCATAGGCTTGCGCATGCGTGGCAAATTGCTCTTTCGAATAGGTCCCGATCAATTGTAAAAACTGCCAGCCCTCGCTTTTGAGCACCTCGGCGTTATGGCGGTAATGGCGCCAGCGTTCGCCGTAGCGAAAAAATCCTTCCACCGCGCCTGCTATCGCCACAATCAAACCGAGGGCGATAGTCGCATAGCGCACTCGCCGGACCTCGCCAAAACTGGCTAACGCCGGAATGAGGAGCGCGCCGATGATCGCGCATAAACGCAAGAAGTAATACCACCTGCGGGCATGCCGGGCGCGGCCGGTCAGCCATTGGATTTGATCCAGCCAGCGCGCGCGCAAAGCGCTTTTTTGCACGTCTTCCAAATTGACGGCGGTGAGCAGCGCCTCGAATTTTTGATTGTTGGAAGAAGACTTGGTTTCGGGTTCGGAACTCATTTATTTCCTCCTCAAAAACGTTCGCACCGCGGTTGTGATTTGATCGGGATCGTGCGCGGAAACCACGTGCAACAACGAAGGCCGGGCCTTGCCCGCCAATTCATCTGCAAGCCGTCCCGTGCCTTGTATGAGCAGAACGGGACGGCGGCGCGCCAGGCTGAGATTCACATCATTGCGGCTCACTTCGCCGCCGTTGATCAACACCGTCAATGCCGGAAAATCGCCGGCCAAAACTGCCGCCAATTGCGCCAGCCAAACGGATTCATCGCCCCACTTTTCTCCCGGCACCAACACAAAATGGGTGTGATGCTGTTCCAAGCCGGCACGGGCGCTGCGCGGCTCGTGGCCGGGAAAATGCACAAGCTGCGCCACGGCCACTCCGATTAACGGAAAATTATGCTGCGCCGTTGCATAGATCTCGCCCAACGCCGCCATCACGCCGGAAGCAGTGCCGCCGTCGATAATTGCCGAACCCTCGGACTGCGCGGCCTCACATAAAGCAAGGGCAGCAGAGCGTATGGTCGCAGCATGATCGGCTTGCACCTGTGCTGCGCCGCCGACCACCACCATTACCGGCATGGAAGCCGACAGGCCCAAAGCCTGTAAAATTTCGCCGCCTTCAGCACCGGGGCCGGGCGCGACGCCAAGCGCACGCCGCTGCCCGGAAAAAATTATGGATTGTGCTTGCATGCAAATAATTAGAGCTGGAGCCTTGCATGAACTTTCCAGAGCTACTCAATGGCAAAATCGGTCAATTTTACACAAGCCATCATTGCATAGAAATAGCTGGAATCCTCCGGGCTGAACGCCTCCGCCTCGCGCACGATTACCGCCACGCCCAAAAATTCATTGGCGTCGATGATCAGCTTCGCGCATAATTCCATCTCGGTTTGCGCCTCGTCATCTTCCACGGCGCGGCGGCAATAATCATGATACCAATATGCCTCTTCCGCATCATATACCGGCTGCTCTTCTTCACCCTTCTCCCAGGCCGCAAGCGAGGCGAGATAATTTTCAAAACGCTGTTTCGCCGCCACGCCTTCTTCCCACGTGTCATTGTCCATGACGGCGACGATCATCTGCACGCGTTGATTGTCCGACCAGGCCTCGAGCAAACGTTCTTGCGGATCATAAGAAAGCGCCAGCCCGCGAGGCACGGGAATGGTTGCGCCGGTTTCATAATCTTCGTAGATGTCAATGATGGTTTGTTTGAAATTCTCCTCCGCAGTTGCGGTCCATTCCTGAAATTCCTGCAGCTCTTCCGCCGCCAAAGTTGCCAGTAGATCGGCCAACGGCGCGCTCCAGCTCCATCGCAAAATCTCGGTCTGCTGTTGTGCTTGATCGCTGCCGGAGCTTGAAAATGGAATCTTTGTTTCAACGGGATCGGTCGCGGGCGTGCTCATGAGCGCGGCTTGCTTGGAGGATTCAGCGGGAATGGCGTCTTTGGAAGCGGCGAGCATGGGCAAATAAGTCATCGCCGGAATCGCCCAGTTGATGCGTGCCGCGCCTTGATGCAAGCCGCCGTCGCCGATGCCGACCACCAATCCGGCTTTGTCGAAGATCGGCGCGCCGGAGTGGCCGGGCTGGATGATGGAGCTGACGCGCAAAATTTTCGCCTCGAGCTTGGGATAGCTTTGCGCGCCGATCACACTTTCAAATTGTGCGGCGCTTTTGAAAATATTTTTCAGCGTGGGCGCCTGCTCCAGGCTGCGCGAGAATCTCAAATCGTCGCCCTGCATGGTAGCCACGTCGCGCGGATATCCCCAAATAAAATGTTCTTCTCCGAGCTTGGGAGGCGTGCCCGCATGCTGCAGAGGAGTCAGCTTGAGATCACTCTTCAATTGCAGCAGCGCCAAATCGGATTCCAGATGAACCGCGGCGATGGCTGCGCTCGCGCCGTTCTTTTGACTTTCAGAATAAACCTCGAGGTTTTGCGCGCCGGCCACGACGTGCAAGGCCGTAACCACGTAAGTCGGTTGCGACCACACGAAGCCGGAGCCCACGCTCGCGCCTCCTGCTTTCTTTGCCGTAATCTTCACCACGGAACGTGCGCTGGTCTCGGACGAATTAGTTTGCGCGATTATTTTTTCCGGCGCCAGGACCGTGGTTCCGGCAAACAATGCCAACCCCAAATGAAGCATGGGGAAAATTATTTGCCTTTTTGCAGGTCGCATAAAACCTCCCAAACCGAAGTGAGCACGGCGGTTTGCTGCTCCGCCGGCAAATTTTGAATTTGATCCGCCAGCCTGGTGAGCTTTTCATGGTCCTGGCGGCGAAAGGCGCTCAAAATTTTCTGCGCCTCCTGATCGTAACGCGAGGGATCGAGCTCGTAGCAAAGATCGATCGCAGACAGCTCGCCGAACAGCGAGCTGCTCTGCGCTTTTTGCACTTCATTCAACTGCACCTGCCTGCCTTCCGGCACCAGGCCTAACTTTTGGTAAAGCACGTACTGGCGCGCCTCCTCTTTGGAATAGCCGGCCATGGTCCATTTCGCAATTTGTTCTTGTAAAGTGCTGGAGAAGACGTCTTGCGAGCGCGCGAACAATCCGCAAAAGATGCCGAGCACGCAAGCCAGCCCGAAACTGCCGATGCGCAAACCGTTCATCTTGAGGCGGCTGAACCAGCCTTCGTCCGTCGCCTCCCCGCCTTGCAAGCTCAAGAACGCCGCCAGCACCGAAGCCAGCGCACCGAGAATGGTAGAGACCACGGGCGACACGGACAGCCCGACGATCGTGCCCACGAACAGGCCCAATCCGAGCCCCGAGAAGATTTGAATTCCAGCGCCTTCACGCGCCGGCGCAGAAGTTGATTCCGTCATTTCCTCCTCCTTTTCGTTGTGCGAAGCCGGACTTTCGCCGAAGAATCTCCGTAGCGTTAGAGTTTTTTCATGCGAAAGGTTGGTTTCACTTGGGAATACCGGTATGCAACAATCCGGAAAGCTCCAACAATCTTTGCGACCATTTTTCGCAAGCGGCATTGACTTCCGCGCGCCAATCCGAATTGTTTTTTTGATTCTCAAAATCATCTTGCCAGCCGGCGAGATCCGCTTGCAGATTTGAAAGCGCGAGCTGCGTTTCAAAATCCGCGTCCGGGAAAGTCCATTCCGCGAACGACTGGCATTCTTGCAAAAGCTGAACAACTGTTGCATGGAATTTGTTTTTGTAGATAAAAAATCCCAAGCGACTGATGCTTGACGACAAATTTCCTATACGGATTGGGATCGCGTCACGCAGGTAACGTCCTTTAAAATTCGGCTCTGATTTCACGGATGCTCCAAAAGTCTTCGCGCGATTCTTTCGACTTGGTCACATAAGGCTGGATTTAGAATCATCATTGAAGGATTATTTTGGCTTGGGCGAATATTAATCAATGCCCTAAAGCGAACTTCGGCTTCATTCGGCAGCCAATCCGCGCCCCAAATATTTTCTTGTTTGCTGCCGTCTTCGAGCAGAACTGATTCGCACTCCGCATGCAAGCTGCTGCCGCCGGCCAAAACCTCCCTTTCCACGTCCACAGCCAGCTTGATGAAATCGTCGAACGCCTGCAGCATGTCGGTGATTTGCTCCGTCGTAGCCTTGCTGCGAATGAGATGAATTTTCATCGAACCACTCAATCAAAAATTCAGACCATAACACCAAAGCCAAACAAGATTAGCGCAGCACCCTCGCCAGGGTTTGCTCCAGCTTTTTGCCGCGCAAATCATTTTCCGTTGCGAGAATCGTGTTGGTATTGCCGTCCACCAAAACCGGCTTGGGAATGCCCATCACTTCGAAACTGCGCGCCAATTCACTGTTAAAGCCGCGCTCGACAAAAGCATGCCGCCATGGCATTTGCCATTTTTTCTCGCGGAACCTGGCCACGTCCTCGGGCTTGGGGTCGAACGACAGGCTCAGAATCTCGAAGTTTTTGCCTTTGAATTTTTCATAAGAACTGTGCAGCGCGGGCATTTCGCCGATGCACGGGCCGCACCACACCGCCCAGAAATCCAGCAAATAAATCTTGCCCTTCATGCTGTCGTTGTTGTACATCACGCCCGCTTGATCCATTGCCGCGAGCGCAAACGCCGGCAACTTCCCGCCTTTTTTAACGGCGCGATTGGGGTCATACATCATCTTGGCGAATTGCGCCTCCTGGGTGTCGCCGAACTCTGTTTGCAACCGATTATAAATATTTTGGGCCTTGGTAGTATCGCCCTTGGCATCGGCCTCGCTCAATCTCCAGCTCAAAATGCCGGCGCGCAAGTTCCGATCAGGATGCTGCGCCAAAACCTGGTTCAAATAATTTTCATGCCCCTTGCGATCGCCGCTCCACTGCGACGACCTCGGCAATATCCATGGCGCGCTCGACCACAGGGGAGAAGTTGGAGGAACTTCAGCAACAGCTTGTTGCACGAGCTTTTTGCCCATGCTCGCCTCTGCACCCATGCCGCCGATTTCCAAATAATTCACCAGCAAAACCTGGCGCAGCTTGGCGTCTTTTTCATGGGCAATGCTATGCGAAAGAGTTGCCAGCGCCGGCTTCCAATCGTATTTGAAATCCTCGGCCTCCCCTTCATGTGCTGCGCGATAGGATTGATAAACATTCGAGTATTGGCTGCGTCGCTTTTCCTGCACCTGCATCACAGTATAAAAGCGGGCAGAAAAGGATTGGGGATTGCCAAACTGCACGGTTGCTTCGTCGCCGGGCTGGCCCGGTTTCAGCATGGCGGGATTAAAAACTACTTTGACTTTCTTGTTTTCAACGTTGACCAAAGAGAGATAATCGCCGCCGTTGTCATAGACGAAATCATCTGACTGCGTGCCGTTGATCGTGCGCCCGGTTTTTTCCACGCCCAAAAGTTGATAAGAAAACGCAGCTGCATCGAACTCGGTTTCGAAACCAAAGGTGCCGTCACTTTGCCGCGCCATCAGCTCCGCCGAATTGAAATCAAAATTATTGAAATCGCCCGCGATCTTCACTTCACTGAAATCAGCGACGTACTCGTATGGCTTCAAACGCACGGCGACCTTCTCCTGCGCCGGCTGGTCGAGCCACAGCGCAATCACATGCTGGTAGTGATTGACTCCGGTGCAACTGAGATACCACATTCCGGTTTGCGTGAAACGCAGCTTGAAGTTGCCTTGAGCATCGACCGTAGCCGTTGCCAATGACCTGCGCGCGTCGGGCCGCGCCAACAAATCCATTTGCGCTTTGAGCATGGGCTTGCCGTCGTGGCCGAGCAGCGTGCCGGTGATGACTGATTCGTTCTGAGCGAAAGCCATTCCGCACAAAACCAACAGAAAGATTACAGCAAGTTCCCGGCTTTTCATGGTCAACTCCCCGGTTTTGAGGTTCCGTGTTTAATGGTTGATTGTCTCTATGCCCAATTGTTTTCTGATCAATTCACATAGGCTGTCTTTGATCTCCGCATGTCGTGGACAGGCGCATTTTTTCCGTAGTTGATAAGCTTCTTGAATGTTCTCTTCCAATTCCTGCAGCGTCTCCCCTTGGCTAAATACGCCTGGAACTTCTTTGAGTTTTCCGACATACCAGCCATCATCACTCCAATATTCGAGTGTGAATCGTCTCAGCATCGTCAACTTTCTCCATTGAATGTTGTTGATTCCTCCAACACTCTACTCCAAAGTCTCTCATTGCACACGCATGTATCCCGCCATTCTTTCCTGCATGAGCACTACGAGTTTGTCCGCCGCCACACGTTCTTGCGCCAGCGAATCGCGGTCGCGCACGGTGACGGTCTGATCTTGCAGCGACTGGCCGTCGATGGTGATGCCATAGGGCGTGCCGGCCTCGTCCATGCGGCGATAGCGCCGGCCAATGGCGCCGCCGTCGTCATAAAATACGTTGAAATGCTTTTTAAGCTCGTGATAAATTTTTCCCGCCATTTCGGGCATGCCTTCTTTTTTCACCAGCGGAAACACACCGGCTTTGATCGGCGCAATGGCCGGCGCGAGATGCAACACCGTGCGCGCTTCGCCCTCGATCGTGTCTTCATCGTAAGCATCGATCAAAGCCGTGAGCACGGTGCGGTCGCAGCCCGCCGAAGTTTCGATGATGAAGGGAACGTATTTCTCGCGCGTGGCGTCGTCGAAATATTGCAAATCTTTGCCGCTATGTTCTGCGTGGCGTTTGAGATCGAAATCGGTGCGATTGTGAATGCCTTCCAATTCCTTCCAGCCGAAAGGAAATTCATATTCGATGTCGAATGCCGCAGCAGCATAATGTGCCAGCTCCGTCGGGCCGTGCTGGTGAAATTGCAGCTTGGCCTGGCGAATGCCCAGCCCGTCGTACCACGCGATACGCTGCGCTTTCCAGTATTCGAACCATTCCATGTCCGCACCCGGCTTCACGAAGAACTGCATCTCCATCTGCTCGAACTCGCGCGTGCGAAAAGTGAAATTGCCCGGCGTAATCTCGTTGCGAAAGGCCTTGCCGATTTGTGCAATACCGAACGGGATTTTTTGGCGCGCGGCCTGCATCACGTTATAGACGTTCACGTAAATGCCCTGCGCCGTTTCCGGCCGCAGGTAAACGGCATTCGCCGCCTCTTCCACCGGGCCCATGAAAGTTTTGAACATGAGATTGAATTGCCGCGCCTCGGTGAGCGCTTCCTTGCTGCCGCAGTGCGGGCATTGCTTCGGCTTGTCGGGATTCAGCTCATCTGCGCGGAAGCGTTTTTTGCAGACCGTGCAATCCACCATCGGGTCGGTGAAATTCGCCACGTGGCCGCTGGCTTCCCACACGCGCGGATGCATCAGAATCGAGGCATCGAGCCCTTCGATGTCGTCGCGCGTTTGCACCATCGCCTTCCACCAAAAGTCTTTGACGTTGCGTTTGAGCTCGACGCCGAGCGGGCCGTAATCATAACAACTGTTCAAGCCGCCGTAAATTTCGCTGGAGGGAAAAATAAAACCGCGGCGCTTGCACAGCGACACGAGTTTATCCATAAGATTTTTGATTGCGGGCATGACAACTCCTATGACGTCAAAGATGAAACGTAATTTTCGAGATGATTTACTTTTCGGGATTCAAGATTTGTAACCCTTCGCGTGTTGCAGCTTTACACAATTTTGCGTCGGCGCAAACAAAATAGGGGTGAGTGTCTTTATTATCCAAAGCGGTTGCCAGTTGAATGCTGTCGGCTGACCTCGGGTTGTGGCGTAAAATAATCTTGCCGGCCGATACCCTGATTTCTTCACTCATTTGCATTACCAGATATTTCTTTTCATAGTCAAAGAAGAATCTGCTCAAAGCATCATCAAATGCAGATCGAGAAATCAAACCGTCTTGCTTCTTTCGATTTAAAGCCGACAGAACTTCGGTGTAAGTGAGGTTGGAGAGGATAATGCCATTGTCCGGCGCATCGTAAATGGCATTCACCTTATCTGAGCCGATTTCGGTGTAATAGATTTTTACCGCGCCGCTCGCATCAAAGAAATAGAATGTCATTTTACCACCCCTCTTCGCGCTCCTTTAAAATTTCTGCAGCCAGAGACCCCTTAATGCCGGACAAACCTTTTCGTACCTGTTCCAAAGGGATTTCTTTTGGCAAGGGATGAACCTTTCCTTCAGCCACCAATCGTGCAAACTCGCGCCGGTGACGTTCTGCTTTCTCAAAAAGCTTTCTCACTGCCAAAGTTTTTTTCTCCTCCTCGGTTACCGGCTGAACAGGCAATGAGTTTGACAGGTAGTATTCTAGCGCTTCCGTGACTACATGATTGGCATTACTTCGTCGCGACTTTGCCACTTCCTCGACTCTGTCCCAAAGCGGTCGAGGCAGGCTTAGAGTAGCCGAAGCCATGAGTGTGTCAGACATTTTATATTCTCCTGGATTAAGAACGTTACAAGTCGGCTGCAACCATCTTGCCCTTGCGATACGTGATTTCAAGATAACGATCATTCATGGCACGAGCCTCAAGCTTTATAAGCCGTCACAATCAGCATAAATATACTCAGTTTAGTTCAAAAAGCAATCTTTCACTTTTGATTATTTCTTTCGCGGGCGTGCTCCGCGCCTTTTATTTCCTGCACGAATTTCAGCGCAGCCAGGCGCCCGATTTCACCGGCGTGATGCTCACAATAAGCGCGAAAAAATTGCTCGATCTCGCGGCGCGCTAAAGCTGAAATTTTGTAACGGGAGAGTTTGTTTGCGGGCAAAGATTGGAAGTTGATCAACAAGCGTTGCGTTTCGCCGGAATAAGACATGGTTTGCGCATGCGACGCGCAGCGGCCGCACAAAACGCCCCCTTGCGCAAGATCGAATGAATATTGAAATTCACGTTGTTCATGTTCAATCGTGATTTGTTTCGTGCTACATTTCTGGCACTGCCGTAGATTCGGCGCGACGCCCAAAATGCCGAGCAGCTTCATTTGAAAACCCCAAAAGCACGCGCGGCTATCGGCCTCCGGCTCGTTCATCGCACGCAACGTTTCCAAAAAAATCGGATACAATGCGGGCTTGACTTCGACGTCCGCTTGCGAGCGAAAGATCAATTCGCCACAGGCATTGGCCAGTCCCCATTTTTCAAGATCAACGGAAAGATTGGGAAAATATTCGGCAATATCCGCCTGGCTCAAAAACTGCAGATCGCGGTTTTCTTTATCATAATAAACGAGACGCGCCACGGTGAGCACTTCCAGCGCCGCGCCGAAGCGGCTCTTGCTGGAGCGCGAGCCTTTGGCCACGACTTTTAGAATGCCCAGCTCGCGCGTGAACAAAGTCACCAGCTTGCTGGTCTCGCCCATTTTCATGGAGCGAATGACGATGCCTTCGGCTTTGACAATGGCCATGAGCAACACTTGAGATGTGGGAGTGCTGGAGTACCGGAGCATTGGTTTTTCCCAACACTCGCGTACTGCACGACTCCAAATAATTCACCGACAACTTCCTTCAACTTCCTTTTTTTGAATTGATAATGTTTTGCGCCTTCCAAAGCAGAGATGGAGCCATTTTGACTTTACTTTGCACGTCCGAATCAGGGAAAACCACTTCCGTCGCGAGAGCGCCGCCACTATAAAAGGCTTTTATTGCCTCGGATTCAGCATCGGTCAACATCACAAACGGTTTCAAAAATTTTTCGACTTCACTAACCATTACAGCTTGCTCCGGAAGTTTCCCTTTTGCCAACAACGGCAGCAAGTGGCGACGAAGATCATTCGCGGTGATGCGATCAAAATCCATTGCAAAAAGATCGAATATGCTGGCTCGGGAAATCAAGCCATAAAAGATGACGAGCAAACGCAAGCGATAGGGATCATAATGCAAAGACGCGCTCGCCGCTTGGTAGACATCATACAAATCCCTCGGTGTATAGCGGCTGAACAAGGCGATGATTTTTCCGGCTAAGAGTTCTTCAAGTCCCATCATTGGAAACGTTAGGTTGGCATGAAACCGCGTGCACGTTCGGCTCTCGATTGGGATAATGGGCTGGCGATAGAGATAGTTTATATCGAGTTTGAATTTATCGCGACTTCCGCTGCGCGCCGAGTAACGAAATTCGAATTGAGACAAGGCATACTCTTCTTTTGTCAATTCGATGCGATATTCGTCTGCGAAAAGCTGGTTAATAAGCTCGGCAATTTGTCCACGGTCGGCAAGCATGGCCTCTTTATCCACCGCTCTAACGTAATTCAGATCGGCATCCACCGACAGACGCGGCATGTCGAAGACAAACAGATTGAGCGCCGTTCCGCCTTTGAGCGCGAAACACGTTTTCAGAAAGGGATGGCGGGTAAGCTGCGCCAGAAGATCGATGAGCCGCAAAATTTTTTCCAGTGAGTTTTGGATGAAACCTGTTTCGCGGCTCAATTTCTCCAAATCCGGCGTTTTTAACACGAACATGTTATTCGTCCAAAAATGCAAGAGCTGCTGGAACCATCAAATTCCACTTTCGCTCCAGCACGTTTCCCTTTCTTTTCCGCGCTTCCAGAAATGCCAGATCTTGCGGTTTATTTTGCCGGAGTTTTTCCAGAATCTCATCGCCCACATACCACTTGTCGCGAAATTTTTCCAAAAGCCAGCCAAGCCGCATACTGGCTGTGGCTAAGGGATAATGGGGCAGCATTGACAGCAAACCCTCCAAATCCACCCATTTGAAGTCTTCTATTGATTTCAAAAACTCCGCTATGCCGAAAAACCTATCCGGCACCATAAGCCCTTCGAGCAGGAGGCGCTCTTTGCTGAAAGCACGAACGATAAAATCGAGCACAGGAATTTCCTCGATGCCGAAAGAAAGATCCGCCCGAAAAAAATGATACCTCGCTCCCTGATACGCAAAGGATTTCGGCGCGCGCGGAAATTCCAAACCAACCGCGACTTGAAATTGTGAGGTTTCGCTATAAGCTTCGCCGCGCAAGCGCAATGCGGAATGATAAGCAATAACCCCATTGGGCACAGCCTTGCTCGCCACCAGCCAAGGCGAAACTGTGGCTTCCTTTTCAAACCACTCATTCGGGCGCTTCAAATAATACAATCCGGCTTTGATCGGCTGGGCCTTGCCGCTTGTGATCAGCCAGCGGATGGCATTGTTCGTCTTTTCTACGTCTCCTGCAAAGTGGTTCAATATTTCGGCGCGACAGACAATGCGCTGAGGTTGAAATTTTTCATAGATTGTGGACATTGGTTTCTCGATCTGTTTGATTTAGATTGTTATAACAACCTAAATTTAACAATTCGAGCAATTGATTGCAATGTAAATTTTAGGTGATTTTCACAACCTAAATTGAGCTTACTTGACAAGTGGAAGCGGATAGCGAACCCAGACACTTGCCCTCTGCTCTACGCCCTCTGCCCTCCGCCCTCTGCCCCTTCACGGCTCCCCAATACACACAAACGCGCCCCAATAGGCCGGATGCGCTGCGCCATACTTTTTGCGCAATTGCTCGATCACCGCGAGTTGGGCTTGCCGCAGCGCTTCGCTTTTGCTGATCTTCTCGCCGAACAAATACCGGCGATAAAATTCAACCATCAAATCTTTGGTCTCCAAATCCGGCACGCTCCACAAACTGGCGAGAACGGTTTTGGCGCCGGCCAGCAGGAAAGAACGATGCAAGCCATAAACCCCTTCGCCACTTCTCAACTCTCCGACTCCGGTTAAACAGGCGGAGAGTGTCACCAAATCGGTTCCTTGCAAATTTAAACCGGCAATCTCCATAGCAGTGACCAAGCCGTCTTCACCTTCTTTAATTGATTCCACGTGATTGGCTCCGGCGAATGCCAGACCGCAGCGCAACAACGGGTTTTCCAAAGCTGGTGTTCTGTCGAACTCACCAATGCTGCTGGAGCCGCCGATCTCTTTGGGTTTTCTCAGTTCTGGTTGATCCGGCAGGAAAAAGCCGTGGGTGGAGATGTGCAGAATTTGCGGCGAGGCCACGCTTTTGAGAACAGACTCCTGCGCTTGGTCTTGCAAATACAATTTCGTGGCAATACCCTTCTGCTTCAGCAAGGAATCAATGGCAACCGCTTCCGGCCCAGTATATTTCAATTGACAGAAGCCCATCTGCCGCCAGTCGCGTGAGTGGCGAGTTGAGAATTTTTGCTCGATAGATTTTGATGCAGCAGAAACTACTTGCTTCGCTGGCGTAAAATCAAAGTAGGGATCAGCGATGATCACGGCATCTCTTGTCTTGTCGCTTGCCCCGTTGCCCCTTGCCCATTGCACGATCTCCCGACTCGTGGAAACATAATGAAATTGATAGCTCTCGACCAGATAGCGATCTTGCTCATCCACCAGCGCCCCAAATGGCAAGTAATGCAACGCGCCATCGGCGCAGATAATCACTTTCTTTTTATCGCCAATGGCGGATAATAATGGCTTGAACAACTGTCGGTAAAGCTGCTGGCCTTTGGCTTTGATCACGGCTTCGACCGCTAAATGCTGCTCTTTCGTCTGGGTCGGATCAAGTTTGGTGGAAAGAATTGCTTGCCGCAATTCACTGAGACGGTGATGAAGAGAATCCGCTTCACCTAATTGCAGGATTTCAGGCGCCTGATTCTTTTGATACACCACCGCCAAATATTGCCTTGTGCCCCAGCCTTTCTTTTCGCCAACAAAATTATACTTCTGAAAATACCAAAAATCCACCAGGGCATAATCCTCCGGTAAAGCCTGGCACAATTGCGTTGACGTAATCGGTGTTTTGGGGGTCTCGGGTTCATAACCCTGACGGGCGAGCTGGCTTTCCATTCGCTCCTGTTGGGCTTGCAAGAATTGCCGGTAATGAAGATGCTGCTCCGGACTCTTGATTGCAGCGGGATCCCTAAAAGAGGCATTGGCCAATTGGGCGCGGATGTTATTCAGACTATCCTGCAAAGTCGTACCGCCCGCTTTCTGGGATCGGCTCCGGCTCGCCAGTATTTCATAAACGATGCCTTTCTGATTCAGCAAAACCTCGCTGGTTATGGGCTTGAGCTCAACCGATTGCCAGCCATACTGCACGTAGAGAGACGGCCACAAGGGGGACAATGGAAAATTCTTTTGAACATAGTCCAATTGTCTTTTTTCGGAAAGATAGGGCAGGATCGTATGATAATTATGAAAATTTAACCGCAGCAATCGTCTCGAAACCGGCATTATTTTGGCCAAATTCTCCTGCGCACCCCAGAGAAAAATTATATTGCTGAGACTGGTGGCCACAGCCGGATGGTCGGGGCCTAATTTCGCTTCCCGAATCTTCAGGGCCCGTTGATATAACGGCTCCGCCTGGCCGTACGCGCCCATGGCTCTATATAATTCTGCCAAATTATTGAGACTGGTGGCCACCTCCGGATGGTCGGGACCTAATTTCGCTTCCCGAATCTTCAGCGCGCGTTGATTTAACGGCTCAGCCTGGCCGTACTCACCCATGTTGTGATATAATAATGCCAAATTATTGAGATCAGTAGCAACATCAGGATGATCCTGCCCTAATGCTTTTTCACCTATCTTCAGCGCCCGTTGATATAACGGCTCAGCCTGGCGGTACGCGCCCATGGCATTAAATAATCCTGCCAAATTATTGAGACTTTGGGCCACATCTGGGTGGTTGGGGCCTAACTGCGCTTCCCGAATCTTCAGCGCCTGTTGATGTAACGGCTCTGCCTGGCCGTATGCGCCCATGGCTTGATATAATCCTGCCAAATTATTGAGACTGGTAGCTACGTCCGGATGGTTGGGGTCTAATGTCGCTTCCCGAATCTTCAGCGCCCGTTGATATAAGGGCTCTGCCTGGCCGTACTCGCCCATGACTTTATATAATAATGCCAAATTATTGAGACTGTTGGCAACATAAGGATGGTCGGGGCCTAATTTCGCTTCCCGAATCTTCAGCGCCTGTTGATGTAACGACTCTGCCTGGCCGTATGCGCCCATGACCTGATATAATCCTGCCAAATTATTGAGACTGCTGGCCACATCCGGATGGTTGGGGCCTAATCTCGCTTCCCGAATCTTCAGTGTCCGTTGAAGTAACGGCTCCGCCTGGCCGTACGCGCCCATATTGTAATATAATCCTGCCAAATTATTGAGACTGGTAGCCACATCCGGATGGTCGGGGCCTAATTTCGCTTCATAAATCTTCAGCGCCCGTTGATATAACGGCTCCGCCTGGTCGTACGCGCCCATGGCTCGATATAATTCTGCCAAATTATTGAGACTGGCGGCCACCTCTGGATGGTCGGGGCCTAATTTCGCTTCCCAAATCTTCAGCGCCCGTTGATATAACGGCTCCGCCTGGCCATACGCACCCATGGCTCGATATAATTCTGCCAAATTATTGAGACTGGCGGTCACCTCTGGATGGTCAGGGCCTAATTTCGCTTCGAAAATCTTCAGCGCTCGTTGATATAACAGCTCCGCCTGGCCGTACGCGCCCATGGCGTCATACAATAATGCCAAATTATTGAGACTTTGGGCCACATCCGGATGGTCGGGGCCTAATCTCGCTTCCCGAATCTTCAGCGCCCGTTGATGTAACGGCTCCGCCTGGTCGTACGCGCCCATGTCGTCATATAATCCTGCCAAATTATTGAGACTGGCAGCCACATGCGGATGGTCGGGGCCTAATTTCGCTTCATAAATCTTCAGCGCCCGTTGATATAACGGCTCCGCTTGGCCGTAGGCACCCATTTCACTATATAATAATGCCAAATTATTGAGACTGGTGGCCACATCCGGATGGTCGGGGCCCAAGGCCTGTTCTGCTAAGCGCAACGCCTCCCGGGCCAACGGTATCGCCTCTGCATATTTCCCCTGCTGATAGAGCGGCACCACCTGCGCATACAATTCTTTAGCTTTTTGTAACTCAGCTTCCTGCGCCGCAAGAATTGAAACGGCTAAAAGGAGCGGATAAAGAGCAAACCATATCCAGCAGATATTTTTCATCATCTTCTCTTCTTTCTTAAAAACGACGAGCTCGCATAAGGCATGAGCCACTGCAACTTTTTCTTCCACTGCAACGATAGTATTCCAGCTAATACACCCAACAATAAAATAAAATAAATCGCCAACCGCAGCGGCCAGATCAGCGGCAGCCAAATCTCCCATCTTGCAAACAAAAGGAACGTCGCCAGCCCATACACAAAGAAAACGAAAACGAGCATCAGCAAAGCCTTTTTGAATTCCATGAAATGGATCACAAGCCAGGATAGGATGATCAGTCCCAGTGTCATGAAGAACAAACCGTCCGGACGCTACGCGCCTGCGAAAGGATAAAGCTCATGAACAAAATCAACCCGCAGGAAAAAGCGTCCGGACGGTGCTTTTCTTCACTGGGCTAAATTCATACGAATAGTTGTATGGAATGATGGTAGTAAAGCCGTCGTGGGGATGGGCGAAAGAAAGAGCTTTACGGCAACTGCATCAGAGCCTTGAGGTGCAGGCGCAATTCCGTCAGATGCTGTGCGTTCAATCGCCCGATCTTTCGCCGCAGCCGCCTTTTGTCAATGGCGCGTAACTGAAACACTAAAACAACGGAGGGCATCGTCAAGCCGTTCTCGGAATCTGGCGAGATCAAAAATGTGCCTGGAAAAGTTTGTGCGGCCAGTTGCGAAGTCATCGGCACGATGAGCACGGTCGGGAGCTGTTTCTCGAACCTCAGAGCTTGTGCAATGATGGCCGGACGAATGCCTGCCTGCTCGTGCCCATTGCTGGGCGGAATCTCAATGCTATAAATGTCGCCGATGTCCATCACGACAAGCCTTTTTCAAATTCCAGCAGCGCTTCATCGCTGAGCTGATCCCATTGCGCAAACTCTTGCTGCAGAACCGAAGCGGCTTGACGATTTTGCTGCCAAAGGCTTTCTTTGAACAAACGGACGATCTGCAAGAGATTGGGAAAAGCTTCTTGCGGCAATCCCCGAACTTCCTCCAACAAGGCTTGCTGATAATCGATGGTCGTGTCCATATCGTGATCCTTTCTCGAGCAAATGATCATTCACTCTATTGCGTGCCCAGCGCTCGACCCGTACACGTGAAAATTTACGGTCTCGGCTCAAAAAGGCAAACACAAAGTAAGCTGGAGCCACGAGATTCTCAAGCGCTTTTTCAGCCATCACTTTTGCTTGCGAGATTTTTTGCTTTGCTTTTTCTGCTGGGGCTTTGCCCTGACTGATTTCTCTTTGTCCGCCACTATCTTGCCTTGTTTGGGCATGAGCCACTGCAATTTTTCCTTCCACTCCGGCGAAAGTATTCCCCCTAACACAACGAGCAACAAAACGAAATAAATCCCCACCCGCAGCGGCCAGATGAGCGGCAGCCAAATCTCCCAGCTTGCAAACAAAAGAAACGTCGCCATGGCATACATCAAGAGAACGAAAACGAGTATCAGCGCCGCTTTTTTGAATTCCATGAAATGGATCACGAGCCAGGACAGCATGATCAGTCCCAGCGTCATGAAAAAATCGTTGTAGGAGTTTGGCCATTTGAACAAACCGTCCGGACGCTACGTGCCTGCGAGAGGATAAAGCTCATGAACAAAATCAACCCGCAGGAAAAAGCGTCCGGACCGTGCTTTTCTTCACTTGGCTAAATTCATACGAATAGTTGTATAGGATGATGGTAGTGAAGCCGTCGTGGGGATGGACGAAAGAAGCGAAATTTACGGCAACTGCATGAGAGCCTTGAGGTGCTGGCGCAATTCCGTCAGATGCTGTGCGCTCAATCGCCCGATCTTTCGCCGCAGCCGCCTTTTGTCAATGGCGCGCAACTGAAACACCATGGTACCTTAATTTTGCATTGAAGTTGATCGAATCCGCAACCGGCGTAGGTTTGATCGCGACGTCAATCCACCCAATGGATGGGGCCAAAAAAATTTGCACAAGAGGCACGCTTTCAACTCCGCTAGGAGTGCAATGTTTCTAGTAAAGCCCTCCACCAGACCTCAAAAACTCCGCTAGGAGTGACATGTGGGTTTTGTTGAGTTGGCGCGGGCTTCATGGTGAAAATCAAACATGTCACTCCTACGGAGTTCAAGGGCGTCCAAGAGCCTCACTTTCTATAAACATTTCACTCCTAGCGGAGTTGTGTGTGTGGCGCGCCATTGATTTCGACCGAATGGGCAACCATCGTGCAAAATTCAGGTGGTATAAATGCCTACGTGGTCAATCAAGACAGTCCCTTTTCAAATTCCAGCAATGCTTCATCGCTGAGTTGATCCCATTGCGCAAACTCTTGCTGCAGAACCGAAGCGGCTTGACGATTTTGCTGCCAAAGGCTTTCTTTGAACAAACGGACGATCTGCAAGAGATTGGGAAAAGCTTCTTGCGGCAATCCCCGAACTTCCTCCAACAAGGCTTGCTGATAATCGATGGTCGTGTCCATATCCTGATCATCTCTCAAAGATTCGGAAGGATGCCAACGACAAAAAGTTGAGCTACTTTCAAAACAACTCCAGGGCGTTCTTGAGAGCCGAGTCGAGCAGATTCAGCTTGGTGCTGGAAAGAGAGCCGGCATAATCTGTAAGCTTGCTTTTCGGGATGCTCACCAGCTCATCACAATGAATACTGCTGGCATGCTTGAGCCCTTCATCTATGCCGACCTCAACCTGGGTCGAGAGACCGTCGTGCATGGAATAAACCGGAGCGCAAATCACCGTTGAAAAGCGTGAATCAAGCAGCAGTTGGCGGCTCACCACCACGAAGACGCGGAATGGCCTGGGGTCTTGAGCCGAGCCTTTATAAACCCGATAAAGGTCGCCCTCGTTTCACAGCTCCACCTGATAGGTGAGGGTATCCTCGGCCTCTTGATTGAGCCGATCGGCGTTCAAGTTGATCAATTCCAGCTCGTGCAGATCATACGCCGGCTGTCTCTCTTTGTGAAGAGCGTTGCG
>Ga0247727_10001782_pt1 | contig 50198 bp, 45 predicted proteins | sample WisWelCaveWW1625_FD_202498 | JGI IMG/M metagenome (GOLD analysis project Ga0247727, IMG submission 202498) | Biofilm microbial communities from Wishing Well Cave, Virginia, United States - WW16-25 | ecosystem: Environmental > Aquatic > Deep subsurface > Groundwater > Cave microbial mat | place...
TTCACCGTGAGCCGCCCGTAGGCGTCCGGGGTCGCGGAGCCCTCGGGAGAGACGAGGTCCTCGCGCCCCTGGCGCGGACTCCCGGCGCCGGCGAGGGCCCCCGCGACGAGCAGGGCGAGGGCGGCGAGTCCGACCGCCGAACGTGGAGAATGGATTCCGAGAATCGCCATGGGCACACCTCCGTGGTCTTCCGAGGGCACCGGGGCGGCGCCCTCTCTTTCCGGGGGGAGAGTAGCACTCCCGCCGGCCCCCTTGCGGCCCGCGGCGTCTACTCCTCGTCTTCTCCCAACCGCCCTAGGGGTAATGGGTTGGGGTGTCCCGCGCCTCGTGCCCGGCCTTCTCCTCCGGCGGCAGCGGCTCCGCGCAGCGGGAGAAGAGGTCGTCGTAGTAGGTCTCCGTGTTCTGGAGGTGGAGGACGTTGAGGAAGGACGAGATGGCCATGTGGGCCGTGAGCCAGTCCTTGTCCCGGACCCAGGGGGGGAGGAAGCGGCCGGCGCGGATCTCGCCGCTCCGGAGGTGGCGGCTGATGACCGGGAGGTCGGGGATCGTGACCTTCCCGACGAAGAGCATGTCCAGAAGGTCCATGCGCCGGCGCTTCGCCGCCACCCGCGCGAAGTTGAAGATGCGCAGGAAGTCGCTCAGGTAGGAGGAGTCCTTCGTGAAGGGGGCCCCTCCCTCCAGAACCCCCCCGCGGAAGACCCGCCGGGCGATGTCGAAGGCCGACTGCGGCTCCTCCCCCCGCTCCCGGAAGGCGCGGTAGACCTGGAGGAAGTCGGCCCCCTCCTCGGCCATGCGGATGGCCAGCACCCGGTCCACCAGCCGCCGCACCCTCGGGAGCGTCATCGTGTGGGAAGCCCACTCCCCGAAGACCGCCAGCCCCTCGTTCACCCGGACACCCCGCGGGGAGGCCTTGCCGAGGATGGGGAGGAAGGGCTGGAGGCGGCCGTTGAGCGTCGTGGCGATGTGGACGTAGCCCTCGTGCTGGACGAGGTAGTCGATGGTGTCCCGCCCGAACATCCGGCCCTTCTTGATGCGGATCCTCGCGGAGCCGGCCGCCGCGTCGGCGGTCAGCATGCTCGAGACCTCCACGAGCACCTTCGCCCCGGGGAAGGCCCGGCCCATGCGCTTCTGGAGGAGGCGGGCGGCCGCCGCGGCCCGGAAGACGCGCCTCGCGGGGCGGGCGGGGGAGGGAAGCCCGGAGCCGGTCCCGACGAGGCGGTCGAGGTGGCGGGCGAGATCGAGGCTCGTGGTCGTCTGCCCGGCGAAGGGCTCCAGGGGGTGGCCGTACAGTTCCCGGGACACCGCATGCAGATCCGGCGTCCCCCGGGCGCGGAGCATGCGGACGACCTGGACGTACTGGCCCGCCGTGTCCCGGAGGATGGTCTGGAGGGGGTCGCGAGCGTCGAGCTGCTCCTGGAGGACCCGGAGGTCGGCGACCTTCCTCTCCGGGTCGTAGCCGAGGGGGGCGTAGGCGACCCGGGGCAGCTCCCTCTCCCCGCGGGCGAAGAACTGGTGGGCCACGGAGTCGGGCCAGTGGAGGGCGCGGAGGACCCGGATCTCCCGCTGGGCGCGGACCAGCGCCGCGGAGATCCGCCGGAGCCCCTGCCGGTACTCCGTCCGCCGGGCATCCCCGGCGGGGGGGAGGACGCAGACGCTTCCCCACCGGGGGCGCGCCTCTCCCCGGGGGCGCCGCCGCTTCCGGACCCGCCTGCGGGACGCGCGGCCACCGGACGGGGGCGGACCGGGAGCCGCGGGGGTGTCCATGGACCGGGGGAAGTGTAGGATGCCGGGGGGACGGTCTTCTCCACAGGAGGTCCGGTTTTTGTCGGCCCCCTCCGTACAATCCTCGCCGTGGGCACCCCCGTGCGCCGCTCCCCGGTGCGGGCATGAAGATGATCGAGGCCGTCGTCGCTCCGGAGCGGCTGGGGGACGTGAAGGAGGCTCTGAGCCGCGTCGAGGTCTTCCGGCTCACGGTCTCCGACGTCTCGGGGCTGGAGCGGACCTCCCGCGAGGGGGTCCCCTTCGAGGCGCGGCCGCGGGTCCGTCTCGAGGTGGCGGTCAACGAGGCCTTCGTCCGGCCGACCGTGGAGGCCATCCGGGCGGCCTGCGGGGGCCCCGAAGGAGGGGGCGGCCGGATCTTCGTGCAGGAGCTGAGGGACGTCATCCGGGTGCGCACCGGTGAGCGCGGCCCGGAGGCCATCTGAGAACTGTAGAGGCGCGGCTTGCTGCGCCGGGGGGGAAGACAGCGATGAACGCGAAGCAGGTTCTGGACCTCATCAAGGAGAAGGGCGTCCGGATCGTGGATCTCCGGTTCTGCGACCTCGTGGGGGTCATGCAGCACTTCTCGGTGCCGGCCCACGAGATCACGAAGGACACCTTCGAGGAGGGGCTCGGCTTCGACGGCTCCTCCATCCGGGGGTGGAAGAGCATCCACGAGTCCGACATGATCGTGATCCCGGACCCGGCGACGGCCTTCCTCGACCCCTTCACGGTCCACCCGACGCTGGTCCTCATCTGCGCTGTCCGGGACCCGGTCACCCACGAGGACTACCGCCGCTACCCGCGCAACGTGGCCCAGCGGGCCGAGGCCTACGTGAAGTCCACGGGCCTCGCCGACACGGCCTACTTCGGCCCCGAGGTCGAGTTCTTCGTCTTCGACGACGTGCGCTACGACCAGAACTCCCACAGCGGCTACTACTTCCTCGACTCCGAGGAGGGGATCTGGAACTCCGGGCGGGAGGAGGGGCCGAACCTCGCCCACAAGATCCGCCACAAGGAGGGCTACTTCCCGGTCCCGCCGCTGGACAAGCTCCAGGACCTGCGGAGCGAGATGCTGCTCACGATGGAGGACATCGGCGTCGAGATGGAGTGCCAGCACCACGAGGTCGCCACGGCCGGGCAGTGCGAGATCGACATGCGCTTCGACTCGCTCGTGCGCATGGCCGACAAGGTGATGACCTACAAGTACGTGCTGAAGAACGTCGCCCAGCGGCACGGGAAGACGGTCACCTTCATGCCGAAGCCGCTCTTCGGGGACAACGGGACGGGGATGCACTGCCACTTCTCCCTCTGGAAGGGGGGGAAGCCGCTCTTCGCGGGGGACGAGTACGGGGGGCTCTCCGAGATGGCGCTCCACGCCATCGGCGGGATCCTCAAGCACGCGAGGGCGCTGAACGCGCTGACCAACCCCACGACCAACTCCTACAAGCGCCTGGTCCCCGGCTTCGAAGCGCCCATCAACCTCGCCTACTCGAGCCGCAACCGGTCCGCCTCCATCCGCATCCCCATGCTCTCGGCCTCGCCCAGGCTCAAGCGCATGGAGATCCGCTTCCCCGACCCCTCCTGCAACCCCTACCTCGCCTTCGCGGCGCTCGCCATGGCGGGGCTGGACGGGATCCTCAACAAGACCAACCCCGGGAAGCCGCTCGACAAGGACATCTACGACCTCCCGCCCGAGGAGCTGAAGAAGGTCCCGCGGGCGTCGGGCAGCCTCGACGAGGCCCTGGATGCGCTGGAGAAGGACCACGCCTTCCTCCTCAAGGGCGACGTCTTCACCGAGGACCTCATCCAGACCTGGATCGAGTACAAGCGGACCCGGGAGGTGGACGCCATGCGCATCCGGCCCCACCCCTACGAGTTCTTCCTGTACTTCGACATGTAGGTCGACGGCGCGCGCGCGCCCGCCTAGTTGCTCCGACGCAGCCACCACTCCCGGAAGGCACGGAGGCGGGGGAGGGACTCCAGGTCCTTCTCGCGGCCCGCGGCCTCCTTGCTCCGGATGATGTCGTCGAGGTGGCAGACGCGCAGCCCCTCGACCGTGACGGCGCGGCGGTCCGCTTCGGCGAAGCTCTCGATCCCGTCCGGCGCGAAGACAAGGTCGAGGTCGAAGGGGCCGTACCGGACCTGCACGAAGTCCTTGCCCCGCCCGATCTCGGCCCGGTGCTCCGGCGTCAGGGGGAAACCGAGATCCGCGAGGGCCGCCACGAGGGCGCCGCCGTTGGCGGGGGACTTCTCGACGAAGATGTCCGCGTCCTGGGTCGTGTCGGGGAACCCGAGGAGCACGGCCCCCGACTTGCCGAGGAAGAGGTAGCGCACGCCGTGCCGGGCGAACGCCGCGGCGATCTCCTCCGCCTGCCGGTACTCAAACCCCGCGGCCATAACCCAGCCAGGAAGGCAGGTTCTCCTCGCACCAGCGGCGGTAGTCCACCATCGTGTCGAAGGAGCGGAACGGGGCGTCGTCGAGGACGGGTTTGTAGGTGCGGATGAAGGCGTAGCGCAGGCGTTCCCGCAGCGGCCGGCGGGCGGCCGCCTCGAACTCCTCGATCCACTCCCGGGGGACGGTCGGCTCCATGCCGCCAGTCTACCCGCACGGGCTCCCGCTCCGGGGCCGCCCTTGCCGTACCATCTCCCCATCGTGGGCGATCCCCCGGGCACTCCTGCGGCGCTGTTCTTCCCCGCGGCGGTCCGCGCCGGGGGGGCGGCGGCTCGCGAGGCGCTCGGCGCGGCGCGGGAGGCGGTCCTCGCGGAGCGCCACGCGGCAGGGGGTCTCGCGACGGCCCGGGGGCTGGCCGCGGCCACCGACGCGCTCGTGCGGGCCTTCGTCGAGCACCACGCCCCCCGGCCCCGCGGCTTCGCCGTCCTCGCGGTGGGGGGCTACGGGCGGGGCGAGCTCTGTCCCTCCTCCGACTGGGACCTCGTCGTGCTCGCCCGGCGGCGGTCCACCGATGTCCAGGCCCTCGCCGGGAGCCTCGGGGCCCTCCTCTGGGACGCGGGCGGCACGGTGAACCTGACGCTCCGCACGCCGCGGGGCGCCCGCGAGGCCATGGACCGGGACCACACCCTCGCCTCCACGCTCCACGACCACCGGTTCCTCGCGGGGGATCCCGGAGTCGGGGCCGTGCTCACCGCGGAGACCCTCCCGGCCTTCCTCCGGGAGCGCGGCGGGGAGTTCGTCCGGGCCAAGGCCGAGGAGGCGCGCCTCCGCCGGGCGAGATTCGGCGGGACCCCGGCGGGGCTCGAGCCCGACGTGAAGGAGTCCCCGGGGGGGCTGCGCGACGTCCACGCGGTGCGGTGGCTCACGGCGCTCCGCCCGCCCGGGCCGGACGGCGGCGCGCTCGAAGGGGCGCTCGACACGATCCTGCGATTCCGGATCGAGATGCACCTCCTGGCGGGGAGGAAGCAGGACATTCTCGACCTGGGGACGCAGATGGAGCTGGTCCGCCGTTGGGGGGAGCAGGCGGAGTCGGAGTCGGAGGTGCAGAAGGAGGCGCAGGAGCACATCCGCGTGATGTCCTCCTGGTTCCGGGCGGCGAAGGAAGCAGGCCGGGCCTGCGACCGGGCGCTCGGATGCGACCCCGTTCCGGAGGGGCTCCCGCGGACGACGGAGGGGCTCCGCGCGCTCCTCTCCTCCTCCGGCCCGGCCGCGCCCGCGCTCCGCGCCCTCCACGGGGAAGGCTCGCTGGCCTCCCTCCTCCCGGAGTTCGAGGCGCAGGTGGCCCTCCCGCAGGCCGACCCCTACCACGCCTGGACCGTGGACGAGCACGTGCTGAGGGCCCTGGAGGCGCTGGACGGGATCCTCCGGGGCCGGGGCCCCGAAGGACTCCGGCTCTCCCGCGAGGCGGCGGCGCTCCCCTCGCCGCTCGTGCTCCGCCTGGCACTCCTCCTCCACGACGCGGGCAAGGTCCGCGGGTCGCGCGGCCACGCGGCCCGCTCGGTGGAGCTCGTCCGCGGGGCGCCGGAGAGGCTCGGCCTCTCTCCCGCCGAGGCGCGGGAGGTCCTTAGGCTCGTGGAGACCCACACCGCGCTCGGGGAGGCCTCGGCGCTGGCGGTCCACGGGGACGAGGCCCCGGTGCGGTTCGCGGCGGAGGCCGCGGGGAGCCCCGAGGGTCTCCGGCTCCTCCTCCTCCACACCGCGGCCGACATCGCGGGGGTCGGGCGCGGGGCCTGGACCGGCTGGCGCGCGGCCCAGCTGCTGGAGTTCCACGGCCGGGTCGAGGCGGTCCTGCGGGGGCTCCCCGCCTTCCCCCCGGACCTCGGCGGGGCGCTCCGGGAGGCGCTCCCTCCCGGGCGCTGGCCGGAGGTGGCCGACCTGCTCCGGCGCGCGCCCTTCCTCTACGCCTCGACCGTGGAGCCGCGCCGGGCGCGGATGCACCTGGACCTCCTCCGCCGCCGGTCCCGTCGCGGAGCCCCCGCCGTCGCGGCCGCCGAGGAGCGGCCGGGGGCGCTCGACCTCCTCGTCGCCGCGGGGGACCGGCCCCACCTCTTCGCCGACCTCGCGGGGGCGCTGACGCTGGAGGGGCTCGACATCCTCTCCGCCGACGCCCACACCCTGGAGGGCGGCGTCGCGCTCGACTCCTTCACCGTGCGGCTCCCCGTCCCCTCGAGGAGGGGGGCGCTCCGCGCGCTGGAGGAGGCGGCGGCCGCGCCGCCGGCGAGCCTCGCGCCCCGCGTCCGCCGCTTCGCCTCGCGCATCCCGGCCGCGGCCCGCCCGCCCGGGCGGGGCGGCGTCGAGGTGCGGCGGGTGGACTCCGGGGACGGGTCCGCCGCCGGTTTCCGCGTCGAGTGCCCCGACCGCCCGGGTCTGCTCCACGACCTCGCCCGTGCGCTGGCCGACGCGGGCTGCGACCTCCACCAGGTCCGCGTCGCCACGCTGGGGCCCCGGGCGCTCGACGCCTTCCGGGTGACCCGGGGCGGCCGCCCCCCGGATCCCGGACCCGCGTCGGAGTCCCTCCTCGCCTCCCTCCGCGCCGCCTGCGCGCCTCCCCGGGAGGACGGGTGGGCCTGAGGCGGCTTTTCGATACGATTCACCGCCATGCCCTCCAGGCGCGCCGCCGCGTCCGCCTCGGCCCTCCGCGGGCTCCCCGCGGTGACCGAGGTTCTGGGATCCCCCGGGGCGGAGGCGCTCCTCCAGTCCCACGGGAGGGAGCCGCTGGTGAAGGCCGTCCGCGGGGTCCTGGACGGGCTCCGGGAGCGGATCCGCTCCGGCGACGCCCCGGCCGCGGGCGCCGCGGAGCCCGCCGCGGTGCTGGGCGCCGCGGCCGAGGCGCTCGCCGCGGGGGAGCGCCCCGGGCTCTGCCGGGTGCTGAACGCCACGGGGGTCGTCCTCCACACGGGGCTCGGCCGGGCGGTCCTGCCGCGGGCCGCCATGGAGGCGATCGCTGAGGAGGCGCGCTCCTACTGCCTGCTGGCCGTCGACCGGGAGACCGCGGACCGCGGCCGCCGCGAGCGGTTCTGCGAGGAGATCCTCCGGGACCTGACGGGCTGCGAGGCCGCCACGGTGGTCAACAACAACGCCGCGGCCACGATGCTGGTCCTGAACACGCTGGCCGAGGGGCGGGAGGCGGTCGTCTCGCGGGGGCAGCTGGTCGAGATCGGCGGCTCGTTCCGCATGCCCGACGTGATGCGGAAGGCCGGAGTGCGCCTCGTGGAGGTCGGCTGCACGAACCGCACGCGGATCTCCGACTACCGCGAGGCGCTGCGCCCGGAGACGGCGCTGCTGGTGCGCATCCACCCCTCGAACTACCGCATCCTCGGGTTCGCGGAGACCCCGGGGATCGGGGAGATCTGCGCGCTCGGGAAGGAGAGGGGGATCCCGGTCTTCGACGACCTCGGCGCCGGGGCGCTCCTCGACCTTCGCGGCCTCGGCATCCCCGAGGACGAGCCGAGGATCCGCGACTCCCTCTCCGCGGGCTGCGCGCTCGTCACCTGCTCGGCGGACAAGCTCATCGGGGGCCCCCAGGGGGGGCTCATCCTCGGCACCCGGAAGGACGTGGACGCCTGCGAGGCGAACCCGCTCATGCGGAGCCTGCGCGTGGGGAAGCTCGACCTCGTCGCGCTGGAGGCGACGCTGCGCCTGTTCCGCGACCGGGAGAGGCTCCTGCGCGACCACCCGACCATGCGGATGCTGGCCGAGACGGAGGCGTCGCTCGGGAAGCGGGCGGCGGCGCTGGCGGCCCGCATCGCGAAGGCGCTCGGCTCCGCGGCGGCCGTGGGGACCGAGGCCGACTCCTCCACCGTGGGGAGCGGGGCCGTGCCGGTCCACCCGCTCCCGACCCGCGTCGTGACCGTGCGGCCCGCGCGCCTGGAGGCCGGCGAGGCGGCGCGGCGCCTCCGGCTCCTCCCTCTCCCGCTCTTCCTGCGGGTCCGGGAGGGGGCGCTCCTCCTCGACCCCCGCACCCTCCAGCCCGGCGAGGAGCCCGAGGCCGTCGCGGCGCTGGCGGCCGTCCTCGCCTCCCCGGGGCGGAAGTAGGGCCTACTTCGGCTCGACGAGCCGGCGGTTCTCGCGGAACCACTGCTCCCAGGTCTTGCGCTTGTCGTCCCTGGGCTTGGCGCCCGTGATCTGGCGGAGCATCTCCGCGGTCCAGGTGCAGTGGTCCTTGTCGTCCAGGACCGGGATGAGGAACCGCACGCCGGGCTTGCCGATCTTCGCGATGGCCTCGCGGGCCGCCTGGTGCTGGGCGCGCCGCGCGCCCTGCGGGTTGACGACGAGGAACCGCGCGAGGTTCCCGGCGGTGCGCGGCTCGCCGACGGTCCCCAGGTGCTCGAGGTAGCCGACCTTCTTCTCCACGGGGGCGAGGTCCACGATCTTGGAGAGGCCGAGCGCCCCGTCCTTCCCGGCCTGGAAGAGGACCTCGGCCACCTCGGCCTGCGCCGCGACCTCCTGCCCGCGGGCGTAGTCGGCGACGAACTCGCCGGCGATGCGGGCGTTGACGCCGCCCTTCTTCACCATGAGCGAGAGGACGTCCACGACGACGCCGGAGAGGGGGGAGCCGGGCTTCTGCTTGACGAGGCTCTCGCAGGTCCGGCGGCCGCCGATCTTGCCGAGCGCCTCCTTCATGGTCGCGAAGGCCTGCGAGTCCTCCTCCGCGGCCAGCGCCGCCAGAAGCGCCGGGGCGGCCTTCCCGGAGCCGAGGCCGCCGAGGAACTTCGCGGCCCGGGCCCGCACGGCGGGTTCGGGGCTCTTGAGGTCGGGGACGAGCTGCTCGACGAGCTTCCCCGCCTCGCCCTCGTCCACCGACCCCAGCGCGTCCGGGTCGTCGTCCCGGGCGAGCCGGTAGGCCTCCTTCAGGCTCAGGCCCAGGTCCTCGACCATCTTCGCCGCCCGGGCGTACTCGGGCGTCGTGCGGTCCGGGAAGTCCACGAGGAACTTCGAGTACTGCTCGTAGAGGCCCGGCACGTCGCCGGGGTGGGACTTCCCGTAGGCGTCGATCCCCGCGAGGACGGCGGCGGGCGAGGGGGGAGGCGGCGGCGGGGGCGGGGCGGCGGGGGTCGGGGGGGGCGTCGGCCCGCCGGGGGCCGGTCCCCCGGCGCCCGGGGCGGGAGGCGCCGCGGGGGCGGGGGGCGCCGCGGGCTTGGGCTTCACGCCGCCGAACTCGCCGACCCCGCCTTCCTTGCGGAGCCAGAAGAGCGTCTTGGAGATGTCCCCGTAGAGCTTGCTCAGGCGATCCTCGTCCTCGGGGTGCTGCTCGCACCAGTCGTCCAGGAGGTCCCGCGCCTTCGTGAGCTTCGCGTAGGACTCCTTGCGGGCCTTCTTCCGCTCCTCCGGCGGGAGGTCCGTGTCGCCCGCGGTCTTGAAGAGGGACTGCCCCTCCCCGTTGAGCTTCCTTGCCTCGCCCACCGGGTCCGCGGGAGCGGCCGCGGACCCTCCCGGGGGCGCTTCCTGCGCCGTCGCGGCGGCGGGGAGGAGGAGGAGGAGGAGGAGGAGGGCCTTCGCCGGCGCCGTCCGGATCATCTCAGGTCCTGCCTGTACAGCCCGTTGAAGGCGTCCCAGTCCTTGTCGGTCCATCCGGGGAAGGTCTTCTGGAGGAGGGTGTCCAGGACCTGGGGCTCCTTGGCCCGCCACTGGTCCCGGAGGACGCGCAGCGCCTCCATCTCCTCCTGTTCGTTCTGCGGCGCCTTCCCGCCCGGGAGGGCGGGCAGGTTCTCGGTGTCGAGGAGGAAGATGATGTTCTTGAGGTAGTCGGTGAGGACCGTCCTGTACTTGGGGGACTTCGAGGCGGCGCCCGCGAGGAGGAAGTTCACGAAGAACTGGTCCTGCACGGTGATCCCCTTGAAATTCCAGAGATCGGCGCTGGTCATCGTGAAGAAGTCCCTCGGCTTCAGGAGGCTGTCGGAGCGCCGCATCGTCTTCATCTCCACCGAGTCCCAGGTGTCCGCCTTGAACTCCATGCGGCCGCCCTTCATCTTCCCCCGCCCGACGTAGTCCCGGATGCCCCAGGCCAACCACTCGGGGAGGCCCCATTCGAGCCGGTCGTTCTTGTCCCGGATCCAGAACCGGGCGATCTCCCTGTTCAGCTCCTGCAGGTGCCAGTCGAGCCAGCCGTCCCGGTCCTTGAAGGTGAGGACCTCCGGGGCCGCCGGGTTCCACCCCCGCCCCTGGAGGAAGGCCTGGTGCTCCTGGCGGCTGGCGCAGATGCGCAGGATGACCTGCCCGGCGTAGCCGCTCCCGACGAACCCCATCTCCGCCTCGAGCCAGGCGCGGAGCGCCTCGGCGTGGGCGAGGAGCTCCCGGGTGAACTTCGGGTCGGCGTGGGAGACGGCGACGAAGTTCCTGCTCTCGGAGACGGACCAGTCCGGGGGGAGGTTCAGCCGGATCCTGTCCAGCGCCTGGCGCGTGGCGTCCTGCCGGCGCTTCTTCATCTCCTCCGGCGTGAGGTCCGCCGAGGCGGGCTTCGCGGCGTCCGCCGCCCCCCCCGCGCCGCCCGCGTCGGGCTTCCCCGTCCGGGGGACGGTGCGGAAGGTGGAGAAGGACTGGAAGATGTCGGGCTTGAGCTTCTTCTCCTCCTGGGCGAGGATCTCGGCCACGAGCCCGAAGACCGCGTCCTCCGTCGCGATCTCCCAGGCGAAGACGCGGCGCTCGCCCCCTCCCTGCCGGGGCACGGAGTACTCGTAGCGCAGGACCTTGAGGCCGTTCACCGTCGCCTCGTCCTGGGCGACGAGGCGGCCCGCGCCCCCTCGGCCCGAGAGAGAGGAGTCCAGGTACTCCCGGAAGGTCTTCGGGGGGCCGGCGGGCTCGGGCCTCGCTCCCGGGGCGGCCGGCGGAGCGGCCGGCGGGGCGCCGGCAGCGGCGCCGGGAGGGGAGACGGGGAACCGCACCACGTCGATGGAGGGCCGGTGGTGGTCCCAGCCCCGGTGCGCCGGGTCCACCCACTCGTACTCCCGGTTGCTGCTGAACCGGGCGACGAGGGTGGTGCCGGTGTCCACGGGCACCTGGTTCCACTTGGAGGGGAACGCGAAGGTGTAGCCGAGGCGCTCGTCCTTGTAGGACTCGGCGCGCGCCGGGGACGGGGGGAGGGAGAGCAGGAGCGACCCCGCGGCGATCAGGAGAACTCCGCGAACCCTCATGGCGTCCCTCCTCCGTGGTCCCTGCGGCCCGGAATCGCCAACCCCCGCGCGCCGGGCCGTACCTCCTTCAACAGCCTAACCGACGAATCGGTTCGGTGGCGAGGGGGCATCCCCCTCCCCGCCTCCCCCCTTGGACGCCCGGGCCGGCGAAAAGTTCCGGGGGGGGCCGGGTAGCCTGTGGACATGCCCTCCATCGACCCGGACGCCCTGGACGCTTCCGGCCGCTACCGCCTGATGATCTCCGCCATCGTCCCCCGCCCCATCGCCTGGGTGACGACGCTCTTCCCGGACGGGAGCGTGAACGCGGCCCCCTTCTCCTACTTCAACGGGGTCTCCTCCTCCCCCCCCCTCGTCTCCGTGGCCGTGGGCCGGCGGGGCCGGATCCCGGAGGGGGTCTCGCGGAAGAAGGACACCGTGGCCAACCTCGAGAGGACGGGGGAGCTGGTCGTGAACCTCGTCTCCGGCCCCGCGGCGGGGGCCATGGTCGCGTCCTCGGTGGTGTCCGAGGTGGCCCGCAACGGCCTCGAGACGGTCCCGAGCGAGACGGTCGCGGTGCCCGGCCTGGCGGCGGCGCGGGTGCGGATGGAGGCCCGGATCCACGCCCTCCTGGACCTCCCCGAGGCGCACACGACGATCGTGGTCGCGAGGGTCCTCCGGTTCCGCGTCGCCGAGGGGGTGCTGGACGCCCGGGGCCTCGTGGACCTCGCCGCCCTGGACCCTGTGGGGAGGCTCGGCGGCGAGGACTACGGCCGGGTGACGGAGGTCCGGACCATCCCCCGCCCCGACGCGGGAGGCTAGAATCCCGGGGGCGGGCCGCCGGCCGCGTCCACCCGGAACGGAGGAACTCCATGAGAACGCGCACCGCCGCCGCCTTCGCCGCCCTCCTCGCCCTCGCCGCCGCCGGTGCGGGGCTGCTGCGCGCCCAGGACGGGGAGGTGGCCGACGGGCTCCCCTCCCTCGACGGGACCTGGGAGGGGAAGTTCTCCATGAAGTCCACGGGCCTCGCCGCGGCGGTGGAGGGCTCGAAGCTGAAGAGGGACTGCATCCTGGAGGTCCAGCAGAGCGGGGCCAACCTCATCGCCGTCCTCACGCTCCCGGACATGGCCGAGGACACCGTCTACTACCTCCACGGGCAGGTCGGGAACGGCTCATTCTGGCTCCAGGGCGACACGTCGGGCTTCGGGACGCCGATGCAGATCGTGGGGAAGGCGACCGGGTCCCCGGGCTCCCTGAAGATGAAGGCCTCCGGCGTGGGGTCCACCACGGACTCCGTCCTGGACGTGGGCCTCCAGGCGAAGCAGACCGTCTCGACCGAGTGATCAGGCCGGGACCGGCACCCCGCGGCGGTCCCGGGGGGCGTCGGAGGTCTCCTCGCACTCCCCCCGGTCCCGGAAGACGTGGAGGATGCGCGCCCGGCCGACGCTCTCGTAGTCGGGCTCGGGGTAGCCCTCCCGACGGGCCAGAAGGGGCTCCGCCATGTCGAACTCGTGGAGGAGGACCCGCACCCCGGGCAGCCCCGTGAAGTGGTGCTCCTCGGCGCGGCCGCGGCCGCCGAAGATGTCGTGCAGCTCGAAGGCCATGCGCAGGACGCGGCGGAGCCGGCGGAAGCCGACCCCGTCCTCCACGAAGACGAGGTCCACCTGGAGCCCGCGCATCACCTCGTGGGCGTGGTGGAGGACCGCCCGCGGGAAGACGCGGTGATAGGAGGGGCCCACGGTCTCGAGGAAGAACGTCCCCTCCTTCCAGTCCATGGCCCGTTCGTCCTCGTCCCGGGAGAGCCCGACGCAGAACCAGTGCCAGGGGGCGACCCAGAACCCGTTCCCCTGCTGGAACCTGCGTGCGGCGGCCTTCTTGAAGAGCTTCTCCAGGCCGCGCAGGAGGAGGCGGCGGCAGCCGTTCTCCCAGCGGCGGCGGATCCTGCCTGCTTCCTGCGCCGTGGGTTCCCCGGAGAGCGTCGCCACCACCTCGCCGGGGCGCGGCCGGGACGGGCCGAACCGGGCGCGGAGCCCCGAACGCCCCAGGGCTTCCGCGACGCGGCTCCGTTCCGCACGGGGGAGAAGGTCGGCGACGAGCACCGTCGGCAGGAGGGGCCTCGCCGGGTCCCGGAAGCGGGCGAGGAGGGCGGTGCGGACCACGAGGTGGCTCCAGGCGAGCAGCGCCGCCGCCCCGGTCCAGGCGAAGAGCGAGACGAGGGCCGCCGTGACGGGCAGCGCGCCGAGCAGGCGCTCCTCGCCCCCTCCCCGGAGCGCGTCCCCCTTCACGAGGAGCAGGGAATCCGCGACCAGGAGCCCCACGGCCGCCGTCCCGGCCAGGGTGTGGGTGCGCCAGGGGACCGAGCGCAGGGCGCCGGACCCTTCCTTCCGCTTCCAGAGGAGCGCCACGTCCGGCCCCCCGGGGAGCGCGAGCGCCAGGACCGCCGCCGCGAGGCAGGCCGCGAGGACCGCGAGCGGGGCCGAGGCCGGGAGGAAGGTCCAGCCGGCGAGGACCGCCGCCGGCCAGAAGGCGAAGGCCAGCGTCTCCCGGTGCCGCGGGCGGGGGCCCGGGCCGGTGTGGGATCGGACCAGCTCGTCGTGGGTGAGGGCGAGGGTGAGGAAGAGCAGGTAGAAGCCGCCCCCGGCGAAGAGCGCCCAGGCGGCGCCGAGGACGAGGAGCCAGCCCGTGGCGAGGACGGAGCGGATCCCCTCGCGCGCCGCGGCCGCGTCGAAGGCGGGGAAGAGGAGGAGGAGGACGGGAACGGCCGCCAGCACCGCCACTGCAGCGCCCAGCAGGGGGGGAAACGCCGCTGCCACGGGCGGAGTACGGCGCAGATCGATCCCCACGGCCGAGGCCTGCCGGCGGAACGCCCCCCCCAGCCGGCGGCGTGCGCGGAGCAGCGCATCCACCCACGGGAGCGGGTCCCGGCGGTGGCGGCGGCGGACGAGCATCCCGAAGAGGAGGAGCGCCAGGAACCCGAAGGCCTCCTCGGCGTCGGACCGGGCGAAGCGGGCGGCGATCTCCACCGCGGCGAGCAGCGCGAGGAGGAGCCCCGTGAACAGGACGCCCCGGAGGCCGCGGAGGAGCCCGCCGGACCTCCCGCGGAGCGAGAGGCCGCGCGCGGGACGGGGGCCGGGCCGGGGGCCGGACATGGGTTCCATGATACGGCCGCGGCGGCCGGGGTGATCAGCGCCTGTGGCGGGCGCGGCGGGGACGGCGGCCGGAGCGGCGGACCGCGGGGCAGGCGCAGGGCGTCCTCCCGCAGCGCGGGCAGCCCGCGGCATAGCGCCGGGCGGCCTCCTCCATGTCCACGCCGGAGAGCGTCGCCACGGAGACGAGCCACGCGAGCGCGTCGGAGAACTCCTCCTCCAGGTTGCCGCGCTCGCCGCGCCGCAGCGCCCGGGACAGTTCCCCCACCTCCTCGACGAACCACAGGAAGGTGGCGTCCCGGCCCCGGGCCCGGTCCCGGGCCCCGTAGAGCGCCCGGAGCCGCCGCTGGAACTCGCCGATCTCCACTACCGGAGCCGCCGCACGGTGAGGACCGTCAGGTCGTCCCTCTGGTCGGCGCCCTCGTGGAAGAGGTCCACCTCGTTGACGACCATGTTCACGAAGGCCGTGGAGTTCATGGGCGCGAACTTGAGGACGAGCCCGTCGAGCCTCTGCTCCCCGAACTTCTCCTTGCGGGAGTTCCGCGCCCGGAAGAGCCCGTCGCTCACGAGGCACAGGCGGTCCCGCGGCTCGAGCGCGATCTCGACGTGCCCGGCCGAGCCCCCGGTGCCCGCCCCGCCCGCCCGGCGGAGCGGCGGGCCCTCCACCCCGATCGTCTCCAGCCCCTTCGCCGCGGCCCGCCAGAGCACGGGGGGGTTGGACTTCCCGGCCCGGGCGATCTCAACCTTCCCCGAGGACGGGTCCGCGAGGACGACCGTCGCGTGGACCGAGGCGTCCTCCGGGAGCCGGGGGCCGGCGGCGGCGCCCAGGGAATCCAGCAGGTCCGAGGCGGAATCGGCCCCGGGGGCGAGCGCCCGGAAGAGCGCCTGGATCTGCGCCGCGGCGAAGGCGGCCGGGAGCCCGCGGAGCGAGGTCTCGGCGACGACGGCGCAGACCCGCCCCGCGGCGGCCGGGGAGTAGTCGAAGAAGTCGCCCGCGATCTCCAGGCAGGCCCGGGAGGTCCCCTCGATCTCCCAGTTCGGGACCTTGAGGAGGGCCCCCGGGGCGAGCGCGGCGCCGACCGCGGGGCGGTGGTCCTGGGGCCCCGCCGTCGCGGAGGCCGCCTTCGCCTGCGCCGCGATCTCCCGGTCCCGGGCGGTGAGCGCCATGCGGGCCACGGCCCGGCCCACCGCGCCGATCTCGCCCCCGCCGGGGGCCGCGGGCCGGTGCTCGAAGTTCCCGCGGGAGAACTCCTCGGCGTCGTGGCGCACGCGGCGGAGCGGCCAGAGCATCAGGAGCGCGAGGACCGCCCCGAGCAGCCCGAGTCCCAGCACCGCGCCCCCGGCCAGCAGCGCCGAGCGATTCGCCTTCTCGACCGCCTCCCAGGCCGGCTCCGCGGAGACGGCGACCCCGGCCCACCCGACGAGCGGCTCCTCCGCATCCTTGGGGTCCCGCCGCCCCTTGACGGGGGCGAGGCAGACCCTCCCGCGGATGCCCTTGTCCGTGATGAGGAAGCCGCCCACGAGCAGGTCCCCGGACTTCACGAGGTCGGCCCGGGGCATGGCCGTCCCGATCCCGCGGGCGTGCCGTTCGGCGTCGTAGAGGTCGGCCCCCACGAGCACGTCCTGGAAGGAGAGGCGCCCGAGGCGGTCCTTGTTCCTGCCCTTCTGGACCGCGTCCACGCCCTTCTCGCCGCCGCCGAGGACGGAATCGAGGTCCTTCTTCGCGGCCTCCAGGCTCTGGCGGAGCGCCTCCTTCGCCGGGCCGTCCGCGGTCTTCCGGATTTCCAGCTCCTCCTTGTCCAGGTTCTCCTTCACCCGGGCCCGCACCTCCTCGACGGCCCCGTTGCGCGCCTCCCACCAGTCGAGCTCCCCCGCGGCCAGCAGCCTCGCGGCCGCCGCGGCGTAGGCCTCGACGGATTCCACCGCGCCCGCGGCCGAGGTCCGGACGAGCTGCCAGGCGAAGAGGGCGGCGAGGACGGAGAGGAGGGCGATGGTGCCGGCGACGAGGACGCCGGTGGGCGCCCCGGAGTACCCGATGGCCCGGTCGGTGGCGCGCTGGTGGCGCTCGATCCCCCCGGCCGGGGCCGGCGCCGGGGCGGCGGGGGCGGGAGGGGCGGGCTTCCTCGCGTGGGCGGCCACGGGGGTCACGACCGGCGCCCCGACGGGGGCCACCACGGGCGGAACGACGGGCGGGACGACGGGGGCGACGACCGGGGGGACGACCGGAGGCTTCTTCCCGGGCCTTTCCGTCCCGTCCGCGGCCATGGAGCCTCCTCCCGCGTCGCCGGAGGGGGGATCCTAGCGCAGGGGCACCACCTGCCCCAGCCCCCACAGGGCCGCCGCCGCATAGATCCCGGCCGCGAGGTCGTCGAGCAGGATCCCCCAGCCGCCCGGGAGCCGCTCGAGCCACCGCGCGGGCGGGGGCTTCAGGATGTCGAAGACCCGGAAGAGGAGGAACCCGAAGCCTGCCTCCAGCGGGGAGGGGGAGGGGACGAAGGCCAGAGCGGCGAGGACGCCCGCCACCTCGTCCATCACCACCTGCTGGGGGTCCTTCCTGCCGGCCGCCCGGACGGCGGCGGGGCCGAGGAGCACCGTGAGGATCGAGGCCCCGAGGATCGCGTGGAGGTGCCCCTGCCCGAGGACGAGGAGCGCCACGCCGACCCCGGCCAGCGACCCGAAGGTCCCCGGGACGAGCGGCAGGAACCCGAGCCCGCCGCAGGACAGGATCCAGAGCGCCGCCCGGTCCCCCGGGGAGGCCGGCGCGGCCGGGGAAGACCCGGCTCTCACGACGGCTCGCCCGCCCATTCCGCCTCGAGGTCGTACCCCCGCGCGGCGGTGATCCGCACGCGGCCCATGGCGCCGGGGCGGAGGCCCGGGCGGTCGGGGAGGCGCACGGTCCCGTCGATGGAGGGGGCGTCCCAGGCGGTGCGGCCGTGCCAGCGGCCGCCGGCGGCCTTCGCCTCCACGAGGGCCTCGACCTCGGTCCCCGCGGCGGCGAGGTCGCGGTTGCGCTCGAAAGCCACCCTCTGCTGGGCCTCCATGACCAGCCGGCGGCGGCGGTTCTGCTCGCGCCTGGGGACGAGGGCGGTCCTCTTCCCCATGGGCGTGTCCTCCTCGCGGGAGTAGACGAAGACGCCGAGGTGGTGGAAACGGAAGTCGCGCACGAACCGGACGAGCTCCTCGACCTCCTCCCCGGTCTCCCCCGGGGAGCCGACGATGAAGGTGGTCCGGAGGGCGATTCCCGGGACCCGCTCGCGGATCCTCTCGAGCAGAGCGCGCGTCCCCTTCCCGCCCAGGGGCCGCATCATCCGGCGGAGCGCCCCGTCGGCCACGTGCTGGATCGGCATGTCGAGGTAGGGGACGACCTTCCGGCAGTCCCGCAGCGCGTCGAGCAGGTCGTCCTTCACGTAGGCCGGGTAGGCGTACATGAGGCGGATCCAGCGCAGCCCCTCCACGCGGTCCAGCGCCCGCAGCAGGTCGGCCAGCAGGAAGCGCTTCTCCCGCTCGTACCCGTAGAAGGTCGTGTCCTGCCCGATGAGGACGACCTCCCGGACCCCCTCGGACGCCAGGCGCGCCGTCTCGTCCACGATCTCCCGGAAGGGCCGCGAGACGTGCCGCCCGCGGATGGCGGGGATGGTGCAGAAGGAGCAGGGGTTGTCGCAGCCCTCGCTCACCTTCACGTAGGCCATGTGGGGCGGCGTCAGCGGCACCCGATCCACGCTCGCGAGGTCGCCGCGCCAGTCGGCCCCCTCGGGGACCGCCTCGCCCAGCACCTCCTGGCAGATGCGCGCCAGGCGCGGGTAGTCCTTGAAGGGGACGAAGGCGTCCACCTCGGGGATCTCCTTCCGCAGGTCCTCGGCGAAGCGCTCCACGAGGCAGCCCGCGACGACCACCCCCCGGATGGCCCCCTTCTCCTTCAGCGCCACCATCTCGAGGATGGTCGCGATGGACTCCTCCTTCGCCGGGTCGATGAAGCCGCAGGTCGTCACGACCGCGACATCGGAGTCGGCCGGATCGGGCGCGAGGACGAGCCCGGCGCTGGCGAGCGTGCCCAGGGCCTTCTCGCTGTCCACGAGGTTCTTCGGGCAGCCGAGGCTCACCATGGAGACGCGGACCGGGCGGGGTTCGGGGCGAGGGGGCATCGGGGACCGGGCATCTTACGGAGCCGGACGGGGTTCCCGCTCATTCCGGGGGAGGGGGGTAGGCCTGGAGTTCACGTCAACCGATGGAGGCCGGAGGCTCCGAGCCAGTCCGAGGAGGCGATTCCCAATCCGCCCTCGGATGGCCGCCGTCGCCGCCGAGTTGCTGCAGGGGCCGACAAAGTACTCAGTACGTTGAGTGATTCTACTCAGAGCATTGAGTAATCCGTCGGTCTCGGCGAGTCCCGCCTTCGCGGTCGTTGTTGCCCCGCGCGCCTCGCCGGAATCGAACGGGGCCGGCCCTTGGCGGGCCGGCCCCGGGGGGACGTTGCGGGTGGTGGCTACAGCAGCGGGTGCGCCCCGGAGGCGTTCTCGGGGCCGAGTATGCCGGACTCGACGAGCTGGGCGAGGACCTTCGTGGCGCGGGTGAAGCCGATGCCGAGCTTGCGCTGGAGGACGACGACGGAGCCGCGGCCTCGCTCGCGGACGGCCTCGACGGCCTGCGGGTAGAGGTCGTCACTCTCGCCGGGGGTCGCGGGCTCGGGCGGGGATTCGGGGATCACGACGGGCGGGACGGGGGCGGCCTCCTCCGCGGCGGGGGCCTCCGCGGGGGCGTCGGCGCGGAGGTCCTCCACGAGGCGGCTGACGAGCGCCGCGTCCACCGGCGGGAGGTCCTCGGCGGTCCTCTCGGTCGCCGCCGCGATGTCCTCCGTGGAGATGACCTGGGCGTGTCCGAGGGGGGGCGGTTCCGCAGCGTCGCAGCCTTCTGCGTCGGGGCTTTCGGAGTCGGCGGCAGCAACTGGCGCCGGCGGAGCCGGCGGAGCAGGCTCCGCCTCTACAGGGGCAACCGCCTCCGACCGGATCTCGGAGGCGTCCTCCGGCGGCGGGGCGTGGGTCGGGGTCCGGGAGGAGGACTCCGTCTCCTCGATCATGGAGGGGAACAGCGTCCCCCAGCCGTGGGCGCCCAGCGCCGGGGGTTCCTTCTCGGGGGCGGGCGGGTTCTCCGGGGCGGCCGTCTCCGCGGCGAGGTCCCCGAAGATGTCGCGCAGCGAGTCCAGGATGGCGGATGCGGCCTGATCGTCGTCGAACGAAGGGGCCTCCTCTCCGGCGTCCCCGGCGGCGTGGGCCGGCGCCTCCTCCTCCACGACCGTGGGCGGGGGCAGGTGCACCTGCTGGTCCATATCCACCACGATCCCGTGCTCCGCCGCGCCGTCGCCGACGACGGGGTCGGAGATGAGGGTCACGCGCTCCGCGGCCTCCGGGAGGACGGGCATGAGGTTCGCCGGGGGCTCGCGGGGCTCCGACTGCGCCGGGCCGCCGGGGTCGCCCTCCTCCCGGACGACGGGGTCGCCGAAGAGGCGGGCGAGCGCCTCGTGGGCCTCGTCCACGGGAGGGGCGAGGGCCGGGGCGGGTTCCTCCTCCGCCACCGGCACGAGGCCGAGGTCCTGGGCCGCGACGGCGAGCCAGTCGGCGTCGGCGGGCCCCTCCTCGGGGACGGGTTCGGAGGCGGGTGCGGGTCCGGAGGCCGGGGCGGGAAGGAGGGCGTCGGGCACCGGGGCCTCTGCCGCGGGTTCCTCCGCCTCGAAGCCGAAGGAGAAGAACTCGTCCTCGAAGTCGGCGGGGACGGCGTCGGGGGGCGGGACCTCGGAGGGGAGCGGGACCGGCGCGGGCGCCGCCTCCGCGATCGGTCCGGCGGCCTCGGGGACCGGGTCGGGCGCCGGCGCGGCCTCCGGCTCCGCGAAGGGGGCGGGAGGCTCGGGCGCGGCGGGGTCCGCGAGCTCGTCGCTGGGCGGCAGGAACTCGACGCCCGAGAAGACGGTCGGGGCCGGGGCCGGGATGAACTCGGGGAGGACCTCGGGGGCGCGGACCACCGGGAACTCCTCGGTCTCCTTCGTGGCGGCGGCGATGTCCTCGAGCGCGATGACGCGGGCGTGGCCGGGAGAAGCCGGGGCGGCGTCCGCCGGGGGGAGCGTGGGCCCCTCGACCATCCACTCCTGCGCCAGCAGGGGGTGGCCCGAGGTGGGGTCCGCGAGGAAGGGCGGGACCTCGGGCATCTCGAAGAGCTCCGCGGCGGGCTCGGCGGTCGCCGGCACGGCGGGGGCCCCCGAGGCGACGCAGCTCGCTGCGCCGGGTTCTGCGACGGGATCCGGGCCGATCGCGGGGGGCGCCTCCGCCGGCGCCGGGGAGGCGAAGGCGTTGGCGAACATGGCGTCGATGGCGGCCGCCATCTCGTTGCGGTCGGTGGCGTCCTTCACCAGGGCCCTCTCGGCGTCGGTGACGCCCTCGCCGGCCCCCAGGCGGCGGCGGACGTCGGCGAGGTGCTCCTCGCGATCGAGCAGCCGGACGTCGCCGGGCTCGTCCGGGACGGGGCCGGGCGGGGCGAGGTCCTCCGCGGACACCGGGGGGGGCTCCAGCACCGCCGTGGGGGCCCCGCCGCCCTCCTCCCCGAAGGCCGGCTCCGGCGGCAGCAGCGGGAAGGAGAGCGTCCCGCGGAGCGTGGCGAACTGGGCGTGGAAGCCGAACTCCGTGGCGAGCGCCAGGGAGACCATGAAGAGCGAGCCCACGACCGTCCACCCGAGGACCGGGCCGAAGCCGCGGTAGAGGACGTCCCCCATCCAGATCCCGACGGACCCGGCCCAGAACTCCCGCGGGTCGGCCGCCAGCGAGGTCATGGCGCAGAAGGAGGGGATGGCGGCCGCGACGCCGACGACCCTGGGCAGGATCGAGCCCCCGACGTTTCCCCGGAACCAGGCGACCACGCTCCAGACGAAGAGCAGGCCGAGCCCCAGGAAGGCGCCCGCCCCGAAGGGCTCCACGAGCGCCGAGGCGATCCGGAAGCGGACCGCGTCCCCGCGCCCGAGGAACCGCTCGGGGGAGAGGTAGTCGGCCTTCCCGTAGAAGACCAGGCACAGCAGGAAGAAGAGGCTCACGGCGACGCACGCGCCGGCGACCATCGCCCCGCGCCCCAGGCGTACCTTCATGGCTTTCCTTCCCTCCCACCGCCCGGGCCTCCCGACCCGGGGCAGTCAGTCCTCCGCGTCTTCCTTCCCCCCGCCGCCGTCCTCCGTCCGCGCCGCGGCGACCCGCGCCTCGTACTCCTCCAGCGTGACGAGCACCTCGCTGGCCTTGCTGCCCTTGTAGGCGCCGACGATCCCCTCCCGCCGCATGAGGTCGAGCAGGCGCGAGGACCTCGTGTAGCCGATCTCGAGCGCCCGCTGGAGGAGGGAGGCGCTCCCCCGCTGCTCCTCCAGCACGATGCTTACGGCCTGGTCGTAGAGCTCGTCCTTCTCGCCCTCGGCCAGCAGCGCCCCCGTGCAGACCTGCGTCAGCTCCCGGTTGAACTGCGGCTCGTGGCGCTCCGCGAGGAACCCCACGACGCGCTTCACCTCCGCGTCGGAGACGAAGGTGGCCTGCGCGCGGATGAGGTTCGCGGTGCGGGGCGGGAGGTAGAGCATGTCCCCCTGCCCCAGCAGGCGGTCCCCGCCGTTCTGGTCCATGACCACGCGGCTGTCCACCTTGCTCGTCACCTTGAAGCAGACCCGGGTCGGCATGTTGGCCTTGATGAGGCCCGTGATGACGTCCGTGGAGGGGCGCTGGGTGGCCAGCACCACGTGGATCCCGACGGCGCGGGACTTCTGGGCCAGCCGCGTGATGAGCACCTCGATGTCCTTCCCCGCCGTCATCATGAGGTCGGCCAGCTCGTCCACCACGATGACGATGTAGGGGAGGCGGGTGGGGACCTCGCGGTCGGCGTCGCCGATCTCCTCGAGGCGGGCCTTCACCCTGGCCGGGCCCAGCTCGTTGTAGGTGGCGATGGAGCGCACCTGCATGAGCGCCAGCAGGTCGTAGCGCTCCTCCATCTGGCTCGTCATCCACTCGAGCACCTTCACGGCCCGCTTCATGTCCGTGACCACGGGGGAGAGCAGGTGGGGGATCTTCGCGAAGAAGGAGAGCTCCACCTGCTTGGGGTCCACGAGGATGAGCCGCGCGTCCTCCGGCGCGCGCGTCATCAGGATGGACATGATGATCGAGTTGATGCAGACCGACTTGCCGCTGCCGGTGGCCCCCGCGATGAGGAGGTGGGGCATGGCCGTCAGGTCCTCGATGCGGTGGGAGCCTCCGGCGTCCACGCCCAGGAGGAGCGGGAGGAAAGCCTTGGTCCGCTGGTAGGTCTCCGTCTCCAGCAGGCCCCGCAGCCGGACGTCCTCGCGGACGAGGTTCGGGACCTCGACGCCGACCGTGGACTTCCCCGGGAGGGGGGCCACCACGCGCACCGTCTGGGCCTTGAGCGCCATGGAGAGGTCGTCCGCCAGCGCGTGGATCCGCGTCACCTTGGTCCCGGCGGCGAGCGCGATCTCGAACATCGTCACCACGGGGCCGCGGGTGTAGCCCACGACCTGTGCCTCGATCTTGAAGTCCAGGAGGGTCTGCTCGAGGATGCGGGCGTTCGCCTGGATCGACTCCTCCTCGGCGTGCACCTCGCGGACGCGGGTCTTGTCCAGCAGGTCCACGGGGGGGAACTCGTACTCCCCCACCTCGGCCTTCGCGGGCCTGCGGCGGGCGGCCCGGGGCCTGGGGGCCGGGGCGGTGAGGTCCTTGAGGGGCTCCGCCGGGGCGGGCCGGGGGGAGGGATCGGACCTGGCGGGCTTCTCCGGCCGCGGAGCCTCCGGTGGTGGAGCGGTGCCGGCGGCCGGCGAGCCGCCGGCGCCCCCCCTCTGCGCCGCGTCTTCCTCCTCATCCTCCTCTGGCTGGTTCCCCTCCCCGAAAAGCCTCTCGCGGAGCGAGGGCTTCGGCGCGGGGGGGGCCGACGTCCCCGCCGAGGCCGCCGCCGCGGCGACCGCCGGAGCGGGGGCGACCGGCTCGGGCCAGAGCATCCGCCGGGCCCAGGGGCCGAGCGCCTTGAGCGCGGAGGCGGCCTCGGCCGCCATCTCGAACACGAGCCAGTCGGTGAAGAACGCGAGCCCGACGAGCAGGCCCACCAGCACGACGAGGAAGGCCCCGACCCCTCCGAGCGACCAGACGAGCCCGTCCCGCACGGCGGTGCCCAGCACCCCCCCGGGGCCGCCCTCGTGCAGAGGGGCGTAGCGGCTGGTCTGGACGGTCAGGGCGAGGCCGGCCGCGAGCGACAGCGTGACGAGCGCCAGCCCAGACCCCCTCTCCCAGGACCGGGCGTTCGCCCTCCGGAAGAAGCGGAGCCCCAGCCAGAAGAGCGAGAGCGGGACCACGAGGAAGGCCGTCAGCCCGAGGACGTAGAAGGTCCCACGGGCAAGCAGGTGGCCGAGCCTCCCGACGAGTCCCCCCGGCGGGAGCGCCGGGTCGTAGGAGAGCAGGGCGACGAGGAGGAGCACCAGGAGCGCGCCGCCGCCCAGGATCCGCGCCTCCCGGAGGATCTCCGCGCGGCGCGGGTCGGCGGCAATGCGGGCGGAATCGTCCTTCCGGGTCGAGGTGCGGGGCATTCGGACCCCTCCGCGGGGGCCGTTCCAGGGCGTGGTAAAGCGGGGCTTCCCAACCCCTTGTATCGGCATCGGGGGGCACCGACTTGGGACGGATCCTGCGCCTTGCCTCCCAGGGACTACCTCCCTGCGGCGATCCCCACCATGTGACCTACAAGGCGGCGCGCAAGCTGCGCCTTGGTGACGCCCCGGAATCGCTCCATCTCCCTGTCGGGGAACAGGATGCGATAGTCCGCGGAGATCGCGCCGAAGGCCTCAGGCGAGCAGAGGCACAGCGCGTCGAGGTTCTTCCTGCGCAGTTTCTCCGTCGCGGACTTCAAGGCCTCCTGCACCTCAACGGCGAAGCCGATGCAGATCCTGCGCCTCTTCCTGGATCCTGCTTCAGCCAGGATGTCGGGGTTCCTCACCAGGGCCAGGGAGACCCTCGCGGCCCCTTTCTTCCACTTCCCCCTCCTTCGCCGCAGAGGCCGGTAATCCGAAACAGCCGCGGTCATCACGAGCGCATCGGCCTCCCGGAAGGCTGCAAGCACCTCCCTACGCATCTCCCGGGCCGTGGTCACCCGCACGGTCCGCACCCCCGGTGGGCTCGGAATCTGGACCGGCCCGGTCACCAGGGTCACCCGGTGCCCCGCCCGGAGGGCCGCGGCGGCGACGGCGAAGCCCATGCGGCCGCTCGAGGGCGAGGAGAGGAAGCGGACCGCATCGAGGTGCTCGCGGGTGGGTCCGGCGGAGACGACGATGTGAAGCCGCGGACGGCGGCGGGCCGGCATCAGCCCTTCTTCCCGGCCTTCCCGCCCTTCTCCGCCCCCCGGGAAAGGATCCGATCGATCTCCGCGTGGATGGCCTCCGGCTCCTGCATCCGCCCCTGGCCGGTGTGGCCGCAGGCGACGGTGCCCTCGGCGGGGTCGAGGAACCGCCAGCCCGCCTTCCGCAGCCGCGCCGCGTTCTCCCGGACGAGCGGGTGGGCCCACATGCGGGGGTTCATGGCGGGGACGCAGAGGATGGGGGAGGCGGCGGCCAGCAGGATGGTCGTCAGCATGTCGTCGGCAATGCCGTGGGCGGCCTTCCCGAGCAGGTTGGCGGTCGCGGGGGCCACCACCACGACGTCGGCACGGTCCGCGAGGTCGATGTGCTCGACCCGCGCCCACTCCTCCCGGTCCCAGAGGTTCGTGAGGACCGGCCGCCCGGTGAGCGTGGCGAAGGTGAGCGGCGCCACCAGGTGGGTCGCCCCCTGCGTCATGACCACGGTGACCTCGTGCCCCGCCTTGCACAGGCGGGAGCAGAGGTCCGCGGCCTTGTAGGCCGCGATGGAGCCCGTGACGCCGAGGAGGATCCGAGCCATGGTGCCCTCCGCCGGGACGGTCAGAACGTGGCCGGCGGGCCGGCGGGCCCGCGGGGCGGCTCGGGCTTGGCCGCATCCGGCGCCGGAACGGCCGGGTCGTCGTCCTTCACGAGCTCGATCTCCCCCCGCTCCACCTCGTCGATCACCCGCTGGATCGGCTCCCGGTTCCCCTCCAGGGGGCGGGCCGCGCCGCGGACGACCTCCTGGAGCCGCCTCTGGATGAGGGCGGTCAGCCGGAACCGGCCGCCGACCCTCCTGTCCAGCTCCTCGATCTTCCGCACCATCTCGAGACTCATGCCGACCTCCTCCGCTCTTCGATGAACGCCTCGATCTCCCCGACCGCCTCCTCGACGGAACGGTTCACGACCTTCCAGTCGAACTGCGTCGCCAGCTCCATCTCCTTCTTCGCCCGCTCGAGCCGCCGCCGCCGCTCCGCCTCGTCGTCGGTCCCGCGGCTCCCGAGCCTCCGCTCCAGCTCCTCCATCGAGGGCGGCATGAGGAACACGGTCGCCACGGGGAACCCCGAGCGCCGCAGGCTCTCCGCCCCCTGCACGTCGATGTTGAGAAGGCACACCTCGCCCCGGGCCAGCACGGCCTCGACCCCCTCCCGGGGCGTCCCGTAGAGGTTCCCGTGCACGGTCGCGTGCTCCAGGAACCGGCCCCGGCGCGCGTCCTCCTCGAACCGCTCCCGGTCGAGGAAGAGGTAGTCCACGCCGTCCCTCTCCTTCCCCCGGGGGGCCCGGGTCGTCGCCGTGATGCTCCGCGCGTACCCGGGGCGCGTCAGGAGGCGCTCGATCACGGTGGACTTCCCGACCCCCGAGGGGCCCGAGACGACCGCCACGATCCCCCTGTTCCCGGTCATTCGACGTTCGCCGCCTGTTCCTTCATCCGGTCGAGCTCGACCTTCATGTCCACGACCGCCGCCGCGACGTCCACGTCCTGGCACTTGCTCCCGATGGTGTTCACCTCCCGCAGCATCTCCTGGAGGAGGAAGTCGAGCCTCCGCCCGGCCTCGCCCCCGGCCGCCGCCGCGGCCCGGAAGGCCTCGGCGTGGGCGAGGAGCCGCGTCACCTCCTCCGCGACGTCGGCCCGTTCGGCCAGCAGGACCACCTCGCGGGCCACGGCGTCCCGCAGCGACTCCTCGGCCTGGCCCCCGAGCAGCTCGCCCAGGCGCCGGCGGAGCCTCTCCCCGGCGGCCCCGGCCACCTTCGGGGCCCGGCGGCGCACCGTCCGGAGCGCCTTCCCGATCCGGGCGAGGCGGCGCTCGAAGTCCTTCGCCAGGGCCCTCCCCTCCCGCTCCCGGGAGGCGGAGAGGTCGGCGAGCGCCGCGTCCACGGCCTCCTCGGCCGTCGCCCCGAGCGCCTCGAGCCCCTCTTCGCCGACGGGCCCGGCGAGCACGACGCCGGGCAGCGCCGCGACCAGGGCGAGGTCGGGCTGGCCCGGGAGCCCGAGCTTGGCCCCCAGGTCGGCCAGGTCCTCGGCGTAGCGCCGCGCGAGGTCGAGGTCCACGAGCGGCCCCGCGGCCCGTCCCGCGCGCCCGGTGCGGAGCGTCCCGAAGACGGCCCCGCGGGCCAGCGAGCCCCGGATCCGGGCCTCGAGGTCCGCCTCCCAGCCCGAGAGCCCCGGGGGGACGCGGAGGGAGACCTTGAGCTGCCGGTGGTTGAAGGAGCGCAGCTCGCACGAGACGGACCCCGCGGGCCCCTCGCGCGTCGCCGTCCCGAATCCTGTCATGCTGCGCATCGCACCTCGTGGTGGAACCGGCGCAGCAAGCTGCGCCGCTACTTGGGAGGCCCCTCGTCCTTCTTCGGAGGCACCCCGCCCTCCTTCGGGGGGGATGCCTCTTCCGCCTTCTTGACGGGGACCTCCCCCTCGCTCCCCGCTCCCTCCTTCTTCGGCGGATCCTGGTCCCGGAGGAGATCCTCCACCGCCTTCCGGGGCGTGGTGGTCGCCTTCTCCTTCAGGGAATCCGCGACCGAGCGGTGGAAGCGGAGCCCGTGGCCCAGGGCCGAGATGAGGAAGAGGGCGGCGAGGACCAGCGTCACCTTGTTGACCCCGCCCGAGGAGACGCCGAAGGTCTCCGCGCCCTGCCCGCCCAGCGCCGAGGCGAGCCCGCCGCCCTTGCCCTCCTGCAGGAGGATGATCACCATGAGCAGGACCGCCGAGATGAAGAAGAGCGTCCGGAAGGAGTAGATGAGGACGTCGTTCCAGACGCCCCCGACGACCAGGAATCCGGGATCGAGGATCGGCGCGTGCATCAGGAACCTCCACGGGCGGCCCCCGCCGGGGCGGCGGCCGCCGCTCGAACAATCGCGGCGAACCCCGCCGCGTCCAGGGACGCCCCTCCGACGAGCGCCCCGTCCACCCCCGGCGCGGTGAGGAGCGCCTCGGCGTTGCCGGGGTTCACGCTGCCGCCGTAGATCACGCGGACCTCCTCGGAGACCCGCTCGGCTTCCGCCTCGGGGTTCAACGCGGCCAGGGAGCAGACGATCCCGCCCCTCGCCCACCCGTGCCCCTCGGCCGCCTGCTCGGGCGTCGCGTTCCGTCCCGTCCCGATGGCCCAGACGGGCTCGTAGGCGACCACGACGCGCGAGGCCTCGGCCGGACCGAGGTTCATGGTCCCGGCGGCGACCTGCATGTTCACGACCGACGCCGGGCGACCCTGCTCGCGTTCCTCCAGAGTCTCGCCGACGCAGAGGATGGGCCGGAGACCCGCCCGGAGGGCCGCGCCCACGCGGTCCTGGACCATCGAGTCACGCTCGCCCGCCAGGCGCCTTCGCTCCGAATGGCCGCAGAGGACGAAGGAGCAGCCCCAGGCGGCCAGGATCTCGGCGGAAACCTCTCCCGTGAAGGCCCCGGAGGGCTCCGGATGGCAGGCCTGGGCCCCCAGCAGGATCCCCGTGCCCTCCAGCGCCCGGCCGACGGCGGCCAGCGCCGGGAAGGGGGGGAGCAGCGCCACCTCGACCCCCTCGGGGGCCCGGCCGCCGAGTTCCTTCACGACGGCCCGCGCGAGGTCCGCGCCGTCGGGGCCGCCGCGGTGCATCTTCCAGTTCCCGGCCACGAGCGCGGGCCGGGGGCGGGCGGGGGAGGGGGCCACGGTCAGGCCTCCGTGAGGAGGCTCGCCCCGGACCGCAGGAGCGAGCGGATCGACTGGCACTCGCAGACGAGCGCCTCCAGCTCGGCGGGGAGGATGGCCTGGCGCGCGTCGCAGAGCGATTCCTCGGGCCGGACGTGGACCTCCACCATGACGCCGTCGGCCCCCGCCGCGGCGGCGGCACGCGCGAGCGGGCGGACCAACTCCGCCCGGCCCGTTGCGTGGGAGGGGTCCACGATCACCGGGAGGTGGGTCATGGTGCGCAGCGCCGGGACGGCGGCGAGGTCGAGCGTGTTCCGCGTCTCGTCCCCGAAGGTCCGGACCCCGCGCTCGCAGAGGACGACCTGCCGGTTCCCCCCCGCGAGCACGTACTCCGCCGCGGCCAGCAACTCCGTCAGGGTGGCGGCCATCCCGCGCTTGAGCAGGACCGGCTTCGGCTGGCGCCCGAGCTCCGCGAGCAGGGTGAAGTTCTGCATGTTCCGGGAGCCCACCTGGAGCATGTCGGCGTGGCGGGAGACAAGCGGGATCTCCCGGGCGTCCATCACCTCGGTCACCACGGGGAGGCCCGTGCGATCGGAGGCCTCGCGGAGCGCCCGGAGCCCCTCCTCGCCCAGCCCCGGGAAGGAGTAGGGGCTGGTGCGGGGCTTGAAGGCCCCGCCGCGGAGCATCCCCGCGCCCGCGGCGCGGACCGCCGCGGCGATCTCCAGTAGGACCTCCCGACCCTCCACCGCGCAGGGGCCGGCGATGACCGCGAAAGAGCCGTTGCCGAAGACGGCGCTCCCCGCCCGGATCCCTCGGCCGTTCTCCCCCTCCGGGGCCCGGCCCTCGGCGAGCCGGTAGACGGCGAGCCCCGTCTCGATCCGTTCCACGCCCGGGAGCGCGGCGATCCGATCCCGCAGCGGGTCCGCGGCGGAGGGGGCCTCCACGAGGGGGTAGCCGCCGATCTCCCGGTGGAGCGCGCGGATCCCCTCCGACCGGAGGAGGGCGATCACCCGCTCCCGGGCGGCGGAATCGGCGTCGGGTCGGAGGAATATGAGCATGGGATCCCTAGGGAAACCTGCGATCCTAGGTCGCTTCCGGCGGCCCGCTCAACGATTTCCCGGCGGGGCGGGGGGTCAGCGCTCCGTCGCCTCCGCGGGCGGGAACCAGGGGTCGTCCCGCTCCTCCCGGAGGATCGTCTGGTACCCGTAAAGCCTCGTCTTCGGGTCCAGGCCCTTGCGGCGGACCACGAAGCGGAAGAGGCGGACGGACTCCGACTCCTTCGACCTCCCGTCCTCCTCGTCGTCCGCGGCCGCCTCCACCTCCCGCTCGGCCCGGATGAACAGGGAGAAGGTGCTGCTCCGGACCCCGGTGAGGAACTCCAGGAGGCTTCTCCCCCCCTCGGTCTCGAAGTTCTTCTTCCGGATGGCCTCGTAGCTGCCCTCCGCCGCCTTCTCGAGATCCGCGACCTTCTCGAGGCGGTTGTGGACCGTGGGCTGCGCGTCCTCCCCGGAGGAGGCCGGCGCGCCGGTCCCGGCCCCCTCCTTCTCGTCCAGGCGCCACTTCAGGAGCTTCTCCACGAACTCGAAGTTCGGGCCCTCCCTGTGGAAGAGCGCCCGCAGGACCGTCCGGTCGGCGGTGTTGAGGTTGACGGGGAACTTGGAGTCCTTCGTGAACTCCTTCTTGAAGGCATCGCCGCTCCAGACGGTGACGTACCGCAGGAGCCCCGGGTAGGCCGGCGGCTCGTCCCTTCCCTCCGGGTCCGCCTGGTAGTCGCGGTACTCCCTGGGGTCCTGGGAGTCGAAGAGGATCCCCTTCGCGGACAGGCCGTGGACCTTGTCCTCGAGCCCGGGCGCGTTGCAGAGCTCGTCCGGGGTGAGGATCCACCAGGGGTCCTTCCTCCGGACCGGGATCCCCGCCTGGCCCCCGGCCGGGGCGTCCCGCTCGAGGTACCCGACGACCTGTTCCCGCAGCTCGTCGGCCACGGTGGGTGTGACGTCGAGCGGCGTGTCCTGGCGGAACTGGTCCAGCAGGACGGAGAAGCGCTCCCGGGCGGTGCCCCGGACCTCCGGGTCGGGGTGCAGGAGGAGGTAGAGGTTGAACTTCCGGTCCTCGTCCTCGATGGGCGTCGCCTCGCCGATGCCGAGGTCGAGGTCGGGCGCGGGGTCCCAGAGCCTCCGGAGGGTCGCCGTGACCTGCCCCTTCCCCCCCTCGCCGTAGACCTTCACCCCCTCCTCCCCGGCCCCGGCGTCCGCCGCCCCCGAGGCCCCGTCCCCGGGGCTCTCCTTCTCCTCGTTGGTGTACTCCTTCAGGGCCCAGCGGTCGTCGAGGGTCGAATAGCCCTCGTGGACCGGGTTCTCGTAGCGGATCTGGGCCACCCCGACGTGGAACTTCCTGTCCACCGCGGCGTTCATGAGGAACTCGGTGGAGGCGTTGTGCGCCGACCGCCGGGCGGTGGTCGCGGTGAGCGAGATGTCCGTCATGAGGACCGCCACGATGAAGAGCACCACGAGCACGATGAGGAGCGCCACGCCCGCCTCGGCGGGGCGGCGGGAGGCGGGACGGGGGCCGGCGGGGGCCATCAGCCCATTAGACGCCGCCCCCGGTCCGGGCGCCCCGTTTCCCGCCCGGTGGGATAGACTCGTCGGCGGATGCAGGAGATCGCGGCGGAACGGACCCGGGCCTTCGCCCCCGTCGTCCCCGGCCGGAGGGGGATCCGCGTCGCCAACGCCCTCACCCTGTCGCGGATCGCGCTCGCGCCCGTCTTCCTCTGGGCCTTCCTCCAGGGCCACGTGGACGGGCACGCCCGTTGGGCCCAGTGGACGGCGCTGGCCGTTGCGATCTCCTTCGAGCTGACCGACGCCTTCGACGGCTGGGTCGCCCGGGCGCGGAACGAGGTGAGCGACTTCGGGAAGATCCTCGACCCGCTGGCCGACGGGATCTGCCGCTTCACGGTCTTCCTCTGCTTCCTCGTGGCGGGCTACGCCACGATCTGGAGCGTGGCCATCGTCTTCTGGCGCGACGCGGTCGTCTCCACCCTGCGGATCGTGGCCGCGGGGCACGATGTCGTCCTCGCCGCCCGGCCCGCGGGGAAGGCCAAGGCGGTCGTGCAGGCCGTGGCCATCATCGCCATCCTCGTCTTCGGGCTCGTCCCGGCCTTCCCGGCCGGGGGCGTGGGGGGATGGTTCCTATGGCACGTGGACGACCCCCAGCACCACCGCGAAGTCGCCCGGTGGATCATGTGGGGCGTGGCGGCCGTCACCGCCGTCTCGCTCGTGGACTACCTCCGCGGCAACCGCGAGATCCTGCGCCGGCTGGAGATCTGACCCGGGGGAATCGACCGGGCGGAGGGGTCTCCCCCGCCGCCCGTGGGACGTCTCGTCAGGATCCCGATGCGGCTGGCGACCCGTCGGCCGCTCCGCTACCGGGACCACCTCCGGACTGATCGCATGGATCACCTCCTCTCCTGGCCAGGACTCGCCCTCCTCCCCGCGGTCGCGGACGCGGGTCCTCGGGCCTCCCGCCCGGCCGCGCGCGACCGCGCGGCGCACAGGGGTCGTCGTCGGTGTCCGCTTTCCCTGCCGATCCCTCCTCTGGGCCCGGGGCGCGCGAGTTCGCGCCCCTGAAAGTCCTATCGGGCGCCGGGAAGCGGTTGTTCAGCCCTAGAATTGCACGGTGATGAGGTCCCTCCTCCGGTTCGCCCGCGCGCACCCGGCATGGGCGACCCGGATCGCCATTGCCGGGGCCCTCGCCGGTGCGTGGCGATGGAGCGCCTGGAGGGAGGAACGGGCCCGGGGACGCTGGAGGTACCGCTACAACCCCGATACCGCGAGCGCCCGCCTCTCGACCTCCTCGGCGGCGCGCTCGAGCCGCTCGACCTCCGACGCCATGCGCCCCTTCCACGCCTCGTCCTTCACCGACGGGAGGTTGACCCGCACATTGAAGCAGGCGCCGCGGAGCGCCGCGCGGCCGAGGAGCGCCGCGACGCAGGCGTCGCTCGCGGCGTTGCGGTTGCCCTTGGCGGCGGCCTCCGCGGCGGCCTCCATGGCCCGGAGAGCGAGCCGCGCGGACTCCAGCGGCACCTCCGCCGCCAGCCTCCCCGCCTCCTCCATGGCCGCCGCCCGGGCGGCCTTCTCCGCCGCGGTCCCCTTCGGGATCTTCCTCGCCTGCATGAACCCGCCGTAGGCCGCCGCGTCGGCCGCGACCTGCCGGAAGAGCGCCCGCCGGAGGTCCTCGCCCGTCTCCAGCACCCGCCGCATGTCCGCCTCGGCGGAGGCGTACTTCTCGCGGCCGACCGTGAGCCGGCCCACCATGGCGGCGAGCGCCGCGGCCATCGCTCCCGCCAGCGCCGCCGCCGAGCCTCCGCCCGGGACGGGGGCGTCGCTCGCCAGCAGGTCGAGGAAGGGCCCCGCCGATTCCATCGCGTCCCCTCCGCCGCCTTCGGGGGCGAGGTTGTCCTCGATGACCTGGGGCTCGAGCGGCGCGTCGAGACGGAGGCCCGCCGCGGCGACCTGGTGCACCGCTCCCCGGGGGACGAGGCCGACGATCTCGCTCTCGGCGACCGCCACGCCCGCCTCCCGGGCCCTCTTCCGGATCCGCAGGTAGACCGTCCTCATCCCCGTCCGGCGGTAGTCGAGCAGGTTCATGCTCACCTGCACCATCCCCTTCTCGGGGAGGGCGAGACCCAGGGCCTGGACGCCCGGGAGGCCCCCGTCCTTCTCGCGGATCTCCTTCGCGATGCGCTTGGCGAGCGGCAGGTCCCGCGAGGAGAGGTTCACGTTGTAGGCGATGAGGAAGAAGCGCGCCCCGACCGCCGTGGCTCCCGCCGACGGATGCACGGCGCGCGGGCCGAAGTCCGGGGCGCGGCCCGGGTCTGCGCCTATCGATTCCCGGATCCCCTCGAACTGCCCCTCCCTCACGTCCGCCAATCTGCGCCGTTCCGGCCTGGTCGCGGCCTCCGCGTAGAGGTAGACCGGGATCGAGAGCTCCGAGGCGATGCGCTCGCCTAGGCGACGGGCGAGGGCGACGCACTCCTCCATCGTGGTGGTGCCCAGCGGGACGAAGGGGACGACGTCGGTGGCGCCCATCCGCGGGTGGGCCCCGGTGTGAGACCTCAGGTCGATGACCTGCGACGCCTTCCGCGCGCAGCGGAGGGCCGCCTCCAGCACCGCCCCGTGGGGCCCCGCGAAGGTGAGCACGGAGCGGTTGTGGTCGGCGTCGCTCTCGCAGCCGAGCACCGTCACCCCGGCCGTCCCCCGCGCCTCGGCGGCGATGGCCTCCACGACCTCCCGGCGGCGCCCCTCGCTGAAGTTGGGGACGCACTCGACCATCTTCGACACGGGGCACCTCCCTTCGATGGCGGCGGGGAAGCGGGCAAGGGTACAGGCTCGCGCCGCGATCTCAGCGCACGACCTCCCCGTGGTGGATGACCAAGGCCGCGTGGTTCACGCCGTGGTGGTAGGGCAGCAGCCGGTGGGAGGGGACGTCGAGCACCACGAGGTCGGCCCGCATCCCCGGGGCGACGGATCCGACCTCGGCCCCGAGCCCCAGCGACCAGGCCGCGTTGCGCGTCGCTGCGACCAGCGCCTCGGCGGCCGTGAGGCCAAGCCCGACGCAGCCGAGCGCCAGGGCCTGCTGGAGGTTCTCCGTCATGGAGGAGCCGGGGTTGCAGTCGGTCGCCAGCGCCACGGGGACGCCCGCCTCGATCATCCGCCGCGCCGGGGCGAACTTCCGCATGCCGAGGAAGAAGGAGGTGCCGGGGAGGAGCACCGCGACGACCCCCGCCGCGGCCAGCGCCCGGATCCCGGCGTCGGAGGCCTCGAGCAGGTGGTCCGCCGAGGCGCACCCCGCCTCGGCGGCGAGCTCCGCGCCCCCGCAGGCGGTGAGCTCGTCGGCGTGCAGCCGGAGCCCCAGCCCGTGGCGGCGGGCGGACTCGAAGATCCTCCGCGTCTGCGCCGCGTCGAAGTACCCCTCCTCGAGGAAGGCGTCGCAGAACCGCGCGAGCCCCCGGCGGGCCACCTCGGGGACCATCTCCTCCGCGACGACGCGGGCGTAGGCCGCGGTCCGCCCGGCGTACTCGGGGGGGACGGCGTGGGCCCCGAGGAAGGTGGGGACGACGTCGCCCCGGTCGTCCAGCGCCCGGGCGGCCTCCAGCGCGCGGACCTCCTCCTCGAGCGAGAGCCCATAGCCCGACTTCACCTCCATCGTCGTCGTCCCGTGGAGGAGCGCGGTGCGGCGCCGGGCCCGGGCCTCCGCCAGCAGCGCCGCGTCGGTGGCGGCGCGGAAGGAGCGCACCGAGGAGGCGATGCCGCCCCCGGCGGCCGCGATCTCCCCGTAGGTCGCGCCGAGGCACCGCCGCTCCCACTCCTCCTCGCGGGTCCCGGCGAACACGAGGTGGGTGTGGGCGTCCACGAGACCGGGGATGACGGCCCGGCCCGCGGCGTCCACCTCGGCCTTGGCCTCGTACCCGCGGCGCATGCTGTCGCTCGGGCCGACTTCGACGATCCGCCCCGCCGTGCACGCGACGGCGCCGTTGCGGAGGAGCCCGATCTCCGCCTGGTGCCTGCCGCGCAACGGCGCAGGAGGGCCCCCGGCCATCGTGAGGACCTCGGAGGCGGAGTGGACGAGGAGGTCGCAGGGGACGCGCGCCGTTCCCCGGCCGCGTCGCGACCGCGGGACCGCGGCCACCCGCCGGCGTCCTCCGGGGGCCATGGCTCAGGGTCCCGTGCGGCGCTTCCCGCAGGCGCGCCTCCGTCCGCGGGACCCTCCCAGGGAGGGGCGGGATTCCCGGCGCAGCCCCTCCAGCGTCGGCGCGGAGACCGAGAGCGCCAACGCGCCGCAGGCGAGGCAGACGGTCCCCTGCAGGGGATGGTCGTGGAAGTGCGCGCCCGGGGTTTCCACGAGGATCGCCGAGGAGTTCGGGTGGGCGCCCGTCCGGAGAGGCGCCGGCCCGAGGAGGTCCTCCCCGCCGCAGGCGGGGCAGCGGGGCCCCGTCCGCCCCTTCACGGGGCCTTCCCCCCGCCGTCCTCCGCGGCCTCCCCCTCTCCCCCGCGGCCTCCCACCAGCCGATCGCTCGCCTTCTTCCGGGGCTTGAGGAAGAGGTGCACGTAGCCGCACTTCGCGCAGGCGAACCCCACGAGGGGGTCCCCGAACCACCCGAAGGTGGCCGGCACGTAGCCGTGGATGTCCTTCGGCGCGGTGAACTCCGACCCGCCGCAGGAGACGCACCTCTTGGGGGGGGCGCCGCTCAAGCGCGCGCTCCCTTCGGCCTCATCGGGATCCGCACCCCGCGCGAACGGGCGGTGCGCCAGGCCTCGGGGTAGCCCGCGTCGGCGTGGCGCGCCACGCCGGTCCCGGGGTCGCAGGTCAGCACGCGTTCGATTCGGGCGTCCATCTCCCTCGTCCCGTCGCAGCACACGACCATGCCCGCGTGGAGAGCGTAGCCCATCCCCACCCCGCCGCCGTGGTGGAAGGAGACCCAGGTGGCGCCCGCGGCGGTGTTGAGCAGCGCGTTGAGGATGGGCCAGTCGGCCACGGCGTCCGAGCCGTCCCGCATGGCCTCGGTCTCGCGGTGGGGCGAGGCGACGCTCCCGGAGTCGAGGTGGTCACGCCCGATGACGACGGGGGCGGAGAGGGTCCCGCGCCGCACCATGCGGTTGAACTCGAGCCCGGCCCGCGCCCGCTCCCCGTAGCCGAGCCAGCAGATCCGCGCCGGGAGCCCCTGGAAGGCCACGCGCTCCCCGGCGAGGCGGATCCAGCGGGCCAGCGGGCGATTCCGGCTGAAGAGCCGGAGGATGGCCGCGTCGGTCTTCCGCAGGTCCTCCGGATCCCCCGAGAGCACGGCCCAGCGGAAGGGCCCCTTCCCCTCGCAGAAGAGGGGGCGGAGGTAGGCCGGGACGAAGCCCGGGTAGGCGAAGGCCTCGGCGTAGCCCTCCTCCTTCGCGACGCCGCGGAGGTTGTTCCCGTAGTCGAAGGTGGGCGCCCCCTGCCCCATGAGGTCCACCATGAGGCGGCAGTGGGCCACGATGGTGCGGCGGGCCTCCTTCTCGTACCTCACCGGGTCGGACCTGCGCAGCGCCAGCGCCGCCGGGAGGCCGCGTCCGTCGGGGACGTAGCCGTTCAGAGGATCGTGGGCCGAGGTCTGATCGGTGAGCAGGTCGGGGACGATCCGCCTGTCGAGGAGCCGGCGGAGAAGGGTGGTGGCATGGGTTTCGACGGCGATCGACAGGGCCTTCTTCTGCGACTTCGCAGAAAGCGCCCGGTCGATGGCCCCGTCCACGGTGGGCGCGACCTCGTCGAGGTAGCGGGTCGCGAGCCTCTTCGCGATGCGGGCCGGGTCGATCTCCGCGGCGAGGCAGACTCCCTCGTTCATGGTCGCCGCGAGAGGCTGCGCCCCGCCCATGCCGCCGAGGCCCGCCGTGACGACGACCCGCCCGCGGAGGGTCGGCGCCCCGTAGTGCTTCCGCGCCGCGGCGGCGAAGGTCTCGTAGGTGCCCTGGAGGATCCCCTGCGTCCCGATGTAGATCCAGGAGCCGGCCGTCATCTGGCCGAACATCATGAGCCCGCGGGCCTCGAGCTCCCGGAAGTGCTCCCAGGTGGCCCAGCGGCCGACGAGGTTCGCGTTGGCGATGAGGACGCGCGGGGCGTGGCGGTGGGTGCGGAAGACGCCCACGGGCTTCCCGGACTGCACGAGCAGCGTCTCGTCCGCCCGCAACGCCCGGAGCGACCGCAGGATGGCGTCGAGGCACTCCCGGTTCCTCGCCGCCTTCCCGGTGCCGCCGTACACCACCAGGCGCTCCGGGTCCTCGGCCACCTCCGGGTCGAGGTTGTTGAGCAGCATCCGGTAGGGCGCCTCGATCTGCCAGTTGCGGCAGTGGAGCCTGCGGCCTCGCGGTGCGCCCTTCTGCACGCTCTCCTTCGCCACGGTCTACCTCTGGAGCCCTTCGATGCGGCCCGCCGCCTCCTCCGCCGCCTCCGCGATGGCCCCGGCCCGGATCGCCATCGCCAGGGCCTTGAGCCCCGGTGCCGGAGGCCGGTCGCCGCGCCGCCGCGGGACCGCCTCGCGCACGGCCCGCCACGCGGCCCGCACCCCCGCCCCGGGCTCGGGGCCGCCGCGGAAGTCGAGCGCCTCGGCCGCGCAGAGCAGTTCCCCCGCCACCACGTGCTCCGCGTTGGCGACGACCTGGCCCAGCTTGCGCGCCGCCGCGGTCCCCATGGAGACGTGGTCCTCCTGGTTCCCGCTCGTCGGGATGGAGTCCACGGACGCCGGGTGGCAGAGGACCTTGTTCTCGCTGACGAGCGCCGCGGCGGTCACCTGGACGAGCATGAGGCCGGACTCGAGCCCGCCCTCCTGCGCGAGGAAGGGGGGGAGCCCGTTGGAGAGGTCGGGGTTGACGAGCGATTCGATCCGCCGCTCGCTGATGGAGGCCAGCTCCGCCGCGGCCATGGCGGCCGCGTCGAAGGCGAGCGCGAGCGGCTCCGCGTGGAAGTTCCCCGCGGAGACCACCTCCTCCCGCTCCCCGGCGAAGACGAGCGGGTTGTCGGTGGTCGCGTTGGCCTCGCGGAGCGAGACCTCGAGCGCGAACCCCAGAAGGTCCCGCGCCGCGCCGTGGACCTGCGGGACGCAGCGGAGCGAGTAGGCGTCCTGCACCCTCCCGTGGGGCCTCTCGTGGGTGGCGAAGACCTTCGAGCCGCGCACGAGTCGGAGCACGTTCCGCGCCGCCACCGCCTGCCCCGGGTGGGGGCGGACCGCCTGCACCCGCGGGAGGAACGGGCGGCGGGAGCCCCGGAGGGCCTCGAGCGACATGGCGGCCGCGACGTCGGCGGCCCTCACGAGCGCGTCGGCGAATACGAGCGCCGTGAGGCCCATGGCGTTGGTGATCTGCGTCCCGTTGATGAGCGCGATGGCGTCCTTGGGGCCGAGGCGCACGGGCTTGAGCCCCGCCTTCGCCAGCGCGTCCGCGGCCGTCATCCGGGTCCCCCGGAAGGTCGCCTCGCCCTCGCCGACGAGGACGAGCGACAGGTGCGCGAGCGGAGCCAGGTCCCCGCTCGCCCCGACGGAGCCCTGGGCGGGGACGACCGGGAGGACGTCCCGGTCGAAGAGCGCGAGCAGGGCGCGGAGTACCCTCGGGGAGATCCCGCTGTGGCCCCGGGCCAGCGTGTTCGCCCGGAGCGCGATGGCCAGCCGGACCTCCCAGGACGGGAGCGGGGGGCCGACCCCGGCCGCGTGGGAGCGGAGCAGGTTCAACTGCAGCTGCGCCAGGCGATCCCGAGGGATGGCGACCCCCTGGAGCCGGCCAAAACCGGTGTTCACCCCGTAGACCGTCCGCCCCTCGGCCACGATGCGGTCCACGGCCGCGCGCGACCTCTTCACCCGGGCCCACGCCGCGGGGGAGATCCGAAGCCGTGTCACCTCCCCCGAGAGGATCCTCCAGGCGTCGCCGAATCCGAACCGGCTGCCGTCGAGCACCAGGGTCTTGGGCATGTTCCTTCCGCGGGCCGCGGCGGCCGGCTTGGAGGGCCCATCCTACGGGCGGGCCTGCGTTCCCGGGAGGGAGGAAGGCTCCCGCACCACCGGGGCGCCGGTACGATGGCCGTCGTGAAAGTCGGCCTGGACCTTCACATCCTGGAGCGGCCCTGCCCGACGGGCGTGGAGCGCGCGTGGAAGTGCCTCGTCACGACGCTGCTCCGGCGCCCGGACGCGGGCCGGCTCGTGCTCTACTCCAAGGGCCCGGTGGACCTCGGGGTCCCGCTCCCGCCCCACGCGCAGCCCGTGGCGCTCGGGGGGAGGGAGCCGCCGAGCCTCTGGCGGGAGGCGCGGCTGGGCCCCGCGCTCCGCCAGGACGGGGTGGAGGTCCTCCACTCCCCCGTGGCGGCGATCCCGCTGAGGACGCCGGTGCCCCGCGTCGCGACGGTGCATGAGGTCCCCTGGATCCGCCACCCCGGGATCGAGGGGCAGGGCCGGGACCTGGTCCACCGGATCCGCGTGCGGGTAGCATGCGCCTTTGCCGCTGCCGTGGTCGTTCCCAGTGAAGCCACCCGCAGGGATCTCCTGAGCATCCACCCGGACGCGGAGTCCCGCGTCCGCGTCGTCCCCCACGGGGTCGACCCGCTGTTCCTTTCTCCCCCTCCCGGTGCGGAGGACGCGGAGCACCTGCGCAGGCTGGGCCTCCACGGCCACCGGTTCCTCCTCGCGGTCGGCTCCGGCCGGCCGCGCAAGGGCGCGGACACCCTGCTCGCCGCCTACGCCGCCTACCGCGCCGCGGGGGGAGACCGCCTGCTCGTGGTGACCGGTCCCGGCAAGGCCCCGCCCGGGCCTCCTCCCGGCGTGAGGTGGCTCGGGTGGATCGGGGACGCGGAGCTCGTCGCGGCCTACCGGGGCGCGGACGCGCTCGTCCACCACTCCCTCAACGAGGGCTTCGGGCTCCCGCCGCTCGAGGCCATGGCTCTCGGCGTGCCCGTGGTGGCGGCGTCGGCGGGCTCCGTCCCCGAGGTGGCGGGGCCCGCGGCGCTGCTCGTCCCGCCCGGGAACGCCGCGGCGCTGGCGGCGGCGCTGCGCTCGGTGACCGGGGACGGGACGCTCCGGGAGAGGCTGCGGCGCGACGGGGCGGCCCGCGCGGCGGAGTTCTCCTGGGATCGGGCCGCGGACCGCACCGTGGAGGTCTGGAGGGAGGTCGTCGCAGGGGCGTCCAAGGGATCGTGACCCAGCGCCGCCTCCCCGGCCCCGCCGCGCCGCCGCGCGCCGCCGTCCCGGACCGCCCCGCGCCGCGCGTGCTGGTCAACCTCGCCGCCTTCGACGGGCTCGCGAGCGGGGCGAGGGAGCGGGCTCTGGGGCTCGCCGGGGCGCTGGTCCGGCTCGGCGTCGAGGTGATCGCGGCCGAGGCGCGGGGGCAGGACCTGGCGGCGCTCGTCCCGCTCCACCCCGAGGCGCCGCCGCTGCGCACCCTCCGCACCCCGCTCGACCCGGGGCGGCCGCTCGCGCGGTTCCTCCGGAGCGGAAGGGTGTTCCGGGAGATCCTCCGCGCCGAGCGCCCCGACGCCTTCCTCACGGACTTCTACCCGGCGCCGCGCGTGCCCGGGGTGCGGACCGCGGTGACGGTCCACGACCTGCGCTACCTCGCCGGCGCCGCCCCGGGGAAGGCGCTCCACCGGGCCTGGTTCCGCATGGCCTACGCGGCGGAGATCCGCCGCGCGGACCTCGTCGTGACCCCCTCGGCCTTCACGAGGGACGAGGTCATCCTGCGCCTCGGGCTCACTCCGGCGCGCGTCGCGGTGGTGCCGAATGCCGTGCCCGAGGCGCTCCGCGCCCGGCCGGACCCGGCGGCGGCGGCGCGGACGCGGGAGCGGCTCGACCTCCCGCGGCGGTCGTACCTCCTCGTGCTGGGGGTCTTCGAGCGGCGGAAGAACCTCCACCGCCTCCTGGAGGCTCTGGCGATCCTCCACACCGAAGGGGAGGCGCCGCCGCCGCTGGTGATTGCCGGGAGGGGAGGACCGGAGGAGGGGGATCTGCGCCGTGCCGCGGATCGACTTCCTCCGGGTTCGATCCACTGGGCGGGGTATGTCCGCCCTTTGGATCTTCCTGCCGTCTTCTCCGGTGCGACGGCGCTGATTCACCCCGCCACCTACGAGGGATTCGGCATGCCCGTCGTCGAGGCCATGGCCCAGGGCGTCCCCGTCGCCTGCGCCGAAGCGACGGCGCTCCCCGAGACCGCGGGCGGCGCTGCCCTGCTCTTCGATCCGGAGGACCCGGGGGCCGTCGCCGACGCTGTTCGAAGGGTGTGCGGGGACGAGACTCTCCGCGCCGACCTCGTCCGCCGCGGCCTCGCCCGCGCCGCGGACCTTTCCTTCGCGCGGTCGGCGCGCCTCCTCCTCGACGCGCTCGGCCTTGCCGTCAGCGCACCGTCTCCACCAGGTCCCTCAGGAACATCCCCGTGAGGCCCCAGACCAGCGGGCCCTCCCACTCGAAGAAAGGGACGCGGCGGAAGGTGCCGGTGCGCCCCTCGCGGTCCTCGTAGCGCCAGCGGCGGTCGTCGAGGAGGAGGTCCAGCGGGATCTCCAGCACCTGCTCCACCTCCCGGGCGTCCACGCGGAGGCCCTCCGGAGGCTGGACGCGCCCGACGAAACAGGCCACGGTGAACCCGGCGACCGAGACGCGGTCGGGGATCCTTCCCAGGACCTCGACGGTGGAGGGCGCGATGCCCACTTCCTCCTCGGTCTCCCGGAGCGCGCAGGCGACCGGGTCCTCGTCCCCCTCCCGTGCGCCGCCGGGGAAGGCGACCTGCCCCGGGTGGTCGGGGAGGTCCTCGCGGCGCTTCGTGAGGAAGACGAACTCCCGTCCGTCGCGGAGGAAGAGCGGGGCGAGGACCGCGGCGTCCTTCAGCCCCTCTCGGCTCCGCCAGTCCCGCGCGGCGGGGGGGAGCCGGGAGCGCAGCAGGGCGTCGAGGTCGGGGCCGGCCGGGGCGGTCACGACGGCGGGCGCGCGACCTCGGCCGGGAGCGCGAAGCGCACGTTCTCGACCACGGTGGGGACCTCGACCGGCTCCTCGCCCCCCAGCGTCCGCAGGCGCTCCACGATGCTCCCCACGAGGTCCTCGGGGGCCGAGGCGCCGGCGGTGATCCCCAGAGTCCCCACGCCCGCGAGCCAGGTCGGGTCGATGTCGGCCGCCTCCTCGACCAGTTCCGCCCGTACGCCCGCTGCCCGGGAGACCTCGACGAGGCGGCGGGAGTTGGAGGAGTTCGGCGCCCCGACCACGAGCAGGAGGTCGATCCTCGGGGCCAGCCCCTTCACCGCGTTCTGGCGGTTCTGCGTCGCGTAGCAGATGTCCTCCTGCGGCGGCCCGGCGATCCGGGGGAACCGGCGGCGCAGGACCTCCACGATGGCCCGCGTGTCGTCCACCGAGAGCGTCGTCTGGGTCAGGTAGGCGACGCGCGCCGGGTCGCGGACCTCCACCCTCTCGGCGTCCGCCACGGACTCCACGAGGCGGATCCGCCCGGGCGCCTCGCCCATGGTGCCCTCGACCTCCACGTGCCCGCCGTGGCCGATGAGCAGGATCTCCCGCCCCTCGGCGGCGTGGCGGCGGGCCTCGAGGTGCACCTTCGTCACGAGCGGGCAGGTGGCGTCGATGGGGCGCAGCCCCCGGCGCGCAGCCTCCTCCCGCACGGCGGGGGAGACCCCGTGGGCCGAGAAGACCACGACCGCGCCCCCCGGCACCTCGGCGAGGTCGTCGACGAAGACCGCGCCCATCCCGCGCAGGCGCTCCACCACGTGGCGGTTGTGGACGATCTCGTGGCGGACGAAGACCGGGCGCCCGTAGATGGAGAGCGCGAGCTCGACGATTTCGATGGCCCGGTCCACCCCGGCGCAGAAGCCGCGCGGGGCGGCCAAGAGGATCCTCATGGGGGGATTCTCGCCGACCGGGCCCGCCCCGCCAACGAACCGCTACTTCACCTCGATCTCGACGAGGAGCTCCTTCCCCTCGCCGAGGAACCCGGGGACCGTCCGGCGGAGGACCGCCCTCCCCTCCGCGTCCAGCGGCAGGAGCCCCGCGAGGCGGACCTCGCGTACCCGGGGCATCTCGAGGGCGTAGGAGCCGGGCGCCGCGTCGGCCTCCGCTCCCGGGGCGAGCAGGGTCACCTCGCGGGGCTTACCCTTCTCGTCCTTCCACTCGCCCGCCGCCGCACGGGAGGAGGGACGCCGAAGGGGGAGGACCACGGTGCCCATGGATTCGAGCCGGGACGCCTGGAGGTCGAGGTCCACGGAGGCGGGGCCGGCGTCCGGCCCGGAGATCACCCTCAGGCTGCAGAAGACCCCCGTCTGGAGGAGGGCCAGCGTGGGGTCCACGGTGGAGGAGGCGGTCGCCACCTCGACGTCCGCGTCCTGGAGGAAGGTCCGCGCCTCGGCGCGGAGGAAGCAGGCGCCGAGGTCCGCCAGCAGGGGCCCCGACGCGCGGAAGATCTCACGGCCGCCCCCGGGGCCGGCCGCCCCGGCGGCGACCTCGGTGGCGACGGCCGTGGCGCGGAAGGACCGGCACTCCTCGTCCAGGGCCGCGGCGAGGGCGTCCCTCCCGGCGGCGGCGTCCGCCCCGGACCAGGCCACCAGGCCGCCGGGCGTCGGGTCCGTCGCCCGCGCGTCGCGCCCCTCCATCCGCGTCGCGGCCCGGTCCGGGGCCTCGAGCCGCATCTCCGTCGTCTCCCCGAACGGCTTCCATCGTTCGTCGGCCTCCGATCCCGCGGGGACCAGCCGGTATCCCACCTGCCTCCGGGAGACGAGGTGGTGCGTGAGGAGGGGGGACCAGAGAAGGGCGCCCGGCCCTCCGGCGTCGGCCGGCGGGGGGGTCCAACGCGGGATCAGGCGCAGACGGATCCTCCGGCCGTCCCGCCCCGTCCACTCGTGCGCCGTTTCCCGGCCCGCCTCCGCCCGGAAGGTCATGCGCGCCCCGTCCAGCGTCACGGCCGCCCGGTCGATGGGCGCCATGTCCGGGTGGCGGGCCTGAATCGGGTCGGCGGCGAGCGGCTCGGCGATCCGGACCTCGGCGTCCACGACGGCGGAGGAACCCGAGGGGAGCGGGAGCAGGCACAGGGCCAGGGTCGTCCCCGTCCTCTGCACGTCCATGATGGGGTCGGAGATGTCGGAGGCGGTGGCGATCTCGACGTCGAAGTCGGCGAGGTAGGCGCGGTCGCAGGCGACGGTGAACACCCGCATTTCCCCCGGGAGGACCGGCTCCCTCCCGGCCAGCTCCGGGGACCACGCGCGCCCGTCGGCGGAAGCCTCGACCGCGTACTCGAGGTCGATGGGACCGGGCCTGAGGGCCCGGATGCGGGCGAGGGCCGCGCGGACCGAGGCCGCCGTGGAGGCGGGGACGACGAGGCGGTCCCCGCGCACCTGGATCGGGACGCCGTCCGCGGCCCCGAGGGACGAGAGTACCTCGACGAGATTCTCCCCGGGGACCGCCGCCCCGCGGGCCGCCGCGGAGGGATCCTCCTCCGTCGGAAGGATCCACCCCCCGGACCCGCCGGAGGCGGTCAGCCTGGGGTGGGGAGTGCCCGGGGGAATCGCGGGGCCGACGCCGGCCACGAGATCCCGGACGGGGATCTCCACCGTTTCATCGGGCGCGGGGGAGGCCCCGGCTGCGGCAGCGAACAGGAGTCCGGCGAGCAGAGTCGGGAATCCCACGACCCCGAATTGCGCGGTGCGGTCCATGCTACCCTCCTCCCATCCGCCGACGGAGGGGGCCGGTAGGGGGGCGCCCCGGGGGAACCGCCTACTTCCCCTCGCGCTTCGCCTCCTCCGTCTCCTTCGCCGCCAGGGCCTTCGTCCACTCGCGGACCAGCTCCCGGTACTTCTCGGGGACCTGGTCGAAGTCGCCGTTCAGGACCGCCTCCCGGACCTTGTCGGGGAGCTTGGCGAAGAAGATGCCCTTGAGTTCCTTCGCCGTGGGCGGGGCCTTGTCGCTCTTCGGCGGGGGGGCGTCGGGCTTCTTGTCCGGCGGGGACTTCGAGGTTTCCCCGCCCTTCGGCTCGGACTTGTCGTCCTCGTTGTTCTTGAGGGGGTCCTTCTTCTCCTCGAGCCCCTTCTTGCCGTTGCGGTCCTTCGGCTCCTTCCCCTCGTCCTCCGGGGAAGAGGGGGAGCCGCCGCCGCCCTGGCCGTCGCTCGACGGGGGGCCCATCTGCGAGGCGAGCTTGAGGAAGTCGTCGATGTCCTTCGAGATGGATCGGCCCTTCTCGGCGCCGCTCTGGAGCGCCTCACCGGCACCGCCCTCCGCGGGCTTCCCCGACCGGGGTTCCCCGCTCTCGGAAGAGCCTCCGCCTCCCGCGCCGGAAGGGGAGCCGCTCTTCCCGCAGGACTCTCAGGTCCCGCCGGGGAGGTGGATGTGGACCGGCTTCGGATCCCCCTTCTCGCCCCGGGCGAGGCGGGAGAGGGCCTCCTCGTTCTCCTTCAGGGACTTCGAGATCCGGATGGCGATCTTCTGGATCTCCTCGACGGCGTCCTCCCCGCCGCCCTCGACGGGGCCCTCCGCGCGGGCGGTGCCCGCGGAGAGGCCGAGGCCGACGACGAGGACGACGAGGGGGACGGCTCGGGACAAGGGGCACCTCCGGCGGGGCATTCTATCAGACTCGCGGGGGGAAGGCGCCGGGGACGGGAAAGGGATCGGCCCCGCCGCGGGAGCGGCGGGGCCGTTCGCGGTCGTCGGTGGGGCTAGGACAGGTGCTTGTTGACGAGCTTCGTCATCTCGAACATCGACACCTGCTTCTTGCCGCCGAAGACCGGGCCGAGCTTGTCGTCGGCGTTGATCATCCGGCGGTTCTTCTTGTCCTGCAGCCCGTTCTTCTTGATGTACTGCCACACCTTCTTCGTCACCTCGGTGCGGGGCAGCGCCTTGCCGCCGACGACCGCGGCGAGGCTCGTGCTCGGGTTGAGCGGCTTCATGAACGCTGCATTCGGCTTCCTCTTCGCCTTCGCCAAGACACCCTCCTTAGACTTGCCTGGGCCGTCGGGACCCGTGGGCCCCCGCGCGCCGTTTCCTCTGGAGGAGGATCCACTCCTCCGCCAGAGGGAAATCTACGCCACGAATCGGACACTTCCCAGAGGGAAACGAGGGGTTTCCCCGAGGGGAACGGGGAGTGGGGAAGAGAGGGGGGGGAGGAGGGGGGGGTGCAGGCCTTGTCCCGGGGCGGGAATCGCCCCGGTGAAAAGTTGAAACTCCCCTTGCCGATCTCCATAGTACCGCGACTTCCGAACCGACGCCCCCCCCGACTGAACGAGGAGAGTGCCTTGAAAATCGCCTCCCGCGCCCTGCTGTCCCTCGCCGCATTCCCCCTCTTCGCCGGATGCATGTCCGCCGCCCCCTCCTGCGCCCCCGGAGCGGTGGAGACGGCCTCCGCCGAGGACGCCGTCCCCTGCTTCTGCCGGGACGGCCGGGTCCGCCGGGACCTCGAGACCGATGCCCCGCTCTTCGCCGCCCGGGGCGAGGCCCTGGCCGCCCTGGCCCCGCGCTTCAACGGGGACGGCTCCGTCGCCCGCGACCCCGAGACGGGCGCCCCGCTGTACGAGGAGGTGAGCGGCGGCCTCGTCGCCCGCGTCCTCGTCGCGATGCCGTAGAGGCTGGAACCGGCGCAGCAAGCGGCGCCGCTGCAACGCCCCTACAACCGGACGTATTCCCACGCGAAGGGGTGCTTGTTGATCCCCACGCGGGGCGGGGCGATCCAGTGGGCGATCTTCCCGGTCTCGTGGACCGGGTGCATGAGGGCCTGGACGAACTCCCGGTCCTTCGCCGAGGGGAGCCACTCCGGGCGGCGGCGCTCGAACTCCGCGGCGGAGAGGAGGTTCCCGTCGGGGTCGAAGGCGTGCCCGGAGTAGATCCCGATGTGGCGGTGGAACTTCCGGTCCGGCAGGCGGAACCGGAAGTCCATGCCCGCCTTCTCCGGGACGCGATTCCACTTCCGCACGCACCGCTCGTCGTCCTCGACGTAGGCGTCGCGGAGGACCTCGTTCATGGCGTTGCGCAGCGGGACCTGCTCGGTCGCCACCCGGCCGTCCTTCACGACCTTCATGTCGTAGCGCCCCTCGAGCGCGAGGTGGTCCGTGTACTCCTCCTCCTTGTGGCGCCCCTTGAGGCCCGCGGCGAAGAAGTCGGCCGCGTTGGTGGAGACCTCGCCGCCGAAGAGGTCGAGCGAGAGGGTGAACCAGAGGTTGAGGTACTTCTGGACGGTCGGGAGGTCCAGCACCCCGTGCCTCCTCGGGTCGTCGCCGGGGTGCGCGAGCATGACGTCCACCGTCCGCTGGACGACCCGCTCGATGCCGGTCTCGCCCACGAACATGTGGTGGGCCTCCTCCGTCAGCATGAACTTGCAGGTGCGGGAGAGCGGGTCGAAGCCGCTCTCGGCGAGCGCGAGCAGCTGGTACTTCCCGTCGCGGTCCGTGAAGGTCGTGAACATGTAGAAGTCGAGCCAGTTCTCGATGGGCTGGTTGAAGGCCCCGAGGATGCGTGGCCGGTCGGCGTCGCCCGAGCGGCGGGCGAGGAGCTCCTCGGCCTCGAAGCGCCCGTCCCGCCCGAAGTAGGTGTGGAGCAGGTAGACCATGGCCCACAGGTGCCGCCCCTCCTCCACGTTCACCTGGAAGAGGTTGCGGAGGTCGTAGAGGCTGGGCGCGGTCTTCCCCAGCATGCGCTGCTGCTCGACCGAGGCCGGCTCCGTGTCCCCCTGCGTCACGATGATGCGGCGGAGCGGGTTGCGGTACTCGCCCGGCACATCCTGCCAGGCGGGCTCCCCGAGGTGGTCCCCGAAGCCGACCTTCCGGTCCTTCACCGGGGGCTCGAGGAAGATCCCCCAGCGGTACTCGGGCATCTTCACGTAGTCGAAGTGCGCCCAGCCCCCCGACTCGACGGAGACCGCGGTGCGGAGGTAGACGTCCTTCCCCTGGAACCCCTCCGGCCCCATCTGCTTCCACCACTCGATGAAGGCGGGCTGCCACTGCTCGAGCGCCCGCTGGAGGCGCCTGTCGTCGGTGAGGCCGACGTTGTTGGGGATCCTGGCTTCGAGATCGACCTTCGGGGTCATGGGGGAGGGATCTCCTGGGCGGCGCCGGCCGCGGGAATCCCATGCTAGGGGAGCCCGGGGGGCGGGGAGAAGGAAGGAGGAGTCGGTGCGGCGCTGCCGCTAGGTCCTCTTCCAGTCGAACTGCGGCCGCTCGGGCTTGCCGTACATGGTGAGCGCGCCGCGCTCGCCGACGGCGTTGGGGCGCTGGAAGATCCAGTTCTGCCACGCGGTGAGCCGCCCGAAGACCTTGGTCTCCATGGTCTCGGGGCCGCCCCAGCGGAGGCTGGCCTCCATGCCCGTGAGGGCGTCGGGGGAGAGGCTCGAACGCTCCTCGCAGGCCATGCGGACCTCGTCCTCCCAGTCGATCTCGTCCAGCGCGAAGGTGACGAGGCCGGCCTTCTCGGCGGCGCGGGCGTCCAGCGGCTCCTTCGAGGCGAGGACTTTCTCCGCCTGGGCCGGCTCGGCGAGGAACCGGCTCTGGAGGCGCGTGAGGCCGTTGTTCATGGGCAGGGGACCGTGACTCCCGGGAATGCCGTTCAAGAGGGAGATCGCGATCCGGACCGTATCGTCCTCGAGGATGTAGCAGCGGTCGGCGGCGAGGGCGAGTTCGAGGAGCGAGCCCGCGAAGCAGGACTCCCTTTCGATGAGGGCGAAGAACGACTTGGCGGTGAGGTCGAGGCGGCTGAGGACCCGTGCCATGTGGGCGACCACCTCGTGGGCGAACCAGCAGTCACAGCCTCGCCACACCGCCGCATCCCAGCGAAGGACGCGCCCGATGTCTCCCCGGGTCTTGAGGAGGACGAGGCCGATCTCGAGATGGTTCACTCGAAGGCGAAGCAGCGCGTCGTCGAGTTCCCGGAAGGCCCTCAGCGCCCAGAGGTCGCTCCCAGCGGCGCGGAACCCCGCGTCGTCCCCGGGGGGCTCGGTGTCGGGTCCGAGGACGGTGAGGGTGGCGGTTCGCGACGGGAGGTCCAGGTCGAGGGTCACGAAGCGGTACTTCACCTGTCGATCGGAAACGGACGGTGCCAGCGGCTTCAACCCCACTCCGGGGCCCGTTCTCTCCAGACACAGCCCCTTTCTCGCCTTCTTGACCAGCGCCTTCGCCCGTTCCGCCACCGCGGCCTCGAACCGGCTCTTCGGGACGACCTCGTCCACGAGGCCCCACTCCTTCGCCCGCTTCCCCTTGATGCCCTCGGCCAGGGTGCAGAAGACGTCGGCCCGGTCGCGGCGCACCTTCCGCTTGTCCACGACCCGGGTGAGGCCGCCCGTCCCGGGGAGGACCGCCAGCAGCGGCACCTCCGGGAGCGAGACCGCGCTGTTCCCGTCGTCCACGAGGACGATCTCGTCGCAGGCGAGCGCCAGCTCGTAGCCGCCCCCGGCGCAGGTGCCGTTGAGCGCCGCGACCGAGTGGAAGGCCCCCCACCGGCTCGCGTCCTCCAGCGCGAGCCGCGTCTCGTTCGTGAACTTGCAGAAGTTCACCTTGAAGGCGTGGCCCGAGGTGGCCAGCATGTTGATGTTGGCCCCGGCGCAGAAGGTGCGGTCCCGGGCGCTCTCCACCACGACGCAGCGGATCTCCGGGTGCTCGAACCGGATCCGCTGGATCGCGTCCGCGAGCTCGATGTCCACCCCGAGGTCGTAGGAGTTGAGCTTGAGCCGGTACCCCTCCCGCAGCGGCCGGTCCTCCTGCACGTCCATCCGCAGCCGCGCCACCTCTCCCTCGAAGGCGAGCCTCCAGTGGCGATAGCGCGAGGGGTGGGTCTCGAAGTCGACGGGGGGCGGAGCGGCCGGATCGGTGGCCATGGGGGCGAACGATACCCGCGGGGGTGAACCCGGAGAAATGTGGGCCGGCGGGCCCGGAAGGCTACTCCGGAGGAATCCCTCGGCGGCCGCGGGCAAGGGGGATGGGGCGAATGCGGACGCCCTCGTTCGTGATCGTGGCGAAGCGCCCTCGCCCATCGTCCCGGGTGTTCAGCGCCTGCAGGGCGCGATTGGCCGCTGACCCCGGCGCGGGGCCGCGAATGCGGAAGAGCAGGACACCGGAGGAGGCCGGGAGGTGGGCGTGGAAGGCCAGTTCGCCGAAGCCCTTGTCGAAGGTCGCGACGATCCTGTCCTCGTCCTGGGCCCGGGAGAGGACCACCTCGTCGGGGCTGCCCCGGGCGTCCTCCCTCACCCACGCGACGTCATGGCCATCGGCGCG
>Ga0247727_10001783_pt1 | contig 50169 bp, 66 predicted proteins | sample WisWelCaveWW1625_FD_202498 | JGI IMG/M metagenome (GOLD analysis project Ga0247727, IMG submission 202498) | Biofilm microbial communities from Wishing Well Cave, Virginia, United States - WW16-25 | ecosystem: Environmental > Aquatic > Deep subsurface > Groundwater > Cave microbial mat | place...
CTTTGCCGCCACTTTGGTTTCCGCCTCAGTTAATCCTTTTGCCGTCCGAATATTTTTATTGATCGCGGCAATCTTTTTCCTGGCGGAGGTTAGAAGCGTTTGTTCTTTACCCGAGAGTTTGGGCGCCGGCGCTCTTTCAACAACCCGTTTCGGAATGAGCACTCCATTTCCGTTTTGTGCCCGCGCCTCAAGAAGATCACCAACTGAAAGTTGTAGAGACTCAAACACTTCTTTCGGGATGGTGATCTGGTGCTTGGGACCAATTTTGACTAATGGCATAATTTCACTTAAGGTTTCAGTATTGATATAGTCATAAACAGTTATTTGATGCTTACTTCCTTACTGTAAGTATAAGCAATCTGATCAAGAATGTCAAGGGAGAAGTTCTCTTTGGTCATGGCCTGCACCAGCACGGCATCCGTAGCCGGTGACATTTGCGGATTGAGATCGGGAGCCAGAATCAGCTACGTCGGTATGGTATCTGCGAGAGAATGCGGTTGGAAATGGTTGCCAGCGGTTCGCCCAAGAACGGAGCGGCTGCCGGCGGCCATTTCGTAGACGATGACGCCGAGTGAGAAAATATCGGAGAGGCCATCGACTATAAAATACAAATTGTTTTTTAGGGCAAATTGAAAACGAGGCTTGACTTTTCCAGTCAACTTATCTATTTTGAAGCGCTAATTATTCAAGGAAAGGACGAGTGTATGAAGAAAAATTTTAACGGTTCATTCAAGATGATATTGGCTATAATCGCGCTGGCCATTTTTGCCATGCCGCGTGAGAACATGGCGTTGGACAAGGCCGCCCAAATTGACTCACTCCTGCGCCTCTATCATTTGTACGGTATGTTCAATGGTTCCGCGTTGGTGGCGGAAAGCGGCAAGGTCATTTATAAAAAAGGTTTTGGTCTCGCCAATATGGATTGGAATATTCCGAATGCGCCAGACACCAAATTCCGCATCGGCTCGATCACCAAGCAATTCGCCGCAATGCTGATCATGCAATTGGTTGAAAAAGGCAAAATAAAAGTGGACGGAAAAATTACCGATTACCTGCCTGATTATCGCAAAGACACGGGAGACCGCGTCACGATTCACCATTTACTCACACATACTTCCGGCATTCCCAGCTACACCGGCCTCCCTGGGTTCTGGTCGGATTCAACACGCAATCCTTATGCGCTTGAATATGTGGTCAAAAATTTTTGCAGCGGCAATCTTGAATTCGAGCCGGGCGCCAAATATGTCTACAACAATACCGGTTATTATCTGCTCGGCGCCATTATTGAGAAAGTTTCCGGCAAGCCGTTCGCAGAAGTTTTGACGGAGAATATTTTAAAGCCGCTGCAAATGCAAAACACCGGCGTGGAGGTTGCGAATATGCTTTTCAATTGCTCGGCTTGAAAAAAGTCAAAGAGGCCATCGTGATTTTCAAATTGAACGTTGAAGCCTATCCTGAAGCGTTCAATCCCTACGACAGTCTGGGGGAAGCCTTTATGCGGAATGGAGAAAAAGAGCTTGCCATTAAAAATTACGCCAAATCGCTGGAACTGAATCCCGGCAATTTCGGCGCGATTGAGATGCTGAAGCGAATCAAAGAAATGAAATAATCCTTATTCTCACCAACTTTGCAGAACTTGCGGTGTATGACTGCCGCGTGAAGCCGTCGCAGCCGGACAAATCTTCGGTGGGCTGACGTTATCAACAGTCGTCACGCTGCTCTTCCTGCCGACGATTTATGTGCTGAGGGATGATTTGCGCGGGTGGGCGAAGGAAGTTATTCGAAAGGCGAATTTTGTAGTATCACCTTCTCCGCCCCGCATTCATAAAAGATAAGGAAGCGGAGCGGGGCAGGCGATCTTGGTGCAAATTAAGTGGCTTTGCTGGCTGAATTAAAAAGTAATGCCACGGCCAAACCCAATGGGTGCAGCCGTGGCATTGCTTTTTTAATGCTTTTTTAAGGCTTTTTGCTTGCCTTCTTCGCTTTTTCTGCTTAATTTGAAACGTTAATTTCTATGCGATCATAAACGAGAAATGGCCATGACAACTCAAACCGTGACGCTTCAGGAAGCCCAAACTCGTCTGGCGGAATTGCTAACCCTTGCACAGACGGGCAACGAAATCATCATCGCCGAAGGCAACAAACCTTTGGCGCGTTTGGTTCCCATTGCCGGATCAAAACCACCTCGCCGTATCGCCGGATTGGATCGCGGCAAAATTCGGATGAGCGCTGATTTCGATGTGCCGCTGCCGGACGAATTTTGGACCGGCGAAAAATGAAACTGCTCTTGGATTCGCATGCCTTTATCTGGTGGAGCAGCGAACCGGAAAAGCCCTCACTGCAGGCTCGTGCTCATTGCGAAGATAAAAATAATATTTTAATCATCAGTGTCGCCAGTGTTTGGGAGATGCAAATCAAGGTTCAGTTAGGGAAATTGGAACTTGATGCGCCTTTGAGAACTTTGGTTGAAAACCAGCAGCGAACCAATAATTTGCAAATCCTGCCGGTTATGATTGAGCATGTTTCGGCGCTGGATACTTTGCCTTTTCATCACAAAGATCCGTTTGATAGAATGCTGATTGCTCAGGCCAACGCCGAAGAACTCTTTGTCGTCAGCAAAGACGAGATTTTTAAAGCTTATCCCGTCAGACTACTGTGGTGACTGCGTCACTGCAAATTCACCAACACCAGCACCAACCCTTCGCCACTCTCCAAACTCGACATCGCCTTTCCAATAATCGCGCCATCCCAGCGGTCGCGATCCGTCGCCTTCATCGCATGCCCTGGAACATCCGACGTCGTCAACAAATCGCCCGGCTTATGGTCGCGAGCGATTCGCCCAAGAACGGACGATTGCCGGCGGCCATTTCGTCGACAATGACGCCGAGCGAAAAAATATTGGCGAGGCCATCAACTAAAAAATACAAATGGCAGTCGGGTCGGCGGCCTGACATTCTCAACCGTCGTCACGCTGCTCGTGCTGCCGACGATTTATGTGCTGATGGATGATATGAGGAATTGGGCGAGCGGCGTGATTCTGAGGGCGAGGGTTACGGCAGCGTGAAATGCATTAGATTGCGATATTGTCGCATCGATTTATTTGATAGAGAGATTATGCCACGAACAAGATCGTGGCATTTTTATTTCAGTGATTTTGCAAAAAAATATGGATTATTAAATTTTAAATTTCTTGACAATCTTAAAAAATTTGTAACTATTCAGCTCTTGAACTGCGGATTTAAAAATTTTTAAAAAGTCCGAGGTTTTTGCGTTATTGTTGCTTATATTATATATGGTATGCAACAATTGACACGAGAACAAATTATTTCGTTGTGTCAGTCCGATCCTATCGCGATGACGGATAAATATTCAGCCGTAAGCACGCAACTGACAGAGGTGCAAGCTTCGAATAGCCGTTTTATGATAATCGCACTGGCGTCTTTGTTTAAAAGAAAATTTCACATGTCGATGAAAATTCGTTTGTCACTTCTACAACTTGTGCTCTTCTTCCTATGGTTTGGCGGCGAGCGTTGCTTGTGCCAACAAAGAAATTTTCCGCCATTGCTTTCAGCGCTTGATTATCGTGCCAATATTTTTGATTCCTTTGTTTCCTCGCCGGAAACGCCGCCGGCCAACATTCCGCCCAAACCGCCCGGCAAAAACTTTCGCATTGCGGCGCTATATTTCAAATTGGCCGATGATCAATTCGAGTTGGGCAAGCTGACTGCCGAATGGCCGCATGCCAAAAACGCGCCGAATTGGAAAGGCCGCTTTCTCATCGACACGCCGTATGACTCGGTCAACTATAAAAAAGCGCTCGCTAAAAATTCGACAAGTTTGACCGCATATTTTTATCAAATGTCCAACGGCCATTTGTGGTTGTATGGCGATGAAGTGACTTACACTGGTCCGCCGCTCACCGAAATCGGCGGCAATGAAAACGAGCGCTACACGAGCTGGCAGAAGAACAACACCAAAATTCTGCAATGGTTTGCCGATGAATATAATCTGGCAAAACTGGATAACGATAAAAACGGCGACGTCGATTTGATTCTGCTTTTGTGTCGCGCCCGGCCCAAATTCGGTTTTGCCGGTGAAGCGAGCCTGAACCTCGCGGATCAAGTTTTTTCGCGGCCCGGACGGCCGCAAATCACGAATGCGAGCGGCACGTATCAAACCGATTGCTATCTCTTCTTCGATACGCGTCATCTGGTGACGCATGAACTCGGCCATCTGCTGGGTTTCTGGGGCCACAACAACAGTCTGCATCGCTGGAATCTCATGTCCGGCGTCGGCGACAAGCCGCCGCACGGCTCCGGCCTCACGATGAGCGCGTTCGAGCGCCAGCAGCTTGGTTGGCTGCAATATGAAGTCATTGATAAAACCACACGCAACGTTTCGTTGAGCAATCTTTCGCAGAGCGGACGCGCGATAAAAATTCCCATCAAAGGCTCGGCTGATTATTTTGTGTTGGAGAATCGCCAATCCAGCGCGCCGTTTGAACCGGTGTCGCGTTTGCCCGGAACCGGTTTGCTGTTGTATTGCGTTTCCAATGGCTCGCCAACGATCATTCCTGCCGATGGCAGGATTACGCGTCTCATTGGACGCAGCAGCCGCGGGCGCGATATTTTTTACAACGGCGACGATTCGGATTTGTTCGGCAATTTCGGCGTCACGGAAATCACTCCTTTCACCACGCCCAATACGAGCACGCCCGCCATGAAGAATACCGGCATTGCCATCAAAAATATTCGTTATTCCGGCAAAAATATGGTCTTTGATATTTATCACGATTATGTCGAGTCGGGTTTTGCGCCGCTTAAAACCTCGTCAAAACCGCCGGCGCAAAGCCTCGCCCAATCTGCGCCATCGAACCGGAAAATTTTCTATCAACTGTCACAACCGAGCCGCGTCAAATTGGTTTTGTATAATTCGAAGGGAAAGGTCGTCGCGACGCCGGTGGATGAATTTCAGGAAGTGTGGGATTACGAAGTTGATTTGAACGGCCTCGATTTGCCGTCGGGAATATATTCGTATGTTCTCGAGACAAGCGCAGGAAAACAAATTGGGAAAATTAATTATTTGTCTGAGCATTAAGAGCCTAGGATTTTAACGAGAAAAAATCTTTTTAGACACAGCAAGTTTTATCCGCGGATTGAAGAAGCCCGCGGATTAAATTCCGTTCTTTTATCGGCGGGGTTCTTCAATCCGTGGGGAAGAGCAAAGTACGGATCAACGAATTGGTCAATATAACCGGAGAAGATAATGTCATTATTCCTAATGCGCTCTCGTCTGATTCTTATTATTTTTGGTTTATGCCTTCTCAATAGAGATTGTTTACAAGGCCAAACCACTGCGGCGCAAACCGGACCCGAATGGGCGCAGGGCGCGGTGTGGTATCAAATTTTCCCGGAGCGTTTTCGTAACGGCGATACGCGTAACGATCCGACCGCCGCCGACGCCGGCATCAAAAATTATCCCAACTGGCAAGTTTCGCCATGGACTTCGGATTGGTACAAAGCTCAATCGTGGGAACAGGCCACTGGTTGGCCTTTTTACAAATTCGTTTTCGACCGGCGCTACGGCGGCGATTTGCAGGGGGTGATCGAGAAGCTCGATTATTTGAAAGAGCTCGGCGTCACCGCGATCTACTTCAACCCAATTTTTGAAGCGCAGAGCCTGCACAAATACGATGCTTCAAGTTTTCATCACATCGACGATAACTTCGGCCCGAATCCGGCGCGTGATAAAGCGATCATGGCCACGGAAACCGCCGATCCCAAAACCTGGAAATGGACAACGGCCGATTCGCTTTTTCTGCATTTCATTCAAGAAGCGCATCGCCGCAACCTGCGGGTGATTATTGACGGCGTGTTCAATCACGTCGGCCGCGACTTTTGGGCGTTTCGTGATTTGATCAAGAACCAGCAAAACTCGCGCTACAAAGATTGGTTCGTCGTGCGCGGCTGGGATAATCCTGAAACGCCGAAAGATGAATTTGAATATGAAAGTTGGTGGAACACGTGGTCGCTGCCCGTGCTTCGCGAAGACGAAAATGGCATCGTGCCGGAGCCGCGCGAATATATTTTTGCCATCACCCGACGTTGGATGGACCCGAATGGCGACGGCGACCCGAGCGATGGCGTCGACGGCTGGCGGCTCGATGTCTCCGAAGATGTGGCGCCGAAATTTTGGGTGGAGTGGTGCGCGCTGGTACGCTCACTCAATCCCAATGCTTACACCACCGGTGAAATCTGGAAGCTCGCGCCGGAGTGGCTGCGGGGTGATCGCTATGACGCGGTGATGAATTATCCGGTGGCTTATGCCATGCGCAATTTTTTCATCGGCGGCGAAGAGAAATGGGGGCCGACTCGTTTCGACGCGGAACTGAGTAAAATTCGCGCCAACTACAACGACGTGACGAATCACATCATGCAAGTGCTCATCGATAGTCACGACACGGATCGGCTCGCCAGTATGATCAAAAACGCCGGCGACCGCGGTTACGATCGAGGCGCCGGTTGCCGAGACAATCCAAATTATGATCCGCGCCGGCCGGGTGCGGAAAATCGCCAAACACAAAAAATGATCGTCGCGTTCATGGCGACGTATGTCGGCGCGCCGATGATTTACTACGGCGACGAAGCCGGCATGTGGGGCGGCGACGATCCCGATGACCGCAAGCCGATGGTGTGGCCGGAGATGAAATATGAAAATGAAACTTATGCCGCGGTGACGAAATTTGCCGACAGCGACCCGGTTACTTTCGATCGCGGGACGTTCAATTTTTATAAAAAAGTTTTGCAGTTACGCCAACGCCACCCGGCGCTGCGTAAAGGCGCGATCACGACGTTGCACAAAGACGATGCTGCCGGTGTTTATGCGTTTCGGCGTGATTTCGAGAACGATGCCGTGATTGCCATTTTTAATGTGAGTGACAAGGTTCAAAATATTGCCTTCTCTGTCGAAATGCCGGCTGGAAAACAGTTTCGTGATTTCTTCAGCGGCAAAAAATTCCGATTGCAAAACTCGAAATTGCCACTTCAGATTGAACCGCGGAACGCCGTGATTCTTGAACAATGATAGCATCCAAACCTGCTTTTGGTAAAACCCTCACAAAAATCCGCCACGCCATTCGACCGTTTCAAACGCCGGCGGTGACGCAAATTGCCGCCAAGAGCCGCGATCCGTTTCGCGTGTTGATCTCTTGCCTCATCAGCCTGCGCACGAAAGATGAAGTCACTGATGAGGCCAACCAGCGGCTATTTGCAAAAGCGGACACGCCGGAAAAAATGCTGCAATTGCGCGAGAAAGAAATTGCCAAGTTGATTTTTCCGGCGGGATTTTATCGCACCAAAGCCAAGCAGATTCACGGGATTTCCCGCGCGCTCATTGATCAACATCAAGGTCGCGTGCCGGACACGCTCGAAGAACTTTTGCAACTGAAAGGCGTCGGCCGCAAAACGGCGAATCTCGTCGTCACCATTGCATACAACAAGCCCGGCATCTGCGTCGACACGCACGTGCACCGCATCGCCAATCGCCTCGGCTGGGTAAAAACCAAAACGCCGGAACAAACCGAAATGGCGCTGCGCGAAATTTTGCCGAAACGCTACTGGATTCCGCTCAACGACTGGCTCGTGACGTTCGGGCAGAATATCTGCCAGCCGGTGAGTTCGTGGTGCTCGAAGTGTCCGCTGGATCAAGGCTGTCCTAAAATCGGCGTAAAGTATCGGCGATAAAATTTGTTGCAATTTTCATAAAGTTTCTGCATTATTTATTGGGTAGATGATATGCATCAATTCCAAGACCGAGGCTACAGACGTTTATTCAAGAACAAAGGCATTTTTCGGCAATTGCTGGAAACCTTTGTGTCCCAGGACTGGGTGCGAGAGTTGGATTTCTCGACTTGCGAAACGCTCGACAAGTCCTTCATCGCGGAGAATTACAAGGAGAGCATTAGCGACATTATTCACAAGATCAAGCTGCGGCAGAGCGATTTCTTCATCGTCATCCTCACGGAGTTTAAATCGACGGTGGAAAGATTCACCAGCCTGGACATGGCGCATTATGTCGCCAGTTTCTACAAGGATTACGTTGAATCCAACCAGAACGTGAGAATGCTGCCGCCGGTCTTTCCCATTCTGTTATATAATGGAAACGCAGAGTGGACGGCGCCGACCCGGCTATCAGACTTGATCGAAGGCAGCGGCGTTCTGGGGAAATATTCGTTGAACTTTGAATATTACAAAATCGCCATCAACGGGTATCCCAAAGATTATTTGCTGAAGATTAAAAATGTTGTCTCCCTCTTGTTTTTAGCCGAAGCCCATTACGATGTCGATTTGTTGGAACGCGAGTTTTTGGAAGTATTTGATAGGTCAGAGGACAAAGGCCCAATTTCGCTGCTGTTGAACTGGTTTATTCAGTTGCGCAAACACGGCAGAATTCCCAAAGACGATGTTGACAAACTGGAACGTATTTATTCAGATAAAGAAGAGGTCAAAAACATGTTGCTCGAAGCATTAGAAAAAGAGCGAAAAGAGCTTGCCGAGAAGATCAAGAGCACGCAAAAGACGGAATTTGCAAGAAAACTTCTGATGAAAGGATTTGATTTGCCGTTGATTGCGGAGCTTACCGACTTATCGGAAGAAAAAATCCTTCAGCTCAAGCAAGAGATGGAAAATTAGCCGGCCATAAATCGGAGAGGAGGAGACGCTTGAACCTGGCGCGATTCGCGGCACATGTTCACGAAAACAAGCTGGCCTACGTTTATATCATCCCGTCTTTTCTCGTGTTGGGATTCGTGGTGATTTACCCGTTCGTTTACAATGTGGTGATCTCGTTTTCCAATATGAGCCTCGGCCATTTTCGCGATTGGACGCTGATCGGCTTCGATCAATATCTGCGCGTCTTTCGCGAGAAAATTTTTTATCTGCTGTTTTTTAAAACCCTCGGTTGGACGTTCATCAACGTCTTTTTTCACGTCGTCATCGGCGTCGCGCTGGCGCTGCTGTTGAACCGGCCGCTGCCCGGGCGCGCGATTTTTCGCACCCTGCTCATCCTGCCGTGGGCCGTGCCGCAATACATCACCGCTCTCACCTGGCGCGGCATGTTCAACTACGAATATGGTTACATTAATTTGCTGTTAAAAAATGTTTTCGGTCTGCCGCCGATTCAATGGCTCTCCGATCCGTTCGGCGCCTTTGCCGCGGCGACGATCACGAACATCTGGCTCGGCTTTCCGTTCATGATGGTCATCGCGCTCGGCGGCCTGCAATCGATTCCGAAAGAGCTGTATGAAGCCGCGGACGTCGACGGCGCGAAACCGTGGCGGCAATTTTGGACGATCACCGCGCCGCTGCTCAAACCGGTGATGGTGCCGGCGATTTCGCTCGGCGTCATCTGGACGTTCAACAACTTCAACGTCATCTGGCTCGTGAGCGATGGCGGCAAACCCGCGGACTCGACGCATATCTTAGTCTCGTTTGTTTATCGGCAGGTGTTCAATTATTACAGCTACGGTTACGGTGCAGCGTTGTCGATCGTTATTTTCATTATTCTGCTGCTGTTCAGCATCAACTTTATCCGGCGCACGCGCGCGACCGAAGGAGTTTATTGATGGCCCGATTCGCAAAGACGACGCCGCGGTGGCAGTATATTCTCATTTATGCCGTCCTCATCGTCGTCACCGCAATCACGATATTTCCGATTTTGCTCGTCTTCGGCATTTCGCTGCGCCCCGGCAATATGCTGTGGACGACCGACCTCAGCCCGATTCCGGCGAATGCCACGTTTGACGCGTATCGCACGATATTTTACGAGAAGCCCTTTTTTCGGTGGTTATTGAACAGTAGCCTCGTCTCGTTTATGGTGACGGTGGTTGGCGTCACTCTCGCCAGCACCGCCGGTTATGCGTTCTCACGCTACAAATTTGTTGGACGCGAGGCCGGCATGATCGCGCTGATTGCGACGCAAATGTTTCCGGTGACCATGCTGTTGCTCCCGCTTTTTCTAATGCTCATCAAACTGAAAGTTTATGATACCTTTCTCGGTTTGGTGATTGCCTATTCCGCGACCGCGCTGCCGTTTTGCATTTGGCAGATGAAAGGCTATTACGATACGATTCCCTACAGCCTGGAAGAGGCCGCTTCGATTGACGGGTGCAGCAAATTTAGAATTTTTTATCAAATCGTCCTGCCGCTGGCCGCCCCGGCGCTCGTGATTACCGCGTTATTTAGTTTCATGTCCGCGTGGAGCGAGTATCTCGTGGCCGCGGTGATTATTATTGACAAGCGGCTCTACACCTTGCCGCTCGGCCTCAAACAGTTTCAGTCGAATTTTGACACGGAATGGGGGTTGTACGCCGCGGGCGCCGTTATCGTTTGCATTCCGGTGGTGGCGCTGTTTCTTTTCCTCAGCCGCTGGCTGATTTTGGGATTGACCCTCGGCAGTGTTAAAGGATGAGGTATGGTGACCTCGTCGCGATGGTCTCGGCTCATTTTTATTGCTATGTGGCGCTCACGTTGGCGCTGATGTTCGATGAGGTGATCTTGTATCTGGTTTTTGAACGCCTGCTGGAATGGAAAATAAGTTGGCCGCTTAAAATCACGGTTGGCACGCTTTTCACGCTGGGCAATTTCGCTTTGGCTTTGCTGATCATGAAGTCGCTTCTCCGCCGGCCGCAAACCGGCGCGGAGGGCATGGTCGGTGCAATGGGAATTGTGGAACGCGCGCGGCGGGACGATTATCTCATCAAAACGCATGGGGAAATATGGCACGCTCGCGCCCCGGAGAAATTGGCGATTGGTGAAAAAGTTATGATTAAACGAATCGAAGGTTTGACGCTCGACGTTGAGCGGTGGAATTTGCAAACGAATGGAGAAAAATCATGATGCTGCTGGAGTATCTTGGCTGGATACTCTTTCTGGGTTATTGCTACTTTGTGGCGATTCGCTTGAAATGGCTGTTTGAAAAAGTCGCGGGCAACCCTTTCTGGCAGAAATCGAAGGCAACGGCTTATCACATTGTCGCAGGCGTTTTGTTTTTTATCGGCGTGGGCGGATTGGTGCTGAAATTTCATGTGAGTTTTTTATTGCTGCTCCTGCTCGCTGAATACTGGCTCATTGCCAAGCCAGCGGTGAAAGTGAATGAACGCGGCATTATGACCAACGCGTTTCTCGCGCGCTGGCCCGATGTTTTGCAGGCTCGACGCCATAAAACGACTGGCATCATTACGATTTTAACCAAACACGCGTGGCAACGGATACGTTTGCGGGTGCCGGAAGATAAAGCCCCGGCTTTTCGCAAAATGCTTGCCGCCAAAGGTTTACCGATTGTCGATGAAAAAATCGACGAGTCCGAAGTTCAAAGTCCGGCGGCGGAGCGGAAAAATAAATTCAACCAACCGCCGGAAAACGTTACCGTCGAAAACCTTGCGTGAGCGGATGAGCATGTCTGACATTTTTCACGAAATCGTTTTCCACTTTGTTTTTGCAACGAAGGAGCGCGCCCCCGTCCTCACCGCGCCGATTCAGCGCCTGTTATTCAATCATCTCCGGCAAGTCTGCGCCGAGCTGTGCTGCGACCTGCACGAAATCGGCGGCACCGAAGATCATGTGCATGTTCTCCTCAGCCTGCAACCGTCACATCGGGTTGACATCATCGCCGATACCATAAAAACTTCTGCCGCCGAGATGATCAATAAATTGTCGCTCAATACCACGCTGGAGTGGGAGGAAGGTTACGGCGTGCTGTCATTGCGAAATAAAGATGTCGAAGTCGTTTCCGAATACATTCGAACGCAAAAAGAGCGCCATCAAAAAGGGGATTTGATTGGCAAAATGGAGCGGACAAAATCGTAAACGGTGGATATGCGGAAACAGAAGGTGCGCGTACCTGCAATCTCGTAGATAGGAAAGGCGGTTGGTTGGGAGAAGTCCTTTAACGGTGGGAACAAGATATATAGGAAGCGCCAACAGCACAATAAAACGTGGCGAGGTTTCCCCCTGCAAACCCTCGCCACGCGGTTTAATTCATCAAAAAGTCACTTCCATTCAGGTCATTTGGCCACAGCGTTAGACTTCGGACATTTTGACCTCGGACTTCGGACCTTATTTCATGAATGTCATCTTGCGCGTTTGCGCAAAGCCATTGACGCGCAGCTTGTACAGATACACGCCGCTCGGCACGATCTGGCCGCGTTCGTCTTTGCCATCCCAATTCACGGAATGGAAGCCAGTGTTCATTTGACCATTAATCAGTGTGCGCACTTCCTGTCCGTGCAGATTGTAAATAGACAACTGCACCACGCCTGCTTCTTTGACGCTGAAAGCGATGCTCGTCGAGGGATTGAACGGGTTGGGATAATTCTGTTCGAGCGCATAACCTTCCGGCAATGTCTCTTGCGTCAAATCTTCTCCGGCAAATTTTGCGGCGCTACCGCAACTGCCGTTGACCGTATAAACCGGCCCGTCATTCACTGCCGGATTCCCATTTTGACTCTTCGGAACAGTGACTAAATAAGTGGCAGCGTCGATGTTGCCATTGCCGTCATTGACTGATAAATGAATGGTGTAAACGCGCCCGTTGCCGCTGCCTTCACGCTCGCTGCGCAGTTGCACCGATTGGCAGTTGGCGGCAATCACCATGTCATTCTTGGTGTTGCCGTCGCCGCCGCCCTTGGCATCTTCCGGCTCGTCGCTGGTCACTTGGGTGATAATGACATTGTTTGGTGAAAGCGTGGCGCAATTGTCTGTAACCGCCGCCACACATTGACTGATATTGATCGCCACATATTGATGATTCGGCGGCCACAGCGTGATCAGATTTGCCGTCGCGGTAATCACTGGCGCTTCGGTATCTTCCACTGTTATTTCTTGCGTAGCACTGTTGCTGCAATTCGTCGCACCGTCGGTCACTTCCACGCTCACGGCCATCGTAGCAGCGCTGCCTGCAGTCACGCTCACCGAACTGCCGGTATTGTCGCCGTCGATCGTGCCGCCGGTGACTGACCATTCGAAAGTTGGAATAGCGGCATTGGTGTTTGCCGTGTAAGTGTGAGCCGTGTTCGGGCAAACCGGCTCGTTGCCGGTGATGCTCACATCCGGAGGCGTACACTCTTTGCACTTGCCCGCGCTGCCGGCGTTGTAGATGGACTGGATTTCGGAAGCGGAAAGGGCGCGGTTGTAGATTCCAGCTTCATCAATAAGACCGTCCCAAAAGTTGGCAAAATTACCTGCTACATGTACCGCAACGCCGATTCGTACAGGTGTATGGCTGTCGGCTATGGAGGTAAGCGTTGCTGATCCCGGTTCCAAAGTATTTGGGACTTCAACGCCATTGACGTATATTTTCATCTCTTGTGTTGCCAAATCAAAAGTCGCAGCAACATGCTGCCATACTCCAGCCAATAAAACCGGATTATTGGTGTCAATCGTGCGAGCAATACTTACGGCGGGATTCTGATAGATGGCAAAGCGCAGATGCCCCGGTCTAATAATGGTATCCAACCCCAGATACCAACTGACGCCATTAACACTCGGATTATTGGAATTATATTTAGATATGATGACATAGTTCCCGTTTACCGCATCAGGCTTCACCCATGCTTCTAATGTTAGGGATGATGAAGGAGGCGTTAAGCTGGGACTATCCGGCACTTCGACGTAATCATCCACCCCATCAAAACTAAACGCCTGCCCAACTTTTCCAATTGAGAACGTCGCGCCGTTTTGCGGCGTGCCGTGGTTGTTGCTATGAACATCATTGGCATTGTTTTCTCCCGGCCACCAGCTTATCAAGCCGGAAGGCGGATTGACGCAAACCGGCGGCGGTATGTTCGTGCATTTGCCCGCGCTGGAAGCGTTGTAGATACCCTGGATTTCAGATGCGGAAAGCGCACGATTGTAGAACGTAACTTCGTCGATAAGGCCATCAAACCCTCTTCGTGCAGTAGGAAAGATATTGTGTTCCCCAATGGTCAGAGCTTCACCGCTATAGGATACTGTCTGAGGTCCAGGATTCAGCGTACCCTCGACTTGGCCATTGACGTATAGCATTAGCGTATTACCGTCCCAGGTTGCCGCAACGTGGTTAAATGTTGTGGGGGAGCAATTAAAATGAGATAAATGAGTTTTAATCGTAAGTGAAAAATTATCAAGTGGTTTAGATATGAATTAAGGGAGACCGGGGTTTGAGATATTTGAAATTAGTTGACAAGATGAAAATTTTTTGGGTGTCTGATTATTAATGATTTGGTTGGTTTGTTGAAGAGAAATAAAGGTCTAAGTGCCTTTATTTCGTAAATTGCTGTAATTTATATCTATAAGTAGTAAAAGTTCAGAGAAATAAAGTATAGAAAATCATTCGATCACGATATTGCCATAAATCTGCTTTGATCCTGCCTGAAAAATGACCTTATAAAGCCCGCTTTTTGTCTGTTGAACGTTCCAAAAATAGATGTTTGGGCTTTCGAATCCACGATCATATTTAATCTCAAAAACGACTCGACCTCTGCTGTCGGTGATAGATAATTCATGCGCACTTGTGGCGTAATGAGGGAATGCAATTATCTTGACAGTGACGGCGGCGGGATTGGGAAAAGGCGGTGCCATGACGGCTTCGCCAATAGATTTATTTTCTTCATAATACTCTTGAATCGCATCGGTGGATTTTTGGCCGACGTGACCGATGCCACTCCACTGATGATGATCCATTTGCAAAATGAAGCCGTTGGCGTTGGTGCGTGTGAGCGGATAGTAATCGGCGAGGTGATAAGGATCAGCAGGTGATTCGAACCCTAAATCGCAACCCCAAAAAGCCGCGAGCAGAATGATGATTTGAAGTCTTTTCATAGTGGTCTCCTCTGGTCTATAAAGATAAAAATTTTTGCTCTGATTCACAAGAAAATTTTAAGCTGTCTTGATGCGTCGAAAAATTGACTCGTCGGGCACGCTCCAAAAACCAAGCTGGCCGCGACAAACGATTGGTTTGGCCAGCGGGATCGGATTGCGAAAAACAAAGCCATAGTCGCCGGTGAACCATTTTGAGTTTGATGATCTCACGCAGCCGGCGAGATCGACCATGCCGATGATCGCGCCGAGAACAAGCTCGGAATCTTTCGGGATTTCAAATGAGTTGCCGAGACGTTTTCTGATCGCTATGAAAGCAATCTGATCATCCGGTAGCAAAGTTTTGCTGGCGTGAATGGCCAGTTTGCCGCCGTGACTCGTTGGGAATTTTCGATTGATGATGTCGCAGCCGGCGTTGAAGATGGCCCATGCCCACAGCGGGCGAACGGTTAAGACATTCATAAGTCAATTCCTGTTAAATAAGGGTATTCATTCCATTCTCGGCCTTCGAGGAGACGGCCAGCTTTAATCTTTCCATTTCGCTCATGTCCAGTAAAATCGCCGCGTTTGAATTCGCATTTTTGTTCTACTTCCCATTTTTCGCCTGCACTTCCCTTAAGATTTTTTTGTAATCGCGTTCGATCTCGCCGAAGTTTTTCGGGGAGAAGATGATAATATTGCCGGAGATTTGCTCTTCGGCTTCGGTTTGTTTTTTGGCAAAGGGATCAGGTTCCCAATCGTGATAGCAGTTCCAGCCGCCGCAGTATTGCCAGACCGGATTGAGATTGCCGTTGCGCATTTGGTTGATGCGGTCGATGTGATGCGTAGTGCCGAGCAGCGCCCGGCAAAATGGCCGCGTCGTGCGGCGCAAGATGCCGGCGTACTCGTACAGAAACACCTCGGCGATTCGCGCCTTTTCAGCCTTCGCAGTGCGCGCATAACCTTTGACCTGCGTGCGCGCAATGGTGTCGGCATAGAGCGTCACTTTCTCGTCGGTGCCGATCAAGCGGCGGGTGATCTCACGAAAGTTTTCATTCTTCGTGATGCCGACACGGATCACGCGCGCGATGGCTTTGACGGCGTTATCTTCGTAATCACCAAGCCGGGTGCGATTCACCGACTCGATGGCGCGGAGCGTGTTAAAATTTCGTTCGACATCAACGCCGAGGTCTTTATACAGCTCATTCAGCACGCTTAAAACGTCGTTAAACGTGTTGAATATTTTTTTGATGAACTTCGCATGTTCCGGCTTGAAATTTCGCTCGATGAACCGCTGCATCTGGGCTTGGTTCAAATCTTTAAACAGGCCGCGACTTAGCGCATCCAGCGTTTTGGCGCGGATGACGCGGTAATGTTCATCAAAAGAAAGTTGCGCTTGCAACGCGGCGAGGTCGCGGCGAAACTCTTGCAAGCGTTGTTTATCAATTGCCATTTTCCGAGGTCTCTAAAAGATTGCGCTGGCGTGATACTTCCACGTCGCGATACCATTCTTCTTTTGTGATGAAATGATGGCCGCACTGCACGCAGATATAGCGCCGGGTGATAAACGTTTCGAAGTATTGTTTATCACCCATATTTTGAATCGGTTTCTTGACATCGCGATTTGGAACGAAACTTTTGTTGCGACATTTTGGGCATTTCATGTTGAAGTCTCCAATTGTGCGCCCGTCAAAAACATTAAGCCGAGGCCGTGCTCATGCCCGCTTCGACCGGCTCATAATAAAATTCATCGCCGGAGACACGCTTGCACCCGACCTTTTTAAGCTCGGCATCCGTCCAGTTTTCCAGAAAATTTTTGTTCGGCTTTTCCTTGACGATAATCGCAGCTTTGGCGCGCCGGCTGAAAAACTTGCGGATTTTCTCAATGGTGGTCATCGGTTCTTTGATTTCAAGATGGCTGCTAAACCGATAACCAATGACCCCGAGATTCAGCTTGAGCGATTTGGTTTTATCGAAAAGCTGGGCGCGGTTCGCTTCCACAAAATTCGTAATCGCGATTTCCAAGCTCAGAATTTCACCGGCCCAAGACAGCATTTGATTTTGGGCTTCGTCTTTGATTTTGTTGATCGCCTGCGTCGTCGCAGCATCAACCGCATCAATCGAATTTTTCAACCCGAAAATTTTGCCGAGCGCGGCATCGACCTCGACCAAATTCAACAGCGGCGCGGCTTGCGGGTTAGTCAATTTTTTCATCGTTAGACTCCTTCGTTTGTGTTTGCAGTACAGCTTTAGCTTGAAGCATTTGATTGGCGTGATAAATTCCCTTTTCAAAATTCTCGTCTTGATAGCAGAGCACGGCGAGAATCCCAGCCAAGTTTTGCGGCGGGATTTCCTTGGCGATTTTACTATAAAGCGTGAAGAGTTGGTTTTCCACCAACGCCGGATTAGGCCCGCAAAGATATTCCGCGACTTCAACAAGAGCAGCGCGCATGAGCATTTCCTTTAAAGTTTCGATCACTTTGCCACATTGCAGGCGGTTGAGTTTGCGGTAATCATTGACACCAAAGCGGCGTGTAATAAAACTGTTGAGCGTCTCTTCCCATTGCTCCGGAAAGCGGGTGTATTTTTTCCAGAGCGCGGCGATCAGTTCAAATTGTTTGACCGTCGCCTGTTGAAAATTCAATTGGCTCGTGATCGTGGCTTTTTGTTTGAAGCCCAGCTTCTCGAACGCGGTGAGCAGGGCCTTGAAATCCGCGTCGGCGCGGATTTCTTTGGCACTGGAGACGCCGCAAACGGAATAGAGAATCGAGCGGTATTCATCATCGCTGAGATGCAGTTGGGCTTTGGCGACATGGATCAAAGCGTATTTGTTAGCGTTCATCATGGCCTCTCCTTTATTCCGCGCTTTCGTTGTTGTTTTCCTCGGCAGTCGTCACATAATCACCGCTGGCAACTTCCGCGCCCATTAAATGCTCGAGGCTGACATGCTGCCCTTTGGCGATATAACGGGCGATTTTGATTTGATGCACGGCCAGACGCAAGCCGCCGCGTTTACTTTTTTCGGAGAGGCGCTTGATGACTTCTTTATCATTGACGCCATAAGCTTCACAAACCAATTTCAAATCAGCGAGGGAAGGTTGCAACGGAAGCACCCGGCGCACCGGCAAGCGGCTGCTCATCTGCGCGAGTATGCGGCCGGCGCGGGGATCAATCAACCGATTCATAATTTCTTCCGTGCCGATCAAGGTAAAGGCGCATCCACTTGCATCGTGAATCGCGCGCACTTCCTCGAGGGCTTCGTTGGTCAACTTGTGGGCGTCGTCTATGATGATCATTGCATCTGATCCCTTCAGCCGATCCACCACCATGCGACGCGCCGTGCGTGGAGAATAACGTTGCTCCTCTTTGAACATGGCGAAATGAATCAGCGTGATGACGCCGGCGACCGACTTGGAATCCGGTAATGCGGTGAGGTGAAAGCTGCCGGGGTTTTTGTTGAGGTAGGCTTTGGCGCTCTCGGTTTTGCCCAATCCGGCCGGGCCGTAAACGACGCCCATTTTTCGCATCATGTGAATCATGCCGATAGCCTGGATTATTTTTCGCATCGTGCTGGTCGGGACGATTTGATCCGTCCAGTTGTCGCCGCGATTGGCCTCGCGTTCGAGATAGGCTTTGATCTTCTCGTTGATCCGCTCCACGTTGCCGTTGTAATCGCTCTTGAGATACATCATCAAGACGCCGTGATTGATGCCGATGGCTTTCGCCAGCGCGTTTTTGCTGCGCGTTTCGAGCAGCTGGTTGAGTGGTTCGATGTACACGTACATAACCTTTTTGCCTCCTGTTGCAGTTCATGGTGTGATCTTGGACAATGTTGTGTGTGAGTCTTAACTCGGCCGGTGTGCGGGCCGTGAATTAGGCGTTACAAAAAAAGAAATATCTTCGATCTGGAGCATGGCGACGCGGATTAAATAATTCAACAAGAAATTAAAGTTCGCGTCGTTGTTTTCCAGATCGCGTTCGGCGCAGAGCGTTTCCAGCTTGGCAACGATCTGCGGGTCAATTTTGATGTCGCGAGTTTGTTCCATCAGCTTCCTTTCACGATGGTAAAATGGCGTCCAATTTATCCCAGGCGTCCTCGACGGCAAGGCGCGTCGCCGGCGCGGGAAGGTTAGCAAAATCCATTTCAAATTTTTTCAGCAGCTTGCCGCGGCGGGCGCTTTCTTCTTGCAATCGTTTGGCCGGCACCGGCAAGATCATCTTCAGATCGTGCGGGGTCACGTGCTCAATAATTTCGCCGGTGCTTTTATCGACGTTGATTTCCGGTTCCGGCCGCACGTCGCCGCGTTGCATTAAGAAGGCCGGATCGGTGAGATTCAATTGGTGAATATCTTGCAGGCGTGCTTTATAGGCCTGCATTTCTTTGATGGCCTTGCGCTTGGCGGCGTGATACTGTCGGACTTTATCGCCGCCGCGCAGAATCGGCACGCCAGAAAATTGGTGAATCGGCACTTCGCAAATGGCCGTTCCATCCGGCCGGTAAATCCAAATGTGGTGCGGCTCGCCGGCATTGTATTTCACCCAAACTTCCTTGACGTTGCCGGCCAGCGTTTGCAGCGATTTATCCCAATAGTAGCAAGCGCGTTTTTTCATATCCTTGCCAAATTGTACACCGTTGGTGCGGAGCTTGATCAGCTTGGGATGGGTGCGCAACAAATGATGCCGCAGAAAATCCGGCAGCGCGCGCTTGAACGATTGGCGGCTGAAATGGTCGGCCCACATTTGATTTGGCGACAAACCGCCTTTGATCGAACGATTGTTGTGAATGTTAAAAAAATAATGTTTGATAAATTGAACCACGATCCCCACGGAAAGAAATTCGCCGTTCTCGCGTTCAAAGTACCATTTTTCCGGCCGGTTCAAAACATTCATGCCAGTGTAACCCGGCAGGTTTTTATCGTGCATGATCGCCATGTTGAGAAACTGCCGCTCAATCGGCTTGGTGCGCGCATTGCCCGGCAAAGCCCAATGAATATTTTCTTTGCCGAGCAACGTGAGCAAGGGCGCTTGCAAGTTTTTCGGCAAACCCTCTTCCTGATTATTCTTCCCGACTTCTTTGTAATTGGAGCCGTTATCGAGATAAACCGCGTGCGGAATATGCTCCATGAACGCGGTGTAAAACGCATCGAGCACATTCTGCGCATCGTTGCTGCCGGCGCAAATGATCGCCAGAATTTTTTTGGAGCGCATGTCCATGACGGCCGTCGTCCAAATGCGATCACCGGCTTTGCCTTCGCCAAAACTTATATCGGCGAGGCGATCATCAGCCACGTAAATTTCGCCGACTTGAATCGAATCTTCATCGCGCAGAATGCTGGGGAAGGCTTTATCTTCAAAAGCTTTTTTGCCTTCCCGCAGAAACGTCACGACTTGCCGGGAGATTTTTTTCAGATGGCGGGCGCACGTGCCGTAGCTGGGGATGAGCCAGTTTTCAGTTTTGGCAACCGCCACTAAATTTTGATAGCAAGAATACATATCACGTTTGACTTGATCGAGATAGAGCGATTCCAAATATGCTTTGGCTTTGGGATCAAACTCGGCCTGGCGATGGGCTTTGCGGTCGTATTTGTCGATCAGCCCGTCGAGGCCGTCCAAGCAAAAACCTTGATACCAGCGGTGCAGGCTGGGACGGCTGATTTTATCGTCATGTTGCAGATTCCACACGACGATAAAATCTTGATCGAGCTTGAGCGTGTTGCCATGTCCGGCCTGCCGGCGAAACGTTTGCCAGTCTTTGACGATTTGCAAACGCCGGTCGGCGCGGCGGCGCATGGATTCCGAAGCGAGTTGATACAAACCGGCGTTGGCGCTGGCTTGCCTGGCTTCGATCTGGGCTTGCAACTCGTAGCGAAATTTTATTTGCGCCTCGAACGGCAGCGATGAAATGTTGTAATACTTTCTCGCGCCGGCGACGATGATGAAATCCCAATTCTCGCGGCCCGCCCGCGCGTGCACGGCATTGGCGGCGCAATCCAAATAACCGGCCAATTTTTCGGCGGTGCCGTACCAGTGCTTGCTCTGTTGGATGAAATCTTGTTGGGCGAAATCGACCGCAGTGATTGCGGCGGTCGATTTAATGGTCGCGTCGGAAAATTCTTCAGCAGCGGTCGATAACGCTGGAGATAAATTTTCCAAAGTTACCACAGCGATTTTACCGCCACGGCCAGCGCCGGCGACATAAACCAAAATGTGCTTATAGCGGGCGTGGGCCGTGGGCAGCGAAATGTTTTCCAGTTCAGCCACTTTAGTCAAGCGCACGACTTGCATAAGCTTTCCGTCGAAAAGGGTGAAGCCTTTTTGGCGCAATCGTTTTTTTCTGCTCACGGCGTTTGGCCCTGGCCCTGATAAAATCACAATGGGCGCGCAGCAATTCCATATAATCAGCCGTAATCGGATCGCCTTCCTGGCGATCCAACCGGCCAAACGCCGCGAGATTGAGAAAAGGGTTCCGGCGATCCATGCGATTGAAGTTGAAATAAAAATATGTCTTGTTGTACTTCATACTTCCATCTCCACAAAGCAATCGGTGTCATCGCGCAGCACCAGGCGCTGGCGCGCCGAAACGCCGATCACTTCGCCGAAGGCGGTGATTTGGCCGAGGGTGCAGCCGGCGCGCTTCAACACGTTTTCAACCCGCGCGTCAACGGGATTAAGAATTTCGACCAGCGGCAGTCTGATTTCCAGTGTTACGATTTTCATGGTTGTCTCTTTGAATAAAACGGTTAATCGCTTGCGCTTCATCGTTGCTCAGATCGCGGCTGATAATCACCGTGAAATTGCGGGTGAGTTTTCGCCAATAATACCAGCACACGGCGAGCACGAGCGCCAGCGAAAGCGGATAAGTCCAGTCAATAAATTTTTCCATCTTAATCTTGCGTTACCTCGTTGGCGTCCGGCATCCGTGGATCAGCGCCACGCGGGTTCGTGATGATTTCGCTTCCTTGCCAAATCGGGTTATTGGGATCGGTGGCGGCGTTGGTGTCGTCATATTGATCGGCGTCGGGAATGTCGTCGCTGTGGATCGCGACGCTGCGCAGATCAAAATAACAATCGAGCAAAATGTGATAAGCTTTGAGAATCATAATTTCCCCGCTGGGATGGAGGTTTCACCAAGATCAATTTCCGGCTCGACAGGCTCGCCGGGCGACGGCGCGACCGGCGCATCATAAAGGCGGTTGATTTGCGCGCCGAGCCAAGCGATATAAATGAGCAGCAAGGCAAGCGCTAACAACGACGGCCAGAATTTTTTCAGCATGGCAAGCTCCCATGTTGTTGACAGCCGAATCCCTGGCCGTAGTTCAGTAAACAGTTTTCAGTAAGCAGTGATCAGTGAAAGCGGCGACCGCCGCGCTGGTGATACTTGTTCCATTCGCGGATGAAGAGCGAGCGCTGTGAGGCGTTCACTTCACCGTTCTTATGGAGTTCTTTGTACCAGGCGGCAACATCCAGCGTCGGCTCGGCTTTGCAAATCCGGTGCAATTGGCTGAGGGCATAATGTCCATCAAAATTAGCCGGATTCAACCGCTGCTCGCGCAGTTCGCCGCTGACGGCTTTGATCGCGCGCGAGCGAAAATCTTTTTTAGTGGGCTTCGACATGCTCAGCCTCCTTCGGAGCTTCGACATACTCAGCCTCCCAAGGTTCGTGCTGGTGCACGTCATTGGCATTGACGGCCGCCGGTTCCGCATGGCCGTTGTTCGCAAACAAATCTTGTTGCGGGCCGTTGCTGATCAGCGAGCCGTATCGGGTGTAAATGACCAATTGGGCGGTATTGATGGCGCAAAACGGATTGGTCTCATGTTCTTGTTTGAAGTTTTTGACTTCAACGCGAAACTGCCCGCCGTAGCGCAGATTCAATCCGACTTCGAGCGCCTGGGCGAGATCACGATATTTTTTTTCCTTCATGGTTGGTCTCCTTTGGTTCGACTGGCTCACCAAACGATTATTGGTGAGGGTTATTAGATTCTTGCTCGGCCTTGCGGCGTTGTAAGGTGATATGAATTTGTTCGGCGTATTTCGGTTCGATGAAATCGCCTTTGAGATAAATTTCGCTGGCATGGGTGCCATAATCGACATCTTGCGGGCCGACGATCTGGCAGAACACGATGCCCATCTTGCCTTGCTTCGCATTCTCGTGGGCCAGCTTAAACGCCGGCATGATCTTTTTCATTTGGAGCGGCGTGAGTTCCACATGAAATTCAAATTTGGTGTTCGACATGGTTGGTCTCCGGTTAAAGTGGGTCTAAGGTCAATCGCCGTTGGCTTTCGATGCACTCGCGTTCGATGGCAAGCTGCAAGATTTCGCCGCGATTGGTTAAATCGGCGATGATTTTTTCTTGGCTAACCTCTGCGCCAAAAACTTGGCGGTAAAGATCGGCGTAGAGATCAAACCAGCGGACGTATCGAGGCGGGTTAAACATTGTGCATTGACTCCAGTAACTTTGATGTCAGCGGTTCACAAATAAAATAGAGCAGCGGGATTTGTTTGCAGGCTTCGCGACACGCGGCCGGCGACGCGCCAAAGCCGAGCAGATATTCACCGCTGATTGTTTTTATTTGAAAAATATAGCGGTTGAGTTCTTGGCGAACGACCGGCGTTGACTCAATGATTTTCATGGCGTGGCCTGGTTAAGTTTTTTCTGGCAATCGCCGCAGCGGCAAATATCCAGCGAGAAGGTGCGGCCTTCGACTTGCACGGCGACGGCTTTGACCGTGATCCAAGCAAAGCTGTAATGCGTGCCGCAATCGAGGCAGCCCTCGGCGACGATGGTGAGCTTGGCTTTTTTGATGGCGATGGTCATGGATATTTTTTAAACCCTGCGGCGCCGGCCCGCCTTCCGTGCGGACCGGCAACCACAGGAGATTTTTATTGATCAGCCGGCGCGGCTATTCGGTTTTGGTTTTATTCACCAGTTGGCGCGCCGATTCGATCAGCGATTTTTGCTCCACGGCTTGGAGTTGCTCCGGCTTCAAATTCCGAAAGTCGCCGTTGGCATGGCGCTGCAAACGGATAAAGCGGTTGACGGTCGCCCGACCAACCTTAAACACGCGCGCCATCTCCGCGGCCGACAAACCTATTTCCCGCAGCTCCAACAAACGTTTTTGCGTGAAGCTCGAAAGCTTGCTCTTGCTGACATACGCCTTAAATTCGATTTGCGCCAGCTTGCATTTCATCAGGTAGTTTTGCTCTTGCAAAACCACGACATCCTTTTCCATCTTCGGCAGGCTCAAAAGAAGATTGGCGACGGCCAAACGAAAAGGCTTTGCGACATCTGTTCGTGCCAACATTGCAATGATTAGACAGGCCTGCGGATTGAACACGCGGGTATCTTGAATTCCACCAGGTGTAGTCACTTTGGCAAGGATGGTAAAACACTGCAATTCATCAGCGTGGCGTTCATATAACTTCATGACACCGAGGCGCGGATTGCCGAAGCCGAGATGCTTACCGAGCTTTTCGGCCGTCATCCAGAAATCGCCGTCTTGCTTCAGCGAAAAATCTTTTTCGATTAAAACGATGGGTAACATGGTTGAATCTCCTTGTGGTTGTGAACGCCGTTGGTTAAATTTAAAGCCTAACCTTTGGAGGCTGTATGGATATTGACTATGCGCTGGATGAATGCGAAAAAATCAAGCGCGCGCTTTCTTTGTCGAAAGCTGATGCGGCCCAACTGCGCCAGATTTGCCGGAAGCTGGGCCGGAAAAAGGTTGCGAAATTGGTGGCGCAACTTCAGAATGGCATCGCCAAAGATATAAGAAGGCCTGTTCGGGAATGGACAAAACCAAGCCATTTCCGCAATCGCAAGCAGCGAGCATTTTATGTATTGGCGGCGTTGCTGTATTTGCAAAAAGCCCAACGAGTTCTTGCATTTCTCCGACAAGTTGATGATGCCGCGTTTCATCCGGCAAGTTATTGGATTGAACATGCTGCGCACCTGTTTCCAACATTCGATCAATCCAATCTGGAAATTTGGCCGTGGGCTGAAGATGATCCCTTTTTGCCGCCGCCAGCGCCGCCAAATGCCTGAGCGCTTTCTCGCAGCTATAAAGGGCAATTTCATCTTTACCTGCACCGATCTCGGCCAGTGTCTGGCCTAACAGCGTCAAGGCCCGCTCGCGGCGAAAAGCAGATTCTTTGTTTTCGGTTTTTGACATCGGTTTCTCCTGTGGGTTTAAAAGTTAAAGCGGCGCGCTGATTTCTGCGGCGCGGTGTTCTTGCAATACTTGGTCGTAATCTATTCCTAAAAGCCGTTCGCCTTCAAAACAAAGCGGCTTGTGGTTTTTGCGCAGATCGCGCAATTCTTCTTTGAGATAATTGTTTTTCCACCATAAATCTTTATTCTCTTGCTCTAACTTTTTTTCACGCTGGCCCGCCGTCTTTTGTTTGAAAGCACGAAAGTCATCCGAGCGTTTTTGGCTTTCTTTTGCATAGTGAGCACGCCATTGTTTTTCTTTTTCGAGGTCATCTTGGAGTTTCTTGATCAGTTGCTCATAAGCGCCGGCTTGCTCGGCCAAGCGGGATTTTATTTGCTCGTGCAAATTTGACGGCGCGAGCTTGGGGTGCAGCCGATAACAAGACAGCATTGCATGGATGCGAAAATAAGGATCGCGGCTACTTTTGATTTCTCCGCAAACGATGCGATAAAAACTGTAGCCGTTAAGATCAAAAAAATTGGCCAGATCGTGCCAGTCCGAATCCAAGTCGTGCAGCATTTGGCAAAATAGCTCCATGCGTTCGATGATGGTATAGTTTTCCCAGCCCGCGGGAAAGTTAATTTGTCGCTGCTCGCAGGTAATGCCGTTTTGAAAACATTTTTTAATGCTGATATACAGCATCTTAAAAATCGGCCAGAAATTTCTTGCAGTGATTTTCATGGTGTGGTCTCCTGTGGGTTAAAATTAAAGCTGTGCTCTGGCCGCGTTGCGATTCTCTTGAATAATGTCCAAGTTGACGCGCAGCTTTTTAAGTTGGTTGCGCATAAACATACTCACGTAACGCTCAATTCTCTTGGATTGGACATTCCCATAAATCACGCCGCTGATCGCCTGTTGGCTCACGCCAAGTCTCGCTGCAATATCTTCTTGACTGAGATTGGCGACGCAGAGTGAAACCTGAAAAAGCTTGCTTTTTGTTAAGCCGTTTGCCATATTGTCCCTATTCCTTTTCATGGTTGTTATTAACAATTAAATATAACTCGTAAAAACGAGATTGTCAAGGAAAAAATGAGTGATATACGAGTTTCTTTCAAAGATCGCATTGCTACTTTGATTGAGAAAAAGGGGATTAGTAAAAAGAAGTTTGCTCAAACTATTGGAATTTCAACAGGTAATCTCAGCGACTGGTTAAAGGGGAGGTCGGAACCTTCGTCCGAGACTTTGTCTCGTATTTACGAAAATTATAAAGATTTAAATCCAAAATGGCTTTTAAGTGGCAAAGGTGAAGCTTTGCTGAAGGAAACATCTATAAAGGAAGCGGCTGGCCTTAATGAAACCGATGAAGGGCGGGACTTCATCAAAACACTTGAGGGACTGCTGATGCGTTTGAACGTCAAGGATGACCATGGCGCTGTGAGCATCAATGAAGAGCAAATCCACGAAGAGATCATGCAGCTTTTTTCCAAGCTGGATACTGATAGCTTGGAAAAAATGATGTTGATGATTAAGGCCATGCTATTGCGGCAAAAGAATCAAGACAAAGAACAATTGCGCCGGCGCGCGGAGCAAGAGCGGCCGGGGGCGGGCGGGTGAGTTGGTTTATTCCATTCATATAAGGAGAAACGTTATGACTCAGGAAGCGTTGATTCAAAAAGTGACGGCCTTAGAAAAAGAGCTGGGCCAGTTACGGCAAAAAGTGCAAGGGTTGGAAGAAGAGCGCAGCAAGTTTAACCGCAACTGGCAGAAGCTGCATGAAGCCCTGGAGAAAATGCGCGGGGCGATTTACTTCAAAGGCTGCGGGCAGCTTTAATCATCGGCGGCCAGCAAGCGTTTGATCTGAGGTTGTGTCGCTTCCGGCGAAAAATTCAACTCGGCAGTGGCTTCCAGCAAGTCGTCCAGTTGATTGCAGATCAAATGAATTTGTTGTGGATAAAGGTCGAGCAATTTCTTAAAAAGTTGCTCGGCCTTTTCTTTTGTTGAGATGTCGGCCAGCCTTCGTACATCAGCAAGAAAGTTTTTTGCTTCCAAAAGATTTTTGGGTTGCAACGCTGCAAGCGCCGCGACAGCTTTTTGAAAGCGTTCTTCATCAAGAAACATGGTTTTCTCCTTCGGGCGGGTTAAGTTGTTTGGTGAATGTATCATAAACGAAGCGCCAGGCGACCAGCGCGATGACGGCGATAAAAATGATTTCGTGCCACGCGAAATAATTGAGCGTGATGAGCACCAGCGGCGGGAAGTAGGCAAACCATTTGACGAGATGCCAATCTTTCCACGATATGCTCGGATGCCGGTAAATCCACGCATCGCGAACGGGATCGAGGAGTACCGCGGCGGCGAGGACGATCAGGGCTAAGAGTTTCATGTCAAGAGTCCGAAGTTAAGGAGTCCGAAGTCCGAGGTTATTTCGTGTGATCTTTCACGAAAATTTTAAGCGAAACGATATTGAACCGCGCGTCGTTGAGAATCGTTTGGGCCAGCATGGTCTCGCGGATGATTTCGTAGGAGCCGTTGCGGGCCTGGGCGCGGATCAGATAATTCGCTTCCAGATAGGCGGCGACCTGGCTGACGAGAGCGAGATTGCTTTGCTGGCTGACCAATTTTTCCAGTGTCGGGTTTTGCACGACGATCAGCAAATCAAATTCATAATCCGGCTCTTGCGCGGCGGGCCGGCCGTCGATGAAGATGACCAGAATGGCCGGCAGCAATTGCGTCAACTTGTTGGCGTCCTTCAGATCGCCGGCGTATTCTTTAATGGTGCGGACGGTCGGATCGGGAAAGCCGCGCTGCAAATGCAGGATGAGGTGGTTTTGGCAATTCAACATTTTAAAGTCCGAGGTCTAAAGTCCGATGTCCGAGGTCATTCATCGTTTGAATTAACGGTCGTAAGTGTGTCGGTGCAATTGAACCATTGGCCGAAGCGTTTCTTTTTGGCGGTGAGCGAAATGCTGGCGTCGGCATCAATGCCGGCGAGGCGCGTCCGATATTTTTGCAGCCAGGCAATGGAAGCTTGGTAATCGTTCACGATCTGCGGCGGGTGCTCGAACTCGGTGTCGCCGTGTTTAATATCGAAGAGGTGTTTCTTCACGACATTCAGCAGATGCCGGGTCTGCGGTGCGGTGATCGTCTCGGCAGTCACCGCGAGATATTCGCTGAACTCGGCTGCGGCCAGCGCGATTTTATTTTCCAAGATTTCTTCCGGCGTGAAGGCGCTGCCTTCGACGGTGCAGAATTTTTGCCAGGCTTCAAAATTTTCCTGGACGTATTCGGGGGTGATCATGGTTCGACTCCGCTCACCATTATGGGTTAATTGGTTTCAACAGCGCTTCCGGCGAATCTTCTTCGATTAACTCCGTGATACAGAGTAAACACAGATCGCCTTTTTGTTCTTCACTATTTTGCAGGTCGGCCAAGCGCAGGCCGCAGTTGGTGCAGAAGCCATGCGCGGCGCGGTGCTCGACGCAAAAGTAAACGCTGGGCTCCAACATGTTGAGATCGACAAAGCAGGGTTCGCCTTCGGCCAGGCATTGGGGTTCTTGACATTTTTTCATGGGATCATCTCCTAAAATTCCACCAGGATTTTTCGGGATTAAAAAATTTTCGTTCTTTGAGCGGCTTGAAATTGCCGCGTTCGAGATAGCGAAAGATCATAATGTACGCCGTGGCCAGCGCGTCGATGCCGTCGAGCTTGCCTTTGTCCTTGCCAAAGGCGAGGAGCTGGCTGCGCAATTTCTCGAAATCTTTCGTAAGCAATATTTTTTCGGAGTAGCGGAGCATGTTGGTCTGGTGCGGATGCACGAGATTCATAATGCGACTGTCTTTATCGGCGGCGCGCTCCACGGTTTTAAGTTGGCTGCTGAGATGCGTCACGATGGGCAACGTCGCCTTGCGGGTTTTCATCCAGTCGCGATAATACGGCTCGGCGAAACTCCACTGCGAAAAATCATTTTCAAAGAGCAGACATTTCCAATTCGGGATCAGGCCGCGCAACGTCTGCACGTAATCGAAGAGCAGCGGATAACTTTCTTTGCGGATGTAAATGTCCTGCACGATCACTTCTTGTTGGCTGGTAATGCCCACGGTCGCGACGGCTTTATCACACGCGGCCGGCGAGACGCCGATGCTCGGATCGCAAGCGGAGATCGAGGCGAGTATCTGCAAGAGATTGACGTTGACCGGATTGATCATCTCCGGCATGAACACTTCGCCTTTAACGCTGGGCTTGTCCATGTACTCGCCGAGCCAAATATCCCACGGCATGTTCAGGCGAAACTCTTCCCATTGCGCTTCAGATTTATATTGCGGCCACGTGCTCTTGCCGGATTCATCCAACGCCGGCAAAGAGAAATGCTTTTCCGGATTGCGATTTTTGAGTTGCACAATCGGGCAGGTTTCGGAAATGCTGTTGCCCATGGTGATACTCAAACCTTCCTCCTCCATTTGCCCCGCAACTTCGCTTTCGATGAAATCCACGACTTTGCCGTTATCGTATTCGCTGGTCACGGTGTCCTTGTTGTAAAGATCATCGTTGATCGCGACGCGAATGCGTTTAAATTCATCATCGACCAAATTGCGCAGCCCGGTTTTGACACTGCCGGCAATGAGATGGGTTTTGCCGATGATGTAATGGCCCTTCAAATCTTGTTCGAGTGTCGGCGCATAATCATAAAGCAACAAACGATTGCGAAAGATCAGGCGCTTCAACGCGGCGGTGCGCTCGTCGGCAAGGTTTTCTTTGGTGCGGCAATTGATGTTGATGATGCCGCCGACGTTCAAACAGAGCGGCTTGACGGCTTTGGTGATGTACGTGAACGCGGATTTGCCGCATTTGCGAAAACCGGAGATCGTCCACATGCCGGTTTTCATCTTGGCAATCGCTTGGTGCAAATCATTCCACGCGAGATTAAAAATCTGCGGGAAATAAATCCGGCAAAATTCGAGATCGTTTTTGTCGGCGTTGCGTCTCCGCCCCAAACGTTTTTCCGGGGTCAAGTCGGTGGTGGTGACCTCAACGAGGACGTTATCGAGAAACAGCTCGAAAGCGTCATCCAGCTGATCTAATTTTTGCCGGGAAAAGTTATTCATAAAAATCTAATTCTTGAAAAATTGTGACACTTTTAAAAAACTTCCTACAGTGCGATTAGAGCGAACTTTTTTTTAAGACATATTTTGAGCCATTGGAGAAAAAATCGTTCAATTACAACCCTTGTAAGAGAGTCGTTTGAACATTTTTCCGGTCTGATATGTTTATGGAAACGGCCAATTTTCGGAACGACTAATTTTTCGGCGATTATTTGAGCCGTTTTTTGAAATTATTGGAACTGCTCAGATAGATAATCTCCTGCACGACTTTATTTATTTCATCGGTCAAAATTTCTTTATTTTTTTCATTATCGTGTGACAATAAAAATTTACGTTTGATTGAAATTATGTTGTCATTAAATAATTGTATGAATGTAATTTTTATGTTTTCGTAAAAAGTGGTAAAATTTCTGCCTCGCGCTTTCACTTCGACTTTGAGGCGATCACCCAAGAGCGTGCAGGTGATCAGGCCATAAATATTTTTTTCGGGCATCCGCGTTTCGGCAATGTGGCGCGTAGGCGCTGGCGTTGTCTTTTTTGTCATAAAACTTTCCTATCAAGGTGTCGCGCCTCGACTTCGCTCGGCGTGACTTATTTTTTAATTCGGCAATTTTTGCAGCAACAATTCGAGATCATGGCCGATCAAGTCGAGCAAATCTTTTTCGTCCTGGGAATTGACGCCCCAAAATTCGCGAATAACGCGCGAGCGGCCGGCGCCGAGTTCGTTATGATAACTCGCCAGCTTCCGTTTGCGCGGATCGCGGAATAAGATTTCGACGTTGGAAAAATCCGTCGCGACGAGGTGATCAATTTGCTGCAACATGCCGCTGATGTCATCGAGCGTGAGATTGACCACGTGCGTCGGAATGCCGGTGGTTTTGAATTTGCGCTCCGCATATTTCTCGTTGTAAGGCTTAAAAGTTTTGCCGGACAAATCCAAGCCGCGCCGGGTGCGATCTTTTATTTTACGAATCTGCGCGAGGCCGAGCTTATTGAGCAGCGTTTGGTTTTGCAAACCGGCGAGAATGGTTTGCAGCGCTTTTTTCATTTTGGCAAAATCGAACATTCGTGTAACGTGAAACGTGTAACGGTCTTAATCCAAGAGATTGAGGTTTTGTTTTTCCAGCGGCGCTTGATCTTCGTATTTGAAAATTCCAAGTTTGGCGACTTCGTCGGGATTGATCCGATAGCCGGTTTCCCAGGCGAAGCGCAAAACTTCCAGGCGCTCATTGACGTTGATCGGCTCGGATTTGTCCAACGACAAAACCGGATAGCGGGCGGTGCCGAAATTGCGATCCACCAAAATTTTCACCAAGCGGGAAACTTGCTGCTCGATGAAAAAAATATCGCCGAGCGCCACTTCGCGGCGGACGCGATAGCTCGAGGTATTGTCGCCGACTTGCAGGCCGGGGGCTTGCTCGACGGAATTGGCATGGCCGAGAATGCTAATGGCGATGCCCTTATCCGAATTGCCGACGAAGCTTTCATGGTCGCCGGTGTGGCGCTGCGCTTCTTTGAATTCAATCTCGGTGCCTTGCGGCATAACGCCGGTTGAAGAACCGGCAATGGTTTTGACGGCGTTCTCAATCTCGGTTTTAAATTCTGCGCTCGCGCCGGGGGGATATTTGCCGATGATGATGGCCTCGCCGAATTTTTCTAAAAAACTCGCCCACGATTCCAAGCCAAATTCTTTGAGAATGTAATCGCGCAACACGGGCAAGAGCACCGGCATTCGCGTGGTCTCACTCACCAACGCGCCGTCGAGCGGAATCTCGCGCAAATCTTTGTCGCCAAAATCCACTTTGAGAATGCCGTTCGGATCGTAGCGAAAATATCTTTGGTTGAGCTTCTCGGTTTTGACGATCACCTGTTTGCCGTCGCGCATTTCCCAAATCAAATTGACCACGGAAAACTTTTTCATCCGGGCTTCTTCAATGTCCTCGAATAACTCGCGCATGTCGAGACCCATAAAAACGGACTCGATGAAATCTTTCACGGTCATGTCGGCGGCGCTTTCGCTCACCGCGCTCACCCGCCAATCTTTCAAGAAGCCGGCGCGCCGGCCGAGCAAGCAACCGGCGACGTGGGTATCGAGTTCGGCCTGCTCGATCAGCGCGATGACTTCGCGGAGATTGCCATTCTTGTAATTTTCCACGGCGCGTTTGTAAAACGCCGGCGAAAACGAAACGTTGGTGTGACCGATTTTTTTATTGACAGTGATCATGGCATAGTCTGAGGTCTATTGTCCGATGTCCGAAGTCGATTAGCCGAGCTTCTTACGAATCTCGGTACGAAAGTCGCGAATGGCTTCGGCAAATTCTTGGCTGATCAGCTTGGGATAATTTTGCCGCGTATAGTTGACGAAGTCGGTCATCAGTTGATACATGACGGGAATCTGATAACGAGGGTCATCTATTCTTTCAAGCTGCTTTTGCATCTTCGCAATGGCATCAGCATCAATATGACCGAAATCAGCTTTATCATAAAATTTGTGAATTTGCTTCAGAATCTTTTTTACAAGGCTGCTCGGACTGATCTTTTCGTATTCATCTTCCTCAAGGGCATGACGCTGATCATACCAGTCTTTACCCTCGGCGTTTTTTTCCTTCGCCCATTTCATAATGGTGTTCGCCGAAGGGCGCTGCTTGAAATGCTTGGCGATTTCATGCGGCCCTTTCTCTTCATGGACGAATTGCCGGCGCGCTTCCAGGCGAATCTCTTTGTCAAAATGTTTCGTGGCCATGCGAGAATATAAGCATTAAAGGAAAATTAACATAGCTTTAAAGACTCACATACATATATGAGTTTGATTTAGTTGTTATTGTATATTTGTTTTTTTATATTTAATCATCGAAATGAAAAATAACAGGTGCAATTAAATGTTCGACTGGTTTAAAAATCGCGGCGAGAAAAAAAGCTTGAAAGGTTTGTACTTCAATCAGACCGACATCAAGCAAGAAGATTTTATCAAGATCGTGCCGGTCGGTTACTTTCCGAATCATCCGGATGGGGCGCACCAGATCGAAGCGCGCCACATTGAAGAGATGATGAAGAATTTTGCCGCGACGAAAACCGACCTGTTGTTTGATTGGGAGCACCGAAGTTTGCGGGGCGATTCGCGCGCGGCGGGCTGGGCGAATGCGATGGAAGCGCGGGCCGATGGATTGTACGTCAAATATCCGGAATTCACCAAGCCGGCGCAAGAGCAGATCGGTAATCGCGAGTATCGTTATTTTTCGCCGGTGTATCGCTTAAACACGAAAAACAAGCTCGGCCAAGAGATCGGGGCCACGATGGTTTCGGTCGCGCTCACCAATGTTCCTTATATGGACAGTGAGATTGACGCGATTAAAAACGACAAAACGGAGAATGCCGCAATGAACAAAATTTATTTGAATTTTTTCGGCCTGCCGGAAAACGCGACCGAGGCCGAGGTGAAAACCAAGCTCGACGCGATGCGCGCCAAATACGGTTTGCCGGAAACCGCGACGCTGGATGAAATTTTAGGGAAGGCCGCAACGCCGGCCGCCCCGGTGGAAAAACCCGCGAGCGGTGAAGCCAAAGCCAACTCGGCGACGCCGGACATTGAAACCCGCTTGGCCGCGTTAGAATTGGATCGCCAACGGGGTAATTTGGCGAATGCGGAATTGTTGGTGGATGACGCGATTGCAGCGGGAAAAATTCTGCCGGCGCATCGCGCGATCTGGGTGAACTCGGCGCGCAATGATTTCGATGGCACCAAAACGCAGATCGTGGCAATGGCGAAAAATGCCGCGCTGCCGGCGACGGTAGACAAGCCGAAGGCCGGCGAGTCGAATGTCAAAGTCAATGCGGTCGCCGACGCAACGGCCTATATTAAGGGATTTAACCGGCAACCGCAACCGCGCCTAAATCCGGTTTGCTGAAATTTTGTTGTTGAACGGAAAATATTTTTTGGAGAGATCATCATGGCTTTACTTCGTGCAATCAGTCCTTCCGATCCTTTGACCAATTTGATTTTGGAAGGGTTGGAAGTCAGCGCGCCGATTCTGCGCGACGTTCAATTTTATGCGCGCAGCGGCTCTTCGGATTTGCTCAAAACGCAGCGCGAAGCCGAGACGCCGGCCAGCATCTTTCGCTCGTTGAACGAAGCGAACACGGCGACCGGCCCGACGCCGAATTACGACACCATCGCCAAAAAGATTGTGAGCTTTGATGCGAAGGTTGACGTGATTCTGGAAGATCGCAACGAGGATCCCGAAGCCGAACTCGCGCAGCAAACGCGGCTGAAAGCAAATGAGGCCGGATGGATTCTGCAAGAGCAAGCTTTTGAAGGGGATTCCGGCAGCGATGCCGAATCTTTCGACGGCCTGCGCAATCTCGTTGATCCGGCTTGGCAGCTTGAGGTTGACACGAACGGCATTGTCTTGCAGCTTGGCAATTCCGATGACGCGGTCACGGCCCAGCAAGTGGCGATTGAAAAGTTGCAGCAGTTGTTTGCAATGGTGCGCGGCGGTGCGAGCCATGCGTATTTCAATGAGTATCTTAAAATTCGGATTCTCACCATCGCCAAAAACCTCGGCTTCTATCGCCAGAGCAAAGATGAGCTGGGTAACACCATCGAGCAAATCGGCGAGGTGATCATTCGCGGCGCGGGCTACGCGAAGGCCGGCACGCCGTTGCTGCCTTTTGATGAAACGGTTGGGGCTGCAACGAATTGCTCTTCGATCTTTGCAGTGCGTTGGGGCGAACGCGTCGAATTGACGGCGCTCACCTCGGTTGGCGTTAAAGCGCGCTATGCCGGGCAATCCGGCAACTTCATAACCAACAACGTCAATCTCGATATGGCGTTGGCGCTGCAAAACCCGACCGCGCTGGTGCAGTCGAGCGGCTGGCGTTTGACGGTTTAATCGAAAAAATTCTTACTTATAATGGAAGTCCTGCACAGGACGTGCACGACTTCCGATAATTTGGTGTGGTTGTCTCCTGTGCGCCCGTCCCGCAATAAGCGCGGGACGGGATTTTTAAAACCAAGAGGTGAAACGTGAAAAGAATTTTTCTTTTGAGTTTTTTGCTGTTGGCTTTTATGGTGCCGATGCTGGCCGTCGCGCAGACCGGCGCTTATTCTCGTGATGCGGTGTTCGCGCCGGCTTATCCGGGTGAAACCCTGCGCTTTACTTGCGCGCTGGATTCGGTTGACTTAGATACCTCGCGGGCTTTTACCCTGGGCAAGTATGATGGCGCGTTCAGCCTGGCGACTTTCCCAATTTAGGCGCAACGGAATTTCGGCTCGACCGTGGGCGCGGTTAAAGTTACCACCTTTATTGACGGCAGCTTCGACGGCTCGACGTGGTTTGCCTGCGATACGCTCGGCACGGACGTAACGACCGAAGGAAAAACGCTCGTGCAGATTGATCTCAACAACAAACGCTTTCCCTATTACCGAATGCGCAGCAACGGCATCGCGACCAACCGGCCCGATTGCACCGTCGATTGGATTTGTTATTTGTATCATAAAGATTAGCCGAGTCGTTCAATTCAAATCACCAAAACGAAAAACCTAAATTTTAACTTGGTGCAATCATGGCGCAATTGACGATTCAAAATTTGGCAAAAACCGGCGTGGTCATTACCTATGGCGCGGCGGCGGGCGGCGGCGACGAGTTTGCCAACAACGGCAAGACTTTTTTGCACGTGAAAAACGGCGGCGGCTCTTCGATCAATGTCACCATCGCCAGCCAAGTCACCGATCCGGAGCCGGGCACGGCGGCGAGTAATGTCGTCATTGCCGTCGCCAACGGCGCCGAGAAGATGATCGGGCCCTTCAATCAGAACGGCTATAATGATGTGAACGCCAAGGTGCAAGCGACGTACAGCGCCGTCACGAGCGTGACGGTCGCGGCGATTTCGGTTTAATTGTTCGAGGTCGAATTGTCCGAGGTTCGAGGTCAAAATAAAATTGAGGTGTATCATGCGGTTGAATAAATTTTTTCTCGCGTTTATTTTTTTCTTCGCGCTCGCAGGGTTTTCGGTGCTCTCGGCGCAAACCATGAACGAAAATGCCGTGCCCGATCTGTACAACAAGATTTTTAATCCGGAACTGATCGTCGTGATTCTCGCTATTCAAGGCGCGGTCAAAGGGATTCGCACCGTGATCAATGTCAAGGGCTTTTTGGCTGTGGTTATCACTATCGTCGTCAGCCTGGCTTATGGTCTGATTCAATTTGGGATGGGCGGCCAGGGCACGGCTTACGGTTTGATTGCCGGCGCGCTGGCGGCGTTGACGTTCTATTGGTCTAAAAATCTTGGGACTGTGCTCGCGGCGTTTGGCGTCGGCAATAAAGAAGGCTTGGCCGCCGCCAATATTAGCACCGATTCATTTCTCAATCTGTTTAGCAGAGATGGAATTTTCGCCAGTACCTTGCGCATCCTAAAATATTTATTCATTCGTAGTTAAAGTTTCACCGGCGCGACGATCAAAGCGTTTTTGATATTCACATTTAAAATCGAGAGATCAACATGGAAGCCAAATTAAAAGTTTATACCGGCAATGCGAATTTCAATGGCCGGCGTTATGGCGTGTTGTTCAGCAAAGGCGTCGGCGAAGCGACCGCAAAGCAGGCGCACATTTTGGTGAAAAATTGGGGCTACAAATGTCCGGAGTTGGAGGGTGTCAAGTCCGAGGTCGCGAGTCAGAAGTCCGAAGTTATTGCGCCCAAATCGGAAGCGGCTAATGATGGAGCTAACGGCGGCGCCTTTAAAATTGACGCCAACAAAACGAACACGCTGAAGAAATAACCATGCCGAACGCTGAAGAGAAAGTGACGCTGCGGGATGTTTTTGGATTGCAGCTCGAAATGAGCAAGCAACTCAGCGAGATGAATTTGAAAATCGAGCGCATCAAGATTCGTGTCTTTATCATCGCCGTAGTGGTTTCATTGTCGGTCAGTGTGGGCGCGAAATTAGCCATGCAATTTTTTAATCTTTTACCCTTGCCGTAAGGAGAAGTCATGGGCCGTTTACATGCCAGTTATTTTAAAGTCGTGACCGCGGGCGGTGACTTGGATGCCGCGACCGAGCGCGAACTCGCCAAAAATGTCGTGACGCTCACCGGCGAGGGCAAAATGGTAGAGCATATCGTGAGCGACAACCCCAATCCGGTCGAGCGTTATGAGATCGGCACCGGCTTCAATCTGAAGGGGGTGATAGTTTACGATGACGATCAAGACGCGGTGGATTTGCTCGGCGGCTCGATCACCAGCAGCGTTTACACCAAGACGCACGGCATCCGCACCTTGCCCAAAAAAGATATTCGCGTCGGGGTCTATCGCAAGGACGGCGAGATCGTGACGTATGATCTCACCGACATGAATTTCATGCCGAAGGTGGAAGCGGCGTTCGAGCAAGACAAGCGGACGTATCTGCCGTTCGAGTTGATGAGCACGAGCACCAGCGATTTGACGATTGACAACTCGGCGGCATAAAGAGCCTACCTCCGATGACCCAACACACAGCCGCAGTCCCGCCGTCGAAAGACGGCGGGACTGAATTTTTATCACAAGGAGATTCCATGGCAAAAAATTCAGAATTAAAATTAACGCTGAAAAAAGCCGTCACGATGGGCGCGCTGAAAACGCTCGACAAATACGGCTTGACCGCCCGCCCGGATCGCAATGATATGACGATGACGCAAAGCATTTACGAAATTTGCCTGAATGAAAATTATTTGCGCGAAGTTTGTGAAGCGATTTACGAAGATGATTTTTCGAGCATGGCATTTGAAAGTCTCGATTTGCGGGAAGTGATTGGCGGGTATAAAAGTTTTTTGCAAAACTTTTTCAGTGCTATGAAGAATTAAACCGGATCAGCGAGAAGCTTTATGCACGAGGAAAGAATGATGAAGCGCCGCACGGCAATAATGAACCGGATGAATTTACCTGGCATCGGCTGATACGGCATTTGATCCGGGCCGGTTATGGCGATTATCCCACAGCCGCCGCCGCCAACTTGATCGACGCGGCAATCTTTATTTATCTCGGCAGTGACAAAGAAGCGCGGCTTGAAAAGTTATTAAACACCCCTTAACATGGCCTTATTAAACATCAAAATCCAGCTCGACGGCACGCAGTTTAAAGATGAAAGCGGCCGCATTGTCGGCACCGTCGAGGGCATGGAAGGGAAAGTCTCAGGTTCGCTAAACTCGATGACGGCGAAAGTGGGACTTTTTGCTTTTGGGTTCAATCAGATCATCGGCGTGGCGCAACAAGTGGCCGGGGCGCTCACCGCGCCGATTGCGAAGTTTGCCGAGTTTGGAACCAGCATGGCAAACATCGGTTCGCTGGGCGTCAATAACATTAGCGAGATTCGCACCGAGATTTTGTCGATGTCGCGCGACGTCAGTGTGCCGATCAGCGCGCTCACGGCCGGCATGTATGAAGTGGTGAGCGCCGGCGTTGCGGCCAGCAATCAAATTGATTTTCTGCGGCTCACGGCGCAAGCCGCGAAAGCCGGGGTCGCCGAAACTTCCGATGCCATCAACTTCGCCGCCGCGGTGATCAAAGGCTATGGCTTGGAATGGAGCGCGACGCAGACCATTCTCGATAAAGGTTTTCAAACCGTCAATCTCGGTCAGACCAAATTCAGCGAATTGGCGCAATCTATGGGCGGCGTAATTCCGCTGGCCAATGCGCTGAAGGTGCGTTTGGATGAACTGTTTGGCGGTTATGCGGCGTTGACCGGCGTGACCGGCAACACGGCTGAAGTAACGACGCAATTCAAAGCCGTGATGACCGGCTTGGCCGATCCGACAGATGAATTACTCAAGCTCGTGCAGCAGCACGGCCATGCGACCGTTGAAAGCGCCGTGGCGCAAGAGGGTTTGACCGGCATTCTGAAAATCTTGCAAACGGCGACGGGCGGCTCCGCGACCGAGATGGCGAAATTCTTTGGCAGCGTCGAAGCGGTGAATGCGTTGCTGGCGTTGACCGGCGAGCAGTTCAACAGCTTCACCGAAAAAACCGAGGCGATGGCCAACAGCGCCGGGGCGATGACGGCCGCTTACGAGGTGCAAAGCGATACGATTGAATCGCGCTGGCTGATCATGCAGAATCGCGCCAACGTCCGGCTGTTTGAATTTCTGGAAACGGTGAAGCCGGTGATCACGGGCTTGCAGGATGTTGCCATCAAGCTGATCGAGCTGGATTGGCGACCGTTCATTATCGGCGCAACCACGGCGGGCACGGCGCTGATCGCGCTAAATTTTCCCACGATCATTACCGGCATCGCCAGCTTGGGAACGGCCATTGTTTCTTTCAGCGTGACCGCCACGGCCGCAATCACCGCGATTCCGTTGGTTGGTTGGGTTGCAGCCGGCGTGACGGCCCTTGCCACTTTAACTGCGGCGCTGATCTTGACCGCGAAGGATGAAAAGGATTTGGCCGAAGAGCGCGCGCGCACGGCCAAGGAAACGATCAATATTATTGACGCGGAAAAACAGCGGATCGAGCAAGCAATCGAGACCAATGGGGCGACCGTTGAGACCACGAAGCAATTGCGTTTGATGAATGAAGAGTTGATCCGGCAACAAAAAATTATCAGCGACGCGAATCTTACCATCTTCACGCAAAAGCTGGAAGAGTCAAAGACTGATTTGGATGATTTGCAGCAAGGGTTGATCGACAGCTTTGATTTGACCGGAATTTTGCTGCGTGATCTCAATCAGCGCACGAGCGGCGACATCGTAAAGATGGAAGAGTTTGTCACCAAGCGTCTCGCCGAATTGGGGGATTTTCAATTTAAAAATAAATTGGGTTTGATCCAACTTACTGAGCAAGAATTAGAAACCATCGAGGCCGAACATGCGAGTTACTCCGAAATTATCCAGCCTCTGCAACAAGCGGCGGCGGCCCAAAAGAACTACAATCAAGAGATCGAGAATCGAAAACGCTTACTCGACACTGCCGGGAGCGAATCCGATAAAGTTCAAACGCTCTCCAGCAAAGCCAGCTTCACAGCGCCGGCAAAAAGCGAAATCGAAAAACAGTTAAAAAATTTGTTTCCGGTTTCTGGAGAGTTTATTGATTTACCGATCCATGCCACGGTTTCGATGCCAGCGCCACGCTTTGTTGACGAGCTGAAAATTTTCACGGTGGACATGCAAAGTGAATTAGCCGCAGCGACGTTTGGCAGAGAAGATGAATTGCTGCGGCTGCAATTTGACAACAAGCTTTTGACCGAGGAAGATTATTTCAGTCAACGGCTTTTGCTGTTGGAAGATTTTCAGCAGCAGCAAGCGGAAATCTTCGGGAAAGAATCCGCTGAAGCCTTAAAAGTGAGTCTGGAGAAAACCCGCTTTGAAGAACAATATCTCAGCAAAAAGCGCCAGCTTGAAGAGCAAAGCGTCCGCTCGTTTCTCGCGACCACGAGCGGGCTTATGGGCGCATTTCAAGGGATTAACGAAAACTTGTTTGCGGTGGGCAAAGGCTTCGCTTATGCTCAGGCTGTGGTCGATACTTACGCGGCGGCAAACAAAGCGCTCGCCGCTTATCCACCGCCCTTTAGCTATATCGCCGCCGCCGCGAGCATTGCCACCGGCATTGCTAACGTTGCCAAAATCAACGCCACCAAATTTGAGCGGCGCGACACCGGGGGCTTTCTCGGCGATGATCAACGCACCTTATTTAGTGGTGACTTTGGCGGCGGCGAAAATCGTTTTATTATCGCCAACGACGGCGAATTCATCATCAACCGCGCGGCGACCGCGCGTCATCGTGAGCTGCTTGAATTAGTCAATGCCAGCAACGGCCGCGATATTTTTCCACGGCGACAAGATGGCGGGATCGTGGGCGGCGGCTCGACCGGCGCGCCGGCCATCGGCTTCGGAAATATTGATGTAGCCGAATTGGGCCGGAAGATCGGCGAAAATATTCAGATCGAATTGCGCGCAGAATTAGATGCCATGCGCTTCTATCGGGACACACTGCCGAAGTATGAACGCGAAGAAAATCTGCGGCGGGTGTCATGAGCATTGCATTCAAACTAAAAGCGGTCAATACGGCTGACACCGGCGAAGTGGTTTCTGGTGGTATCGAGAATATCAGCAATCAGGTGATCAATCGGCTGAGTTTCGATCAAACAGTCGGCGATGAATTTTTCATCAAATCATCAGATATGATTTTAGAAACCGTGGGCGTTTTGCCGCAGATAGATCGAATTCCCGTGGGCAATAATTGGATCGCGGTCTATGTCAATGATTTGCTCTTTAACGTTTATCAGCATCCCGGCCAATCGAATTACGTGGAGTACAATAAAAAAACCGGAGTTTATAAGTACCGGTTATATGCGATGCAAAAGGTGTTTTACGACCACTTAAAAAGCACGATCATTGAATACTCCACGGATTCCCATGAATGGAATCACGACATTCCGGCATCCTTCGTTACGATTGATTCGATTACCGTGCATAATGGCAGCGGAACGCCTTTTAGCACTTTAGATCGTGCCGGTTTTTCATTGGGTGATTTACTCGGTAGCCTGGTTTCGGCTGATAACGATTATGGTTACAAGATCAACAGTATGACGGTGCCGATGCCGACGAAAAATGACAACGATCTGCCGATCATTTGGCGCGGGCTGTCGGTGGATATTGGCGACACCGATGAAAACATTATCAACCTGAATTTCTACGAGAACGGCGTGGACATTTTTCACACCAGGTGGTTTGAGATTTTTCAACTGGCGGTGTTTGGGTGGAATGCTTTCATTAAAGTGCAGCCGGTTTTCGCCAATGATGATTTGGCGATTAACATTGACATTGTTCCGAAGGGCAATGCCGATCTCGGCACCCCGGTTGAAGATGTCAAATGGATCGAGCGGACGCGCGTGCCCAAGAAATATCAACTCGACGGCATTCAGCTTTCCGGCGAAAACTTTGAATATACGCAAGGCGATTTGGACGGGGCGAATGTGTTCTCGCGCTCGATAGAGATTTCGGATTACGATCAACCGATTGACGATCACGATCTGAAACTCTATTGGGCGGCGGGGGATTATAACGCCGGCAGCGGAAAGTATGAATTGACCGCGCCCTATTTTACGGCCGGCTTGGTGTCGTTGGCTTACGATAATATGATCAGCGCCGGCAATGGCTTTGAAGGCAAGGTTTTGCTGATTTATGAAGATGGCGGCGTTGAACAGGTTTTACAAGTGCTCGATCAAATCGTGATCGGAGCCGAGACGATGCAGATCAACACGATTCGCGGGGATGCCAGTGGTAGGGCCAGCATCGAAGGAATCGTCATCGCTTAAAGCCATGCTCGCACAAAATATCAAAATCACTTTTATCGCCACGAGCAGCGGCTGGGTGCAAAAGACGCTGTTGTGTGATTATGCGCTCTTTGGGCTTGACCTTATTGGTGAGGTCAACGAAATGGTCGATTATTCTTTGGAGGAGAATTATCCCGGCGTCCGGCAGACCATTGAATTGAAAGTGAAGTTGGATTTGCACGAATCGTTTTTTATGGCTGACTTCCTCGGCTCGACCGATAAGGTTCTGAAGATCGACGGATTGTTTTTTGATGTGGTAAATGACATACGGCAGGCCAGTTTCGAGTTGTTCAAAAAAACCATGATCAGCTCGCACGTGACCTTGAAATTCAAAGCCAAAACACTTGGCGTCAAAATGCCGCCCACGGTTAAAGGCGGCAGCGTGATTGGAGTGATTGAATGAAAAACGTCATTACGTTGCAAAATTTAGACGGCTCGCCGGCAACCGGCAAGAGCGTCGAAGCTTATGAGTATGATGCCGCACCGCCGTACTATGGCGATAAAATCGGCGACTATTCAGAAGTGCCGGGCCTCGGCGAATATTATATTGAGATCACCAGCACGGTCAAGGCGACGATCTTGGTGAATAGCGCCGTGCAATCGGCATTTGTCGGCTATCCCTTGCTTGGTGATCTTGGCCCAGGCTTCATTCCTGACGACTCGATCACCACGATCAAAATTGATGACGGCGCGGTAACGACGGCCAAGCTTGCCGATGGCAGTGTAACGCCAATCAAAACGACTTTTGCTGAGGATCATTAAAATGAAAAAGCTGATTGGGTTTTTGATTTTGCTTGGTCTCTGTGCAAATGTGCAAGCGCAGAGCAAAAAATTCCGTACCGATTCGTTGAAAGTCATGTTCTATCTCGACGCGCGCGGCCGCATGATCGTGCGCGATTCGTTGATTGTTTTAAACAATGTCCATGCCGATAAGTTTTACGGGGACGGCGCAAACTTGACCGGCGTCGTCGGCTCGGTGAGCAGCACAACCGGAGATTTGATCTTAGGCGCGGATAGCGATGACAATGGCAGCGGCGATGCACGATTTCAAATTGGTGGAAGTGATCGCCTGAGAATTTATAACGCCGGCCGCGCTTATTTCGTTGATACGACGTTAGTGGTCGGAAATCCGAATTCCGGCTCGAGCGCCACGAGTCTGCCGGGCGTCGAAGCCCAAGAAGATACCACGGTTCAGGTCTCGGCCATTCGGATTTATGGCGGCGGCACTGGCTCGCGCCACGGTATGATTATGACCGATGATTATAACGATGTCATTTCTTTTGTCAGCGGAAAAACCGGCACCGTACCGAATGGAAATGCGTCATGGCCGTTACGATTTTTTATTGCTGGCCCCGGAGAAGTTGCACGAATCACGACTACCGGCCGTATCGGCATTGGGGTGACTAATCCGGCTGCGGGTTTTTTCCATATTCATACGGGTAGTAGCAATGGCTTCAATGATGGGATCGCGTTGACAAATTCAGTAACCGGCAACACGAGTTCGGATGGATTTCATATTTATTGTGATGCCGTTGGCGGCGTCGGCATGATGAATCGCGAAGCGGCTTATTTGACGCTTGGCACCAATGACATTGATCGTTTACACATTGATCAAAATGGTCATGTCGCCATTTCAGGAGCTTCGCCCGGCACAAGCTTGGCATTGGATGTGGTTAGCACAAATGGAGCTTTTGCGCCGCCAAGAATGACGCAAACGCAACGCGATGCGCTCACGCCAAGTAACGGCATGATGCTTTATTCAACGAGCACGAACAAATTTTATTTACGACAAAACGCCGCTTGGGATTCGCTGAGTACGGCGGCGGCCGCGTTCATTGGGGATACGACGGAAATTTCGGTTTTTATCGACACGACTTCAACGAATAGTGGCAGCGGGAATTCGGTCGATCTCACCCGCTTGACGATTCGCCGCACTCACACCTATTGGGCGATGGATGCGGCGAATTCTGATACCCTGCTTTTCACGATTCCAATTCCAGAGTTTGCAGACTCTCTGGAATACGTTGTCTTGCCTTACCGTGCCAACACGAATTCGGGAGCTTATTATTTAAAATTTTCTTGGGAATTTCTTGATGATGATGATCCTGTGGATAATTCTTTTACTTATTCAAACAGCATGGAATTCACGGCACCAACGGCGAGTGCCAGCGGTCATTTTAAAAGCTATCGAAAAAGTTTAGCGACTGGATCATCGAAGTCGGCCAGCGGCCGATTAATCGACGGCATGATTATTCGTTTCGGTGGAAGCGACACGGCTACCGGCAACTTTGACCTATCAACTGAGATCGTGCTCGGTTGGAGCCGGAAGCGAGGATATTGAGATGAAAAAGCTGCTCTTTTTGTTTTTGCCGGCGCTGGTTTTTGGGCAGACGCATATTCATAGGTCGATCCAAAATAATACGGCCGTGATTGGCAGTGGCGGGACTTTAACTATTGTGGATACGACTGCCACATTTTCAATTGCCATGCCGGACTCGGCTGGGGGAAGAGGAGTGTTGGTGTATTATGATTCAACTGGACTTAATTTAGTCATCAATGCGGTTTGTTTTATTAAATATCGGGTCTCATCAACAGTGTTTGGAGTGCAAAGATTTAATGGTGGGACGCCAGCAAGTGTAACTGGTTCAACAATTCATGGTTTGATTCATTGTTATACGAGTTGGGAGAATTTCCACAATGGAAGTGAGAATACTGGAATCCCTGTGCTTGTGAGAAACTTCGATTCTCACACCGATGGGATAAATTTAGATTCTAAGGGTTGGTATCTTCATGTAGCGATGTATGCCGGAGCCCATGATTTGACTACCACACAGGGCGGCGATGATATTGATACCAGCCCAACAGAAATGTTGCATATATACGCGCCTTGTGGTAAGCGCTTTGTGGGGACTTCACAACGATCAACAACTGGAAAATTAACATATCGTGGAGCGGTTTTCACTGTAAGTACTGGAACGGGATGGGCAAGTGCTGATGACGCCGGAAACCGCGTTTGTCAAGATGTAGTGTTTGAAGGAATGCAATTTGATTTTTCTGATGTTGATTCACAAATTGGCTTACTAATTAACGCGCAGCAATCGGGCTTAGTTCAGAATTTCTTAATAAGTGATTGTATTTTTAAAGGGAGTGATAGCACTGCTACAAACACGAGTAATCATGCGGCAATTGTTTGGTCGGGAGGGACAGCCTCAAACGGTGGAAAGGTAAAAGTCCAAAACAGTCTGTTTTACGGCTGGAAATCCAGGGTGACAACGACAAACGAAGGGGCAATTCTTTTTACTGCGGTTAATATTTCAGATTCTTTGCTGGTGGAGAATTGCACTATTTATAAATGTCAAGACGGAATCAAGAGATCGAACGCGGGAAATATTCTAATCATCAGAAATACAATTGTCAACCGCTGCAATGATGGGTTCAATGGTGGAATTGGGGGTAGCTTCAATGTATCAGACATAGCGAGTGACTGCGGCGGTTGCACTAATATGATTACCGGAACGGTTGCTTTTACGTCGCAATCGACCGGAGATTTTAGCCTGCAATCTGGCGATACAGTCGCCAAGAATGCGGGAACAAATAATGCCGCTGGAAGTTTGGTAGCTCCAACAACCGATATTAAAAACTATACTCGATCTGGCACGCGAGATGTGGGTGCTATTGAGCAAGGTGCAGCGGCCAGCGGTTGCAGTGTGGAAACCGACGCAGTATCATCTTTTCCGAGCGTTATTCCGGTTAAGGGGCTTCAAAGGCTTCGCCGGATGTGGTAAGTTCTTTTCGATTTTATTGAGTTTAGGTATTGATTTTTTGCCTTAAAAATCTCAAATTGATTGGCGAAAAATCTCATTTTGATTGCGCGGCTATAAATGTATTGAATGAAAAGCTATTCGTACTGGGTAGGGAGTGGAATGAGCCATCTGTGAAGCCGATGTTTATGTGATACTTGTTCGTGTTACCCGGCCCTACGAGGCTCCATGAAGCGAATGGAGCAGTGTAGGTGTCGCCAATATCCTTGCTAACAATAATCCCTCCTAATGCGTCATTGCGAAAACCAGGACTCTCAGCAAACACCCACGCCTCGATAGTAAACTGCTGCACCTCGATACCAGCAACGCTGGAGATTCTCACGATATCATCTACGCCATCAAAACTAAAGGATTGCCCAACTCTGCCCGTCGCGAACGTGGCGCCGTTTATCAGCGCGCCATGATTGCTGCTTTGAATATCATTCGCATTGTCTTCAGCCGGCCACCAGCTTATTAAGCCTGAAGGCGAATCCACACAGCTCGGCGGTAGAGGTTGGCATTTGCCCGCGCTGTTGGCAGTGTAGAGGGATTGGATTTCGGTGGCCGAAAGGGCGCGGTTGTAAATGTCGACTTCGTCGATGAGGCCGTTAAAAAACCTGTTGAAAGGCCCACCACCCCACGATGCTCCGATGTTCACATTTCGCGAATTGCCCGCTGGGGTTCCTGAATAAGGGAGAGAGCCTTCCAAAACACCATCAATATAAATCTTGAGATCACTCCCATCCAAAGTGCCTGTTACAAAATGCCAGTTGTTATCAAGCAGATTTGTGGTCGAGTAAAGCTCAGGAAAATCGACACCATCTCCATACGAGAAGGCGATTCTTCCAGAATTGGTTTCCCCTTGTAGTACCCAACCTGTGGCGTCCGTCCAACCATGAGACTTGTCCACGACGAGATAGTGACTATACGCTTGCGTAGGATTTGCTTTGATCCACGTGCTCACGGTAATTTGGGTGGGTTGCAGTGCGGCATTGTGAGGAATACTAACATAATCATTGGTTCCATCCAGACTAAACGCCCGTCCAACCAAGCCCGTTGCGAAGGTTGCGCCGTGTTGAGGCGTTCCATGATTACTGCTTTGAATATCATTCGCGTTGTTCTCTCCCGGCCACCAGCTTACCAAGCCGGAAGGCGGTGTAACACATTGCGATGCGCTTTCCGAAAAAGTAAATCCCATCGTTAAAAGAAGTACGGCGACAAACATGTGTTTCTTTCCCGATATCGCAGATAAATTTTTCATGACTGCTGTCCTCCAAAGTTGTGGTGCATGATGTTAGATTGATTTGGATAAATGAATATCAAAATATAAGAAAAAGATGAGGTTTTGTCTAACACGGTGGGAACAGGCTATAACACAAAAGGGGCTTTTTGCTTTCCAAGGGTGGGAATGCGCATAGTATGATTGAAAAAATGACGCAGACCGGTCACTCCGAGTGACCGGTCTGTCATTTCAATTCAGAAATTTTGAGGTGAGAGCTTTTATAAAATCTCTAACACGGCAGGAACAAAAGATAGCACAAAAGTGACAATTTCAGTTTGTAGTGTCGCCTTCAGGCGTTCAACTTGACGCCTAAAGGCGTAACTACGAACCTTGGCCATATTCATGCGGCAATTGCCCATATTGCTCCTTGAAGCAACGGGCAAAATAAGAAAGATGATTGAAGCCGACCTGATAAACAATTTCGGAGACGCTGCCGCTCTTCTGTCGCAGCAATTCGGCAGCACGTTTCAGGCGCATGGTGCGGATAAATTCACTCGTTCGCTGGCCGAGCAGACCGCGCAGCTTGCGGTTGAGATGCGCCCGGCTCATCGCCATTTCCTGCGCGAACGCCTCGGGGCTGAAGTTGGGATCAGTGAGATGCTTTTCCAAAACTTCCCTGGCTCGACTGAGAAACTTTTCATCGGCGGAGGTGATGGGAAGGCTGGGAAGTTGCATATCCAGCGCCGCCATTTCCCGGCGAAAACGCTCGCGCTGTTTATGCTGGCGCTCAATCCAATTTTTAACGCGCAATTGCAGCTCGCGGCCACTCACCGGCTTGGTGAGATAATCATCCGCGCCGAGTTCCAGGCCTTGCATTTTGCTCTCGCCGGAGCCGCGCGCCGTCAGCAGAATAATTGGAATGTGGCTGGTCAGTTCGCCGGTCTTCAACTTGCGGCACAATTCAAAACCATCCATTTGGGGCATCATCACATCGCTGATGATCAGGTCCGGAATTTCTTCCACCGCTTTTTGCAAGCCTTCCTCGCCGTTCCCAGCTTCAAGCAAACGATTCGTATGATTCAAATGCTCGCGGAGGTAGCTGCGCATATCAGGATTGTCTTCGATGAGCAGAACCACGGGCCGGTCGTCGGACGGTTGGATTGGTGGATCAATGGATTGTTGGATTGCTGGAATATCAGCCTCCAGCTCACTTGTAACTTGCCACTTGCCACCTGCAATATCACTGATTACTGGTAACTGCTCACTGGCAATCTCTTCCGGTTTGAGATGCGCTTTGCCGAGCGGCAGGCGAATCACGAACTCGCTGCCTTTGCCTTCCTGACTTGTGACTGAGATTTCGCCATGATGCAATTCGACCAACTCTTTGGTCAACGCCAATCCGATTCCCGTGCCCGACTCTCGGCGCGTGTTCTCGTCGCGATAACGGTAGAAGTAATCAAAAATATGCGGCAGAGCTTGTTGAGGAATGCCCACGCCAGTGTCGCGGACGGAAATCTCGACGTAATTGCCGAAGGCGATGGGTGAAGAGTGAGGGGAGAAAGGCGAAGGGGGAGCATCGCCATTCGCCTCACGCCTTTCACTCTTCACCTTTCGCTCTTCGCCCTTCGCTTTTCGCTCACTGCCAACTGCGACTTCCCCTCCTGACGAAGTGTACTTCAGCGCATTGGAAAGCAGGTTGATGATCACTTTTTCCATTTTGTCCGGCTCGATGAAGATGCTTTCCGAGGTGAGCTGATCGTCAGCACGCAACTCGAGTTTGATGTTCTTTTGTAAAGCATGTGATTCAAACGCGGCGATAAGGTCTTGCAGAAATGGAACCACTAAAACGGGTCGCGCTTGCAAGCTCATTTTGCCGCTTTCCAATTGCGCGAGATCGAGCAGTTGTTCCACCAACCGTCCCAAACGGCGCGTATTACGCAGCATCATGTCAATTCGTGGCCTTTTTTGCGCATCATGCGTCTCTTTCAAAATTTCTTCCAATGGGCCGCCAATAAGCGTCAGGGGCGTGCGAAACTCGTGGGAAATGCCGGCAAAGAAACGCGATTTCAAATGATCCAATTCTTCGAGACGTCCGGTGCGAACTTGCTGGACCTTCAATTCGTTGCGCAGACGCAGACGTTTCATCTCGTATCGACGAATCCCCAGGAAAGCGCCAATCAAAGCTAACACATAAAGCCCATAGGCCCACCACGTTTCCCACCAGAACGGCGCGATGCGCAATTGTACCGTTGCGCCAGTTTCATTCCAAACGCCGTCGTTATTGCAAGCCTTCACGCGAAAAGTGTAACGGCCTTTGGGCAGATTGGTATAAAAGGCCGTACGGCGCGTGCCGGCCTCGACCCAATTTTGGTCATAACCCTCGAGCTTGTAGCTGAATTTAACCCGCTCCGGTATCGCAAAGCTCAGCGCTGTGAAGCGAAATTCCAATTCGCGTTCGTTCGCTTCGAAGCGAAGCAGAGAAGAATCCGGCGCGATGGCTTGCTGTTTGTTGACGATCACTTCTTCAAGATACACGGGTGGAGGAACTTTATTAATTGGCATGTTATTCGGATCGACACATACCACGCCGGCGGTTGAAACAAACCACAGCCGGCCATCCCGACTTTTCCACGCCACCGGCTGCCGGCGGCCATTGCATTCCGTTTCGCGCATGCCGTCGAGACCATTGTAAACTTGACTGATGATCCTGCCGGCTTTTCCCTCCGCGAAATCGTTGAGCTGTTGCTTGCTCACGTGAAAAAT
>Ga0247727_10001784_pt1 | contig 50133 bp, 43 predicted proteins | sample WisWelCaveWW1625_FD_202498 | JGI IMG/M metagenome (GOLD analysis project Ga0247727, IMG submission 202498) | Biofilm microbial communities from Wishing Well Cave, Virginia, United States - WW16-25 | ecosystem: Environmental > Aquatic > Deep subsurface > Groundwater > Cave microbial mat | place...
ATCTCCGTGACGACGACGCGGGCACCCTGGCCCTTGAGCGACTGCGCGCAGCCCTTGCCGACATCGCCGTAGCCGAGCACGACCGCGACCTTGCCTGCGATCATGACGTCGGTGGCTCGGTTGATCCCGTCGATGAGCGAGTGCCGGCAGCCGTAGAGGTTGTCGAACTTGCTCTTCGTGACCGAGTCGTTGACGTTGATCGCGGGGAACAGCAGGGTGCCGGCCTCCATCATCTGGTAGAGCCGGTGCACGCCCGTCGTCGTCTCCTCGGTGACACCGAGGATGCCGCTCGCGATGTTGTGCCAGAGACGGTCGTCGTCCTGCTGGAGGCGGGCGAGCATCGCGAGCACGATTGCGAACTCTTCGCTGTCCGCCGAGCTCGGGTCGGGAACGGTGCCCGCGCGCTCGAACTCGACACCCTTGTGCACCGCGAGCGTGGCGTCGCCGCCGTCGTCGAGGATCATGTTCGGGCCACCGGCGGGCTCGCCCGGCTCCCCCGGCCAGCGGAGCACCTGCTCGGTGCACCACCAGTACTCCTCGAGGGTCTCGCCCTTCCATGCGTACACGGGAACTCCGGCAGGTGCGTCGGCGGTGCCGTTCGGGCCGACCGCGACCGCCGCGGCCGCGTGGTCCTGGGTCGAGAAGATGTTGCAGCTGCACCAGCGAACCTCTGCGCCGAGCTCGACGAGCGTCTCGATGAGCACGGCGGTCTGGATCGTCATGTGCAACGACCCCGTGATGCGAGCGCCCGTCAAGGGCTTCGAGGCGCGGTACTTCTCGCGCATCGCCATGAGGCCCGGCATCTCGTGCTCGGCGAGCTCGATCTCCTTGCGGCCGAACGTTGCGAGGCTGAGGTCGGCGACCTTGAAGTCACCGGAGAAGGTCGTATGGGGTGATGCGGTCGCGGTCATGGGCGTGGTCTCCTTCGGGTTGTCGGCGCGCCGCGCCGAAGCACGAGTGCCGTTCGAAAGAGCCGGCCCGGATCACCGGGTGACAGTCGCTTCGGACCCGACTTCGCCCCGAAGTGTACCGATCGGGGCGTCGGCCGGGAAGACCGAAGGCCAGAACTCCTCACCGCGTTTCATGGGCACTTCCCCTGGGCCATTCCCAGGCCAAGTGCCCACGAACGCTGATCAGAGGGCCGCGAGGCGGTCCTTGAGGGTGAAGATCGCGTCGATGGGACCGGGGTCGACGTCGTTCTGGAGCGCGAGGTAGCAGCTCACCCAGTCGCCGAAGTAGCAGAGGTCGAGCAGTTGCGCGAGCCGGGTCTCGCCCTGCGCCTGCACGCTCAACACCTGGTGCACGGCTTCCTCGATGATCTCACGCGTGATCGCGAACCGAGGCTCGAGGCGCTCGTGCTCGAAGCCGTGGCGGAGCTCGACGACCGTCAGCAGCTGCCGGGTCACGTCGCCGTGCTGCCCCCACGCGCAGATCTCGTTGTGGTCGAGCTCCGGGTATGCGTGCCAGAACGCAGGTGCCTTCGCGTTCTCGTTGATGTCGCACTTCCAGCGGTACGCCCCGACGGCTCCGAGCGCGCCGCCGCCGTAGATGAGCGGGAGCGTCCTGCCGATCTTGCGCGCGAGCTCCCGTGCGTCGTTCGCGGCACCCTCGACGGCGGGCGCGCACGCGTCGCGCCGGCGTGCCAGTTGCTGTTCCGCTGCGAGGAGCTCACGGTGCGCGTCGGGAAGCAGCCCGGTGCGCATCAGCGTCACGAAGATCGGGGCGACGAGCGCTCCCAGCGCCGCGCGCGGCAGGTAGCCGTCGGGGCACGGCATGTGCAACGCGCCCGCCGACGTCGCAAGGTCGGCGAGCGGGCCGCCCCTGGCGACAGCGACGAGCCGCGCGCCCCGCTCCAGCGCGGCGCGCGCCATCGATTCGGTCTCCTCGGTCGCGCCGGAGTACGAGACCGCGAACACAAGCGAACGGGGACCGACGAACGCCGGGACGCGGTACTGCTTCAACACGGTGACGGGTACCGGCAGCCGGTCGTTGGCGACCGCGGCGACAACGTCACCCGAGATGCCTGAGCCGCCCATGCCGCAGACGACGACGTGGTCGATCTCGGTGGCGGCCGGGAAGCGATCGGCGTCGACCGCGCCCGCGACCCGATGCGCTGTCGCAAGCTGTTCCGGCAGCCCCTCGACGGCGTCGAGGAAGCCCATCGAGTCGGGCATGTCGGCGCCTCAGTCGGAGAACGTGGGCTCGATGCCCTCGGCCTCCGCCTTCTTGACCAGACGCGCGTGCTCGGCGTCGTCGACCGTCGTCGCCTCGTCGATGAGCATGATGGGGATGTCGTCCTTGACGTCGTAGCGACGCTGCAGCCGCGGGTTGTACAGCACCTGCTCGTCGACGAAGTAGAGCAGGGGTCCCTTGTCCTCGGGGCAGGCGAGGATCTCGAGCAGCTTCGGGTCGAGTGCCATGCGGCTCTTTCTAGCCCCCCGCAGGGAGGAGCCGCACGATCAAGCGCGAACGACCGCGAGAACCTCCGCAGTGCGGGCCTCGCACGCCGCGGTGTCGGCGGCTTCGAGGTTGAGCCGGAGCAACGGCTCGGTGTTGGACGGGCGGAGGTTGAACCACCACGTCCCTGCGTCGACGGTGAGCCCGTCGAGGCGATCTTGATCCAGGTCGCCGAACGCACCGGCGACGCGCTCGATCGTCGCGGAGGGATCGTCGACGCGCGTGTTGATCTCGCCCGACGCCGCGTAGCGCTCGAACGGCTTGCGCAACTCCGAGAGTGGTACGCCGGCAAGGCTCAGTTGCTCCAGCACGACGAGGGCTGCGATCGATCCCGAGTCGGCGCGCCAGTTGTCACGAAAGTAGTAATGGGCCGAGTGCTCGCCGCCGAAGATGGCGTTCGTCTCGGCCATCACCTGCTTGATGTAGGAATGACCGACGCGGGTCCGGACGGGTGTCCCACCAGCTTCGCGCACGACCTCGGGAACGGCCTTCGAGCAGATGAGGTTGTGCACGATGGTCTCGCCTGGATTCCGGTCGAGGATGCCGCGGGCCACGATCGCCGTGGTGGTCGATCCGCTCACCGGTTCGCCGAGGTCGTCGACGAGGAACAAGCGATCAGCGTCGCCGTCGAACGCCAGCCCGATATCGGCCCTACCGTCGACCACCGCCTTGCGCAGATCGCGGAGGTTCTCGACCTGGATCGGATCGGCAGGGTGATTCGGGAACGTGCCGTCGAGCTCGCCGAACAGGAGCTCGAGCGTTCCCGGCAGCGTCGCGAAGACGGCCGGCACGACCAGCCCACCCATCCCGTTCGCGGTGTCGGCGATGACCGTGAAGGGCCGGAGCGCGGTCGGATCGATGAAGGAACGCACGTGCGCGCCGAAGGCGTCGAGCAGGTCGCGATGTTCGACACCGCCGGCGATCTCCGCCTTCTCGATGACCCCGGAAGCGACGGCCTCCTTGATCTGGCGCAGGCCGGTGTCGTCGCCGACGGGCGCGGCGCCGGCGCGGCACAGCTTGATGCCGTTGTACTGCGCCGGGTTGTGACTCGCGGTGAACATCGCGCCGGGGACGTCGAGGCTGCCGGACGCGAAGTAGACGAGGTCGGTGGAGCACAGCCCGACATCGATCACGTCGACGCCGGCGCGATTGACGCCCTCGACGAAGGCCTCGACGAGCGGGATCGAGCTGGGACGCATGTCGCGACCGACCGCGATCCGATCGGACCCTGTGAAGCGGGCGAAGGCGTTGCCGATGCGCCGCGCAACCGTTTCGTCGATCTCGTCCGGGTAGACGCCGCGGATGTCGTAGGCCTTGAAGATGGCGTCGAGCGACAGGGCTGTTCACCTCCGGAAGGCCCGCGACGACGAGGACGGCAGGGGGGTCGGAACTACAGCCGGCCGTCGCAGGGCCGGGTCATGGTAATGCGGTCGGGGCGCGCCACCATGGGCGGCGTGTGGGGCGCCACCACCAGAGCCAGAACAGGCCGACGAACCCCGCGAGGGTGCCGGCGCGTCCCGCCCAGTCCCAGCTCGTCAGGCCGAACGACAGCTTCACCTCGCGATCGGTGGGGACGACGACCATCAGGTTCGGCGACAGCCGCCACGGGCCTTCGGCGCCCGAGACCTCCCAGTTGGGGAAATAGGACGTCTTCACGACGACCGGCACGCCGATCTGGTCGACGCGGAACGAGATCGAATCGACCGCTTCTCGAACGTCGCTGATCTCGACCTCGGGCAGCGGCACCTGCTCCACGCCCGACAGCTCCGAGATGTCGACCGTGCGCCACTCCTTCGGGCCCGACTCCGCAAAGGTCTGGTCGAGCAGCGCGTCGTTCATCCACCACGGCGCCGCGGCGCACTCCCAGTCGTCGAGCACAGGGTCGCGGTACGGCGGTTGCGCGGGCGTCACCCCGAAGCACTCGGCCTTGTCGCCGCCGTGCACCGCAGCGATGACCGGCTCGAGCTCCAGCGGAGCGACGAGCGACCAGTCGTTGACCTCGTAAATCTTCCACTCCGTCGGCTCGCGGCCGTCGATGTCGTCGATCGTTGCGACAAGGTGCAGTTGCGAGCTGGCATCGGCCTTCGCCTTCAGCTCTGCATTGAACGCCATGTAGTAGCGGACGCCCAGCATCCTCATGTGGCGGACACCGCGCTCGAAGTCGCCCGAATAGTGGCCATAGTTCAGACCTCTCACGGGGTTCGACGGCCGGGCGGCGACCTCGCTCACCGTCAAGAAGTGGTAGGGCATCGTCGCCGAGCTCTCGAAGTAGAGGCCCTCCATCGACCCGATCTTGCCGTCGGTCCAATAGGGCAGCAGCTCGAGCGCCAGCGCCCCGCCGTAGTTGTCGAAGACGTCGTTGCCCGCGCTCCCCGTCGAGTTTCCCGTCTCCCAGAGCGCGCGGCCAGCGGGCAGCTCCCCCATCGTGTCCATCAGGCGCTTGTACTCGACCCAACCCTTGCCGTCGGTGCCGTTCGGCGGCGGTCCCGGCCGCTTCACCTCATAGCCCTCGAAGTTCCAGCGGGCCCAGCCCGCGCCGTACTCGCCTTCGTCGACGGACCAGGCGAGCGACCACACACCCATCGCGCCGGCGATCAGCGCGACCGTCAGCCCCATCACGATCGCGCGGCGGCGAGTGGCGCGGGCGCTGTCGGTCCGCAGCCGCTCCGGCAGGTAGGCCGCGAGCGCGTCGTCATCCGGTGGCGCCAGTTGCGCGCGCGGCGCGGGTGGTGCTGGGAGTGGATCGGGCGGCGCGTCCCAGAGCGGCGGCACGATCGGATCCGCGCCGCGCATCTCTGGTTCGAGGCCGGCTCCCACGTCGGGCTCGAGGCCGGCTCCCACGTCGGGTTCGAGGCCGGCTCCCACGTCGGGCTCGAGGCCGGCTCCCACGTCGGGCTCGAGGCCGGCACGTTGCGCGGCGAGCGCCGAGAGGTAATCCAGCCGGTCACCCTCGCGCACCCACTCGGAGGCACCGACCACGGTGTAACCGGCAAGCCGGCAGAGCTCCGCGGCGCCGATCGCGGCGAGGAAGCCGAGCAGGAGCCAGAAGAACGGCAAGAAGCGCGTGTTCCAGATGTGGTGCTCAGGCCAGAACTTCACGAGAACACCGAAGATCGTCGCCGCGATCGCGAGGATGAGCGTCGTCGATCGGCGCCACCAGCCGGCGGCAACGATCGCGATCGCGACGAGCAACCAAAGCCAATACGGCCGGGGGATCGATCCCCGCGAGACCCACATCCCGTTCTCGTCCTGCACCGAATCGAGGCCGAAGAGCGCCGAGCCCCAGTTCAGGAACTTCTCGTACCGCATGCTCGCCGTGAAGTGCTGGGCACCGACGAGCGGCAGCGACCATGTGGCGGTGAGGAGCGCTCCAACGATCGCGACGGGCGCACACAGCCGGAGCGCGTGCAGGAAGCCACCGCGCGGACCCCTCCCCCCAGGGCGCCAGAAGCGCCACCAGTGCACGAACGCGAGGAGCACGCCGAGGAGCGCTGCGAACGCGGCGACGACGATGTGCGACATCACGCACCCCGCGAGGAGCACGGCCGGCAGCCACGCCCGCTTGCCGCTCTCGAGGAACACGCTGAGCGCGGCGAGGAAGAGCAGTGCCAGCGCGAGCGCGATCGTGAAGCTGAACTCGCCCGCCATCGTCGACGTGAGGTTGCCGCCGTAGATCGTCCAGCCGGTTCCCGTCGGCTGGTTGTTCAGCCCGTAGCGCAACTCGAAGGTGTAGCGCACCGCGACGATCGCGAACAGTGGTGCCGTCGGCCACGGGAATCGCAGCTTCGCCCCAAACACGTACGCGGCGGCCGGCAGCGCGATCGGCCCCGATACTGCGACGAGCTTGAACGCGACGTTGTACGGGAGCACGACGTCGAGCACCCACATCATCAGCACCGGGAGCGGGAAGTAGAACTGCCCGATCGGGAAGCCGCTGTACCAGTGTGGCGACCAGCCCTGCAGACGCAGCTTGGGGAACCACTCGTCGATGAGGAACTTCGGCCAGTACACGTGCGCGCCCATGTCGCCGCCGTTCGGCGTCGTGTTGCGCAGGACGAGCCAATCGCCGCCGATGAGATGCACCCGATGCGCGATCAGCAGGCAGCAGATCGTCGCCACCGCGATCCCGAGCCAACGCTCCCACGCTGCCTGTGGCGCGCGCGGATCATCGTCGAGCGGGATCAGGGCCACCGCCCCATGTAAGCAGCCAGCGTCAGCGGGAAGTGCGCGCCAACTCCAGGACGTCGTCGAGCGTGATGACCCCGGAGCCGTCCTCCCAGTGGTTCACCTCGCACTTGGAGCAACGGCGGAACAGGATCTCCTCACCGCCGATCCGCATCCGGATCGCGATGACCCTCTCCCCGACGTTCGTCTCGCCGTCCGGCCCGGCACATCCTGTGCACGTCATCCCAGCCTCCCTGCCACGATGCCGGTGTCCGTATCGGCCGCCGAGCCGCCCGACTGAAGCGTCCACGCACGGCAATCCTCGCGGTGCGTGGCCGCCTCAACCTCCGCCACCGATCGCGATGACGACGGTGAGGAAGTTGAAGCCCATGTGCAGCGCGATCGAGCGGAGCAGGCCGCCGCTGCGGACGGCCAGCACGCCCGACACGATGCCGAAGCCCACCAGCGCCGGCAGCACCGCGATGGCATTCGGGTCGAGCAGGTGGGGAACGCCGAATCCGATGGCGCTCACGGCAACCGCCCAGACGGCCTGCATGCGCCGGAGCAACGCGCGGAGCAGCACGCCACGGAACAACAGCTCCTCGAAGATCGGCGCGAGAAACGCGGCGACGACGGCCAGCAGGGCAACTCCGACACCCGAGCCGTCGCCCAGTTGATCGACGAGCTCCTGGCTGCGGTCGTTGTTCAACTGGGTGAGCGGATACACCGACAGCCCGAGCGCGATCTGGAGCCCGATGCCACCGAAGAAGCACACAATGACCCAGCCCCATTCGCGATCGGCGAACACGGCAAGGTCGCGCAGCACTCCCCGACCCTTGGAGCGCAGCAGCGCCCAAAGCAGCAGGGCGAAACCCCCGAACTGGGCGAGGCCGGCGATCCCGTTCAGGAGGATCGTCTCTGCGTCCGACAGCGGTTCGGTCCAGCCGGTCACGACAGTCGTCGCGATCACGGCGATGACGGACACCACAAAGCCGCCGCCGAAGATCCAGAAGAAATCGCCGATCCCCCACCGAATCGGCGACCGATCGATCGACGCGAACCGGGTCGCCGGCGGTACGGGCGGCACCGGTACGGTCACGCAGCGACACTAACGGGCCGATTCCGTGGCGAAACACCACATGGCTGCCGAATGAGCTAGCGAACGGGCACAGCGACGGGCACCAGTGACGGGCACAGCGAACGGGCCAGGAGCGAATGGGGACCAGCGAGGCATGGCCGTAGCATGGCCGGACCTTGGCCCCGCCTTCGGAGCGCTGATGAGCCGTCAACCCCAGGAGCCGTGGCGTCCGCCCGAGCCCCCGTCCCGACCTCCCCGCGCTGGAGGTCCTGGCGGTCGGGGTCCGCTCGGACCGGCGCCGCGTGGGCGCTGGGCACCGTGGGTCGTCCTCGGGCTCATCGTCGTCGCGTTGATGGTGTTCTTCTCGAACTCGCTGCCCGGCACCGGCGGCAAGTCCACCGAGCTCGAGTTCCTGAGCGACCTCGAACGGCTCGTCCGCGAGGGGAAGGTCGAGACCGTCGAGTTCAACCCCGACACGCGCGAGATCAAGGGCGAGTTCAAGGAGGGCGCGGGCCCAGAAGGGGCAGACAAGTACGAGCTCTCCGGGCCAGGTGAAGACCTCAGCCAGGACTTCAGGGATCTGCTCGCGGCGAACGACGTCAAGCTGAAGTACAACGACCGCGACCAGGGCAACATCCTGCTCACGCTCCTCGGGTACGCACTCCCGCTGCTGCTGATCATCGGGCTGTTCGTGTGGATGAGCCGGCGTGCGCAGGGGCAGATGGGCGCGGTCATGAACATCGGGCGGAGCCGCGCCAAGGTGTACACGACAGAGAAGCCGCGCACGACCTTCGCGGATGTCGCGGGCTATGGGCCGGTGAAGGAAGAGATCACCGAGGTCGTCGACTTCTTGAAGCTGCCCGGCAAGTTCCGTGAGATCGGCGCGCGGATCCCGAAGGGTGTGCTGCTCGTCGGCCCGCCCGGGACTGGCAAGACGCTGATCGCGAGGGCCGTCGCCGGCGAGGCGGGCGTGCCGTTCATCTCTGTGACCGGCTCCGACTTCATGGAGATGTTCGTGGGAGTGGGCGCGGCGCGAGTCCGCGATCTGTTCGCGACGGCGAAGAAGCAGGCGCCCGCGATCATCTTCGTCGACGAGATCGACTCGATCGGTCGCAAACGAGGTGCAGGGCTCGGTGGCGGTCATGACGAGCGCGAGCAGACGCTGAACCAGATGCTCGCCGAGATGGACGGCTTCGAGGCGACCGAGGGCATCGTGATGATGGCCGCGACGAACCGGCCCGACATCCTCGACTCCGCGCTGCTGCGTCCGGGCCGGTTCGACCGCCAGATCCTCGTTCCGCTCCCGACGCAGGAAGAGCGGCTCGAGATCTTGAAGGTGCACTTCCGCGACAAGCGCATCGCGCCCGATGTCGACATCAGCGTCGTCGCGCGTGGCACCCCCGGTATGAGTGGCGCGGATCTCGCGAACCTCGTCAACGAGGCAGCGCTGTTCGCGGTGCGTCGCGGCGCCGCCGAGGTGCACCGCGAAGACTTCGAGAGCGCGCGTGACCGCGTGCTGATGGGGCTGAAGCGTCCGTCGATCATGATGAACGAAGAGGAGAAGGAACACACCGCGTACCACGAGGCCGGCCACGCCGTGTGCGCCTATGTGCTCGAGCACGCCGATCCGGTGCACAAGGTCACGATCCTGCCGACCGGCATGGCGCTCGGGATGACCCAGCAGCTCCCGACGGAGGAGCGCTACTCGCACGACAAGTTCTTCCTGAACGACCTGCTCGCGGTGCTCATGGGCGGGCGCGTCGCGGAGTCGATCGTGTTCGAGAGCCAGAGCACCGGCGCGAGCAACGACCTGGTGCGCGGCACCGAGATCGCCCGACGCATGGTCCGCGAGTTCGGGATGTCGGATCGGATCGGTCCGATGGCGTGGGGTTCGCAGGGCGCGGTGTTCCTCGGCGAGGACCTGATGCACACGCGCGACTACTCCGACGAGACCGCCCGCGTCATCGACGAAGAAGTAGAACGCATGCTGCGCCAGCAGGAAGAGCGAACCCGCAAGACGCTCGCAGAGCATCGGAGCGGGCTCGACGCTGTGGCGCAAGCGCTGCTCGAGCGCGAGACGATCGACGGCGAGGAGGTCACCCGCCTCGTCGACGGCGCGATGGGCTACAAGGCCGGTGGTGGCCGTAAGGTCGTGCACGCAGACGGGACGACGTCGGAGGCCGCGCTTCCTCCCCCTCCGCCGCCGCTCGCTCCGGTCCCCGGCGCCTGACCAACGACCAACCCCCGGCGAACATTGAGCAGTCAGCTACCGATTCCGGTGGCTGACTGCTCAATGTTCCTCGAGGTTGTGGGGGGAGGCGCGGAGATCGGCGAGCGCGGCCCACAGGTCGGCGGCGGTGAGCGAGCCGACGAACCCGCGCCGGACCACGCCGTCGCTGTCAGCGATCACCGTCGTCGGCACGCCCGCGATCGCGTAACGCTCGTGCAACACGCGATGTTTCGAGAACTCGCACTCGCTCACCGCGATGTCCTCCGACGCCAGCACCATTGCCTTGTCGACGACAGTCGGGCAACCTTCGCACGACTCGCTCGAGAACACGACAACCAACCACGGCGCGTCGGGTCGTCCGAAGTCCGAGCGGGTGAGCTGACGTGGGTAGTCGTATGCACGGTGAGCGGGTGCACGATGAGCCGGAGCTCGCGGGCGGGCGTCGCGGCGATTCACCAGCGTGGCGACGACGAGCGCGAGCATCAGCAACAACGCGGCGATCGACACGCGGTTCAGCACTTCCGCCAGCGTACGGTCGGAGATCGCCGGTCCTGACATCGACGTCGCGGGCGTGTCAGCATGCTGCGAGATGAGCGACGGACCGGCGGCAGGATCGAACGCGACCCCGACGGCCGCCGTTGCGCAACGGGCCGGCACGCGCCGGATCTCCGCCTGGCCGATGTGGGTGCTCGGGCTGGTGATCATGGTCGACCAGATCGACCAGAACATCGTGCGCGGCGCCGCGTCCGATCTGCAGGATCACTTCGGTGTCAGCGATGCAGCGATCGGTTGGCTCCTCTCCGCGTTCGTGATCGTCAACGGGCTCGTCACCGTGCCCGCCGGCTACCTCGCCGACCGGTGGAATCGGACCCGCACCATCGGGCACACGGTGATCGTCTGGTCGGCGATCACGATGATCACGGCCGCCGCGGGCAACTTCGCGACGCTGCTCGTGCTCCGCGGGCTGCTGGGTTTCGGGCAAGCGGTCACGGAGCCATCCGCGGCGAGCGCGCTGTCGGACTTCTACCCGACCACAGAACGCGGGCGCGTGTTCTCCAACCAGCAGGTCATGGGATTCCTCGGCGCGGGCCTGGGCATCGGCCTCGGTGGCGCGATCGCTTCGGCCTTCGACTGGCGGTGGGCATTCCTCGTGGCCGGGCCGCCCGGCCTCCTCGTCGCCGTGCTCGCGTACTCGTTGCGCGAGCCGCCACGCGGCTATGGCGACCGCCTGCACCTCGGCGTCGACGAATGGACCGAGCCGGAGAAGGTTCCCCTGTTCGACCGGGGCTTCACCGCCTTCGTCCGAGACACCGTTCGCGGCTTGGTCCAGGACTTCACGGTGATCTGGTCGATCACGACGCTGCGGTACGCGCTCGTCGGGGTCAGCGCGCTCATGTTCACGGTCTCGGGCGTCGGGGCGTGGCTGCCGCAGTTCCACGAGCGGTTCTCGGGGCTGAGCGAGACCGAGGCCGCGAACGCGGTAGGTGCGCTGCTGATCGTCGGCGGTATCCCCGGCGTCTTGTTGGGTGGCCGGTTCGCCGACCGCTTCGCGACGAGGATCCAGGGCGCGCGCGTCGTGATCCCCGCGTACTGCATCGGCGTCGGTAACACCTTCATGATCGCGTCGTACCTGAAGTGGGTTCCCAGCGGCGCGTCACTCGCCCTGCAGCTCGTAGCGGTGTTCAGCATCACGATGGCGATCCCGGCGTTGCGAGCGGGGATGGCGGACGCGGTTCCCGCGCACCTCCGCGGTGCGGGTTTCGGTGCGTTCAACCTTGCGTCGATCGTGTTCGGTGTCGCGGCCGCACCGGTGCTCGTCGGCACGCTTGCCGACATTTGGGATCTGCGGGTCGCGTTCCTCGTGGTGTCGCCACCGGTGTTCGTCGGCGCCTACGTGCTGTATCGGGCCAAGCATCACCTCGACGCCGACGCGACCAAGATCTTCGAAGCCGTCCTGCGCGCGATGGAAGCCGAACAGCCAGCGCAAGCCGAGCCCGACTAGGGGCGGGTGGGGATGCCCGCGGCGCGGGTTGCGGCCTCACCCCGTACGACGAAGCGCTCGACGTACACAGGACGATCGCTCGTCACTACGAGACCGGCGTCGCTCCCGACGATCGAATCGATGCGCAGGGTGCCCCGCGACGCGCCCGGCACCTCGATGAAGGCGTCGTCCGGCTCGACGCTCTGGCCGTCGCTCACGAACGCGACCCGCACCTGAGCGGATGACTCGCCCGGGTTGTACACCATCACATATCCCTTGACCTCGTCGTTGAGCCGGCTGCGCGCGAATCGCCACTCGGTCGACGGATCGATGCCGCCGATCCCGCCGTCGACGCCGAAGAACGAAAAGGGACCGTCTTCGATACGGAAGTTCTCCCAATCCTCCACGACGATGCCGCCCTCGCCCGTCGACGCGCCGGACTGCTCGAAGTCTGCGGCGCTCTGCACAATCACCGCGTACGTCGTTCCAGCCGGCACCAGCTCGTTCAGGTTGATCACCTCGATCGACTCGGCCGGGATCGAGATCGTCGTGGGCGTCGTGCCCTCCGCCGCGAGCTGCACGTCGACCGACGTCGGCACCTCGCCCGGGTTGAGCAGGAAGAGCACGCGTGCGCTCCCGGGCCGGCGAGAGCCCGTGGCGAAGGTGAAGCGGGTCGCGGGCGCAGGGGCGCCGAGCGCCGACGACAGGCCGATGCGGCCTCCTACGTCGTTGTGGACGACCGTCTGCTGTGCGACGACGCGCGCACCCTCTCGGCTCTCGACGATGACCGCCACCCACTGCTTCCGATCCGCATGCTCGTTGACGTGGATCGCGACGCGCGTTCGGGCGAGCACGGGCACGCCACGCAACGCGTCCGGCCGGCGCTGCCCCTCGTTCGTCACGAGCGTGATGTCGACCACGGCGTCGGTCGCGTAGGGATTGAGGAGCGAGAGCCACTGCTCGGACCCGCTCGCGGTGCTTCCCGCGGCGAAGTACCAGGTCGGGCTGGACGCGGTGGCACACGGACCGATCGCAACATCGTCGCGGGTCGGCGTCGCGATCGATTCCTCGACGACGATCCCGTCGGAGAACGGTTCGACCACGACCGCCGCGTCCGGTGCGTCTGACAGGTCCGCGACCGAGACGGCGACCATCGAGTTGGCCGCGACGCCGACCTGGCGGCCGACGGGTGGTCGCGTGGTGCTCAGGGCCGTGAGCCTGACCGAGGTGTCGCGGGCGGAGAGGTTCGTCACGTACACGTTGTCGCTGACCGGTGCGTCCGCGCCCGGAACACCGCCAGGGCAGAACCATGCGCTCGATCGCACCCCGGCCGGCGGCTGCATGACCGCTTCGGTCGCACGCGCAGCGGCCGGCGCCGGCGGACGCGTCGGCGAACCGGCGATCAGCGCCGCGCCGGCCAGCACCGAGATCAGCGCGACGACGGCGATCCGGCGCGGCCGGGCCGCGGCTGTCGGTCGCTCGCGACGAGTTTCGTCGGGGGCGTCGTTCACCCTGCGTCTCCTTCGTCGCGACCGAGGATGGACCAATCGAACCCCGTGTCGTCCGCCGGCGACGCCGCGAGCGCGTCGAGCGCGGCGAGATCCTCGGCTTCCGCGTCGTCACCTTCGGCGACCAGCGGCTGCGGCACCTGCGTCTCTCGGACCGGTATCTCAGCGCTCGTTGCCGCCGGGGCCGAGTCGTCATGGACCAGGCGTTGCGACGCCGGAATCTCGGACTCGAGCACGAGCGACCGCGCGACGCGCGTCGCACGCCGGCCGAACAGCGAGAGCGCGAGCGCGGCGACCCACAGCACGGCTGGAACGACCACACGGAACGCGTGCAGCCCGCCCGCGTCGTAGCGGAGCGACACCGTGCCGCCGTCGGGTATCTCGTACGCGTTGGCCCAGCCAAACGACTTGCGGTGTTCGAGCACTTGGCCGTCGAGCACGGCTCGCCACCCCTCGGCATACCGCTCGGAGAACAACAAGGTTCCCCGACGCTCGACGTCTGAGTTGCCGAGCGCGCCGCGCACCGGGATGGCTGTTGCGAGCTCGGCGCGCGTCGCGGCGGCAATCGGATCGTCGCGACCGGCCTCGTCGACCGCGAGGGCCGCGGCGGCGCCGTCCGCCAGCGCCCTTCGCGGCGCCCACGCCTCGTTCTCGTAGAGGACGAGGCCTTCGGTCCGCCGCGCGACCGTGAGATCGAGCTGGCTCGTCAACGCGTCGACGAGTCGAGGGTCGGGCGCGGCGCGCACCCGGCTGTTCGGTGCCGACCGATCGACGATCGCGACATAACGCACTGACATCGGCGCGAGGAGGTGGCCGAGGCGCGCTGTTCGCCCCGAGCGGGCGAGCACCAGCGACTCCTCGAGCAGCCCGTCGCCCGCACCCGGAGAAGCGGGCAGCAGGTCGCGCACGTCGCCGACACCGTCGCGCGTCAGCGCGAACCCGAGCTCGCCCGGCTCGGCGGACCCGCGCAACGGGCCGTGCAATGGGCCGTGCAATGGGATCGCGTCGACGGGTAGGACCTCGGGGTCGCCGACCCAGAGCAGCCGGAACGATTCGTCGCCATTCGCCTGACGCGTGAGGAACGCCAGCGCGTCACCCCATGTCGTGTCCGGCGCTCGGTAGCCACCGTCGAAGACGTCGGGGACGAAACCGACGAACGGAGCGACCGCACACGCGGCGCAGACGACGGCAAGACCCTGTCGGACCCCGAACACGAACGTCCGCAACTCGGCGATGAACGCGCCGATACCGATGCCCACCGCCAGCGCAAGCCCGAGCGCGGCCGGCACGAGCACACCCTCGACCGCAGGCACCGGAAGGTCGGCAGCGACACGGCTCGGGAGGTATGCGAGCGCGAACGACACGACCATGAGCATCCATCCGCGCACTGCCCAGGCGAACCGCGCGCCCGTCGCGACGATCAGCGGAAGCGCCGCAGCCGCCAGCAGCAGGTAGGGAAGGGTTCCGGCTCCAGCAGGTCCCGTTCGGAACGCGAGCAGGTCGGCGGGAGGGTGCTGGGCTCGCGTGACGAATCCGAGCGTGCTCGCCTCGGCGCCGACGAGGGAGCCCGACCACGGCCAGAGCAGGATGACTGCACCGAGGCCGGCGACGAGCGCCGCGAGCGATGCGCGGCCCGCGAGTCGAGCCCCGCCGACCAGCGGGCTCGCGACAGCAAGCGCGACCGTGATCACCAGCGGCAGCAGCACCGCGGCGGGGAACACCGAGCTTGTGATCGCGGAGAGCACGACCAGCCCCGCCAGAGCCCTTCGCCGCGCGCTCGGGTCGGCGATGCCTTCGGCGAGCGTGAAGCAGCGGCGCGCGATGAACGGCGCAAGCGCGACGAGCACGAGCGGTCCGAGCGCGCCGCGGGCGTACGCGTTCCGGACGATCGGGTTCGCGGCGTACGCGATCGTGGCGGTCACCGCCGGTAGTGCCCGCGCTGCGAGCGGTCGTGTCAGGCGGTAGACGCCGAGCGCGCCGACCGGCGCAGCCGCGAAGGCGAACAGCGCACGCGCGAGATCCGTGTCGCCGAACAGCACCGCACTCGCGGCGCCGAAGACGCCGAGCGAAGCCGGCGCGGCCGCATCCGATCCGAGGCCGGCGAAGCGCCATCGGCCGCCCCAGGCGCCGAGCAGATCGCCGAGACTCGGCCATTCGGACAGCCCCGCGAACGACGGGGCGTGGCTCAGGAAACGGCGGGCGCCGAACGCGAGGAGCACGGCGAACGCCAGCCCGAGGATCGCGTCCGGCGTGCGGAGCGCGGCTCGAACGCCGCCGACCGCGCCACGGGCGCGACCCGCTGTGATCGCCAGTCGCGCGTTGTGGTGTCGCCGGCGGATGAGGAGCGCGCGGGCGCGGGCGCTCCCGCGAACCATGTAGGAGCGCACATCACGATCGTCGATCCGCCGTGATTGTTGCGTCGCACGCCGAAGCCCGCGCACGCTCGTGAGACCCGCAAGCCCGCGCCACCAGCCGGCGACGACCATACGCGCCTGGCGCGCCCTTCGCGTCGCCAGGTATCCGACGGCTTCGCCGAGGTTCAGCAGCGTCGCGACCGGCACCACCCAGACAAGCGCGGGCGCGGAATAGACCTTGAGGAGCGTTCGCGCTCTCGCGCGCGCAGCGTCGCCGACCGTCGCCGCGCGCGTGTCCGGGCGTCGCGCAGCTTCGGCGCCTCGCAACACTCGCGCGTCGGGGACGACCAGCACTCGTGCACCGGCGAGGCGAGCCCGCCAGCAGAGATCGAGATCGTGGCTTCCCGGAGCACAACCGGGATCGAAGCCACCCAACATCGTGAAGAGGTCGGCGCGCACGAGCATCGTCGCGTCGCTCACGAAGAACACGTCGCGCACCGCGTCGTGCTGCTCTTGGTCGACCTCACCCGGTTCGATACCCGTGTACGGCACGCCGTAGTGATCAACCCCCAAGCCGACCTCGAGCAAGACCTCAGGGTGTCTCCGGTTGACGACCTTCGGGCCGCAGATCGCCGCGTTCGACCGATACGCCTCGGCGACGAGATGGCTGACCGTCGGGGGCTCGAGCTCGACGTCGTCGGCGACGAAGCACAGGAAGGTCGCGCCCTCGACCGTGGCCAGGACGTCGTTGGCCGCCTCGACCGCCGGAGGGGCGCCGTCGAGCCCGCGCACGAGCACGCCAGGCGCGATCGCACCGATCCGCTCCCGGCGCACCTCGCGATCGGCCGGTTCGCCGCGATCGAGGACGAGGACGGTGAGCGACGGGTAGTCCTGACCGGCCAGGCCACGTAGGCAGGCGTCGAGGTGGGTGCTCGTCCCCTCGGTGACGAGCACCGCGACGACCGTTGGTCCTGAGCTCGCCGGTCCTGAGCTCGCCGCTCCGGTGCCCGTCCCTGGTGCGGCCGAACCGCCGGGATCCGCCGCACCTTGTACTTCGCCGGGATTCGATTCCTGGCTGGGACTCGGTTCCGGGCCGGGTACGGGACCCGCGCGCGGGCCGTTATGGTCCGGCACTGCCATGAGGACGGCGAGGCTAGTTCGGGTCCGATTGTGCGTCCTCTCACAAGTGCTTGCAATAGCTAGCACTACGTGATATCTTGCAAGCACTTCCGGGGACCCTCCCCGGCCTCAGCAGGAGACGCAAACCCTCAATGGCTGCCACCACCACCAAGAAGCCCGTGCCGGCGCCCTCGCCCTTCGACCTCCGAAAGACCCTCACCGACGCCGGCTACATCGCCGTCGGCCTCGGCGTGCTCGGAGTGCAACAGGCGCAGTCCCGCCGCCACCAGATCCAAGAGCAGCTCGAAGCGACCACAGCGAAGTTGCGCGAGCAGGCCCAAGCCCGCCAGGCGCGGGTGCAGGCACTCCCGAGCAAGGTCAGCGAACAGCTGGGCTCGTTCGATCTCGCGGCCCGTCTCGAGACCGTCCGGACCCGGGCGAACGAGATCGGCGAGCAGACCCGCGCCAGGGTGGCACCGGTGATCGAGCAGATCGAGAGCCGGGTCAACGAGCTCCCGGCACCGCTGCCGACGGCCGCGGCGCCGGTGGTCAGGGTCGCCAAGCAGTTCGTCGCCGCGTAACGCAGGCGCCCGACGACGCCCGATCGGGGCTGTCTGCTCAGGGCACGATCCGGTACAGGAACACGAGGATCGTGTAGCAGCAGAACAGCCCGATCGACGTGCCCAGGATCGCGGGCCACGCATCCGCGACGCTCCGGGTCGCCCATTCGCTGACGGCCGCTGCGCCGACGACGATCGGTATCGCCGCGAACGTGTAGCGCTCGAACGAAGCCAGGTTGTCTCCCAAGAGGGCGATGATCACCGTCGCGGCGCCATACGCGGTGTATGCCACGGGCAGCCGGCGGGCGGCCGCGACCGCGAACACAACGATGACGGGGGCCCACAAGACGTGGAGCCCGGCGCCGAGATGCTCTCCTGCGCGCAGGTCGCGCGCCGACTCGAGCAGGTTCGAGACCGGGTCGGACCATCCTCCGCGGAGCTGCTCGTCGCTCTGCACGCGCAGCGGGAGCAGGGCGTCGCCACGCGCGACCGCCGCCCACACGAGGAACGAGGCAAGACCGACGGCGGGCGCGGCGATCGCCGTTGCACGCGCCAGTAGCTCGCGCGGCGGCGTTTGTCGCCAAGCCCGCGCTGCTTCGATCGCTGCCGGCAGCGCGAGCAGCGCACCGAACGGACGTGTCGCTCCGGCGACTGCGCCCAACGCGGCCGCCCAGTACCACCGGCGTGAACGCAGTGTGAGGAACACACCCGCCGACAGCGCGATGAACATCGCCTCGGAGTATCCGAGCACGAGCACGAACATGTGCGGCAACAGCGCGATGAGCCAGACGGAACGCCGAGCGAGGCGCAGGTCGTGCGTCTCACGTCGTACGAGGAAGTGCACGAGTGCCGCGGCGACCAGCGCGCTCGCGTTCGCGAGCACGAGCACTCCGAGCCCTCGGTTCGACAGCAGGATGCCGACCATCCGTGCCGCGAGTGGGAACGCAGGGAAGAATCGCAACGAGTCGTCGGGCGCGTCGTCGTAACCAACCTCGGCGATACGCCGGTAATGCCACGCGTCCCATGCGAAGAGCCCGTCGTCGAGCGATGAGGGCCGATCCCCGCGGCCGATCTCGTCGAAGATGTACCTCGCGACCCCGAGGCTCAGCACGACGAGCGCCCGCGCGAGAAGCCATGGCACGAGCGCGGGCCTGACATCGTTCCGCACGAACGCGGTGAGGCGCGCTCTCATCCGATCCCCATGTCGTTCGACATGCTCGGCAGCTCCGACACGACCGTGACGCCTCCCACCACGACGGCCGCAGCGGCAATGACCCGATCCGCTCGCATACCGGCGAGACGCAGGCGAGCGCCGAGCACGACGACCGCCGCGAGCACCGACACCTCCGTGAGCGCGCGCATGAACGAGGTCGCTCCCATCCAGATGAACCCACTCAGCAGGGGCACGACCCCGAGCGCCACTACCAGCGCCATTCGCTCGTGGCGGCGAGCGCTGCTCGAGCGGAGCGCCAGGATCGCGGCGACGACGAGGCCCACGACGTACGCGAGCGACGTGCAGCGGAACAGCGCGGCGGCGTTGGTGGGTGGCAGGAATCGATCGATCTGATCGAGGAACCCGGCGAAGGGGAACCGAACGTTCTTCTGCCGCGACGCGTCGAGTGGCAGCTCACCCCACACCGCCCGCAAGCGCAACTGGTACAACGCGCCGGCGGCGATCGGCGGGAGACCGGCGACCAGCAACGCAGGCGCGGCGAGCTCGCCTCCCGGCGCCACGAGCTCACCCTGTTGGGTTCGAGCGCGCGTGCGCCATGCGGCGACGATCACCAGGGCGACCGGCACCACGACGATGGTTTCGCGGGTCAGCGTCGCGCCGATCAACAGCGCCGAGGCCACGACCGGTTGCGCGCGACGGAGCGCGATCAGCGAGGCCAAGAGCAGCGCGGCGGCGACGATCTCGGCCAGATCGAACAGGAGGGCGTAGGCGAATCCGGGATAGCCGGCGATCAACAATCCCCATGCCGCGTGCCGGCCGTGCTGGCGTGCGATGACCGCGGCGAGGGCACCGAGAGCGCCCAGCGCAGCGACGTTGACCGCGACCAGCCCGAGCGGCACGAGGTCGCGGTCGCCGGCGCTCACCGCGAAGACGATCACCGGGTAGCCGATGCGTTGCGTGCGCAGCGCGGGAATGTCGAAGCTGACCCCTGCGACGCGTTCGTCGTCGGACCACGGCGACACCGCCATCCGGTAGTAGTACTGCCCGTCGAAGGCTTCGTCGTGATCGACCAATTGCAGGGAACCAGGCACCTCGCTCGCCGTCGTGTAGGGCGGCGCGGCACGCACCAGCGCAGACACGCCGCGCCCGTCGATCGCGACAAAGCTCGACACGACGACGATCGCGAGTGCTGCGACCGCCGCGCCGATCACGACGGGGCGGTCACTGGCCGCTCGCCAGGCCGGCCCGATCGGCCGCCGCGCCCGCCGCTGTCGGGAACCGATCACCGGCGGCGAGTGTACGCGGGCCATCTAACCTCCCGACGGTGATCACCGCGCTGGCAGGTGGAGTCGGTGCCGCGAGGTTTCTCGTTGGTCTCGTGCGAGTCGTTCCCGCGCGATCGGTGACCGCGATCGTCAACGTCGCCGACGACGAGGTGTTCCACGGGCTGCACGTCTCGCCCGACCTCGACTCCGTGACGTACGCCCTCGGCGGCGTGAACAACGTCGCGCTCGGCTGGGGTCGTGCCGACGAGTCGTACCAAACGATCGACGAGCTCGCGCGCTTCGGCGGCGACGTCTGGTTCCGGCTCGGAGATCGGGACCTCGCGACACACATCTTCCGGACGGAACAGCTACGCGCCGGCCGGCCGCTGAGCGCGGTGACCGCAGACGTCCGGCGGGCATTCGGGGTCGACGTCGAGGTCCTCCCCGTGAGCGACGACCCGTTGCGTACCGTGATCTCGGCGCTCGAGAGCGGCCTTGCTCGCGACTACGCCATGCAAGAGTGGTTCGTTCGCGAACGCTGTGAACCCGAGGTCGTGGCGGTGCGGTTCGAGGGCGCGTCGACTGCGAAGCCGGCGCAAGGTGTGCTCGAGTCGTTGCACGGGGCCGAAACGATCGTGCTCTGCCCGTCGAATCCTGTCATCTCGATCGGGCCGCTGCTCGAGGTCACGGGAATCCGTGAGGTCCTGGTCGAACGCCGCGACCGAGTCGTGGCCGTCTCCCCGATCGTGGGCGGTGCACCGGTGAAGGGGCCCGCCGACCGGCTGATGCGCCCCCTCGGCATCGAGGTGAGCTGCGTCGGCATCGCACGCACCTACGCCGCGATCTGTTCGACGCTCGTGATCGACACGATCGACGCGGATCGGGCGCCCGAGATCGAGGCGATCGGCCTGCGCTGCACCGTCACCAACACGCTGATGCGCGATCCCGGCGTCGCCGCCGAGCTCGCTCGCCACACCCTCGCAGCGGTCGCGCCGTGAGCTCGCCGCGCGCACTGACCATCACGGCGATCGAGGGCATTGGCGAGATCGGGGTCGGTGACGAGCTCGCAGTGGTGATCGCAGCGGCGGCCACTCACCAGGGCACACCACTCCAGACCGCCGACTGCCTCGTCGTCACGCAGAAGATCGTGTCGAAGGCGGAGGGTCGGATGGTCGCGCTCGATCCGGACGACATCGAGGCGAAGCATCGCCTCATCGAGTCGGAGTCGGTGCGCATCGTGCGCCGGAGGGGTGACCTCATCATCAGCGAGACCCGACATGGATTCGTGTGCGCCAACGCGGGCATCGACGTATCGAACGTCGCGACGGGGACTGCCGCGCTCTTGCCGGTCGAGCCCGACCGATCGGCCAAGCATCTGCGCGACGCGCTCCGCGCCCGGTTCGGCATCGAGGTCGCCGTGCTCATCTCCGACACGTTCGGGCGACCGTGGCGGACCGGGCTCACCGATGTCGCGATCGGCGTGAGTGGTCTGGCGGCGGTCGTCGACCTCCGCGATACGACGGACGCGACCGGGCGTTTGTTGCGCGCCACCGAGGTCGCCGTCGCCGACGAGGTCGCCGCAGCTGCCGAGCTCGTGATGGGGAAGGCCAAGGGCATACCCGCAGCGATCGTGCGCGGGCTCGACGCAGCTTGGTTTCGCGAGAGCTCGATTCGCGAGCTGATCCGCCCCGCCGCGGAGGATCTCTTTCGATGAAGGTGCCGGCGTTCGTCGAGGCGAGACGCTCGATCCGCTCCTTCACGGCGACGCGCGTCCCGCGTGAATGCATCGACGCGTGGATTACGGCCGCGTGCATCGCGCCTGCACCTCATCACAGCCGTCCTTGGCGCTTCGTCGTCGTCGACACGCCGGGTCCGAAACATGCCCTCGCAGCCGCAATGGGCGCCGCGTGGCGCGCGGACCTCCAAGCAGACGGCGTGAGCCGCGAACGCATCGACGCGTTGGTCGACGGCTCCCACCGCAAGATCGAAGCCGCACCCGCGCTCGTGCTCGCATGTCTCACCGACGACGGCCTCGATCGCTATCCCGACGAACGCCGTCAGCGCTCCGAGCACGGGATGGCGTTGCTCTCGCTGGGCGCCGCGCTCGAGAACCTGATGCTCGCCTGCGCCGCCGACGGCTACGCGTCCTGCTGGGTGGCGGCGCCGATCTTCTGTCCCGAGGCAGCGCGCGACGCGATCGACCTCGCGCACGATTGGCTCCCGCAGGCGCTCTTGCTGGTCGGCGAGCCCGAACCCGACTACGTCGGGCGCCGGCGCCCACCGGTGCCGCTCGACGAGCTGCGGTCGCACCGCTGACGCCGAACCTCACGCGCGGGCTGCGGCGCGCCTGCCTTTGAAGTGTTCCAGCGTGCGAGCCAGGCCGTCGTCGAGCGCCGTCCACGGCTTCCACGCGAGGTGGATCTCGGCGCGACCGGGATCGAGCGCGCTGCGCAGGAGCTCGCCGGCGCGCGGCGGCGCATACTGTGCCGGCTCCTTGAGGTTGCACAGGCGCGCCATCGCGTCGTGCAGTTGCTGCACACTCGTCTCGACACCGGTTCCGATGTTCATCAGCAGCCCGCCGCCTCGATCGACACTGCGATAGAACGCGTCGACCACGTCATCGACGTACACGAAGTCGCGGGTCTGACCACCGTCGCCGAAAATCGTCGGCCGCTCGTGCGCGAGGAACTTCCCAGCGAAGATCGCAATCACCCCGGCCTCTCCGTGTGGATCCTGCCGCGGCCCGTAGACGTTCGCGAGTGCGAGGGCGGTGTACTCGAGGCCGTGGATCTCGCGATAGAAATGGAGGTAGTCGACGGCCGCCTTCTTCGAGACGCCGTACGGCGACTCGGGCCGCCACGGCGCGGCCTCTCTCGTCGGGATGTCGTCGGGCGCTCCGTACAGGGTCCCGCCGCTCGCGGCGAAGCACAGCTTCGAGACCCGCCCGGCCACGCATCCCTCGAGCACATTCAGCGTGCCGAGGATGTTGACCTCCGCGTCGAACTGCGGCTTCGCGACGGAGACGCGCACGTCGGCCTGCGCGGCCATGTGGAACACGACGTCGGGGGCCTGGCGCTTGATGTGTTCCACGAGACCCGAATTGCGGACGTCGATCCGGGTGAACGAGAAACGCCGGCCTTCAGCCTGACGGGCCTCGGCAAGATTGGCGAGCGTGCCACTCGAGAGATCGTCGACGACGTCGACCTTCCAGCCTTCGGCGAGCAGGCGATCGACGAGCCTCGACCCGATGAACCCCGCGCCGCCCGTGACGAGTGCCTTCCCGCTCATGCTCGAGACCCCTGATCGCCGAACCGCATCGGCTCCTGATCGCCGAAGCCGGCAGGAGCGACCCGCGCCGCGGCCAGCCGCGCTCCGCCGTTGATCTCGACTCCCTGGCCCACGATGCTCACGTCGACCACGACGGCCCCGGCCTTGAGGATCGCGCCCGGTCCGATCACCGAGTCGGCGATCCGCACGCCGTGCTCGGCCCGCGCGCCGGCGAGCAGGACCGACCGCTCGACAACGGCACCGGGAGCGACCCACGCTCCGGGACCGATCACCGAGTCGCGCACCTCGCCCTCGATCACTGCCGTCGGATCGATGAGACCGTCACCGCCGGGAAGTTTGCCGGCAACGACATCGAGATTGGCCTGCAGGTACTTCTCCGGCGTGCCGATGTCGAGCCAGTAGCCCGACCATTGGAACCCGTAGAGCGCCTTGCGCCGCTCGACCATGCGGGGAAAGGTCTCGCGCTCGATCGACACGCTGATCCGGGCGGGGATGCGATCGAGCACCGACGGCTCGAGCACGTAGACACCGGCGTTGATCCAATTCGTCGGCGCGTGACCACGAGGCGGCTTCTCGATGAACCCCACGAGCTCGCCATCGCTACGCGTCGGGACGACCCCGAAGGCCGAGGGGTCGTCGACCTCGCAGAGATAGATCGATGCCTCGGCGTCGCGGTCGACGTGGAACTCGATCATGGCGCTGAGATCGAGCGTCGTGAGCACATCGCCGTTGCACACGACGAACCGATCGCTCGTGCCGTCGGCTGCGTAGCGGATGCCCCCGGCCGTGCCGAGCGGCTTCTCCTCGACCGCGTAGCTGAGCTTGACATCGCCGAAGCGCCCCGAGGGGAAGTGCTCGACGAACGGCTCGGGGAGGTAGCCCATCGAGAGCACGACCTCGTCGATACCGTGGCTCGCAAGCCATTGCAGCTGCCGTTCGAGGAACGGCACGTTCGCGATCGGGACCAACGCCTTGGGCGTCGTGTAGGTGAGGGGCCGGAGCCGGGTGCCCTCCCCGCCGACGAGGAGCACGGCCTTCACGGAACAAGCATCTCCGAGGACGGCACAATGACTTCCCTTCGGCGAACCGGGATGTCGCTTGGGCCTTCCCTTGGGACTTCCCTTCGGCGAACCGGGATGTCGCTTGGGAGAACCGGCAGCTTCATGGCGTCGTGGTGGCAGGCACGGTCGTCGCCGGCGCGCCGCTCGTGCTCGTCGTCTCGGCACCCGTGGTGGTCGTCGCGGCCGCGCCGGTGGTCGAGCTCGACGACACAGTGGTGGGCGTGGTCGACCCTCCGGGTGGCGCGGTGGTCGAGCTGCCGTCGCCCGACACCGTCGTCGTGGTGTCACCGGCCGAGGTCGAGGACTCTGCGGGGTCGAGGTCGGCCGGGCTCGCCAGCCCGGCCGCGCTCGGCGGTTCACCGAGGTCGTCGAGCTTGACCTCTTCGGGCACGAGGTAGACCGCGATCACGTCCTGGTCGGCCGGCTTGTACCGCGCAGGGTTCGACTTCTGCTCCTCACCGTTGACGCTCCAGCGCACGACGGCCGTTTCTTCGCCGCACTTGTCGCCGTCCTTGTGCTCCTGGCCGTCGGCGAGCGTGAAGTTGTCGGTGCCGAGCTCCCAGCCGCCGAAGTCCATGAACGTACCGACGGTCGCGTTGTCGCCCGACTCGTCGCTCGAGAAGGGGTGGATGTGCATCAGGCCGTCGCCGTGGCTGTGAACCCCAGCACGCACGTTGCCCTGGCCGACGCGATCCTCGAACTCGGGGGTCGCCTGCGAAGGCGTGACCCAAGATTCGCACACGTTGAAGTCGAGCGAGGCGTGCCAGTGGTCTTGGTTCACGATGGGCCGAACATTGCTGTCGTCTTTCGTCGCCTTGCTGACGACGACGAGCGCGACGCCGATGACGCACACCGCGAACAGCGCGCCGTAGTAGCCGTAGGAACCACCCCCGCGCCGCACGCGCCGAGACGACTTGAGCGCGCGCCGCTTGACCCTCGAAGCCTTTCCCATGGGAACTCGAGGCTAGCCGCGCACCCGCGGGCGCTTCCGACGGCCGCCGAGGCGGTGCACGGCCATCGCGACGACCGCACGCACGGTGAGCGCGACGGCCGCGAGCGGCAACAGCACGAGCCGGGCGCCCCGCCAGCGACCCGCCGCGTAGCGCCACACCGATCGATGGTGCATCGCGATCATCCGGTACGGATGGCTCGCCCGGCTGACACCCTCCACGTGCATGACACATCCGGCCGGGTCGTACTCGACCCTGCGGCCCGAGTCGCGTAATCGTCGACACACGTCGACGTCCTCCATGAACATGAAGTAGCGCTCGTCCCAGCCGCCCACAGCATCGAGAGCATCGCGCCGGAACCACAGCGCGGCGCCGGAGAGCCAGTCGACCGCGCGGCGTTCGCCCCAATCGACGTCGAGCTGCCGGTACCGGCGCGTGAACGGGTTCGTCGGCCACCAGAGCCCGAGCAACGCGTGCGCGGCGGCGTCGACCATACGCGGCTCACGGCGCGCCGAGGGGTACACACTGCCGTCGGGATTCTCGATCCTCGGGCCGAGCGCGCCGAGATCGGGCTCCGCGTCGAGCCGCGCGGCGAACACACCAGCGGTGCCCCGCTCGAGCTCGGTGTCGGGGTTCAGGACCGCGATCACCGAGGCATACGTGGCGGCAACACCGAGGTTCACCGCTTTGGAGAGCCCGACGTTGCCGCCCGCGCGGACGATACGGACGCGTGGTTCGGCGAGCGCGAGCTCGGTCACGGAGCCGTCGGTCGACTCGTTGTCGACGACGACGACGTCGGCGGGTCCGGCGCTCTGGTCGTCGAGCACCGATCGAACGCACGCGAGCAGGTGCCCACCGGCGTTGTAGTTGACGATGACGGCCGCCCAGCGCGCCCGAGCGACCACGTCAGCCGCGGACCCGATACTTCACGAGCGTGTACAACGCCGCGAAACCGTCCTTCCAGGTGATCTTCTTGCCCTCGTCGAACTCGCGGCCGGCGTAGGAGATCGGCACCTCGTAGATCCGGATCCTTCGCTTGAGAATCTTCGCCGTCAGCTCGGCCTCGATGTCGAAACCGTCGGCGGTCAGCGTCAGCGACGCGAGCAGCTCGCGGTCGATCAGCTTGTAGCACGTCTCCATGTCGGAGAGTGTCGTGTTGAACAGGACGTTCGTCACGAGGGAGAGGAAGCGATTGCCGACCCAGTGCAAGAACAGCATGTTTCGGCGCTCGCCGGTGAATCGTGACCCGTACACGACCGTCGCTTTCCCACGCAGTACCGGGTTCAGGAGACGCGCGTAATCTTCTGGGTCGTACTCCAGATCGGCGTCCTGCACGATCACGAGATCGCCCGTCGCCATCGCGAAACCGGTACGAACCGCGAAACCCTTCCCGCGATTCGTCGGGTTCTTGATGATGCGCACGGTGCTGTCGCGCAACTGGTCGAGCACCTCGCGGGTACCGTCGGTGCTCCCGTCGTCGACGATGATCACCTCTCGGTCGAGGCCCCCCGGGAGCTCGACGGCGCGTACCCGCCGGACAACCTCCACGACCGTGTTCCGCTCGTTGAACACCGGAACGACGATCGACAGCTTCCGGTAGCCGCCGGCCGGCGTGCGAGGCGCGGCGCGGTCAGGAGTGGGGTTCGGCACGGGCGAATTCCTCGCGATACGACTCGTAGGTGCGCCGCAGACCCTCGCGCAGATCGACCGTCGGTTCCCATCCGAGCAGCTCGCGAGCACGCGTGATGTCGGGTCGCCGCCGCGTTGGATCGTCCTGCGGCAACGGTTCGTGGACGATCCCGAGGCCCGACGCGCCATCGACGATCTCGAGGACCAGCTCCGCGAGCTCCAGCATCGTGAACTCCGTGGGATTGCCGAGGTTCACGGGTCCCGTCACGTCGGAGTCGAGCATCGCGAGCTGCCCGCGCACCTGGTCGTCCACATAGCAGAAGCTGCGGGTCTGGCTCCCGTCGCCGTACACGGTGAGCGATCGACCCGACATCGCCTGCACGAGAAAGTTCGACACGACGCGCCCGTCGGCGGGACGGATCCGCGGCCCAAAGGAGTTGAAGATCCTCGTGATGCCGATCGGGAGGTCGTACAGGCGCTTGTACGTCATCGTGAGTGTTTCGGCGAAACGCTTCGCCTCGTCGTAGACGGCACGCGGCCCGATCGGGTTGACGTTGCCCCAATACTCCTCGGTCTGAGGATGCACGAGTGGGTCGCCGTACACCTCGCTCGTCGACGCGAGCACGAAACGTGCGCCATGGGCGCGCGCGAGCTCCAACGCGTTGCGCGTGCCCAACGATCCCACGTCGAGGCTCTCGAGCGGCAGGCGAAGGTAGGCGGGCGGGCTCGCCGGGCTCGCGAGGTGCATCACCGCGTCGACCGGTCCGTCGACCGCAAGCTCGCGGCTGACGTCGGCTTCGATGAAATCGAAATGCGGGTTCCCCGAGAGCTGCGCGAGGTTCGTGAGCCGTCCGGTGCAGAGGTTGTCGACGGCAACCACATGATCGCCGCGCGCGACCAGCGCGTCGCAGATGTGCGACCCGACAAAGCCGGCGCCGCCCGTGATCACGACACGGCGGCTCATGGCCGCCGGCGCAATCGATCTTCGCTCAACGGCCAACCCCGGCGTAGGTGAAACCCCGACGCCGCAGCGCCGCCGGATCGAGGAGATTGCGGGCGTCGATGATCGCGGGTCGGGCCATCGCAGCCTTCACTCGATCGAAGTCCTTCCAGCGGAACTCGTCCCATTCGGTGAGAACCGCGAGCACATCGGCATCTTCGACGACGTCGTATGCATCCGTGCACACGATCAGATCGTGATATTGCTGACCCGCTCGTTCGCCGGCGGCAGGGTCGTAGGCGCGCACGGTCGCGCCCTCGCCGAGCAACCGTTCGACGATGTGCAGCGCCGGCGAGTCTCGGAGATCGTCGGTGTCGGCCTTGAAGGTGAGCCCCCAGACACCGATGGTCCTCCCCGCGAGGGCACCGCCGGCCGCGTTGCGGATCTTGTCGACCGTGCGCTCGTACTGCTGGCGGTTGACCGCGATGACTCCCTGCAAGAGCGCGAAGTCATAGCCGTGGCGAACGGCGGTGTTGAGCAGCGCGGCGGTGTCCTTGGGGAAGCACGAGCCGCCGTAGCCCGGTCCGGCATGCAGGAACTGGAACCCGATTCGTGGGTCGTACCCCATGCCGAGCGCGACCTCTCGAACGTCGGCATCGACGGCTTCACAGAGGTTCGCGATCGCGTTGATGAACGAGATCTTTGTGGCGAGAAAGGCGTTCGATGCGTACTTGATCATTTCCGCGGAAGCGGGATCGGTGACGATCACAGGCGCGCGCATCGCCCGGTAGAGATCGGTGACCTGCACGGCGGCACTCGGATCGTCACAGCCGATGACGATCCGGTCGGGGTTCAGAAAATCGCGGACCGCTTGGCCTTCGCGCAGGAACTCGGGGTTCGACGCGACGGTGACTCGATCGAGCTGGCCACCGGCAGCCTCGTGCAGGACACGCTGCACGAAGCGCGTGCTCCCGACCGGCATCGTGCTCTTGTTGACCACGACCGTGCCCGGCGAGAGCACGGGCGCGATCTCGCGTGCTGCCTGCTCGACGAAGCCCATGTCGGCCGCGCCGTCTTCCCCCTGCGGGGTCGCCACGCAGATGAACACGAGGTCGGCGCCCTTCGCGGCGTTCGCCGCGCCCACGACGAACCGCAGGCGACGCGACGCGAGCCCGTCGGCGACGAGGCGGGGAAGGCCCTCCTCGAGGATCGGCACGTCGCCCTTGTTCAGGCGCGCGACTCGCTCCGGATCGAGGTCCGCTGCGACGACGTCGTGGCCGAGGTGGGCCAGGCAGGCTGCGCTCGTGAGACCGACGTAGCCAGACCCGACAACGCCTACTCTCATTGTGAGGCTCTCATCGTGGGGCCTTCATCGGCAGGCGGGCCTTCACGTGCTGCTCCTCACGGTGTTCTCGGGTGAACTCGGGTGCTCTCGGGCCCGTTCTCATCGGCCGCCGGAGCCCGGCAGTCTACGGAACCCCAGTGCCAACTTGCCGAGTCCGGTGTCCCACGCCACCGTCACATGTGGCGGTCCACCGGGACACCAGCGCCATCTTGTCGCGTCCGGTGTCCCACGCCGCCGTCACGAGTGGCGGTCCACCGGGACACAACTAGCCACAGCCGACGAGGGGGCGGAAGGCCTCGGTCGGGGGCATCGTCACGCCCGGCGTCGAGCCGGGGTTCGCTGCGGCCGTGCTCGGCGGCTCCGTCGAGCCGGTCGGCGCAGAGGTCGGAGCCGTCGCGCCGGGCGGCGCTTCGACTCCGGCGAAGTCCCGACCGAGCACGACGACGACGTCGGCGGCGCCCGTGTCGTCCGATTCGATCAGCTCGCCGCCGGCGACCAGGTACGCCTGCACGAGCCGCCCCGCGTCGCGTGCACCGGGCCGATGGTGGATCTCGGTCGTCTCGTAGTCGCTGCGGTCGGCGTTCGCCGCGCCCGCGTTCTCGAAGCCGAACGCGACCAGTGCGTCGCTTGTCTCGCGCGCCGCGCCCTGAACACCCGACCCGTTCTGCACCGCGACGGCGACCGTCGCCGGATCGACATCGGGGAGCTCGACCGGATCGGCGTCGCCGTTGGCCTCGAAGTTCCGCAACGTCTCCAGGATCGGACGCGCATCCTCGTTACGAAGCACCAGGATCGACTCACCATCGGGGCTGCGATCGAGATCGGCGGGGATCATCGTCATCTCGACCCCCGCCGCGTCGGTGTCGCGGAACGAGTTCATGAGCGCGTACACATCGTCGATCTCGAGGTCGCGATCGGTGCGCAGCTTCGGGACGGTGCGGTCGACGAGCCGCTTGGCCGTGAGCAGGTTCCGAGCGCCCTGTTCGACGGCTTCGTTGAGCAGGCTGCGGATGAAATACTGCTGACGGCGGATGCGCCCGATGTCGGCGGTGGGATCCTGCTTCCAGTCGCCGTCGGCGTCGAGATATTCGTAGTACCGCGAACGCACGTACGCGAGTGCCTGATCCTCTTCGAGGGCGTGGCAACCCGGCTCGTCGATCGCGAGGCCCGTGACAGCATCGCGGGCCGCGGTCGGGAAGAAGAGGTCGACGGATCCGATCGCGCCGACGATGTCGCGGAACGTCGCGAAGTTGACCTCGAGATAGTGGTGGATCGGCACGTCGAAGTTCTGCTCGATCGTGTCGATCGTGAGCTGCGGCCCGCCCTGGGAGAACGCGCTGTTGATCTTGTCTTCGCCGTGACCCGGGATGTCCACCCACAGGTCGCGCGGGAACGACACCAGGATCGACTCGCCGTCGGGGTCGATGTGGGCCACCATGATCGTGTCGGACCGTTGCCCTGTCTGCTCGTCAGGGTCGCCGAACTGTTGGCGTTCGAGATCGCTCGCCACGAACTCCCGCGTGTCGGATCCGATGATCAGGAAGTTCGCGGGTTCGCCCCGCCCGACGCTCCGTACCTCGAGGTCGACGACGCGCCGCTTCTTCCACGCCGAGTCCTTGTACCAGTGTGCGTACCCGATGCCGCTCGCGGTCATCACGAGCACCGCGACCATCGCGATCGCGAAGCGGCGGGCCAGCGATTGGAGGCCCCGCCCCGGACGAGGCACCTCAGTCGCACCCCACGTACTGACTCCCGGCATCGACGTTCGGGTCGTCGGTCGGCTCGTCACCGGGGTTCGGCTGCACGGTGGTCGCCGTGGTGCTGGCAGGCTCGTCGATGACCTGGGCGCTCGTCGTCGTGGTCACGCCAGGATCGCGTACCGCCGTGAAGTCCTCGCCGAGGACGATCACGAGATCCGCCGTGCTGCCGGTGTCGGCGACCTCGACCGCAACGCCGGCACCGTCGAGGTACGCCTTCACGAGCTCGGCAGTGGCGAGCCCTTGCTCGGTCGAGTAGCGCAGCTCGGTCTGTGCCAGCGAGTCGGTCTCCGCGTCACCGACGCGACCGCCGGTGAAGCCGATCGCTCGCAGTTCGCCGATCGCAGCCTGAGCCGCGCCGAGCGTGCCGTTGCCGTTCAGCACGTCGATCGTGAACTGCGACAGGTCGATGTCGGGCGTGACCACGGGAAGGAGCTCGAGGCGGGCGAGGATCGGCGCCGCTTCGTCGTCGCGCAGGACCAGAGCGTCGCCGTCGGATCGGACGGGCACCGTGTACATCTCCACGGCCGCCGAGTCGGTGTCGATGAACGCCTGCGCGAGCTTCTTGAAGTCGTCGACCGTGAGCCCCTCGTCGACCGTGACCATCTCCTGCGTCCGGTCGATGAGGTCGAACGCCTTGTAGAGCAGGCGCGACGTGCGGTCGAGTGTCTGCTGCATCAGCGAACGGATGAAGTACTGCTGGCGGCGGATCCTGCCGAAGTCTTGCGACGGGTCTTCGTTCCAGTCCCCTTCCTCGAAGTCGAAGTACTCGTAGTGGCGCGAACGCACGTAACTGAGCGCCTCCTCGCCGTTCAGCTCGCCGCAGCCGTAGTACTTCACGGAGAGGCCGGTGTACTCGTCCCGGGCCGGCGCGGGGAAGTAGATCTTGACCCGCCCGATCGCGTCGACGATGCGCGCGAACCCGGCGAAGTCCACTGCCACGTAATGGCTGATGTCGATCCCGAAGTTCTGCTTCAGCGTGAGAACGAGCAACTCCGGGCTGCCGCCGCGATCAGAGTTGAAGGCCGAGTTGATCTTCGAGGTGCCCCGCCCGGGGATGTCGACGACGAGGTCGCGCGGGAACGACACGAGCACGGCCTGGTTGGTGCCGGGATCGACATGGGCGACCATGATCGTGTCGGACCGCTGCCCCCCGACATCGCCGAACGCAGCCTCGCCCTCCTCGTCGTCGACGAACTCACGGGAGTCGCTGCCGACGATCAAGAAGTTGGTGGGCTCGCCGGGGTCGTCGTCGAGCTCGTCCGGCGTGAGCACGCCCTCGCCGAACGCCTCCCTGCGAATGTCACCGAACTTCGTGTCGGTGATCCGCTTCGACGTCGCGAGCCCGACACCCGTCACCAACACGCACGCGACCAGGGCGATCAGCACCCGGCCGCCGAGCGCGCGCCACTGGTTCCGACGCATTCGGGCCACGGCCGGTGGATCGTACCGGGGTCGCGCCTCCGGGCCCGGTCGGGCGATGTGAAGTTGCGGCGGGCGCCGTCTCGCGCGCGGCCGGCGCTGCGGTTTACTCGACGGGCAGTCCCAGGTCACGGGCGATGACGAGGCGCTGGATCTCGCTCGTTCCTTCGCCGATCTCGAGGATCTTGGCGTCGCGGTAGTAACGGCTGACAGGCGTCTCGTCGATGAACCCGTAGCCGCCGTGGATCTGCACCGCCTCGCGGGTCGCCGTCACGGCCGCCTCGGTGGCGTACAGCTTCGCAACGGCAGCGGCTCGCCGGATCGGGCGACCTCGGTCACGCAGCCACGCCGCCTTGTACACGAGGTTGCGGGCGTTCTCAATCGTCACCGCCATGTCGGCACACTTGAACGCGATGCCCTGATTCCGCCCGATCGGCCGGCCGAACGCCTGCCTCGTGCTTGCGTGCTCGACGCTCTGCTCGAGGCACGCCTGCGCGAGCCCGACGGCGAGCGCGGCGATCGCGATCCGGCCGTCGTCGAGGATCCTGAGAAACGTCTTGAAGCCCTCGCCCCGCTCGCCGAGCAGGTGATCGGCCGGCACGCGGCAGCCGTCGAAGACGAGCTCGTGCGTGTCGCTCGCGTGCCAGCCCATCTTGCGATAGGGCGGCATCACGGTGAAACCCGGGGTCGCGGCGTCGACGACGAGGTTGCTGATCTCCGGCGCCGACGAGGCGCGGCCCGAGTCAGTGCGTGCGGTGATCGTGACGCACTTCGTGATCGGGGTCCCCGAGTTCGTGATGAACGTCTTCTGCCCTTCGATCACCCACTGCCCGCCATCGTCGTCGCGGTGCGCGGTAGTGCGCGTGTTGCCGGCGTCGCTCCCCGCCTCGGCCTCCGTGAGCCCGAACGCGCCCAGGACCTCGCCGGCGACCATCGGAACGAGATACTCCTGCTTCTGCGCCTCCGTGCCGCTGTAGTGGAACGGTGCGGCGCCGAGGCTCACCCCGGCCTCGAGCGTGATGGCCATCGAGCTGTCGACGCGGGCGATCTCCTCGAGCGCGATGCAGTACGTCGCGAAGTCGGCGCCGGCACCGCCGTACTCGGCAGGAAAGATGAGCCCGAACAGCCCGAGGCGACCCATCGCAAGGACCGTGTCGACCGGGAACACGTGATCACGGTCCCACGCCTCGGCATGCGGCGCGATCTCGCCTTCTGCGAAATCCCGCACGACCCCACGGAACTGCTCCTGCTCGGCGCTGAGGTCGTAATCCATGGGTCTCCATGCTCGCACCTCCCAGTACGGTGCCGGTAATGACGCGTCCTTTCCACCCGACTGTCACGATCGCGGGGCTGCTCGGCGCACTCCCCACGGGCGACGGCATTGCGGTCGTGCGGGACGGCGACTCGGTGATCATCGGCGCCGGCGCCCGTGATGTGATCGTCGCCGACGGCGAGGCCGCCTTCGAGGCACTCGACCGAATGGAGCGCGAGCCCGGCTTCTGGGTCGGTTTCTGCGCCTACGACCTCGGCCGTTCGGTGGAGCGGGTACGCGCCTGCGCCATCGACGATCGGCACCTCCCCGATCTCGCCTTCGCCCGGTTCGACGCCCGACTCGTCCTCCGCCCCGACGGCTCGTGCGACGTGCTCGGAACCGGCCCGAACGTCGAGGTGCTCGAGCGGGCACGATGGTTGGCGCGCCGTGCGGCTCGTGCGGAGCCGAGCGCGGCCGCCGCCGCGGCCCGCCGCTGGACGACGAGCCTCGACCGGCCGGCTCACCGCGAAGCGGTGTGCCGCATCGGCGATCTGCTCGACGACGGCGAGTGCTACCAGGTCAACCTCACGCGTCGCATCTCACACGCTCGACCGCTCGACCCGATCCGGCTGTTCTCGCGGCTGTGGGAACACAACCCCGCGCCGCACGCGGCGCTCGTCATGTTCGGTACCCGCGGTCCGGCGGTCGCGATCGTGAGCGCGTCGCCGGAGCTGTTCCTCGACATCTCGGACGACATCGCGACGACACGGCCGATCAAAGGCACGCACCGCGACCGCACCGCGCTGCGCCAGTCGGCGAAGGATGCGGCCGAACACGTCATGATCGTCGACCTCGCGCGCAACGACCTCGGGCGTGTGTGTGTCCCGGGATCGGTGCGGGTGCCCGCACTGATGACCGTCGAAGCGCACCCCGGGCTCTACCACCTGGTCAGCACGATCATCGGCCAGAGGCGCGAGCGTGTCTCACTCGGGACCGTCGTCAGGGCATTGTTCCCGGCTGCTTCGATCACGGGCGCTCCGAAACCGCGCGTGATGCAGGCGATCGAGGATCTCGAACCGGTCCGGCGCGGCGTGTACTGCGGTGCCGTCGGTTGGATCGACGGTGGCGCGCAACGAGCCCAGCTCGCGGTCGCGATCCGCACGTTCACGATCACAGCCGTCGCCACGGATCTGGGTGTCGGTGGTGGCGTCGTGGCCGACTCGACGCCGGCGGGGGAGTGGGACGAGATGGAGCTGAAGGTCCATCGCCTGCTCGAGGCGGCCGGCGCGCCCACGATCGCCGAGCACCGTTCCATGCCGTGATCATCTGGTTCGACGGCGGTCTCATGCGTCTCGGGGACGCACGCCTGTCTCCGCTCGACCGCGGCGTGACGGTCGGCGACGGCGTGTTCGAGACGTTGCGCGTCTACCGCGGCGTCCCGTTCGCATGGCGCAGGCACCACGAGCGACTCGAAGGGTCGGCCGAAGCGCTCGGGCTTTCGATCCCGGTCAGCGAGGCGCTGCGCGTTGCCGCGGATGCGGTCCTGCGCGCGAACGCGCTGCAGGAGGCGCGGCTCCGGATCACCGTGACCGGCGGCGAAGGGATCGGCGCATCGAGCCGGGCCGGCGCTTCGCCACACAGCTGGATTGCAGCGTGGCCCTTCGAGCCTCGCCTCGGCCCTGCCGATGTCGTCATCGCGCCGTGGACCCGAAACGAACGGTCGGCTATCGCAGGGCTCAAGACGATCTCGTACGCCGCGAACGTCCGCGCGCTCTCGGTCGCTGAGGCACAGGGTGCGAGCGAGGCGGTCTTCGCGAACACCGCGGGCAACTTGTGCGAGGCGACGGGTTCGAACGTCTTCGTCGTCCATGACGGTGTGCTCCGTACGCCACCGGCGAGCGCCGGATGCCTGCTCGGCGTCACGCGCGGACTGCTGTTGGAGCTCGCGCGCGAGCACGGGATGCCAGTCGAAGAAGCCGACGTGCCGATCGCGGCGCTTGCGTCGGCGTACGAGGCGTTCCTCTCGTCGTCGACGCGTGAGGTGCAGCCGATCGCGCATGTCGAGGGGGTCGAGCTCCCGGCCGCACCGGGTCCGGTGTCCGAGGCGCTCGCGTCTGCTTTCGTCGCCCTCGTCGCACGCGATCTCGATCCATGAGCCATCGATGAGCACGCATCGGTGACGGAGGCCTCGCGCACCGGTTGGAGGGCGCTGCTCGTCGATCCGGCTCCACTTCGCCGCCATCGCGAGTTCCGTGTGCTGTACCTGGCGCGCGTGGTCTCGTTCTTCGGCACGATGGTCACGTTCGACGCGCTGCCTGCGCAGGTGTACGCCTTGACCGGCGGGTTCGGCTGGGCGTTTGGATTCGACGCGGCGACGTGCTGGGCGCGCTGCTCGCGCTCGCGCTCCGGCCGCGCCGTGCGGCGCGAGCAGAGGTCGGGACGCCCTGGAGCGACATCCGCGAGGGGTGGCGCTATGCGCGGGGGCGACCGGACCTCCTGGGGAGCTACCTCGTCGACGTGAACGCGATGGTGTTCGGAATGCCGCTCGCGCTGTTTCCGGCGCTGGCGATCGACCTCGGAGGGCGCCACACGCTGGGCTTCCTGTATGCCGCGCCGGCCGTCGGCTCTCTTGCAGCGAGCATGCTCGGAGGAATCACGCGCGTCTCGGGCCGTCACGGCGTCGGCCTGTTGTGGGCCGCGACCGCTTGGGGCGTGGCCATCGCCGTGTTCGGGATGGTCCACAACGTCGTGCTCGCGCTCGTGTTGCTGGCGATCGCCGGCGGCGCCGACATGGTCAGCGGCCTCTACCGCATGGCGATCTGGAACCAGACGATCCCCAATGACCTTCGCGGCCGGCTCGGCGGCATCGAGATGCTGAGTTATTCCCTCGGCCCGACGCTCGGCAATGTGGAGGCCGGGATGGTCGCGGCCGCGACGAGCGTGCGGACGTCGGTGGTGACCGGCGGGATCGCGTGTGTCGTCGTCGGCGGCGGGCTGGCGGTGGCGCTCCCGGCGTTGCGTCGCTACCGCGCGCCCGCGAGCGAACTGTCTCACGCGACGAGCGCCTGAGATGCCCGCGCGAGCGGCCCGCGCTAGCGCCTGAGACGCCCGCGCGAGCGCCTGAGGTGCACGACGTCGCCGGCGGCGATCTCTCGCTCGCCGCTCTCCGTCTCGACGACGAGGTGCCCTTCCGATGTGACCGCGATCGCTGTACCGGTGAACGTCTCGTTGGCAAGCTCGACCCGTACCCTGGCACCGAGCGTCGCGCTCGCTCGTTCGCAGGCGCCGCGTACTCGTTCCTGGCCAAAGGGCGCTTCGAGGACCTCGAGCCACCCGTGCCATCGCCGCAACCACGCGACGAGCAGCACCTCGCGATTCGGCGGCGACCCGCCCGCGAGGGAGATCGCCGTCGCGATGCCCGCAAGATCGTCGGGAATCGACGGCCAGTCGACATTCAGACCCATGCCGAGCACGAGCGCGTCGCCGGCGATCTCGCCGAGCAATCCCGCGAGCTTGCCGCTCGGGAGCACGAGATCGTTCGGCCACTTGAGACGCGGGACGACCTGCCCGTCGGTCAACCGCGTCACCGCCTCCGACGCGGCGAGCGCGGCGGTTGTTGTATAGAGGTGCCACGCATCGCGGGGTAGGGGTGGCCGCAGCAGCACCGATACCAAGAGCGACGAACCCGCCGGCGCCGTCCACGACCGACCGAGACGGCCTCGCCCTGCGGTCTGCAGCTCCGCGACCACGACCGCGCCGCTCGCCATGCCGTCGCGCGCGGCGTCGAGCAGCCACCGATTCGTCGAGTCGATCTCGATGAGTCGCTCGATCGGTCCGAAGCGAGTCCCCGCGAGCAGGTTCGGTTCGCGAGAAGCCATCACCCGTAGGATACGGAACCTTCACGCTGCCTCCCGGGGGACGCCTGTGCTGTCGAAGATCTTGATCGCGAACCGCGGCGAGATCGCGGTGCGGGTCATGCGCACATGTCGCGAGCTCGGTATCTCGACCGTCGCGGTGTACTCCGAGCTCGACAGCGACGCGCTGCACGTGCGAACCGCCGACGAGGCGTACGCGCTCGGTGGCCAGACAGCGGCGGAGAGCTACCTCAACACGGAGGCGATCCTGCGGGCGATCGAGCGATCCGGGGCTGATGGTGTCCATCCGGGCTATGGCTTCTTCTCGGAGAACGCCGACTTCGCGCGGGCGCTGATCGCCGCCGGCGTCACGTGGATCGGACCACCACCCGAGGCGATCGAGGTGATGGGCGACAAGATCTCGTCGCGCGTGGCCGCCGAACGCGCGCAGGTCGCAGCGGTGCCGGGTACCACGACAATCATCACCGATGTCGCGGAGGTGTTGAGCTTCGGCGAGCAGCATGGCTATCCGATCGCGATCAAGGCCGCGCATGGTGGCGGCGGGCGCGGGATGAAGGTCGTCGCGGATGGTCGGGATGCCGCCGCCCAGCTGGAATCGGCCGAACGAGAGGCGCAGGCGTACTTCGGCCGGCCCGAGTGCTACTTGGAGCGTTACCTGGCGAAACCGCGCCACGTGGAGATTCAGGTGTTCGCGGACGCGCACGGCAACGCGGTCTACCTCGGCGATCGCGACTGTTCGACACAGCGCCGTCATCAGAAGCTGATCGAGGAAGCCCCGGCACCCGACATCCCCGACGCGACCCGCACCGCGATGGGTGAAGCCGCGGTCAAGGTCGCGCTCGCGTGCGGCTACCGCGGTGCCGGCACGGTCGAGATGCTGTACCAGGACGGCGACTTCTACTTCCTCGAGATGAACACGCGACTTCAGGTCGAGCACTGCGTCACCGAAGAGGTCACCGACCTCGATCTCGTCGCGCTCCAGCTCGCGATCGCGAACGACGAACCGTTGCCCATGTCGCAGGGCGACGTGCGAAGCCACGGCCACGCGATCGAGTGCCGGATCAACGCCGAGGATCCCGCGCGCGGCTTCCTGCCGTCGCCTGGGACGATCCACAAGCTCCGCGTGCCGTCCGGCCTCGGAGTGCGTTGGGACGGTGGGTACCACGAGGGCGACGTGATCAGCCAGTACTACGACAACCTCATCGGCAAGGTCATCGTGTGGGCACCCGACCGCGAGCGCGCGATCCATCGGATGGTACGCGCGCTCCGAGAGTTCGACATCGCCGGCGTGAAGACGACGATCGCCGCGCACCTGCCGATGCTTGCGCACCCCGACTTCGCAGCGGTCGCACACAGCACCAGGTGGGTCGAGAACGAGCTGGACGCGGCGCTGTTCGCCGACACGTCCGAGCTAGCTCCGGCGCCCGACGACGGCGCGGCGCCGCTCGTGGAACGAACGCTGCCCGTCGAGGTCAACGGGAAGCGCTTCACCGTGAAGCTGTGGGTTCCGGATACGCCGATCACGACCGTGGCCGCACGCGGCGGGCGTGCCCGGCCGAAGGTCGCCCGCAGCGCCGGCGCGGGCGCTGCGGGGTCCGGAACGGTCGCCGCGCCGATGCAGGGAACAATCGTCAAGGTGCTCGTCGCCACCGGCGATGCGGTCGAGGTCGGCCAGAACCTCGTCGTGCTCGAGGCGATGAAGATGGAGAACAACATCGCTGCCGAGACGGCGGGGACCGTCAAGGAAATCCGCGTCGAGCCCGGTCAGAGCGTCGGCACCGGCGACGTCCTCGTGATCATCGAGTAGCGCCCGGGCGCGTTTGGTCACGAGTCCTGCGATAGACCGGAGTTGTGACCAAACTCTGGATCGTCGACGCGTTCACGGACCGGCCGTTCGCGGGGAATCCCACTGCGATCGTGATGCTCGACGGGCCTCGCCCCGCCGCGTGGCGTCAGGCCGTCGCGGCGGAGATGAACCTCTCCGAGACTGCCTTCGTCGTACCCAGGTCGGGCGGCGAGTTCGACCTCTCGTGGTTCACACCGACCGTCGAGGTGGAGTTGTGCGGGCACGCCACGCTCGCCAGCGCGTACGTGCTGCGCGCGACCGAGGCGGTCGACCCCCGCTCGACGGTCAACTTCCAGACGCGCTCGGGTCTGTTGAAGGCGAGCTTCATCGACGACCGCGTCCAGCTCGACTTCCCCGCCTGCGTCGCAGAGATCGCGCCGATCGCCGGCGAGATCGTCGCCGCGCTCGGCGTGCATCCGGTCGAAACCCTCGCGAACTCCAAGGGCTACGACGTGGCTGTGCTCGCCGAACCAGGCGCAGTGCGCGACCTCCGACCGGACCACGCAACCTTGCGCGCGCTGCGGTGCGATGGGGTGATCGTGACCGCGCCCGGCGATGTCGACGGAGGGACGGCCGACTTCGTGTCGCGCTACTTCGCGCCGGGTGCCGGCATCGAGGAGGACCCGGTCACCGGATCCGCGCACTGTGTGCTCGCGCCCCTCTGGCGCGAGCGACTCGGTCGCAACCCCTTGTTCGGACACCAGGTGAGCGCTCGCGGCGGCATGGTCGAGTGCGAGGTCGTCGGCGATCGCGTGCTCCTGCGCGGCACGGCAGTCATCGTGCTGCGTGGCGAGCTATCGGGCTGATCGTTCGCGATGCCAGGCCAACTGCGAGATGATGCCGTCGCGCAGGCCCACCGTCGGTTCCCACCCGAGCAGCGCACGGGCGCGGTCGATCGACCCGCCGTTGCGCAACGAGTCTCCTGGCATCGCGTCGCGGACCTCGACGGCGACCTCGCTGCCGGCGATCTCGCCGACGAGCGAGATGAGATCACGTAGTTCGATCTCGGCGCCGCCCGAGAGGTTCACGCAGGTTCCCGGTGCGACGTCGGCGGTCGCCGCCGCGATGTTCCCGGCAACGATGTCGGTGACGAACGTGAACTCGCGCACCTGCCGCCCATTGCCGTACTGGGTGAAGGCGGCCCTGCCGAGCACCGCCTCGCACAATCGGTGGATCGCCATGTCGGGGCGTTGGCGGGGCCCGTACACGGTGAAGTACCGCAAGGAGACCGCGGGAACAGCCCAGTTCGCCGCGTACAACGCGCAGAGGTGCTCGGCCGCGAGCTTCGTGACGCCGTACGGGCTGTGTGGAGCCGGCAGATCCGTCTCGCGCGTGGGGTACCGCGGCTGGTTGCCGTACACCGATGAGCTCGACGCATAGACGAACCGCGACGTTCGGAGGTGGTATGCGGCTTCGAGGAGGCGCTGCGTGACGACGACGTTTTGCTGCACGTACTCGTCGAAGCCGTCGCTCCACGAAAGGCGCACGCCGGGTTGCCCGGCTTGGTGGTACACGACGTCGATGCCGTCGAGCAGCGATCGTACGTCGGTGGTCCGCAGGTCGGCATCGACCAGCTTCACGCCGGCGGCGCGAATGGCCTCGGCATTGGCCTCCTTCTGGACGCGGCCGTAGTAGGCGGTGAAGCAGTCGACGCCGATCACCTCGTCGCCCCGAGCGCGCAGCGCCTCGCAGAGATGCGACCCGACGAAGCCCGCTGCTCCGGTGACGAGTGCTCGTGGCAACCTGCAGGCCCCTCGACCGATGTCCCGAGACCAGTCGCTACGACGCGGCTTCGGCGAGCGATTCGGCGAGCGCCGGATGTACGAGCAACGAGTCGACGATGTCGCTCACCGTGAGACGGTTCGCGACGGCGACCGCGACGACCGAGATCAACTCGGCGGCACCGCGCCCGACGATGGACCCACCGAGCACGACACCCGTCGCCGGATCGGAGAGGATCTTCACGAAGCCGCGCGGATCTCCGAGGATCAGCGCCTTGGCGTTCGCCGAGAACGGCACCTTCGTGACACGCAGCTTGCGCCCCGCGGCGAACGCCTCGGCCTCCGCCAGCCCGACGTCGGCGATCTCCGGCTCGGTGAAGATGGCCGAGGCAGCCTTGTCGTAGTCGAGATGCCGGTGCGCGACCGCCGTTAGGCCCATGACGTGCTCGGCGATCTTGCGGCCCTGCATCGAGGCGACGCTCGACAACGGGAGGCGGCCCGACAGATCACCCGCCGAGTAGACGTGCGGCACGTTCGTCTGGCAATGGCGGTTCCCCTGGACGTAACCACCATCGTCGACGTCGACACCAGCTGCCTCGCAGCCGAGGTCGTCGCTGTTCGGGACCGAACCGATGCACAACAGCGCGTGCGATCCGTGCGCGACCCGACCATCGTCGCAGGTGACGGTCACCTTGTCGCCGTCGCGTGTGACCGCCTGAGCGCGCGCACCCTTGAGCAGCTTCACCCCGCGGCGCACGAACTCGTCCTCGAGCACGGCGGCCACCTCAGGGTCCTTCGTCGGGAGCACCTGCTGGCGCGACACGACGAGCGTCACGTTGGAGTTCAGCGCAGAGAACATGTGCGTGAACTCGACGCCGGTCACACCGGACCCGATCACAACGAGATGCTCGGGGATCTCCGGCGGCGGGTAGGCCTGCCGAGTCGTGAGCACCCGCTCGCCGTCGATGGACGCCCAGTCGGGGATGCGCGGCCGGCTCCCGGTCGCGAGGAGGATCGCATCGGCCTCGATCTCCTCCCCCGCGTCGGCGGTCGTCGCCAGCACCGAGTACGGCGACACAAGGCGCCCGACACCGGGCACCATGCGCACTCCCTGGCTCTCGAGCAGCGATCGCACCGACTCGTGCAGCCTCGCTTCGATCGACGCGACGCGTTCGCGCAGTGCTGCGAAGTCGAGCCGGCCCTCCGCAGCGAGGCCCATGGTGCGCGCCCGGTCGAGCTCGGCCAGCTCCCCTCCGGTCGCGATCATCGCCTTGCTCGGGATGCAGTCCCAGAGGTGGGCGGCACCACCGATGATGTCACGTTCGATCAATATGACCTCGGCGCCGTGGCTCGCGGCGACCGTTGCGGCGGTGTTTCCCGCCGGTCCCCCTCCGATGATCACGAACCGCACGGGCACGGCGCCACGATAGGCCGGGAGCAGTGGAGCGTCTTGCCAAGGGCGAAAGTACGTTTGGCCTGTGCGACTCCGTGTTGCCGTCGACATCGCCGCCCCGCCCGCGCGCGTCTGGGACGAGATCGAATCCATCGAACGCCATGTCGACTGGATGCGCGACGCACGTCGCATCGCGTTCACCGGACCTCGCACCCGCGGGGTCAACACGGAGTTCGAGTGCCTCACGGTGGTCGGGCCGTTCCGCATGCGTGATCGCATGCGCGTGACCGAGTGGGAGCCGGGCCGCGCGATCGGGATCGAGCACACGGGCGTGGTCGCCGGGAGCGGTCGTTTCACCCTGCGCAAGACTCACCGTGGTCACACCCGTTTCGAGTGGGCCGAACGTCTGCGGTTCCCGTGGTGGATGGGAGGCCCCCTGGGCGCGCGTGTCGCCAAGCCGATCCTGCAACGCACCTGGCGCGCCAACCTGCGGCGCCTGAAGGCTGCCTGCGAAGATGCCTGAATGCCCACCAACGCAGGGCCCACCAACGCGGGCACAGCGGTCACCGCCGCGCCCGTGCAGACCCTCGGTGCCGGGTTCCAGCTCGACGTCGCGCGCTGGGCGGCGGACGCCGGCGCGTCGTCGTTCTGGGTCGCGGAGGCGAACGCGAGCGAGGCGTTCTCGATTCTCGGCGCGGTGAGCCAGGCCACCCCTGGTCTCGGCCTGGGCACCGGCGTCCTGGCACTCCAACTGCGGACGCCGCCGCTCGCAGCGATGGCCGCCGCGACGCTCCAGCAACTGGCGCCCGACCGAGACGTGTACCTCGGCATCGGGATCAGCTCGCCAGCAGTCGCCGGCCAATGGCATGGCGCGGGCTACGGCGCCCGACCGCTCGCCCAGGTACGCGAGTACGTGGCGCTCGTGAGGGAGTGCCTCGCCGGCGAGGCGGTGAACTTCGACGGCGACTTCTACACGGTGAGGCGTTTCCGTCTCGGCCTCCGCGCTCGAGAGCGCACACCGAAGATCGTGATCGGTGCCCTCAACGCGTCGATGCTGCGCCTCGGCGGCGAGATCGCCGACGGGGTCCTGCTCAACTACCTGCCGGCGTCGCACGTTGCTGCATCGGTCGAGCAGGTGCGCGCCGGCGGAGACGCAGCGATCATGGCGTACGTCCACTGTGGCGTGACAGATCGTGATCGCTACGCGGACGCCGCCCGGAAGGATCTGTTCAGCTATGCGGTCGTCGACGCGTACGCGGAGAACTTCCGCCGCGCGGGCTACGGCGACTCCGTCGACGAGCTACGCGCTCTGTGGAAGGCACGCGACCGGGAGGCTGCCGTCGCCGCCGTGAGCGACGAGTGGGTTGATGGCGTTCAGATCATGGGCGACGCGGCGCGAGTTCGAGCCGCAATGCATGAATACGTCGACGCCGGCGTCGACATGCCGATCGTGTTTCCGTTGCCGTGGGGCGACGACCGCGGCGCTGTCGTGCGCGCGACGATCGACGCCGCTATCGCCCGGTGAACGCCGCCTTGCCGGGACCGTGTTCGTTGAAGCTCGCGATCCCGGTGGCAGCATCGGTGGTGTCGAAGCTCTCGGCGAACGCCGCCGCTTCGAGGTCGAGCGCCTGGGCCAGTGGGCGGTCGTAGCCGCCGTCGATCGCGCGCTTCGCGAGGCCCATCGCCGCCACGGCGCCGACTGCGAGCTTCGTGGCGAAGGCGACCGCATACGAGACGACCTCGTCGGCGGGGACGATCTCCTCGATCAAGCCGAGGGCCAGCGCTTCGTCGGCACGCACCTGCCGACCCGACCAGATCAGCTCCTTTGCGCGACCCGCTCCGACGAGTCGTGCGAGGCGCTGGGTGCCGCCGCCGCCGGGGATGATGCCCAGCAGGATCTCCGGCTGGCCCAGCCGGGCGGTGTCGGCGGCGATCCGGTAGTCGCACGCCATCGCGAGCTCGAGGCCGCCGCCGAGCGCGTAGCCGCGAATGGCCGCGACCACGGGTCGCGGGATGGCGCCGAGCGCGTCGGCGGCGTCGCGGAAGCCGTTGGCGATCCGTCGCGCGGAGCGCGCGTTCGGCTCGAACTCCTTCACGTCGGCGCCCGCAGCGAACGCCTTGTCGCTGCCGGTGACCACGACGGCCTTGACATCGTCGTCGGCAGCCAGGCGCCGCGCCGTCTCGGTGATCGCGGCGAGCAGCGCGGACGAGAGCGGGTTCATCGGTGGTCGGTTCAGCGTGAGCAGCGCGACGCCGTCGGCACGGCGTTCTTCGAGCAGCATCGGCGCGTCGGCTCGACTGGCCTCGTCGGTCATTCCCTCAACCTACGACCCCGAGGGAGAGGGCGTCGGCCGCTCCGTAGGGATCGCGTTCGTGTCGCTCGACCTCGGCGACCAGCCTGGCGAACTCCGGGCCGGAACACCGTCGTGCGATCCGGGCACCGAGCGATTCGAGCACGAGGGCTCGGACCTCGCCGGCCGTACGCGTCTGGCGCCGCTGCTCGAGCTCACCACTGCGCACGAGATGCTCGCGATGCTGCTGCACAGCCGACCACAACGACTCGATGCCGGTGCCCTCCGTGGCGACGGTCTCGACAACAGGCGGACGCCACGGTCGATCTCCGGCCAGATCGAGCATCCCCTCGACGTCGCGCACCGTCTCGCGCACGCCGGCGCGATCCGCCTTGTTGATCGCGAAGACGTCGGCGATCTCCAGGAGACCCGCCTTCGCGGCCTGCACACCGTCACCCCAACCCGGGTTCAACACCACGACGGTCGTGTCCGCGTGCCCCGCGATCTCGACCTCGACCTGGCCGACACCGACGGTCTCGATGAGGATCCACGGGAAGTCGAGCGCATCGAGCACGCGAGCAGCCTGGGGTGTTGTCAGCGCGAGGCCGCCCAGGTGGCCGCGCGACGCCATCGATCGGATGTACACGCCGGGGTCCGTCGCATGCTCTTGCATCCGAACGCGGTCGCCGAGGATCGCGCCGCCGGTGAAGGGGCTGGTCGGATCGACCGCCAGCACGCCCACGGTCATGCCGGCCGCCCTGACCTCACTCACCAATCGGTCGGTCAACGTGGACTTCCCGGCTCCCGGAGCCCCTGTGATGCCCACGAGCCCGGCGCGCCCGCTGAACGGATGGAGCACGCTCGTCACCGCTCGCGCGGCCGGCCCTCCGGCCTCGACGCAAGTGACGAGCCGAGCAAGGGCCCGGCGCTCGCCTGCGCGCGCCCGTTCGATGAGCGCGGCCGCGTCGTGTTGCGTTGTGTCGCCGCTCACTCGTCGGCGACAACCTCGGTGACGCCGGGAACGCGGTCCATGATGATCCGCTCGACGCCGGCCTTGAGCGTCATCTGCGACACCGGGCAGCTGCCGCAGGCGCCGATCAGCGACACGTGCACGACACCGTCCTCGTCGATGTGGCGGTACACGATGTCACCACCGTCGGATTGCAGCGCCGGTCGGATCATCTCGATTGCCTCGAGCACCCCGGGTTCCATCTCGGCCACGTCGATCGTCACGCCCTCCATGCTAGGACCTCCCGTCCCAAATCGGGCACGCCGAGATCCGATCCACCACTCGGCTCAGCCGGCGAGCCGCTCGATTTGGGCACCGAGCGCTCGCAGCTTTGCCGGGAGGTCGGCATAGCCACGATCCACGTGCTCGCAGTCGTGGACGACCGTCTCGCCCTCGGCAGCGAGGCCGGCGATCGTGAGCGCAGCGCCCGCCCGAACATCGGCGGCCCGGACGGGCGCGCCGGAGAGCCGGGCGACACCGCGCACCACAGCGTGGCGACCTTCGTTCCGCGCGTCGGCTCCCATCCGCGCGAGCTCCTCGACGAACTGGAAGCGACCGTCGTAGACGTTCTCGGTGACGATCGCAGTGCCGCGACTGACCGAGAGCAGCGCGACCGCCATCGGCATGAAGTCGGTGGCGAACCCGGGGAACGGGAGGGTCGCGATATCGACGGCGTCGAGGCGTTTGTGCGCACGCGCCCACAAGCCGTCGGGGGTCGGTGACACCAGCATCCCCATGTCACCGAGCTTGCGCACGACCATCTCGACGTGCTCGAACCGCGTGCCGGTGAGCTCGATCTCGCCGCCGGCGATCCCGCATGCCATCAAGAACGTCCCCGTCTCGATGCGGTCCCCGATGAGCTCGGTGTCGATCGGTGACAGCTCCTCGACGCCATCGACCGCGATCGTGCTCGTTCCCCCACCGACGACGTGAGCGCCCATTCGGTTCAAGCAGGCGCACAGCTCGGTGATCTCCGGCTCGCGCGCGGCGTTGTCGATGATCGTCGTGCCCTTCGACCGCACCGCCGCGGTCAGCAGGTTTTCGGTGGCACCGACGCTCGGGAACTCCAACACGTGGCGAGCACCGAGCAGCCCGCCGCCCGTGGACGCCATGACGTAGCCGTGGCGCGTCTCGACACGGGCGCCCATGGCACGGAGGCCGTCGAGATGCATGTCGATCTTGCGGGAGCCGATGGAGTCTCCGCCCGGCATCGCCACCCGCGCCTCGCCGCACCGGCCGAGCAACGGGCCGAGCACGTTGAACGACGCGCGCATCCGGCTCACGAGCTCGTACGGCGCGTCGGGTGTGAGATCGCCGCCGGCGTCGATCGCGAGGCAGTCGTCGCCGATCGAGTCGACCCGCGCGCCGATGGCGCGGAGCAGCTCGATCATGACCTCGAGATCGTCGACGCGCGGCATGTTCCGGATCACGGTGGTGCCGGGGACCAGCAGGGACGCTGCCATCACCTTGCAGCCGAGGTTCTTCGACGCCCCGGACACCTTCACGCTGCCCTCGAGCGGACCGCTGGGCCGAACAACGAATCGCGTCACGCCGGCGATCGTAGGGTTCCGGACCGAGCACCCGGCGACGCGAGGACGCGGGCCTCAGAGGCGAAGCACGAACTCGACGGTCGCCGCGGCGACGGTCTCGAGCGCTTCGTCGATCGAGAGCCCGCTCTCACGACGCTTCGGCTTGAAGCTGTGGTCTGCGGTCGGGACCCAAGACCAGCGCACCGGTCCGGGGATCCGGCGTGCCGCGCTGCGCAGCTCGTCGGGCGTTCCGAACGCGTCGTTGGTGCCCGCCACGAACAGCACCGGCATCGTCAACCTCGGGAAGTGCTCGACGCGCGGTTGCTCGGGCTTTCCGGGCGGGTGCAGTGGGTAACCGAGCAACAACAGTGCGAGCGCAGGCCTGGGATCCTCCGCGTCGCCGGCCAACAGCGAGCCGTACCGGCCGCCCATCGATCGACCGCCGAGCACGACCCGATCGGCCGGCAACATCGTGCGATCGGCAAGCGATCGGGCGGCCTGCCGCGTCGCGCCGAGCAGCACGGCGGCTCGATCCGGCGCGCGGCGCCCGGCGCTGCGGTACGGGAAGTTGAACCGGAGACTCGGCACCCCCGCAGCGGCCAGGGCGTCGGCCGCGACCACGAGGGCGGACGCGTGCAGGTCGGAGCCGGCGCCGTGCGCGAGCAGCACCGCGCGATCGGCGCCTCGCTCGGGACCGCAGAACGCGAGCTCCGTCACGATCCCGGCCTTCTCTGGGCTCACCTTCTCTGGGCTCACCTTCTCTGGGCTCACCTTCTCTGGGCTCACCGCGACAACACCCACTTGGTCAGGAATCGTTCGGTGCGGCCGAGCTCGTCGATCTTGTGATCGAGGCGCCGGAACCCGTGGCCTTCACCGCGGTACACGTGCGACTCCACAGGGGTGCCGTTCGCGCGCACAGCGCGGACGATCGCGCGCGCCTGGTCGAGCGGAACGACCGGATCGTCGCTGCCCTGGAGCACGAGTAGCGGCGTCGTGATGGAATGCGCCGCGTGCACCGGCGATCGTTCGCGGTAGCGCGCTGCGTGATGAACCGGATCGCCAACCAGCCGATCGAGATACCGCGACTCGAAGCGGTGGGTCGTGCTCGCGAGTCGCTCCAGATCTGCGACGCCGTAGAGACTCACCACCGCGCGAGCGAGGTTCGGATACCGTGCAGCGACGAGCAACGCCGTGAACCCTCCCGCGCTGCCGCCCGCGACGACGATCCGACGTGGATCGCACCAGCCCTGCCGTGCGACATAGCGAATCCCGGCGACGGTGTCGTCGACGTCTCGCACGCCCCACTGGTTCTCGAGCGCCTTCCAGTAGTCGCGGCCGTAGCCGGTCGAGCCCCGATAGTTGGGCGCGAGCACCGCCCACCCGCGCGACACCCAGTACGCGAGCCGCGCGTTCCAGTCGACGACGCTCTGATCGGTCGGCCCGCCGTGCACGTGCACGTACAGCGGCGGCTTGGTTCCGACACCCAGGGCCGACGCCGCGGGCTCGTACAGCAGCCCGTGGACCGTCGCCCGGCGCGCGGACCAACGGATCGCGGTCGGCTCGACCAACCCGCACGCCTCGAACCCCGCGACCGGTCCGCGCGCCAGCACGCGACCGCGACGCGCCGACGTGTCGAGGAGCGTGATCTGCAGCGGTGTGCGGGCACCGGCGCGCGCCGCCACGATTCCGCAGCTCCCCCAATCGAGGCCCCGGTGCCACGCGCGCGCCAGATCACGCGTTGTACGTCCGCGGACCGCCGCCACGGCGAGCCGACCGAAGCCCTGCTCGTTGCGGCACCACGCGATCCGGCGCCCGTCAGGGGACCACGCAAAGGATCGTTGACCCGGACCCCACGCCGGATCGGCATGGTCGGCGGCCTCCTCGCGCAGCGGTCGTGCCGCTGAGCCGTCGCTGCGCGCGACCCAGACGTTCCAGAACCCGGTCGCATCACTCACGTACGCGAGCAATCGACCGTCGGGCGAGAACCGGGGCTGCCCGGCGCTGACGTCGTCGCCTCCCGCGACGGCAACGACCATGTCGTCGCGGTCGCGAACCGCGATACGCGATCCGTCCCACGACATACCCGACAGATCCCACTCGTGCCACGCCAAGGTGCCGTCCACCGACCACGCCGGATCCCAGGAGTAGTCGGCGCCGCGACTGACGATCACCGGCCGCGGACGGGCCGCGGTGAGGTCGAGCACGCCGATGTCGCAGGCGTCGTCGCGTTCGATGCAGAAAGCGACACGATCGCCTTCGGGTGAGACCGCGGGTGCGAACGCGCGCCCGTCGATCGGCGAGGTCGCCACGATGCCGCCCCCGTCGACGCGCAGGCGCACGAGCTGCCCGGGCGCCGTCGCGACGAAGACGGTCTCGCCCGGCCCGAAGCACCACGTCCCTCCGCCGTACGCGCCCAGCGGGGAGACCGCCACATCCGCCGTCACCACGGAGGGTGGCGCGCTCCCGTCGAGCGGCGCGATCACGAGATCGTTGCGGCCGTCGAAGCTCTCGATCCAACCCGCATGGCGACCGTCAGGCGCGACACGCGGCTCGCCCACTCCGCGTGAACGCGCCACCATCGCCGCCGTGACCTGGGGCGGCGCGCTCACGGCATCCTCCACACAGCGAGCCTCCCGGGGGGCGTGCCGGGAGACGTCCCGGGGGGCGTCCCGAGGGCGTGCTCGCGAAGGTCGGCGGGTTCCACGGTTCGATCTCCGGCAGGGCTCACCATTTGGTCGGCAGGCCCTGTGACTGGGAGACTGTCTACTTCATGCCCGCAGCCTCTTCCTTCGATCGGCGCGCGCGCGAACGCATGGCCCCCAGCAGCGTCCGAGCGGGACGCGCCGTTCCGAAGCCGGGTGCGCCGTTGCGCGTCGCGTACTTGTGTTACCGGGGCAATCCGCACGTTGGTGGACAGGGCGTCTATACGCGCCAT
>Ga0247727_10001785_pt1 | contig 50130 bp, 46 predicted proteins | sample WisWelCaveWW1625_FD_202498 | JGI IMG/M metagenome (GOLD analysis project Ga0247727, IMG submission 202498) | Biofilm microbial communities from Wishing Well Cave, Virginia, United States - WW16-25 | ecosystem: Environmental > Aquatic > Deep subsurface > Groundwater > Cave microbial mat | place...
CATTCATTCGGCTTTAGGTTATTTGACGCCGATCGAATTCGAAAACCATTGGAACAAAAAAACAAATCGGAGGTGAAAGTACATTAAGAATCAGCTTTTTTGTGTCCAAAAAATGGGGTGCACTACATATCAAAACGAGTACGCTTTTTAATTGCCTGGCCTTTTTGCCATTGGTGTCATTGGCGCAAGTGGATTCCTCCCAGGTAAAATTAGTATTGCCGAGAACGCAATGGTATGAGTTTGACGCTTCACACCCAGAACGAAATGTCATCAGCGATGGCGAAGGCGGCGCCATTATAATTGGCAAAGCGCGCGGGCTGCCCTTTCTCATCATTCAACGTATTAACCGTTATGGTCAAGTTCTTTGGAGCGAGCCTGGGCAAGCACGGCAGGTTGTTTTGGGTTTGCAAGGTTATGAGGAAGGATTCCAACCGATGCTGTTGAGTGATGGTCAAGGGGGAGTGTTTGTCGCTTACGCCATCGGCACGGAATTCATACCGCCTTTGTACCATAATCTTTATTTGCAACACTTCAGCGCGAATTTCGATCGCTTGTGGGGTGACCGTGGCCTGTCCGTCGTTCCGGATAGTGCGAAACCGCATAATGGCAAAGCAGAGTGGCCGCTGAATTTGGTGCCAGACGGTGAAGGCGGCGTACTGCTTTTTAATATGGGCCCCAGCACGTCACCATATGGTTCTACTTATGTGCAGCGCATTAATGCCCAAGGCCAACCTCTTTGGGAGAATAATGGTAAACGTTTGACTGAAGAATACATATACCACTACGCTGTTTCCGATGGTCAAGGGGGGGCTTACCTTTTTGGCGTAGGTGCAGGCGGCCAGCATGTTTCCAAAAACGGAGAATTGTTGTGGCCAAAACCGGCTGTGCCAGTTGGCTTTGGCTTTAGCAATGCACGGATTTTTCTTGACAACACGAACCCACCAACAATCACGCTAGTAGGAAATACATCCTTTTTTATTCGATTTGTCGGAATAGCGGCGCAGCGATTTTCAGCGGCTACCGGTGAGCGTCTCTGGGGCGAAAGTGGCCGCTCTTGGATGCCGCCAGATTCCAGCGGTCTTTCTTCAGTAATTACTGAAAATGGCAGGGGCGGCGCCTATATATTTTGGAGAAATGTAATGCAAGAAATGGATTCCACGGGCCAATTCCTTTACTCAACGCCAAAAGTTGTTATTGATCGTCAAAATATGGATTTGGGTTCTACGAGTGCAACTTTTGTTGGCGGATTAGGCGCTTTTGTAGTTTATCGGGGATGCCCTTCGCGAACCGAGTGCTCGAAGCTTTATCTTCAAAAGATCTCTCTCACTGAGGAATTACCTTGGGGCATTGCCGGCCGTGTACTCATCGATACCCTCTATTATGTTTCTCCTGCCATAATCTTACCCAACGACACCATTCAACAAGAAGCTTTTGTCTTTTTCGAGTTGGAAGGCGGAATTTACGTGCAAAGGATGAATCTCATTACTGGTATGGTTATTACTGAAGTAACCGACACTCACTCTCACATTCCCAACAGTTTTTCTCTTGAAATTTCGCCCAATCCATTCCACGAATTTGTGCACATGACGTATCATTCGAAAAAGCCACTTGCCAAAATTCAGAGCGCAAAAATCTATAACCTCATGGGGCAAGTGATCTTTGATTTTGGCGCGATTCGCCCGGTTGCCGAACGTTTTGAGTTTACTTGGCAGGGAATAGATATTCATGGTAAAAAAGTGCCTTCGGGAATTTATTTCGTTGCGGTTGTAACGAGCGAGAGCGTAGCTCACAAAAAACTGATGTTGCTCAGATAAAAGGAGGCTCAAGATGAAACGCCAAATTTTTTTAGGGGTTTTGCTTGTGTTCTTGTCACAGCAAAATGTTGCGGCACATTACACCGATTCCGGTATATCGTTGGCGAGCATGATCCAAGTGTTGCGGGCATTCCAAAGCATTTGTTGCGATCGCCAGCCCGTCAAGAGGAAATCCGCAAAAAGCGGGAAGAATTTGAAAGAATATTGGAAAACATTCGTAACCAACGCCGGGGAGGTGGCTCAAGCAAGGCAGGAGGCATAAGTGTTCAATCGGTTACGACAATTCAAATCTTTGCCATTCTCGTCGAATTCAAAGATGTCAAGCACAACCCACTATACACCCTTGCAGATTTCAATAATATGATGACGTCTGCTGGAGTTTATTCAGGTCAAGGCGCTGATACTCCGCATCCTTCAAATAAACCCGTTTTCGGCAGTATACGTGACTACTATTATGATATGTCGAACGGGCAGATGGTTTTCACTGGCGGTGTTTGGAATGCATCGGGTGGCGTTATCAATTGGGTGGTACTCGACTACAACAAGATAGATTATCATAATGGCACGCGTAATCTCCGCACCGATGTACTTGCCAAAGTCCAGAATGAGCCCACGCCGGGCCCAAGTCTCATTAGAGCTATCGTTTACGCAGGAAACGAATACGACGGTGGAGGACTGAATCCAAGTTCAGCAGGATACGAGTACATTGACAGCGAGGAGTTTGATCGGCCAACGGAGATACCACATGAATCACCGCATGATTTACCAAATCCAGAGCAATTCTTCAAAAACATAGGAGTTGCTTGTCATGAACTCGGCCACGCTGCATTCGGTTTTCCGGACCGCTATGGTACGTATAATACCCTGCTCTGGGATCTCATGGGAGCGGGCCAAAAGAGTGGACCAGGCAATGAGATGGCTTGCCCATCTACTCTCAATCCATTTGACCGCAAAAGTGAAACCTGGATTTCTTTCCAAAGCTTTTCAGGAACGCAAGCTACAAAACCATTTGCCTACAACTACAGTTCACCACAAATATTTCAAGTTGCTGTTAGCGGTAATGAATATTTTCTCGTCGAGAACCGGCGGAATCAACTTGGTGGAAGTGGAACTTTTGATCAATTCTTACCAGAGCAAGGAATTCTTGTCTGGCATGTGAGAAACTCTACAGGAGCCGGAATCATTAACTTAATTGAAGCCGATAATACCCAGAGCGAAGCAAACTTGTCTGGAGACCCTTTTCCTGGTTCAAGCAATAACACCAATCTAAATGATTTCACGACACCGAACTGCAAATATACATCGAGCAGCAATACTTCAATGGTTCTGCATTACATCAGCGCACCTGCTGCGACCATGACGGCAGATTTGGGTTCAAAATGGTTCGGTACTCTTCCACTCAATCTGACATGGTCTGGCATTGTCAATGTTGGTGGAAATGTAACGGTGCCAAATGGCAAAACTTTGACAAATTCTGCTGGAAGTCTTGTCCAATTTGATAGCGGTACAAATCTCACCATTAGCGGCAAGCTCGTCGCCGACAGCAACAACCCCAGCCAGCGCATTACTTTTACCGGAGCCACTACCACTCCCGGTTTCTGGGGTGGGATCAGAATCAACTCCGGCAACAGCGCCAACGTTAGCGCGATGCGCCGCTGCGACGTGAAATATGCCACCACCGGCATCACGGTCACTTATACCGGCAACAGCAATAACGTCACCCTCGACAAATGCCGCGTCAGCAACAATTCGTTTGATGGCATTTATGTTTATGGCTCTTCTACGGCGACCGTGCATCCAACTCTCACCAACAATCACATTCATGACAATGGCGACAGCGGCATCTATCTTACCAATTATGCCAAGCCTTTGGCCGAATTGAATCGTCTCGAATACAATGGAGATAACGGCATTCTCGCCAATAATTGGGCTTCGGCCACGGTGAAATTCAACTACGCGGCCAACAACGGAGGCGATGGCATGGGATTTCATGTCGGCAGCCTGGCTTCCGTGCATCGCAACACCGTGCGCAACAATTTCGTGAACGGTATTTCCGCCACCACGAGCAGTGACGTGACGGCTTATGGCGCAACCACCAACGACGGCCGCAATCACATCTACGGCAATGCGGGTTCGGGAATTTATTCGTGGAATTGCACGCCCATTTTTGGCAAGAACGTGGTGAATCAATACGGCAATAATCACATCGCCGGCAACACCGGTTTCGAGGCTCGACAGCAATATTCCGGTCTGGTGTGGGCGGAACAATGTTATTGGGCCGGGCAACACAACGACATCACGGGCAACGTCGATAATGTGCCGTATTTGAGCACGGCCCCCACTCCAGTTGGATGGGGCCAAAGCGATACGTATGATCCTTCCTATCTTGTTACGCCTGCTCCCAGATGGCATACAGAGAACATAGATGCTGGCGATCAAGATGTTCCGCTGGCAAAGGTGACAGCCGGACCAACGGATTTCGACCCTACGAAGTGGTTGGAGAAATTTGAGGCAGCCATGAAAACCGGTTTGGAAAAGGGTGAATGGACCGAAGCCACCGAAGCCATCACGCAATTGTGGCGCGAGCTGCAAGACACCCGTGTGCCGGCCTTGGATTTCAAATCGCTCACCGATTATGCTGAAAAACCGGAAGTGAATTCCTCTGTTCGCAAGTATTTGGCGCTCGCGCTCACGGAAAAAAGTCTGGCGGTGCAAGACATTACAAAAGCGTTGGACGATTTGGCAAAATATCGAGGGAGCAACGCGGCACATACTTCCGAATTATTGGCAAACAGCGGCTTCATTCATCTGCATTTCCAAAATGATGTAGCGGCAGCGGAAAACATCCTGTCGCAATTGCATGCGTTGGCCGCACAAAGCGATGAAAGGGCGAGCGCGCTCGAGAAACTGCTCTCCACTTCGATAGAAAAATATCGTCAACTATTCGGCAATTCCACGGCCTCGCATCCAGACGGCAACGCTTCAACTGCAATAACCGGCACGGAAGCTTCAATCCTCGCGGAAAATTATCCGAATCCTTTCAATCCGGAGACTAGAATTCGCTATCACGTATTCGGCCTGGATGCGCAAGAAGTTTCCCTGATCATTTTCAATACGCTTGGGCAGAGGGTGCGCACATTGGCAACGGGAAAACAGGAGCCGGGAAGTTACACCGTGCAATGGGACGGCCGGAACGATCTCGGCCAGGAGCTGCCCAGCGGCATGTATCTTCTGCGCGCCGGCATTGGGGCGCAAGTATCGAAACGAAAACTTATGCTGTTGCGGTAGTAAATGCCTCTAGGCAACATATCACTGGTGCATTATGTGTTTTTTAATCCTGCCAGGGGCTCGCGGCCACGATGACAGAAAGTTATTTGCTGGACTAAATTTTGGAGAGAGCTGAGAGGTATCCGCAAAGCCCGAATACTTGTTCGGGCTTTGTCGTTTTCATAGGAGCCCGTCCGTTTTCAAAAGAAGAAGTTGCTGGTAAAGATGCCAGTTGCCAAAAAACTTTCTTGCAAAGATTCCAGCTTTTGCTATCTTTCTACACTCACGCAAAGAGCAGCGTTTTTAAAACAAGATTAAACCCCGGCCTCCTTTTGCGAAATTGCGAGAAAACATGAAGTCACCGGATGCGGTTGCGACAATAAAATGCCGCCGGTCCAAAACCAGGAAAGGGGGTAAGTCTCCATGATCCTTACCATCAATACTCCACAAGTTCGCGCCTGGCATTAACTGCCACGCGCCATTCTCTTTGCCGTTCCCTTCAGGGCTTACGGCAAGGCCTTTTCTTCCCGGCATGATCTTTTAAAATTCAGACCACGCCCGCGGGATCGTATTCCTATTTTCATCCTTATTCTCCGCGGGTGTAATTGCGTATGCAGATCAAAGTGTGCCCCGGCAGTATTGCGCATAAACGAAACGACTCCGGAGTGCAAAACTTTGGTTTTGCACAGAATACGAGGTACGATGCTTCAGCCGGGCAAAACTGAAGTTTTGCACTCCGTTTCATTCATCACAGCTCAAGGAAGCAAATATATGAATAGAAATTTGCTACAAGATTATTTTCACCAACCCGAAACTTTGCCGCCCGAAGTGGAGCAAGCCGTCAAACGCGCCTGCGGGCCGGAAAACATTCATGCATTCGCCATGAGCGATTTGGATGGCCGGCTGCATTTTACGCAGCGCTGGCTGGTGCTCAACGACGGCCATTTCGTGATTGCTGAGCCGGAAGGCGCGTGGCAAAACGGCGCCACGGCCTGGTCAATCTCGTCCTTTGCCTTGCGCGAAATTGAAAAACTCGAATTGCTCGAAGGCCTTTCCAGCAGCCGCCTGAATCTGGTGAGCGTTGACAAAAAGTTGCTGGCTTCGGTGCAGTTTTCGCGCCGGCAAAGCCGCGCCATCGGCAATGTAAAGTTCATCGCCGAACAGATGCGCGTGCGCTTGCTGGCGAACCAACCGCCGCCTGCCCTCGCGGGTGAAACCGAGAGCGCACGCGAATATCAGGAAGCCATGCTCGAAGCGGTCAACGAGGCCAGGGCCGCGCTGGTGGTTCCGAAGATGGGCGTGCTGTTGCGCTTGCTGTCTTATTTGAAGCCGCATCGCAAAGCCGTCAACTTCGGCATGACGCTGGCGCTGTTGCTCACCGGCTTGCAGTTGCTGCCGCCCTATTTGACCGGCGCATTGATCGACAAAATTTTGCGCCCGGTTGAGACCGGGCGTCTGGCGGAGCCATGGTTCTGGCTCTGGGTGATCATCGGCAGCCTCGCTTTCGTGTGGAGCGCAGGCGAATTTGTTTCATTTTTGCGCTTGCGCATCATGGCATTGACCGGCGAGCGCATTGCCACGCAACTGCGCGAGCAAATTTACGCACACATGCAGAAGTTGAGCTTGTCGTTTTTTGCCACCCGCTCGACCGGCTCGTTGATCACACGCGTGAGCACGGACACAGACCGGTTGTGGGATTTCATCACCTTCGGCATTATTGAAATCATCGTGGCTGTGTTGCAAATCATCGGCGTGGCGATTGCGCTGTTGGTGATGGATTTTTCCCTGGCTCTGCTGGTGCTGCTGCCGCTGCCGTTGATGGCCTGGCTGTTCTATCGCCACAGCAAAAAAATTCAAGTGTTCTTTTTGCGCATCTGGCGCAAATGGTCGGCGATGACCGGCGTCCTGTCCGACGTGATTCCCGGCATGCGCGTGGTCAAAGCTTTTGCACAAGAGGAGCATGAGAATGCACGCTTTCAAACGCGCAGCAAAGCCGTCGAAGCCGAGGCCGATAAACTGCACGAAGAGTGGACGCGTTTCTGGCCGACCATGGTGATGCTGATGCACGTGTGCAGCTTGATCGTGTGGGCGGTGGGCGCGCCGCGGGTTTTGCGATACGTGCTCAGCAACGGCGCCGAAGGCATGCCGCTCGGCGTGTTCATAGCGTTCACCGGGTACATGTGGATGTTCTGGGATCCGGTGAAACATCTGGGCATGATGAGCCGCACTATCAATCGCGCCACGACTTCGGCGTCGCGTGTGTTCGAAGTATTGGACACCACGCCCACGATCGTGAACAAGCCTGATGCGATCGTGCTCGATCCCATACAAGGCCGCGTGACGTTCGACAATGTGACCTTCAGCTATGACGGCGTGCGCAATGTTTTGAAAGGCGTGTCGTTCGAAGTTCAGCCCGGAGAAATGATCGGCCTAGCCGGCTCTTCCGGCAGCGGCAAGACTACGTTGATCAATTTGATTTGCCGTTTTTATGAAATCAAAGACGGCGCGGTCAAAATCGACGGCATGGACGTGCGCGATCTCGAGCTGCAAGCCATGCGGCGGCAAATCGGCGTGGTGCTGCAAGAGCCGTATCTGTTTCGCGGGACGATTGCGGAAAACATTGCCTATGGCTCGCAAGGCGCGGTGATGAAGGACATCATCAATGCGGCGGGCGCGGCAAACGCGCACGAGTTCATCTGCGGTTTGCCTGACGGCTACGACACGATGGTGGGCGAGCGCGGCCTCACGCTTTCCGGCGGCGAGCGCCAGCGCATCAGCATCGCCCGTGCGATTCTGCACAACCCGCGCTTGTTGATTCTGGATGAAGCCACCAGCTCGGTGGATACTGAAACCGAGAAGAAAATCCAGGAAGCTTTGCAAAGATTGGTTTCCGGCAGAACCACGTTCGCCATCGCGCACCGTTTGTCCACTTTAAGCGCGGCCGATCGTTTGTTCGTAATGGACGAGGGCAAGCTGGTGGAGCAAGGCACACATCGAGAACTGCTCGCAAAGCCCGACGGTGTTTATGCCAAGCTGCATAACACGCAGCTGGAATTGCAGGCGTTGATTGCGGTGTGAGCTTGATGCTGGATGCTCGTTGCTCGTTGCTGGATGCTCGTTGCAGCCAACTGTCTGTCATTCAGGAGGAATCTTTTTACGCATTTAGTAAAATGTCCAAATGCAGAGTATTCCCAGTGCTGAAAAAGATTCAGACTGTGTGAAAACGTCATTGCGAGCGCAGCGAAGCAATCCGGCGCATGCACGTATTGGATTTAGAGATTGCTTCGCTCCGCTCGCAATGACAGATCCGAGCGTTTTCATACAATCCGATTCTTCCAGAGAATGACATTGAAAAAAAATAACATAAGGAGAATACATGTCAGCAAGTTTTCAAACAGATGGAATCGCTTCAAAAGTCGCAGAAGAACCTTCCTGGCATTTGTCGCGCAATGCCGAAGGCCGGCTGGTGTTGCAAAATCAAAACGGTATGGTCGAAGCCACGCCCGTGCAAGCGGTGTGCTGCTTTCCCTGGAGCAAGCCGCACGAATATGTCAGCCTGCGCGACGACAAAGGACATGAACTGGTTTTGATTGAAGCGCTGGACGATTTGTCTTTGGAGCAGCGCCGGCTCATCGAAGAGGAATTGGCGTTGCGCAATTTCCTGCCGCGCGTCACGCAGATTTTCAACATCGCTGATCAGATGGAATTTTTCCATTGGCAGGTGATGACCACGGCCGGGCCGCGCAATTTTCTCACGCGCCGCCACGAGCGCCCGCGCCAGCTCAACAACGGCCAAATGATGATCCGCGACGTGTGCAACGACATTTATCTGGTCAACCGCTCCGAAGATATGGACCCCAAAAGCTTGCGGCTGCTGTGGGTGTATTTGGATTGAAGAAACGTGTGCCGCACTTCAAAAATGTGTGGCACATATTCTCCCTGATGGGAGTTTGTTTGCCAAGTAACTCCACTGTCATCCATCTTTTTGCGCATGAGAATAATCTTGATGCTGAAAAAGATTCTTCCAGAATGACAACCTCGCGAAGTTACCGGGAAGCGCGCGCTTTTTAATTGGCTTTTTTGTTTTTATCCGCAAGCATTTCTAAAATGGCGGGAAGCACTTGCGCCGCGCCCCAGGCCAGGACGCCTAACACCACACCGCTGGCAACGGCGATAACCGGCGCGAGCAGCACGATGAACAAGCGCGGCGGAAAATCAATCGGCAGCTCGTTGAAATCCGCTGTGTGCGCGAGATTGTTGGCCATATAAATCGGGAAGAAAATGACTTGCAACATTTGCGCGGCCAAACTGATGATGACACCGGCGGCCACGCCATGTTGAAAGTGATCCCGTTTCACATAACGCGCAATGGCCCCTGCGCCGGCGGCGCCAACCAGCAGCCAGGCCCAGGCTTCATGGCTTCCCACCCAACCCCATACCGTGGCGAGTCCCATGGCCACGCCCAAGAGCGCAAGTCTTTTGAGCAGCTTCCAATCCAGGTTCTTCAACGCGACTTTTCCATTACTTTGCCGATTGCATTCTTTGATAGGAAGTTTTCAGTTGGGCAAGAAAAGATTCATTCCACACCAAGCCTTCCGCTTGCAAGGCCAGCAACGCCGCGCCGAGAGCGGCTTCAAATTGCGGCGCGACGACGCGCACGCGCGTTTTTTCTTCGCCCAAAGCATGCCAAAACGAAGGCAGCAGCGCTTCGGCGCGGCGGAAGAGATTGCCCAACAGCGCGACTTCGATAATTTCTTTGCTTTCAAATTTTTTCACCGCCGCCTGCGCCAATCGTCCCAGCTCGAAGCCGGTTTCTGCCACCACACGTTGCGCGACGCGATCGCCGGCCCCGGCTTGTTCGAACACGATCGGCGCGAGCGCCGCCATTTGGCCGCGATCGTATTGCGGAGCATAAATATGGCTGATGATCGCTTCGATGCTGCTCACGCCAAAATGTTTTTCGAACGCCTGCCGCAAGCCGGTTGCTTCGCCGCGTCCGTCCCAACTCTGCAAAGCCGCGTTGATCGCCTGGCGCGCCAAAGAATAGCCGCTGCCTTCGTCTCCGATCAAATAACCCCAGCCTCCAACGCGAATGTGTTTTCCCGCCGGCGTGCGGGCATACGCGACTGCGCCGGTGCCGGCAATTACGATCACTCCCGGCCTGCCGGCAAACGCGCCGGTCAATGCACTCATGGCATCGCTTTCGACGACGACTTTTTCCGCGAGAGAAACCTGCTGCAGAGCTTCGGTTAAAATCTGGCGGTCGCCGGCGCGGCCCACGCCGGTGGAACAAATGCCGGCCAGCGCGATTTTCGTTTCCGGCAATTGCGCTTGCCTTTGCAGCACGCGCAAAAATTGCAGCAGCGGTTGCGCTATTTCACCGCGCAGCTTGGCATAATTCGCCGGCGGCGCTTGCCCTAACGCCAAAAGTTCGCCGTCGCGGCGCAGCAAACAGCCGGTCATTTTCGTGCCGCCGCCGTCCATGCCGAAAACATATGAAAATTTGTCTGCCAGAGAGGCCATTCTATTCAGCGCCTTTCTCCCAATTTGGAGTTTGTTCGCCAGGTAACACGGGCCTGTCATCCTGTAAGGAACTTTTTTATCTATTAAAAGTGAAATCTTTGCTTTAAAAACAAAAACTTTTCCGTAAGCGGATTGAACGGATCGCGCGGATAAACCTGGTCAGTATCCGCTTAATCCGTTCAATCCGCTTACAAAATTCTTTTGGGTTGCGGCTTGTCCGCGTTGCGCATTGAACGGTGCTTATTGCTATGGGAAAGTTATTTAATCGGCGTTCCTTAAAAAGATGCTTTCAGCATGACATATTACTTGGACGCGATTGATTCTTACTTACATTGAAGCTGGAGAAGCCTCCTTTGTGGCAGACGAAGGCGTATCTGCAGAGACTGATTGCATCCGCGACAAGCGCGGCTGCAGCTTGAGATAAAGATAACTGGCCGCAAAAATTTTCAACAAATCCGCCGGCAAAAAAATGATTGCGCCCACCCATACCGCGCGCGAAAAAGGCAGATCCGTTCCAATTAAATGGTTCGTGTTCCACCACAAATACAGCACGCCGGGAACAAAAATGGCAATGGTGGCAATAAAATTATACAGAAGCAACTTTGAAAACCCTAGCGCTGACCTGGCCGGCGCCTGCGTGGGCCGGCGATGAATTAAAGCACCCGCGACCAAGCTGGCGAGAGGAAAGCCGAGCAAATAGCCGAAGGTCGGTTGCAACACATACGCCGGGCCGCCGCCTTTGGTGAAAACCGGCAGGCCGGCCAATCCCAACGAGAGATACAAAAGCTGGCTGGCAGCGCCATAAATCGGCCCCAAAATGCTGCCCGAAAGCAAAACGAAAAAAGTTTGCAAGCTAAGCGGCACGAGCGGCAGGGGCACGCGCAGATGCGCGCCGATCACGGTCAACGCCGTGAACAAGCTGGTTAAAATCAGCCGGCGCGATTGGGTGAGCGTGGAGGCGCCGGCGTTTGCTGATAAAGACGAGGAATCAGACATGTAGAGAGAATATAATTGAATTTGTTTTTATGGCGGGCAATATACGATTCGGCTTGCGCAATGTCAATGTAACTCATATTGGAATGGTATTACAACGTTAAGTTCGGTTTTTTGCTCAAAATCCACACCCTGTCATTCCGCAGGAATCAGACTGTGTGATTCTTTCTGAATGACATTCCCCGGTGGTAACACCAACTTAACATTTCTTCATGTTTTTGCCGCAGCCTTGCATCTCATCGGCAAGAGTGCTATATTGATTTGAGTTTTCAACTTGGATTACAGCCACTTCGAGCTTCATCATGTCAAGATCTGTCGTAGCACCGAGCATCATATTTATGATGCTGATTTTCACCCTGTGCGCCCGGTTCACCAACGCCGCCTTTTCCCAACCGAGTTCGACCATACTTTCCCCTCGAGCGAATGGATCTTCCTCCGCTGCATTACCCGCGCGAATTTTCGCTCCGCGCTTGGGCCCGCGCGTGGACAATTCGCATTGCTTTCTGCCTCATCGCGAGCTGGCACAAGTGCGCGTAGGATTGGCTTTCAGCGGCGGCGGCGCCCGCAGCCTGGCGCAGATCGGCGTGTTGCAGGCATTGGAAGAGAACAATATTCCGATCGCGTTCATCGTGGGCACGAGCATGGGCAGCATCGTGGGCGGGTTATACGCGGCAGGCTATAACGCCGCGCAGTTGCGCGAGATCATGAAGGCGATCGCGTGGAGCGATATTTTGACGGATACACCGCCGCGCCAAAATTTGCTCGTGAGCCAAAAGCAGGACAAAGAGCCGTTCTTGTTTCAAATTCGCTGGCGCGGCCTAACCCCACAAATTCCCCGCGCGCTTACCGGCGGGCAAAAGCTGCTTTCGATTTTGACGGAGCTGACGTGGAGCGCGAATTATTGGGCCAGCTCCAGCTTCGATAAGCTGCGCATTCCCTTCCGCGCCGTGGCCACGGATTTATATACTGGAAAAGAAGTGCTCATTGACAGCGGCGACCTCGGTGAAGCCATGCGGGCTTCATGCGCCTTGCCGCTGTTAATCGCGCCGGTGCCGCGGCAAGATCTGTTGTTGATCGACGGCGGCGTCATGAATAATATTCCGGTGGCAGCGGCGCGGCAACAGGGCGTGGAGGTGGTGATCGCCGTCGATGCCACTTCCAATCTGTTGTCCCCCAGGCAACTGGCGCTGCCTTGGCAAATCGCAGATCAAGTCACGACGATTATGCAGCAGGAAAGAAACGAGCGCCAAAGGCAACTGGCCGACGTGCTGATCTCGTTCAGAGATTTGACCCGCACTGCGCTGGATTTCAATGATCTGGATTCGTTGATCGCGCAGGGTTATCGACGCACCATGGAAAAAATGGAAGCCATCAGGAGCTTGTGTGCGCGCGCTGCGGGGCCGGCTCCGGCAGACACGGCTTTCATCGTGCGCCACGTCGAATACAAAAATTTTCAAACCGCATTTGCAGATTTCGCGCTTTTCGCTTCCGGCAACGGCGTGAAAAAAGATCGCCTCACCGCCGTTGAAATTCAGGAAAAGATTGACGCGCTGTATGCCAGCGGCAATTATGCCTCGGTGCAGGCGCATGTGCAAGGCGATACGCTGATTTTTAAGCTGCAGGAAAACCCGCGCGTGCAGCGTTTCGAAATCAACGGCAACACGATTTATCCCGATTCCGTGTTGCTGGGCTGCATCAGAAGCCGCCCCGGTGAAATTATCAATCACCAGCAGAGCCGCGAAGATTTGCGCGCGCTGGTGGAGCATTATCGCCGCGACGGCCATGCGCTGGCGGAAATTCGCAGCGTCACGTTCGATTCTGCCGCCGGGTGCTTGCGCCTCACGCTGGATGAAGGCCGCATTGCCGCGCTCGACATCGAAGGCTTGCGCCATACCCAGCCGTTCGTGGTGCAGCGGGAATTTTCGCTCAAGGCCGGCGAGATTTTCAATTCCAGGCGCGCGCGCCAGGGGTTGGAGAATATTCTCAGCACCGGCTTGTTCGAGCGCGTAAACTTGACGCCGGTGCGGCAGGACAGCGGCGGCGTGCGGTTTAAAATCAGCCTCGAAGAAAGACCTTCGGCGATTTTGCGCGCCGGCGGATATTATCAAAGCGAGCGCGGTTCTTATGGCTTGCTGGAGATTGGCCACGAAAATGCCTGGGGCAGCGCCAGCAAAATTTACGCGTATGGCACGGCCGGCAGCCGCGGCTTTTTAACCAAAGCGACGTTGCGCACCGATCGCGTGTTCAGCACGTTTTTGACTTTTTCCGCCGGCGCCTATTTGCAAGCGTGGGACAATTTTGTCTATCCTGAAACTGCAGCAGATAGCCCCGGCGGTGAATATCAAGACCGGCGTATGGGCCTCAAATGGATGGTCGGCCAGCAGGTGCGGCGCTTGGGCGCGCTTTCTGCGGAATTGCGCTGGGAAAATACTCGCTTGCATGCGCTTTCCGGGGCCGGCTATCCCGTGGGAAAATCCGATATATTATTCTTCGCCATGAAATCCGTGATCGACACGCGCGACCAGCTTCCGTTCACGCGCTTGGGACGCTACGCCAACGTCTTTTACGAATACGGCCGGCCTTCGCAACCGGACGCCGATTCGTTCGTCAAATTTTACGCGCACCTGGAATCGTTTCATGCCTTCGGGCCGCATCTGCTGCATCCCAAGTTCATCGGCGGCATCGCCGACCAAACCACACCGTTCAGCGAGCAATTTCGCTTGAGCGGCCCTACGCCGGTGTTCGGCCTGCGCGACCAGGAAGCGATCGGGCGCAACCTCATTGTCGCCAGCCTGGAATATCGTTATCAATTGCGCAAGCGTCCGCTGTTCGACGTTTATTTCGGCTGGCGTTACGATTTGAGCGGCATTTGGCGCGATCACAACGAGGCCACGACGCATGAGTTCCGTCACGCGTTCGGTTTGTCGATCACGGCCGACACGCCGCTGGCGCCCATCGGCATTGCGTTCGGCTGGATGGAACGTTGGCAGAAGCGGGTTTATTTCAATGTGGGCGTGACGTTTTGAGAGGGCAGAATGATTATCGGCAGGATAATTAGGCAAAACCATTATGGGCAAAACAATTAAAGATGCGAAGGCCGAGCAAAAGATATAAGTCAAAACCATTGAAGTCAAAATGATTAAAAACGGTTCAATGATTTTGACTTTAATTATTTTGATTTCTTGCTTTAAACCTTTTGGTATTATAATTGGTCATTCGCATTAAAAACAAAATCAAATAGTTTTGCCCTAAATCGTTTTGCCTTTGAGCGATCGCTTGCGGCCATCGCCGCGCTACGAATGACAGATCAGTTACTTTCAGACGAACTCCAAGAAGCCGAGTCAACGCTGAATCGTTGCTATTCTCGCCGATATGGCCGGGCAAGCTCGGCCGGTGCGCCAATTTTCGCACCGGCAAAAACCAAAACCAGCAAAGTCAAGACATAGGGCAGCATCAAGAAGAATTGATACGGAATGGCCGATCCCAGCGCTTGAAATTGGAATTGCAACGCATTGGCAATACCGAAAAACAATGAAGCGAAAAAAATTTTAACCGGCTGCCAGCGCCCGAAAATCACCACGGCCAGCGCGATGAAGCCGCGGCCTGCGGTCATACCTTCAACGAAGGTATGGGCATGCGCCAGAGCAAGATAAGCGCCGGCGGCGCCGCACATGCCGCCGCAAAATAAAACACAAAAGAAACGCAAGCGATACACCTTCACTCCCGCAGTATCGGCTGCGGCCGCATGCTCGCCGCAGGCGCGTATCGCCAGGCCCGTGGGCGTGCGGTTTAAAATAAAAGCAGCAATGGGCAAAAGGCAAAAAGCAAAATACAACAGCACCGGCTGTTGCGAAAACAATGCGCCGATCAAAGGAATGTGCGACAAAAACGGCACGGTCGCCGGCGCGAATGCAGGCGCGGTGAGCGCGGCGCCGGTCACGCCGAAAATGCGGCGAAAGAGAAAGCCGGTCAAGCCCGCGGCCAATAAATTGAGGCCGGCGCCGGTGATGATTTGATCGGCATGAAAATAAACCGTTAATACTCCAAACAACGCCGCGAGCACGATTCCAGCCGCAATTCCGGCCAGTAAGCCTAGCCAGGGATTGCCGGCGAATAATCCCGCCGCCATGCCGGCAAATGCCCCGGACAGCATCATGCCTTCCAATCCGATATTGATCACCCCGCTGCGCTCGGCAAAAGTTTCGCCGGTTGCCGCCAGCCATAAAGGTGCGGCCAGCTTGCCGCCGGAGCGCAGCAGGTTCTCGAGAATGTTGATATAAAAACCGAGCATATATTTTTAATCTTAAGTTTGCTTTTTCCTCATTTCCAATACGCCCATAACCGCAACCATGATGATGACCATTCCCTGGATCGCATACACAATCACGGCGGAAACGTTGGCCTGACGTTGCATGGCGGCGGCGCCGTTTTCCAAAGCGCCGAATAAAAAAGCCGTGCCCAGAAGGGCGAGCGGATGCAGTTTTGCCATCAACGCCACGGCAATCGCGGTGTAACCGTAGCCGGGCGAAAAATTTTGATACAAGCGATACGTGATGCCGGCCAATTCGATTACACCACCGCAGCCGGCAACAGCGCCGGAGAGCATCAAACTCCATAAGCGCACACGATCCACTGCGATTGCGGCGAAGCGCGCGGCCACCGGGTTCGCGGCAACCATTTGCATGTGCCAGCCAAAAACCGTGCGGGAAAAAATCAGATAACCGGCGGCCGCAAGCAACAGTGCGAAAAAAATGCCGGTGTGCAATCTCGTCGGCGGGAAAAAACGCAGCAAGCGCACCGCCGGCGCCAAGGCTTCCGTTTGGGGAAATTGTTTGGCCGCTTCCATCAATGGTCCGGTCACGGCGTAACGCACGGTTTCGAGAGCGATGAAATTCAACAAAATCGTAGCGACGACTTCCGGCACGTGGCGGCGAATTTTCATCACGCCGGCGAGCGCGCCCCACAAAGTTCCGGCGAGCATGCCGGCAAGGAAAAGCAGCAGAGTTGCGATCGCTGCCGGCCAATGCGCCAGCGCCGGCGCCAGTGCGGCCGCGGCCAGCGCACCCATTAAGAATTGTCCTTCTGCGCCGATGCTCCAAATTCCCGCGCGAAAGGCAATGGCGACGGCCAGGCCGGTGATTAAAAGCGGAATCGTCTTGACGGCAGTTTCAGCCAGGGCAAAAGCGGAGCCGAACGCGCCACGCCACAAGGCGGTGAATGCCAACCCCACGTCGTAGCCGCTCAACCACAGCAATAATGCCGCAAATGCCGCGGCGGAAAACCAGGCAATCAAAGCGGGCATGAAGAGGGAAATTTTTTCGCGCACGACGATCCCAACATATAGGACAAGCCCGAAAGGGGCTTTGGGCCCGCAACCAAAAAAGAGAAACAAAAGCGCACGCAAAGACACAGAGATTACCCAAAGAAAAGCGTAGCGCGGCAATAGCCGCAACCGATCGCTCAAAGGCAGAACAATTTAGGGCAAAACTATTTGATTTTGTTTTTGAGAGACTAACGTTCAGGGCCACTCTTCTTGAAAATCAGCGCCGAGCATGAGTGCGCTCACGCGGCTGCGTGCAACCGTGGCGCGGAAAGGCCCGGCAAAGCGGCCGTGAAATAGGACGGCGATACGATCGGCGAGGGCAAAAATTTCATTGAGCTCCGTCGAGATTAACAACACCGCTGCGCCGCGCGCTTTTTCCGTGCGCAGCAGGTGATGAATTTTGTTTGTGGCCGCAACCTCCACGCCGCGGGTAGGGTTGACGGCGACCAGCAGCTTGGGCCGGCGCACCAGCTCGCGGCCCACCAGCAATTTTTGTTGATTGCCGCCGGAAAGCGTTGCCACCGGCGCCTCGAGGCCGCTCACGCGCACTTCAAAACGATCGAGCAATTCCCGGCTCCACGCGCGCAGGCGGTGAAGGCGCAACCAGCCTTTCCGTTGAAACGGCGCGGCGCGATGCGCGAATGCCGCAGCGTTTTGATAAACCGGCAAGGCCGGAAACAGGCCCATGGCTTTGCGATCGGCGGGTATGTGCGCGAGCCCGTTTTGTATTCTGGCCGCAAGCGCCATCTGCGTTATTTCCTGTTCTTCCAGCCACAGCCGGCCGGCTTGCAAAGGCCGGAGGCCGAGCAACGCTTCCGCGATCTCGGCCTGGCCGTTGCCATCGACGCCGGCCACGCCGAAAATTTCACCGGCGTGAATTTCAAAAGAAAGATTTTTCAGACTGGCGGTTTCGGTATTCCCGCGCACATGCAGAGCTTCGGCTTTGAGCATAACCTGCGCTGAAGCTTGAACGGCCGGAACCGCAGGCGGCGCGGTTGCTTCCGGCGCGATGGCGGCCGCAATTTCCGCAAGCCCTGCCTGCGCCGTGATAAATTGGCCGTTCACTTTGCCCGCGCGCAAAACCGTTATGCGGTCGCTGAGCGCTTTGACTTCTTCCAGCTTGTGAGAGATGAAAATGATACCGTAGCCTTGCTGCCGCAATCGTTTCAATAAAACGAAAAGCTCTTCCACTTCGGCGGGAGTCAACACCGCGGTCGGTTCATCTAAAATCAACAGCCGGCATTGACGCAATAAGACTTTGAAAATTTCCACGCGTTGCTGCTCGCCTACCGACAATTCCGCCACGCGGCGGGCGGTATCGATTTGCAAACCGGTTTGTGCGCGCAACCGGTCGACTTCTTTTTGCAAGCGCTGCAAGCCGCGTTGGGAAAAATCGAACCGCGCATTGCCCAGCAGGAAATTTTCGCGCACGGTAAAATCGGGCACGAGCATGAAGTGTTGATGAATCATGCCCAGGCCCGCGCGAATCGCTTCTGCCGGGCGAGGCGGAGAAAAAGATTTTCCTTCCAAGAACATGGCGCCGGCATCGGGCTGCACCAGACCGTAAAGAATGTTCATCAAAGTGGATTTGCCTGCGCCGTTCTCGCCGAGCAAGGCGTGGATTTCGCCGGCGGCGAGCGTGAAATTTACGCCGTCGAGCGCCGTGGCGCTGCCGAAACTTTTGGAGAGACTTTGGATTTCCAACAAATGGGAGGGCATAATGAGATACAAATAGAAACGTGTCAGGAATTGCGCTTTTTTCGCCGCTTAAATGGCAATCGTTTCAAGGTGAAATCCGGTCCGGCATGCAATACGACTTCACCGTCCTCCACGGCTTCCTCGGCGGTTTTTAGGATGTGCGCCAAAAAATGCATGGAGATGCCGGTCGAAAGAACTCCGATGAGTACGCCCATGCCCAAGTCGATGAAGGGCAAGAACCAACGCAACAAATAGGCTACGCCGATTCCCAGGCCAATGAGCACGGCATCGATGAGTAGAAAAGCGAGCAAAAAGCTGAAAAAAGTTTGCATGAGTTATCTCCTTGAAGCAGGTCACTTCAAAATCCCATGGGAATTTCGATTTGTTGTGCGAGTATGCCGGCACGGACTTCCGCAATTTTCGACTGCACCTCCGGCGGAATTTGATCTTGCAATTGCGGATTGAGTGCCAGCGACACGACGCCTTCTTGCATGCCCAGGCGCATGACCTCGGATTTGAAAGTTTTTTCTTGCACGCGCCGGGCGACGCTCAAGAACGCTTGCGGAACCTCGAGCACCGCGCTCGCGAGAATGACCTGCGGTGCAATGCTGTTTTGGTTTTTATTCGAGCCAAAGGCAAAAACGCCTTTGCGCTCTTGCGCCGCTTGAAGCACACCCAAACCGGCCGCGTCGGCGTTTTGAAAAATAAAATCCGCGCCTTGATCGATCAGCGCCAGCGTCGCTTCTTTCGCCGCGCCCACATCTTCCCAATTACCGATGTAGCTTTGGGTGACGATGAAATTCTGATTGACGGATTTCGCGCCGGCGGCGAAAGCAAGGAAGCCGCTTTTCACCGAAGGAATTTCCAAACCGCCCACACAACCGGCGCGGCCGGATTTTGACATCATGGCGGACATCACGCCCATCAAATACGTTGCTTGTTCGATTTGAAAAATCATCGGCGCGACATTTGACCGAACCGTGGTGCCGCTGCTGGTAATGAAAACCGTATGGGGAAAATCCGGTGAGACCGCGGCCGCGGCGTCTTGAAATTCAAAGCCATGGCCGAACACGAGATCAAAGCCGCGGCCGGCATAATCGCGAAAACCGTGCTCGAACTCCGCCGGGGTTTTGACTTCGACTTGCGAAATTTCTGCGCCGAGCTGATCGCGAATACGCAGCAAGCCTTCATAGGCGCTGGCATTCCAGCCGGCATCGCTGACGGGACCGGGGGAAAGCAAAGCCACTTTGAAAGCGGCTTCGGTTTGAGGTTGAGATTCGCAGCCGAGGTTGAAGGCAAAGAGCAAAAGGCAAAAAGCAAAGAGCAAATTTTTCATGGGCCGGGAAGCTTTCGCAGATGAGGGTGAAATTTTTTCTTTTTGCGAGTATAGCATATCGCGCAGGCTTTGTCAAGCTCGAATTCAGTTTCCATAAAACAAAAAAGGGCAGCGGGTGAGGTCTCCCGCTGCCCGAGCATCTATGGGCCAGAAGTTGAGTATGATTCCTGAAGGCAGTTCCTTATACGACCGAATCAAGGCGAAGGTTTCCTCTCCCTAAAAATTGGGAAATACTGCTCCTGGCAGAATTGACTTTGCTTCATTGCTGATATAGCCATGCCTGCGCACTGACGGATACGTTGCGGCCATAGCCGCCGGTAATCACCGCTTTTCCCTCCGGCAAAGCGACCGTCGCCGTAAACAAGCCGGTACTAATGCTGCCCTCCACCAAATTAAACGCCTGCGTCGCGGGGTCGTACACCTCCGGCGTGTTCGCGCCGCCGGAGATTAGAACCAAACCATTGGTGAGCAGAACCGAAGTGCCTTGATGCTTGTAGTGTGAAGTATTCATCGGATTGGTCGCTGTGAATGCCCCGGTGATGGGATCGTAAAGCTCAGCGCTCGTATAAGCCCCTTCGTCATCACGTTCATCCGAGCCGCCGCATACCAGCACTTTGCCGCCAGGCAGCGAGGCGGCATCATGCTTGTGGCGTTTGACCGTCATATTACCAGAAAGGGCAAATTGGCCGGTTACCGGATCATATATTTCCGTGCTGGCATAAATCGTGATGGCAGCTCTTCGCCCTTTATGCCCGCCGGTAATGAGTGCTCTGCCGTCCTGCAGCCGGGTCACGCTATGTGATTCCCGCGCTGTGGTCATGCTTCCTGTTGACTGGAATTCTCCGGTTTGAGGATCGTATAATTCCGCGCTGGCAAGAAACGTCCAGCCGGTTCCCACGCCTCCGGCAAGCAAAACCTTGCCGTTATCCAACAGCACGGCGACATGGCCGCTGCGCGCTTCCCTCATGCGGCCGGCCGGTTGAAATTTCTGTGTGGCCGGATCGTACAACTCGGCGCTGGCCAAATAGTCACCGCGCTGATTAAAGCCGCCAGCGATTAGCACTTTGCTCTCCGGCAATAAAATGGCGGTGTGACTATGGCGCGCCTCCTGCATGTTTGGGGCAAACAAAAAAGAATTGGCGATGGGGTCATAAATTTCCACGCTCGCCTGGCCGGGCAAGCCGCCCGCAATCAGAACTTTGCCGTTCGGCAACATAGTCGCCGTATGCGCCGCGCGGCTGGCGTTCATGTTTCCAATCGCGCTCACGCTGCCGATATAAGCGCCGCTGTCGAAGACACGATCATCTTCTTTGCACGCAATCGTCTGGCAGGCTGCGATCAAAAATAGGGTGAAGGTTTTCATATCGAATTTCTCCACAAAAGATTAGGGCTGTTTCTCCGTCTTATCTGCCGCGGCGGAGGGAATGCCTTTGAGGTCAAAATAGATTTTCTTCCCGAAAATTTCACGCGTGGTGTCGGCGAGATGGCCGAGAACGCCCAGCCCGAGGCCGCCGGCAATCGTCAAAATTCCCAGCCACACCGCCACTTTGCGGCGCCGGGGATGGCGTTCGGGATTGAGATCGAGCAACGGTAGCAGCAATAGCAAGAGCACAAACGCGCCGTTGCCCAAAACACCCAGCCAGGCGGGCACGTATTTCAAGCTTTGATATACCGGCAGAAAATACCATTCGGGTTTGATGCCCGGCGGCGTCACCAGGGGATTGGCCGGCTTGCCTAGCGTCGGCTTGGTGATGAAAGCAAGCACGACAATGGCCGCAAGCACGAGGTAAGCAATCACTAATTCTTTTTTGAAGTGATCGGGGAAATAAGGCTTGCCGCCCCGGGCAAAGATTTGAGCGGTGGTAGGCTCGGGCTCGTCGGTGCGCGCCAGCGGCGAAATATGATGATAACGAATCAGAAAAAGATGCCCCGCGATCAACGCCAGCAAAAGCGTGGGCAACAGCGCCACGTGCGCGGCAAAAAAGCGCGTGAGCGTGAGGTCGGAAACGATCTCGCCGCCGCGCACGAGTCGCAATAAGAAATCGCCGAGCAGGGGCACTTCTTTGGTGGAATCGGTGGCCACGACCGTGCCCCAAAAAGCCAGCTCGTCCCACGGCAGCAAATAGCCGGTGAGAGAAAAACCCATGATGATGAGAAACAAGCCGATGCCCGTCATCCAGGTGAGCTCGCGCGGTTTTTTATAAGCGCCATAAAAGAAAACGCGCATGAGATGAAGAAAAATGAAAGACACGATGAAATGCGCGCCCCACACGTGCAATTGCCGGAACAGCCAGCCGAGCGTGACTTTTTCGGTGATAAATTTCACGCTGTTGTAAGCGGTGAGCGCGCCGGGCTTGTAATAAAACAGCAACAAAATGCCGGTGGCGATTTGCACGATCAAAAGCAACAGCACCGTGAAGCCGAACGTGTGCAGCCAGCTCACGTGGCGCGGCTGCGGCTCGTTCATTTGCTCTTTGGCAAAACGGCGCAAAAAATCCAGCGGGATTCTTTCAGCAAGCCAGGTTTGGAAGGGCATGGTGTGATGAGGTTTTTGTGTGGATCGTAAAACGTGATACGTAAGGTAAAACGTAGCTCGGCAATAGCCGCAACCGATCGCTCAAAGGCAAAACGATTTAGGGCAAAACTATTTGATTTTGTTTTTAATGCGAATGATCAGTTATAATACCAAAAGGTTTAAAGCAAGAAGTCAAAATCATTAAAGCCAAAATCATTGAACCGCTTTTAATCATTTTGACTTCAATTGTTTTGACTTATGCCTTTTGCTCGGCCATTGCTTTTTTAATTGTTTTGCCCACAATGGTTTTGCCTTTAAAAATCTTCGCGGTCATGCTAGTTTTTCCAGAATACTACAATAACATAAACCGTAACATAAACCCTGAATGGCGCCGGTCGAAATGCTTTTCGATTTTGCACCTTACGCTTTACGTTTTATGCTTCACGGATTCAAGCCAGCACCACTTTTCCGTTTTCAATTTTCACCTTGAGCTTGGCAAGCGGTCGCGGCGGGGGGCCGGAGGTGACGTTGCCATCAATATCGTATTCGCCGCCGTGGCAGGGACATTCGAATACTTCATCTTCCGGGAAATAAGCCACGGTACAACCGAGATGCGTGCACACCGCGGAGAAAGCAGATAATTCACCGTTGCGGCGAAATAAAATGACGGGCGAGCCTTGCACCAGGCCGGTGCGCTGTTCGCCTTCTTTAATTTCCCCGGCGGAAAGCGGTTTGTCGTTGACATCCACAAATTCGCGGCTGCCGGAAGCGAAATTTTTGTTGGGATAAAGATAGGCCAGGGCCGGCGCCAGAAAAGCCAGACCACTGGCGCCAAACAAAGTGGCAACGAATTTTTCAAAAAATCCGCGTCGGGTCATATGCAGAATCCTATTTGTTGCGGTTTCGTCAACTTTTTTTGACAATGACACGTTGGGCCGGACAGAGGCGCAGTAATATGATAACGCGATTTTTTCAAATTTCAATAAAAAAATTCCCAAGATTTTTTCGATTTGCAAAATAATGGTTGCGCGACAAAGCCTCGTTTATTATATTGCGCGCGTTCTGAAGATCCCTGAAGCGCTGCATCACTCAAACTGGTTCGACTTTACGGAGCATCGGGAGGCAATATGACCTACATCATCGCTGAACCTTGTGTGGACGTACGTGACCGTGCATGTGTGGATGTTTGCCCGGTAGATTGTATTTATGAATTGGAAGCGACGCAACTAAAGGAAGGCGATCCCGCCTATAAAATGATGCTATATATTCACCCGCAAGAATGCATTGATTGCGGCGCTTGCGAGCCGGAATGCCCGCCCGCGGCCATTTTTGCCGAAAGCGAAACGCCGGCGAAATGGAACGATTACATCGACTACAATTACGTCGCTTTCGGCGTAAGCCGTTAAGAATATTCCAAAGCAGAACCGGCAGGCGCGGAGGTTTAATCGCGGCCGGCCGCAGCAACTCCATCCGAGCAGCACTACTTGATTGATCCAGGAAAGATTGGCCATGACGCATGCTCGCGACAAATTCAGGACTGAGGAAAAGCAATCGGGAAGTCGTCGATGATGGCTTCCTTTTTGTTTTGGTTGCCCGCCGCAAATTTATTCAATCTTTGTCATGATCAAGTCGAAAAGTATTTATATTTCCCCTCATCCCGGCGACGGCGAGCGTTTATATGTCGATTGCCTATGGCCGGAAGGTCTCACCACACGCGGCGCGGCCCTCGCGCAATGGCTGCAAGAGGTTGCCCCGTCGTACGAGCTCTGGCGGCATCATTATGATTTAACGGAATGGGAGGATTATCGCCAGGGCTATTGGAAAGAATTGCAAGCGGCGGACAAGCGCCGCGCTCTCAACGAGCTCAAGGAAAAAGCCCGCAGCGGCGTGATCACTTTGCTGTACGGCACTTCGGATGCGAAAAGAAACAACGCCGAGCTGCTCAAGGAGTTTCTGGAATGCAACTGAAATTTATATCTGCTGCGGCGTTCGCTGAAACGAGCGCCGTGCGCCACAAGATCGATCGACCGGCAAGGGCCTGACTCACGCCTCAACGCAGCGAGGTGTCTGGATCAGGCTCTTGTGCTTTAGGACGCAGCTAAATGAAAATGCCGGGAAGGAAGATTCTTCAAGAACATCCGGCTGTACTCGCAGTCTTATGATTGGAACAATCCACAACGGAAGTAGCTGACCTAAAATCATCAGGAGGCAACAATGGATTGGCATGGCAATCTGGTTGACAGCGACGAGGCGATTCGTCACATTCTGAAGAATAGCCACACCATCGCCGTTGTCGGCATCAAAGATGAGTCGCGCCCGAACGAAGCTGCACACAGCGTCCCCGCCTTTCTGTATTCCCGGGGTTATCGTATTATTCCCGTTACCCCGATTTATCCTTCGGTTTTCGGCATTCCGTCGGTTGCTTCACTGGAAGAGATTCACGAACCCGTCGACATCGTGCAAGTGTTTCGCGCGCCGCGCAACGTCATGGACCATGCCCTGCTCGCACTCAAGTTGAAACCCAAAGTATTTTGGATGCAATCCGGCATTCGCCAGCAGGAAGCGGCGCACCGTCTCGCGGTTTCCGGCATCAAAGTGGTGCAGGATCATTGCATGTACATGGATTATTTGCGCTTCGTGCGCGCGGCCGCGTAAGGCCTGCGTTTCTGAAGATTACGGATTAAATATTTTGCCCAATATCGTTCTGCCTGCGCAGAATGATATTGGGCAAGATTGTAAGAGTTTAGTCGTTTGAAGTTGAGCCCCCTAGCACTGTCATTCTGGAAGAATCCCGAAAGGGCCTCGCGGCTTTTTCAGCACGGGGAAATACTCTGCATTTGGTAAGAGTTTAGCCGTTTGAAGAAGTTTCACCACAGCCCTGTCATTCAGTAGGAATCTTGTGACGCACTTGCACTATTCTCGATTCTTCACAAGATTCTTCTGAATGACAGGTCAGTTACTTTTCGGACGAACTCCGAACGCTCGGGGGCAATGCTGAATAGTTACATTTATTCTGTCTTTGTTTTAAAACCGGCAGATCTTTCTGCCAGGCGCACGCATGAAAATTTACGTCACCCGCCCCATCCCCGAAGCCGGCCTGAACATTCTTCGCCAAACGTATCCCCATTTCACCATGAACCCGGAAGACCGCGTGCTCACCCGGCCCGAGCTCCTGGCGAAAGTGAAAGGATTGGACGGATTGCTTTCTTTGCTCACCGATAAAATCGACGGCGAATTGCTCGATGCCGCCGGGCCGCAGCTTAAAATCGTTGCCAATCACGCCGTGGGTTTCGACAACGTTGATTTGCCGGCCGCGACCGCACGCGGCGTGTTGATTACGAATACGCCCGGCGTGCTCACCGAGGCCACCGCAGATCATGCCTGGGCGTTGTTGTTCGCCGTCGCGCGCCGCATTCCGGAATCTGAAGTTTTTTTGCGCGCGGGCAAATTCCAAGGCTGGGGGCCGCTCATGTTTTTGGGCGGTGACATTACCGGCAGAACACTGGGCGTGGTGGGCGCGGGCCGCATCGGCCAGCACGTGGCCTTGCGCAGCCGCGGCTTCAGCATGCGCGTGCTCTATAGCGACGAAGTTGCCAATCTGAATTTGGAAAAAGAAATCGGCGCCCGCCGCGTTGCTTTTGAAGAATTATTGCAAGAAGCGGATTTCGTTTCATTGCACGTGCCGCTATTGCCCGGCACCAAACATTTGATCAATGCCGCGGCTTTGAAAAAAATGAAGCCCACGGCTTATTTGATCAATACCAGCCGCGGGCCGGTGGTGGACGAAGCCGCTTTGGCTGAAGCTTTGCGCAACCACGTTATTGCCGGGGCCGCGCTCGATGTTTTTGAAAACGAGCCGGCGGTTCATCCCGGCTTGCTGGAACTTGACAACGTAGTGTTGACGCCACACACCGCGAGCGCGACCATTGCCACGCGCTCGAACATGGCGAGCATGGCCGCGAATAATTTGCTGGCCGGATTGCGCGGTGAAAAACCGCCGAATTTGGTGAATGAGGAGGTGTGGGAAAAGCGGCGGCAAATCTCCTAGCCCTGTCATTCAGAGGAATCTTGTGACGCACTTGCACTGTACTCGATGCTTCACAAGCCGCAAGGCCCTTTCGGGAATCTTTTTCCGCACCGAGAATATTCTGCATTTGGACATTTTACTAAATGCATAAAAAGATTCTTACAGATGACAGTGTTGTGGTGATTCAACTTCAAACTGCTAAACTCTTACGAAAAGGGTAGTTTCCGCAATCCCATAGTTGACGAACGGAGGAAGGAAACTTGGATTGGCTAAACCGGCTGATCGTGACGGCCTTGCCGCTGGTGCCCAAGCCGCTGGTGCGGCGTTTTTCAAGCCGTTATATTGCCGGCGACAAAATTGAAGACGCGGTGCGCACCGTGCGCGATTTGAATCAGCGCGGCATGATGGCGACGCTCGATATTTTGGGCGAGTTCATCACTTTGCGTGAAGAAGCCACCGCGACCGCCGATGAATATCTGCAAGCGCTGGAAACCATTGCCCGCGAAAAGCTCGACAGCAACATCTCCATCAAACTCACCGCTTTTGGCCTCAAGCTGGATTTCAATTTTTGTTTCGATAACGTGCGACGGGTGATGGCGCGCGCGCAGGAATTGGGCAATTTCGTGCGCATCGATATGGAAGATTCTTCCTGCACCTCGGACACGTTGCGCATTTATGATCTATTGCGCCGGGATTTCAAAAACACCGGCACGGTGATGCAAGCCTACATGCGGCGCGCGATTTTGGACATTCGCCAATTGATGGCGAACGGCCGGCCCACCAATCTGCGCTTGTGCAAAGGCATTTACGTCGAGCCGCGCAAGTTTGCCTACAAAAACCGTGAGCTGATCAATAAAAATTTTACTTTTCTGCTCAATGAAATATTGCGCCATGGCGCATACGTCGGCATTGCCACGCACGACGAACGCCTGGTGTGGGACGGCGTGCGCCTGGTCGATGAATTGAAACTGCCTAAAACCGCTTATGAATTTCAAATGCTGTTGGGTGTCGACGAAGAGTTGCGCGATTTCATCGTCAACTCGGGCCACCGCTTGCGCGTCTACGTGCCCTATGGCAAACAATGGTATGCCTATTCCGTGCGCCGATTGCAGGAAAACCCGCAGATTGCGGGCTATGTGGTGCAGAATTTTTTGGGATTGAAAAGCTCGTAGGTTAAGGGCGGGATAAAACAAGTTAGGGCGGCTAATCATTTCCCTCGATAGAGAGGAAAGTCTGTTATGCGGGTCGCTGCAATCTATGATATTCATGCGAACCTACCAGCACTTGAGGCTGTACTCCAAGATATTCGTCAAGCAGAAGTAGACCATGTAGTAGTCGGAGGCGATGTGCTTCCGGGCCCGATGCCACGTGAAACACTCACGTGTTTGCTGGACCTCGATATTCCAGTACAGTTTATCAAAGGCAATGGCGACCGTGTGGTGCTCTCACAGATGGCAGGCACGGATACAGGCGAAGTCCCAGAACAGTTCCGAGAGGTTATTCGCTGGGTGGCGCAGCAGCTTCATCCTGAACACGAGCAGTGGTTAGCTAGCTGGCCTAATACACTCCGTATCGAGATTCACGGGTTAGGCGAGGCGCTGTTTTGCCATGCGACACCGCGAAACGATACTGAGATATTTACCCGTCTTACGTCTGAAGACCGCCTCTTACCAGTCTTTGAAGGACTCAACGTACCTGTGGTGATTTGCGGTCATACCCACATGCAGTTTGATCGAACGATCGGAAGGGTTCGCGTTGTGAATGCTGGAAGTGTGGGAATGCCGTTTGGGGAGCCAGGCGCCGATTGGCTCTTACTTGGACCCAACGTTCAGCTTCGGCATACGCCTTACGATCTCGCAAAAGCTGCTGAGCGCATTCGAGACACGAAGTATCCACAAGCTCAAGATTTTGCAGCACGTAACGTCCTGCAACCCCCATCAGAGGGCGAAACACTTGAAGCATTTACCCGGATCGAATTGAGATAAAAGCGGGAACAGTGAGACCAATCACCGGTTGGTGCGTGGGCAGCCACAAGTCCACGGCGAATAAATACGTGATGATTGCATCTGGCAGAGCACGCTCAGGCTGTGGCCGAGTAGCTGATGAGAAAAGAAGCAAGAAAAGGTCGGTGTGAATTCTGAATGGTTGTGAAGAATTGAAGCCCGCGTCCTGCCCGCGCCCCAGTGAAATCGAAGTAATTCCTTCTTCGCCTAAAGATGAAGCTAGCGATTTTTTATCATGCCGCAACTTCATCAATTTTGAACTTGATTTGTGGCACTGCAAGGCGTGGCGCTTGTGCAATTCGTTCAGCGTTATTCAACAACTCGGCGATGCGGCGGCCAATCTCGGCGCGGACGATTTTTTCGCCGCACTGAGGGCAAACACCCGCCGGTACGTCATCGACGACGAGAAGCTGGCCGTAAATCCAGAAATTTTGTTTGATTCGCTTCTCCCGGCTCGCAGGAAAGTGTACCCTCTAAAAACATCAGTTGCATGATTCGGATTTTTTGTTACATTTCAATGATTTAGAGGCACAAAACAAAGGGCTATGTGGCATGCGAATTGATCTTATCGAAGGAGAGAAAAGCCTATGGACGCAAATAGATTAAGCAGTATTTCAAAAGCAGATTCGCTGGAGAAGATGGGAGAGTTCTGGGATACGCATGATTTCACCGACTTTGACGACCCTCATGCGCCGGAGGTTGAATTCACCATCACTTGTGCTGTACCGATTGAGTTAGATCTACTTTCAACAGCAGAAAAACAGGCACGTCGGCGCGGGGTGAAAGTTGAAACTTTGGTTAATCTCTGGTTGCAACAGAAAGTGGCAGAGCACGCTCAGGCTGTGGCCGAGTAGCTGATAAGAAAAGGCCGGTGTGAATTCTGAATGGTTGTGAAGAATTGAAGCCCGCGTCCTGCCCGCGCCCCAGTGAAATCGAAATAATTCCATCTTCGCCTAAGGATGAAGCTATCGATTTTTTATCATGCCGCAACTTCTTCAATTTCGAACTTGATTTGTGGCACTGCAAGGCGCGGGGCTTGTGCAATTTGTTCCGCGTTATTCAGCAACTCGGCGATGCGGCGGCCAATATCGGCGCGGACAATTTTTTCGCCGCACTGAGGGCAAACACCCGCCGGTACGTCATCGACGACGAGAAGCTGGCCGCGAATCCAAAAATCCTGTTTGATGCGTTTTTCTTGCATGGGCGTACCGCAGATTTCGCATTCTCCATAGTTGTAGGGTTTCTGGTTTGACGTTGCCATGGCTATACCGTATACGTTGTTATCAATAGCAGTTTTCCAGTGCTTTTCATCCGGCAAATCACCGCAATTTCTCTTCCATCAAGCGCCGGCCCGACAATCTCATAATGAATTCCTCGTGGATCGAGTTTGAACTTGCGTCTTATTCGCCCCTTGGCAATTGCTCTCTCAATATCCGGAAAAATTAAATCGTCATCGGCCATTTCCTCGAAGAAATGCGGAATTGCGAATTCATATTCACCAGATAATACTTTTTCCCTGATTTTGCTGATGGCAGCCATGATCCCTCTTAGCCGGCAACCGAATATAGTCACACCAATTTTTGTGAACAAGCGCAATTTTTTAGGAAATAGTATTTGACTTTTTCAAACAATGGGTTATTCTTCATGATCAACAAATCAGGGAAAAGAGCATGCGAAAATCTCATTGCAATATGTTGCTTGCTGTAAGCGCTTGTTTCATGCTGGCAGAGTTTTCTCATGCACAGCAGCCCGTTTATAATCCTGCCTCGGCGCAGCGTAGCCTTGAGGCCCAATTCGATTCCATTTTAAAACGCGAAAATCTGCGCGATTGGATGAAGCGACTCTCGGCGCGGCCGCATCATGCCGGCTCGGCTTATGGCAAGGCCAATGCGGAATTTATTGCAGCGCAATTCCGATCGTGGGGATATAAAACCAAACTCGAAGAATTTCACGTGCTCTTTCCCACGCCCAAAACGCGCCTGCTGGAAATGATTGCGCCGGAAAAATTCACGGCCCAATTGGTGGAACCCCCGCTCAAAGAGGACGCAACTTCGAATCAGCAAAACGAGCAATTGCCGGTTTATAATGCGTATTCGATTGACGGCGAAGTTAAGGGTGAGCTGGTTTACGTCAACTACGGTGTGCCCAAAGATTATGAAGAATTGGATCTGCGCGGCATTGACGTAAAAGGCAAAATCGTCATCGCGCGTTATGGCGGTTCCTGGCGCGGCATCAAACCCAAAGTCGCGGCGGAGCACGGCGCCCTCGGTTGCTTGATTTATTCCGATCCGCGCGACGACGGTTATTTTGAGGGCGACGTATATCCCAAAGGCGCATTTCGCAATGAGCACGGCGCACAACGCGGCTCGGTCGCGGATATGCCCGTGTATCCCGGCGACCCGCTCACGCCCGGCATTGGCGCAACCAAAGAAGCCAAACGTTATGCGATCAAAGAAGCGCCCACGCTCACCAAAATTCCGGTGCTGCCGATTTCTTATGCCGATGCTTTGCCGCTGTTGCGCGCGCTGGGCGGCCCGGTTGCGCCGGAATCCTGGCGCGGGGCGTTGCCGATAACTTATCATCTCGGACCCGGCCCGGCGAAAGTTTATCTCAAGCTGGCCTTCAATTGGGATATCGTGCCGGTATACGACGTTATTGCCATGATGAAGGGAAATGAAGAACCGGAGCAATGGATCATTCGCGGCAACCATCACGATGCGTGGGTCAACGGCGCGCAAGATCCCATTAGCGGCATGGTGGCGTTGATGGAAGAAGCGCGCGGCCTGGGCGAGCTGGCAAAAAGCGGATGGCAGCCCAAACGCACGATCGTGTATTGCGCGTGGGATGCCGAAGAACCGGGCTTGCTTGGCTCGACTGAATGGGTGGAAGCGCATGCCGAGGAATTGAAACAAAAAGCGGTCGTGTATATCAACTCGGATTCCAATGGCCGCGGTTTTTTGGGCATGGGGGGCTCGCATACGCTTGAACCCTTCATGAATGAAGTCGCGCGCCAGGTGCTCGATCCTCAAAAGAAAATCAGCGTGGCGGAACGATTGCGCGCCTTGCGCCTCATGAACAGCAAAGGCGACGAGCTGGAAGAAGCGCGCAATCGTTCCGACCTGCGCCTGTACGCCCTCGGTTCCGGCTCGGATTACACGCCCTTTCTGCAGCATCTCGGCATTGCTGCGCTCAATCTCGGTTATGGCGGCGAAGACGACGGCGGCTCGTATCATTCCGTTTATGATTCATTCGATCATTACACGCGCTTCGGCGATCCGAATTTTGAATATGGCATTGCCCTGGCGCAAACCGCCGGCCGCGCCGTGCTGCGCCTTGCCGATGCGGAAGTGCTGCCCTTTGAGTTCGAGAGCTTTGCAGAAACCGTGGCGAAATATGCCAGGGAAGTGATGAAGCTGGCAGACGACATGAGAAGCGAAACCGAAGAGCGCAACCGCCGGGTACGCGAGAAAACTTTTGAAGCCGTTGCCGATCCCGCCAAATCTTTCGTGACGCCGCCGGCGCAAGAGCCTGTGCCTTTTTTCAATTTTGCGCCGTTGCAAAATGCGGCAGCCAAATTGCAGCACAGCAGCCGCGATTACGATCGTATGAAAAATAATTTCAGCACCAACGGAAAAACACTCCCGGTTGAAAACCAAAAGGCTTTGAACCGCATCCTGATGCAAATGGAGCGCAGCCTGACGCGCAGCGAAGGCCTGCCGCGGCGGCCCTGGTTCAAGCATCAAATTTATGCGCCCGGATTTTATACCGGCTACGGCGTGAAAACCCTGCCCGGCGTGCGCGAAGCGATTGAGCAGCGCCAATGGCAGGAAGCCGGCGCGCAGATCGAAATCGTGGCGAAGATTATCATCAGTTATGCCGATGAAATCGCTCGCGCGGCGGCGATGATGGCCGGAGAATAAGATTGAATGTAAGAGTTTAGCCGTTTGAAGTTGAATCCCCCTAACACTGTCATTCTGAAAGAATCTTTTTCAGCACTGGGAATACTCTGCATTTGGACATTTTACTAAACGCTTAAAAAGATTCAGACTGTGTGGAAACGCTCGAATTTGTCATTGCGAGCGCAGCGAAGCAATCTCTAACTCCAATACGGGCACGCGCCGGGATTGCTTCGCTGCGCTCGCAATGACGTTTTCACACAGTCTGATTCTTCCAGAATAACATGATGACTTCAGGCGATCAAGGAATCACTACCTCAGGAGGCCCCCATGCCAAAACGCCTCATTCTTTGCTCGGATGGCACCTGGTTCACGTCCGAGCATCGGCACAAAAAAATAGCCGCACCCAGCAATGTTTATAAAATAGCCTGTGCCATTGCGCCGCTGGCCGGCGATGGCAAAGATCAAATCGTATTATATGACCCGGGCGTGGGCACGCATTGGGGATTGGATCGTCTCACCGGCGGCGCTTTCGGCCAGGGCTTGTTCAAAAACATTGCAGAGGCTTATTCCTTCCTGGTGCATAATTACGCGGCGGGCGACGAAATTTATTTCTTCGGTTTCAGCCGCGGCGCATACACGGTGCGCAGCACGACGGGCTTGATGCGCAAATGCGGCCTGCTGCAAAAGATTCATGCCGACAAATTTCAAGAGGCATACCAACTCTATCGCAAAAGAGACAGCACGCCTGATACACCCGATGCGATCTCCTTCCGGCAAAGCTACGCCCGGGAAGTGGGCATCAAATTCATCGGCGTATGGGACACCGTCGGCGCTCTGGGAATTCCTTTCGGCTTTTTCCGGAGCTTGACGAAACACCGTCATGAGTTTCACGATGTCAAGCTCAGCCGCATTGTCGAACATGCCTATCATGCGATTGCTATCGACGAGCGCCGCCTGCCGTTCCGGCCCACGCTGTGGGAAATTAAGGGCAACGACCGGCAAACGGTGGAACAAGTTTGGTTTGCCGGCGTGCATAACGACGTAGGTGGCGGCTATCAGGATTGCCGGCTGGCGGATATTTCGTATATGTGGATGAAAGAAAAGGCCGAAGCTTGCGGCCTCGACGTCGATCCCATGTATATTGCCAGGGCCATCAAACCAAATTATTCCGGCAAGCTGCATCAGCGCAAAAACCTGCTTTATAAATTGCTCGGCGCCGATCGCTTGCGCCCGATTGCCGAGCGCGCGAATACGGCAGAAGCGGTTCATGCCAGCGTTTTGGAACGTTATGATGACGCCGCCATTTCCTACCGGCCCGCGAATCTGACGGAATACATCACCAGCCGCGGCCTGCGGCCCAAACCATGAAAGGAAGCTGAAATGGCTGCTCTCGAGCTGCCGGTGCCGCCGCATTTCAATCCGAATAACGTGGGCGCAGTCTGGCGTGTGCCTTATCAAGAACGCACGGCACAGGCTGAAGCCTGGTGCAAACAGCATGGTATTGCGCCGGCCTCACGCGACCGCTTTCGCATTTGTTTGCTGCCGGTCGATGTGCAAAACACTTTTTGCATTCCGGATTTTGAGTTGTATGTCGCCGGCCGCTCGGGCACGGGCGCGGTGGATGATAACCGGCGTTTGTGTGAATTTATTTATCGCAATTTGGGCGTGATCACGCAGGTTTGCCCGACGATGGACACGCATCAAGCCATGCAAATTTTTCATGCGCTTTTTTTAATCGACGAAAAAGGCCGGCATCCCGCGCCCTATACGCTGGTTTCTACAAAAGACATCGAAACGGGAAAATGGAGATTCAATCCGGCGGTGGCGGACAATTTGCACGTTGACGCGCATGCAGGCCAAAAGCATTTGCTGCATTACGTCGAAACGCTGAAGGCCGGAGGAAAGTATGAGCTGACGATCTGGCCCTATCACGCGATGCTGGGCGGCATCGGCCATGCGCTCGTTTCCGCAGTGGAAGAAGCGCTATTCTTTCATGGCGTTGCCCGCTCGAGCCAGCCGGATTTCCAGGTCAAAGGCAACAATCCCCTCACCGAAAATTATTCCGTGCTGCGGCCCGAAGTTTTGGCGGGCTCATCGGGCAAACCGATTGCGCACAAAAATACCGCCCTAATTGGCAAGTTATTGGAATACGATGCCGTGATCATTGCCGGCCAGGCCAAAAGCCACTGCGTGGCGTGGACGATTGAAGATCTGTTGAATGAGATGGTGGTCACCGATCGCAACCTCGCGCAGAAAGTTTATTTGCTCGAAGATTGCACTTCACCCGTGGTGGTGCCGGGAGTGATTGATTACACCGAACAAGCCGAATACGCTTTTCGTAAATTTGCCGAAGCGGGGATGCACGTCGTGCGCTCGACCGAGCCGATCGGTGGTTGGCCGGGAATCAATATTTGAAATTTGGAGTTTAGTTTCTCGATTTAGATGTTGCTTGATTTCCATTGTGAATTTTGTTAAACTGGCTAAAGACGTTTATGGCAGAACTTGATGAGTTAAAAGAACGAATCAGCTATTTGAAAAACTTTTTGACAATCACCATCGGCGTTTTAGTTGTGACGATCGGCGGTCTTATCAATTTTTACGTTTCTGCCAAAATCGGCATTGTCTTTTGGCTGGGTGTAATGCTGGTTGTTGTTCTCGTCTTTGCCGCTTTGCGGGTTATGGCGCAAATTGAAAATCATTTGAAAAGACTCGGAGAATTATAATGGCTACAGTCGCTCTCATTTTTGTGCTCGTCCTGTTTTGCATTGTGATTTTGTACGGTTCTTTAAAGGTCGGCAATCGTTCCTCAAGCGAACGAAAATAAAAATTTGCACTACTGCTATTTCGTCGAGGAAAAGCTGCGTCAAGTAATTTCGCCATTTTTCTCGTGAAATAGATGGCTCCTAGTCGGTGATTATGCGTTAGTCTATTCTTGGAATCATACGATACACTAACTAATCCGCCTCCGCGGTTTGAATGTTTCCTCCCAAAACCATATTGTTTGCCAGCCAATTTTTCTTTATATTTTCCGAATTCATAAGCAGCAGCTCATCATTCGATGGGATCGTGCTCCATGTTTCATCTCGCCGGCGCCGAAGACATTCTTTCCGGCAAAGTGACGGACGTTTATTTCGAGCGCACGAAAAAAATCCTGCACAGTCTGGGCAAAGACGCGCGGGTTAACGTCGAGTTTGTGGTCAAAAAATTTCCCGCGCTCAACAACTGGGGCATTTTTGCCGGACTCGAAGAGGCGATGACGATTCTCGACCGGCTTCCCGTCACGGTCGAAGGCCTGCCGGAAGGCTCACTTTTTTTCGAAGATGAGCCGGTGCTCACTCTGACCGGAAATTATCTCGACTTCGGGCCGTATGAAACCGCATTGCTGGGCTTGCTCTGCCAGGCTTCGGGAGTGGCGACTCGAGCGGCGCGCTGCAAGAAAGCGGCAGGAGATCGCCCGGTCATCAGTTTCGGCGCGCGGCGCATGCACCCGGCCCTGGCGCCGATGATCGAGCGCAACGCTTTCATCGGCGGCTGTGACGGCGTGGCTTCCATTGCCGCGGCGGAATTATTGCAAATCACGCCTTCCGGCACGATTCCGCATGCGCTGATTCTGTTATTGGGCGATACGCTCGAAGCCGTGAAGGCGTTCGATGAATTTATCGATCCGAATATTCCACGCGTGGCTTTAATTGACACCTTCAACGATGAAAGATTCGAAGCCTTGCGGGTGGCGGAATTTTTTAAGCAAAAATTGGCGGCGATCCGGCTGGACACGCCCGGCAACCGCCGCGGCGATTTCGTGAGCTTGGCTCAAGAAATTCGCTGGGAATTGGATCTGCGCGGCTACCAGCACGTGAAAATTTTCCTTTCCGGCGGCATCGATGAAAAGAAAATTTTGCAGTACAATTGCATCGCAGATGCGTACGGTGTCGGCACCGATATTTCCAATGCGCCGGTGCTGGATTTTTCCATGGATATTGTCGAGATCAACGGCCAGCCGCTGGCCAAACGCGGCAAAAAGTCCGGCAAGAAAGTTTTGTGCCGGCATCGCACCACCGGCGAGCGCCGGGTTCTGCCGGCGAGCCGTGCGCCGGAGCAAAAGCCGGATTGGATTCCACTCCTGCAAGAAATGAGGCGCGAGGGCAAGAGCTCTTTTCAAGCCCCACCGGCAACCGAGATTCGCAAATTTGTATTGCAACAGTTAGAACAGGTGGAGCAGTTGGAACAGGTTATAGATTGAAGAGCACTTTTTAGTCTATTACAAGTTGAATGTTTGCAAAAACAACAAAAATTTTCAACACAGAGAAAACAGAGCGGGTAATGCTTGGAAAACTTTTTTAGCTTTGCAATCTCTGTTTGCTCTGTTTTCTCCGTGTTAATCTTTTTTGGTTGCAGCTCGTTCGCGTTGAGGATGCTGATTAAATAAATTGTTCAGTAAGCTGTCATGCCCGAGGCTTTAATCGGGCATCCATAAGCTTTAAAAACTGGATTCCCGCTAAAAGACGCGGGAATGACCATTTCGAATGAAATGGGAAAGTTATTTAATCGACGCTCCTTAGCAAAGGACGCCCAAGCCTGTGTCCTTCTGATAAAATCTTGTGAAGCATATCATAACCCGGACGAGCCACAACTAAACAAGTTGTTTACGTTTTACGAATTACGCATCACGTAAGCATGCCGTCATGTCTTCTACTTCTTCCACACGTTTTGAGCCGATCGATCATACCGCCGACGTGGGCTATCTTTTGTTCGCGCCGACGTTGACGGAGTTGTTTGCCGTGGCCGGTCAAGCTTTGTTCGATGCGATTACCGAGCTGGGTTCGATTCAAACATACCAACGAAAAACCATCGCCGTACATGCCGCTGATCGCGAAGCATTGTTGGTGGCCTGGCTCTCTGAGTTGAATTTCATCTGTCTCACCGAGTTCCTATTGTTCGCGCGTTTCGAAATTCAATCTCTTTCCGAAACCCAAGTGACCGCCATCGTTTACGGCGAAAAGATCGACCTGCAGCGCCATGAAATCAAAACTGAGATCAAAGCCGTGACTTACCACGGCCTATACTTGCGCGAAACGGAATTAGGTTGGAAAGCGCAGGTGATTTTTGATGTGTGAGCTAAAGGTCAAATATTTATTTTAGGAGGTGCATTATGGCGATTCCGATTGAAGCCCTTGCTAAACAAATCGCCGCGTTGACGCCGGAAACGCAAGCAAAAATCTTTGCACGCTTGGCCGCGCTTAAAGATTTATCCGGCGTGCAAGCACTCGCTGAGACCTACAAAAGTTTTCTTTCGCCCACAATCCCGGATTCCGGCGCAGAGATTGTACCGTTTCCCCGCTTGACCTCCCCCCCGGCTGGTACTCTTTCAACGTCTGGCGAGACGGGCAGCGAGCCCGATCGCATTCGCGAAGATGCCGAGCGATACGGAGTAGATAATAAAATTGCCGCGGAAGAGGCCACCTGCTATGAAGAAATTTACGCCGTCTTTGACGGCGAAGCGCTACGGCCCGAAGGGCAAGTCGATCTTGATCGCGACATGCGATACAAAGTGCTAGTAGAGAAGCCGCTCTCGAGTTTTCCCCAGATCAAAAATCGGGCTTTTCGGCGGATTGCTGCGAGAGCTGTCCCAATGGACATCAATGATTTTGCGGAGCAACATGACCATTACATATATGGTGTGCCTAAAAAATGAATTCGACCATTTTTGTTGATACAAGCTACATACTCGCTTTAATCAATGTCGCTGATAAGTATTATGCGGAAGCTAATGCTATTGCTGCCGTTATCGGTGAGAAATTGCTGACGACAGAGGCCGTGCTCCTTGAATTTGGCAATGCTTTGGCGAAAACGCGATGGCGACAATTGGCTGTTGACACCATCATCGATTTGAGCAACGACCTTGACATTGAAATTCTTTCTATAGATTCTGCGCTTTTTGAACGCGCCTTCAAGCTTTATAGCACACGCATCGACAAAGAATGGAGCATGACCGATTGCATCTCATTCGTCGTTATGCAAGAGCGAAGCATGACAGAAGCCTTGACTGCCGATCATCATTTTGAACAGGCTGGGTTTCGCGCGTTGCTACGGGATTTCAAAAAAACACCATTATAATGCGGACAGCTTTTACGTCTATGAAAGAAATTTTAAGTTTGAAGGCCTCATGATTTTTGCGCGTCAAGAATTTTACAGGTGTTCTCATGTCCGAAATCAAACTCAACAAGCTTGCCGACTATCTGTGGGAAATTCCGCGTGAAGGCAACATGCTTGCGCCGGCGCGGATTTACGCCACGGAAAAAATGCTGAAAAATATTCTTGCAGATAATGCGCCGCAACAAGCTATCAACGTTGCACATTTACCTGGCATTGTCGGTTATGCGCTTGCCATGCCGGATATTCATTGGGGCTATGGATTTCCCATTGGCGGCGTCGCGGCATTCGATCTAAACTCCGGTGTGATTTCTCCGGGCGGGGTTGGGTACGATATCAATTGCCTTGCCGGCAATACGCGCATATTATCAGCTCACGGCTACACGCGCTCCATCGCCGACATGGAAAACGAATGGTCAACAACGGCTCTGCGTTGCCAAAATTTTCAAGCCGGCCACGATGACCAGACCACAATCGCGGGTTATTTAAAGCGTTTGCCGCGCACGCCGGTTTATCGCCTGACGACCGACGTGGGAGATGAAATCATCGCCACCGCCGACCATCCCTTTTGGACGCCGGACGGCATGATCGCATTACAACGCTTGCAAGTGGGCGACCGCGTGGCGCGCCATCCTTTTGAAGGCGTGCCTTATGAAGCGCCGGATAAAAAAACATTGTTGGATGAAACCGCGCTAGCGCTAACCTTGAGCTTTCACGGCAAAGGCGTAGCGGGAAATGCGCTGGCGCAAATTCTCAAGCAACTCAATAAGCTTGGCCTTTTGCCGTTGCACACAGCGGCCGCCTCATGGCCCTATTTACTGAAGCTGTTGGGTTATGTTTTCGGCGACGGCACGATTTATTTCAGCGGCGAGGCGGGCAAAGGCACAACGTGGTTTTATGGCAAGCCCGAAGATTTGGAAACAATCCGCGCGGACGTCGCCGCCCTCGGGTTCACGCCTTCGCGTATTTATACGCGCGAGCGCCATCATCGCATTGCCACCGCTTATGGCGACTATGAATTCGATCGGCGCGAGCATGCTTTCAAAATTGCAAGCAGCAGCTTCGCGGCCTTGTTGGCGGCGTTGGGCGCACCGATGGGAAATAAAGCCATGCAAGATTATTCATTGCCGGCATGGCTTTTCGAAATTCCGCGCTGGCAACAGCGGCTTTTTCTGGCGGCACTTTTTGGCGCGGAGCTTTCCTCGCCGCGCGCGTTCGAAGATCACAACCACAATTTCATGCCGCCAATGCTTTCGCTCAATAAACGCGCAAGCTGCCTCGAAAGCGGCCGCCGGTTTTTAGAAGACCTCAGCCGATTGTTGCAAGGTTTTGGCGTGGTAACCAACGCCATCAACCCGCGCCCGGAACAGATGAATATCGATGGCAGCCGCTCGCAGCGCTGGCGCTTGATTCTTTCTTCGCAAACTGAAAGCTTGTTGAAGCTTTGGGGCGTTGTCGGATTCGAATATAACCGCAAGCGGCGCTACTTGGCCAATCTCGCGGTTGCTTATCTCAAAGCGAAATCTCAAATCGTACAAATCCGCACGCGCGCCGCGCACACCGCCGCAATTTTGCAAGCCGAAGGCGTTGCGCCACAGTCAATCTATGCTACCCTGGCAAACAGGCATGTCAATCGCCGCTTTCTGGAACGTTCGCTTTATGAAGGCCGCGCCACTTCCGCACGCATTGGCAATTCATTCATGACCTTCGATGAATATTGCCGCGACGCGGCGTTTGGGCTTGGTGAAAGCGGCATGGTATGGAGCCGCATTATTTCTTTGGAAGAAATTCCTTTTCATGAAGAAGTTTACGACTTCACCGTGGCGCATCCCGATCACAACTTCATTGCCAACGGTTTCGTCGTTTCAAATTGCGGCGTGCGCCTGATGGCCTCCGACCTGACGCGCGAGGAAGTGCAAGCGAAGATGCCCGATTTGGTTAAGACGCTTTATCACCACGTGCCCACCGGCGTCGGTTCTGAAGGCAGAGTGAAGCTCAAGCAAAACGAGCTCGAGCAAATCATGACCATGGGCGCGCGCTGGGCGGTAAAAAACGGCTACGGTGAAAAAGACGAACTTGAATTTATCGAAGAGCACGGCCACATGACGGGCGCCGATCCCGAAAAAATTTCCGACAAAGCCGGCGTGCGCGGCCGGCCGCAATTGGGCACACTCGGCAGCGGCAATCATTTTTTGGAAGTCGGCTACGTCGCGGAAATTTTTGATGCCGATGCGGCGGAGGCGTTTGGCCTGTTTCAAGATCAAATTACGGTGATCATTCACTGCGGCTCGCGCGGGTTCGGCCATCAAGTGTGTGAAGATTATCTCGGCGTGATGAACAGCGCCATGCACAAATACGGCATCACGCTGCCCGATCGTCAACTGTGCTGCGCGCCGATCTCTTCGCCCGAAGGTCAAAACTATCTTGGCGCCATGCGTTGCGCGGTTAATTTCGCTTTCGCCAACCGGCAAGTGATTGCGCATTGGACGCGCGAAGCTTTTGCCAAAGCGATCAACAAAGCGCCCAAGTATATCGGCCTGCGCACGGTCTATGAAGTCGCGCATAACATCGCGAAGATGGAGAGGCACACTTTCGAAGGCAAAGAAATGGAAGTGTGCGTGCATCGCAAAGGCGCAACGCGGGCTTTTCCGGCCGGGCATCCGCATATTCCCGAGGCCTATCAAGCTGTCGGCCAGCCGGTTTTAATTCCAGGCGACATGGGACGCTATTCATATGTTTTAGCCGGCGCGCCGGGATCAATGGAACAAACTTTCGGCTCGACTTGCCACGGCGCGGGCCGCGCCATGAGCCGCAAGCAAGCCAAGAAAACTGCAAGCGGCCGGAACGTCGCGTTGGAATTGCAGGAGCAAGGCATTTACGTCATGGGCGCCAGCCGCGGCACGATTGATGAAGAAATTCCCGAAGCGTACAAAGACGTTGCCGAGGTCGTCGACACTTGTCATATGGCCGGCATCTCGCGCAAAGTGGCGCAATTGCGGCCGTTGGGATGTATCAAAGGATGACTTGGATTGATGGATTGATGGAAAAATTATTTGATTTCAGATTATTGCTCTCGTTCCGACGGTCGCCGTCGGAATGCCTGTCGGACGCTCTGCGTCCCGTTGATGTACATAACGAAAAAACTGATGGATAACAATGCCAACAGTTCTACACATTCTCGGGTGGCGGCTTTATTTTTTCGCCAACGAACGCAACGAACCGATGCATGTGCATTGTGACAACGCTGAAATTCGTTGCAAATTCTGGATTGATGCGGAGGGTTTCAACCTTGAAATGGAGTATGCCTTGAATGCTTCTCTTCGAGATCTTCGTGAAATCAAAAAAGTCATTTATGAGCACTTCGATTTAATTGTTGAAGCGTGGCACAAATTCCAGGAGCGCAAATATGGAAAAGATGTTTGATCTTCGTGAAGTGAAAGTGGAAGGCCATCGACTTTCATTCCAAGTAAACGGTGTTCCAGTTATCTGCGACCTTTCTCAAACCTCGCCCATATTCGCCCGAGCCAACGCGGAACAAATTGCCCGCGTGGTCGCCGATCCGGTGGGCGTGGGTTTTCATTGGCCGGAGCTTGATGAGGATTTGTCGGTTAACGGGATCTTGCGGGATTTAGGAATCCATTTGCCCTCGGAAAAAACGAAATTGGTTGAAAAGCTACAGTTGGCTTGAAAGCAAGTGCACACGAAGGTTGAGTGTCATGCCCGGAAATCCACGCAAGAGAGCACATGAACTTTTAATCGTATCCAAAAGACCGCCACGATGAAACCCCGCATCTTATTGTTGTTCATTCTTTTCGCACACTGCGTCTTGCTTCAGGCTCAAGATAGCACGATCCTAAAGCAACAGCCCGCGCTTTCCCGCGATTCAATTCCACAAATCAGCCCGCCTGCTGCTCTCTCCCGCGAAGCGCAAACGGTGAAACTTGTAGAACCGGAAAAGAAAACAACCGCGCCGGTCGATTGGGCCACGGCTTTGGCTGCATTAGCTGCGGTTGCCGGTTTTCTATTTGGCCTCTACCAATATCGCATGCGCAAGCGTGACAAGAAGCAGGAAAAATTGGCCGAGCTGCAAGCGCAGGAGGAATTCGAACAAGGCAAACGCCAGCAACAAGCGCGCACTGCGGAAGAACAATATCGCGATAAACTGAAAGAGGAATTGGGCAGCATCAAAATGCTGGGCTCGCCTGAAATTGAAAATCTGCCGGTGAACGTGAACGATGCCTTCGTGCATCTCGACATTTCCGAAACCTGGCGCACGGACTCTCGCTTCGATCCCGAAAAGCCGGCGCGCATGGAAAGCGGCGAACGCCTTTTTCCGCCGGACAAAACCATGCAACGCGCGTTTGAACAGCATCGCGTGTTGCTGATCATCGGCGACCCGGGCTCGGGCAAAACCACGCTGATGCAATATTACGCCATGTGCTGTCTGGACGGGAAAAGCCATGGCCGGCTCGGATTCGCCCAGCCGGTTTTGCCGATGTATTTTCCGCTGCGCGAGCTTGATGCGCAAAAATCACTGGCGGAAAATTTACACGCGTGGGCGCAAACACACATGCTCGAAATTTCCGTCCAGGATTTCAACGGCTGGCTGCGCGACCTCGATACTTTGGTGCTGCTGGACGGGCTCGATGAAATCAGCGAGGTGAGCAAACGCCGCGAGGCTTGCGCCTGGATCGACAAAGCCGGAGTCAAACGCGCGAAATTCGTGGTGACTTCGCGTTGGACCGGTTACCGCAAGCAGGAGGGCATCGAGCTGGGTTGCGAACATTTGCGCGCGGACGTGCGCGATCTGACCGAAGATCAGCAAAAAGATTTTCTCGACAAATGGTTCCGCGCCGTTTATTTGCGGGAAACGCCGGATGAGCAAAAATCTCCGGAAGCGTGGCGGCAGCAGCAATTGCAACAAGCGCAAAAAAGCGCGGCCAATGTGATCGAGTTTTTGCGGAAGCGGAAGAATAAAAGTTTGCGCGAGCTGGCGGCGGTGCCCATGCTGCTGCAAATCATCGCCATCATTTGGAAAACCCGCGAAAATATTCCCAAAGGCCGGGCCGCGTTGTATGCCGCGGCGTTGAATTATTTGCTGGAATATCGCGATGCCCCGCGCCGATTGCCGCCGCCGGTTTTGCCGGCGGACAAAGCACACCGCGTGTTGGCGCCGGCCGCGCTGTGGCTGCAAGAACGCCGCACCGATGAAGTGGCGCGGCAAGATCTGCACGCGCAGATGCAGCCTATCCTCGACACCATGGACGAGCGGCCACAGGCGGAAAATTTTTGCGCCAACCTGCGCGACCGCGCCGGCGTGCTGGTGGATTATGGCAAACAAGATTATCTCTTCCGCCACAAATCTTTTCGCGAATTCTTTGCGGCGGAGCAGCTTGTCAAAGAATGCCGCACGCCCAAAGCCATGGCAAAACTGGCGGCGAATTTCAATAAAGATTGGTGGGAAGAAACGCTGCGGTTTTTCATGGCGCTTTCCGACGACAAGCTGTTCGACGATTTCATGCGCGCGCTCTTCAAAGCGCCCTTCAGCCGCGAGCTGGATCAACGCGGGCAAAACTTGCTCATGGCATTGGTGCAGGAGGCTCCGCAAAAACGCCTCAACGCTTTGGCGGCCTGCCTGCGCGATCATCGCGTGCATCCCAACCGCCACCGCTATGCTTTGGAATGCTTGAAAACCATCGCTTCGCCGGAAGCGCAAAAGATCGTGGCGGAATATCTCGAACGCACACTCGTCGAAAAACAACGGCAGCATGAGGCCAAGATCGGAGCGCGCGGAGCAGAAATTCCGGCAATGGAACCCAGCGGCAATCTGAGTTTTGCCCAAGAAATCCTGGCAGAAGCTCGCGCACCCGGCCCGCCGCAAATCATAACGCCTGCGCCTGCTGTCCTCGAATTATTTCAAACGCTGCCCAAGTTTTTTCGCAATTCCCTGGAAGACAATGCCGAATACATTTTGATCCCGGGCGGCAAGTTCAAATATTCTGTGACCGGAAAAATTGAACCCGTGCCCGACATTTATTTTGCAAAATATCCGGTAACAAATAAACGCTACCGCCGTTTCATTGCTTATCTGGCCGGGGAAAATCCCGCTGAAGGGCAGGCCGCTGAAGGGCGGGTTGAATTAGAGCAGATTCTGCCGCGCCAGAAATTTGCCGAAGCCTTGCGCACTTTTGCCGATTCTATAAAAGAGTATCGCAATTATCTCGGCAACGATTTTTCCGTTTGGCCTGACAAGCTGCGCTCGAATGAAGATAGCAATAAACGCTTCAATCAAGATGATCAACCCGTGGTGAGCATCTCTTGGTTTGCGGCGCGTGCCTATTGTTTCTGGCTTTCCGAACTACAAAAAGCAAACGGAAAAGAGCAAAAAGAAATTTCTGTCTTCCGTTTGCCAACAGAGACAGAATGGGAATGGGCGGCAGCGGGTCGCGAGGCGGATGGAACGCTGCGCGAGTATCCATGGCCCAAAGCAAAAGGCGACGAGCCGAGCGACAAGCTGGCAAATTATGGTGGGAATGTGGGCGCAACCACGCCCGTAGGACGCTATTCTGAAGGCGCGACGCTGGAAGGTTTGCACGACATGGCGGGCAATGTGTGGGAGTGGATGGAAAATTGGTATGACAAAGATCAAGAGGAGCGCGCGCTGCGTGGCGGCTCGTGGGACAATGATCCACTCGGCCTGCGTTGTGCTGCTCGCCTCAACAACCATCCGTTCGACCTATGGAACGACCTCGGCATCCGGGTGGTGTGCGCCCAGTCTTCTTTTGATTCTCTGAAAATCTGACCATCTGTTACTCTGAAAGGCCTGCCCTTAAGGGCAGGCCTCGAAAATTTTTTTTGCGGAAAGGAGGGTGTATGGCAACACAAGACTTTTTAGTGATCAAGCGCGGTTATGACTTTTCCAAATGGCTGCTGCAACATACGGGCAAATTTCCCAAGAGCTATCGCTTCAGCGTGGCCGCGAAAATGGAAAATGCGAGCCTGGACTTCATTGAATTGGCCACGGTGGCCAACATGCGCAAAGACAAATTGCCCCTGCTTAAAAAAGCCGATGAAGCTTTGGCCAGGCTGCGGCTGCTGTTCCGGCTAAGTTATGAAATGCGCTTCATCAATCTGATCTCCTATGAACACGGCAGCAAGCTCATGAATGAAATGGGCCGTTTGTTGGGAGGCTGGATAAAAAATCCCGGCGCGACGCCGGTAAGTTGACCGTCCGGGCGGCAGCTTTTGCTGTTTTCTTTTTGTTTTTTTTATTTTGTTCAAGAACTTGGCCGCTAGCCAGGCGGAGAAGAGTGCTACCTGAAGCGCGCGCTGCGCGGCGGCTCGTGGAACAACAACCCGGACAATTTGCGTTAGAACGGCTGAAGAGGGAGAGCAAGATAACGAGGTCGCGTTGAGGGAAATTACACAACAGTAGCGCGACTAAACGAAGCTCGATCACATGTCTTGCTATTGGTATCATTCGTTTGCACCTCTCAAAGGTTTGGCTTGTCGATATTCGGCAAAATTTTTATATTGCCAGTGATACGTGTGCATGAGGAGAAATCTAATGGCAATGTCAATAGTTGAAATTCAAAGTAAAATACAAAATGATGAATATCGAGTATCAGACCATGCGATTAAGAGAATGATTCAAAAATCTATAGAACAATTCGAAATAGTCGAGACTATCATAAACGGAGAAATTATTGAGGAGTACCCCCAAGACAAATACTCACCAAGTTGTCTTATCTATGGCAAAACAAAAGCAGGAAGAGATCTGCATGTTCAAGTTTCTCTCCCGCCTAAAATAGTTGTGGTTACAACATATCCACCAGACCCTGAAGAATGGATTGATTCTCGAATAAGGAGGTCGAAATGAAATGCGTCTTTTGCGGAGGTAAGGTTGAGCCGCGAGAAGTAACTTTCGTTTATGATGAAGATGGTGACTATTTTTTTATTGAGAATGTGCCTGCTGAAGTATGTTCCCAATGCGGGGAGAAGACTTTCTCGCCGAAAGTTACGGACGAATTAATTCGTCTCGCAAAAAGAAAGCTAAAGCCCGCTAGAAGAGTTGAGGTGCCCGTATTTGATTATGCTATTCAAGTGATTCTCTGAAAACCTGACCATCTGTTTCTCTGAAAGGCAGAGGCCCTTAAGGGTCTGCCTCGAAATTTTTTTCCCGAGAGGAGAGTGTTGGTAAGCACCAAGATGACACGTTGAAACTAAGGTTTTGCCCAGTCCTTCAAAAGATTCATCTAAATGACAATATTGGGTTGGGGCTACTCATTCTTGTAAATCAAAACCGCGCAGCGCCAAATATTTTGCCCGCAGAAATAGAAAACCCACTCCCTCGAGCGCAAGGCGCTCGCCGTAGGAGTGGGTTATGTTTTCGAGGGCGATAGCGGGCTGCACAACTTTCACACCATCAAAAAGTAACTCGGTGCGAGATGGCAGCGCAGCCGCCGCCAATCAATTGGCCGCAGCCGGATAAGCAAAGTTCAATGTAGCAGCTTGCCCGGCGGCCACCGTCACCTGCGCGGTTTTGGTGCCGAGTTTTTCCTGCCAAAATTCCACCGTATAAGTGCCGGGGGGAACCTCCGCTAATTTGAACGCGCCGTTGGCATCCGTAATAACGTAATAAGGATGCTCGATCACTCTGATGTTGGAGCTCATCCAGCCGTGCACGTCGCACTTGGCCGTAATCAGTTCCGGTTGCGCAAAAGTTGTCGTCATTTCTTTTTTGAATTGCGGCTGCGATTTGTTGAAGGCCGGGTTTTTCGTGCTGTAGGTATGGATGTTGTGCAAAATGCCATCGGGGTTGAGAATTTTCAAAGTCGCGTTGACCGGCACCAGTGAAACGTGCGGCGAATACAGGCATCCTTTCTGATCCAACACGAAAGAGGCGCCGAGCGTTTCCAGGCCTTTGCCGGATTTAATGCCTTTAATGCTCACGATGACGTCTTTGACGCCGCCCTTGGCGGCCACCACCAGGCTTTCATCCATGTGTGCGACTTTGCCGCACACTTGCGTATCTTTGGTGACCGAAAGTTTTTTCGGCGCCGGCGCTTTGCCGGCATAGGTCACGGCGCCGGCGATGCTGCCGCCGTTTGTCACCGCGGCCACGGTATAGCCCGATCCCTGCGGCGCAGAAACGGCTGCCGCGTTTTTATTCGCACTTTCTTTTTTGGTTTCATTGCGATTGTGGCTGATCGTGAACAGCGCGAGGGTTGCCGCCAAAAAACCGGACAGAACTGCTTGCATTGAAACACCTCCGTTAAATTGAGAGACCATCACATCAATTGACTGAATGACAGGGCTGTGGTGAAACTTCTTCAAATGGCTAAATTCTTACATATTTTCAACAAAGAACGTTACTCATCTGTTCCAAAAATGTCAAGAATAAATTTGCCGTTTACGGCGCGCTTGCCGTTTGAAAGCCCAGCCCGCGCAACTTTTTCGCGAGACCACTTTTCGCTTTTTTCAAAATGACGGAATAATTGCCGAATTCTCTGCGCACGGGATAGGTGCGCCGCAATTGATCGAAATGGCATTCGGGCTGCGCTTTCGTGCTCGCGTTAGGCTCGAATCCGCTGCTCAAGGCGCGATCATCTGCGCCGATATCATAAGCCTGCCGGACGATCTTATGCAAAACTTCGGCTTCGCTGTTGAAGGTTTCATTGATTTGAATCGCAGGCTGCGCCGGCGCCGGAAGAGCCGCAGCCGCATTCCACGAGGGGTGGACCTTGAGAAAGCGGCACAGGGCGGCATAAATCTGCTGCGTGCCCTGCACTTTGCCGTCAAAGGAATAACCGGCAATGTGCGGCGTGGCAATCGTCGTGAGTGACAGCAACCCGGAATCGGGATGCGGTTCGTTTTCCCAAACATCCAGCACCGCAGCGGCAAGAGCGCCGGCCTGCAAAACTTTTTTGAGCGCGAGATTATCGACCACGGCGCCGCGTGCGGTGTTGATTAAAACGCTGCCGCGTTGTAGAGCGCGCAAACATTTTTCATCAAACAAATGATGAGTCCGGTCGGTTCCTGCAGCAGTGAGCGGCGTGTGCAGCGTAATGAAGTCTGCGTGCATGATTTCAGCGAGAGAAAAAAACTCAAAAGGCGGAGAAGTTTGCGCGGCTTGAAAATTTCGCGCCAGCGGCGGATCGCAGACCAGCACTTGCATTCCCAAAGCGCGCGCTTTTTGAATCACCCGGCTGCCCACGTGGCCGGCGCCCAGGACGCCGAGGATTTTTCCGGCCAGGGCCAGACCGCGAACAGCCGCCAAATGCAACAACGCTGCCGTCACATATTCCGCCACAGAGTTGGCGTTGGAACCGATCGCGCTGGCGAAGGCGATGCCGTTAGTTTTTAGATATTCACCGTCGATATGGTCGACGCCGATGGTCGCAGTGCCCACGAAGCGCACCGGCGTGCCGCGCAATAAATCGGCATTCACGTTCGTGATCGAGCGCACCAATAAAATGTCGGCGTCGCGCAAATCCTCCTGTGCCAGAGTGCGGCCGGGAAGCAATCGTACCTCGCCCAAAGCGCCAAATGCGGCAACGGCAAATGGAATGTTTTCGTCGGCAATGATTTTGAGCACGCGGGTATGCGGACAAGCCGCAACCAAAAAAGATTAACACGGAGAAAACAGAGCAAACAGAGAGGGAAGTGCCTGGAAAACTCCCTTTAGCTTTGTAAGCTCTGTTTGCTCTGTGTTGAAAATTTTTGCTTTTTTTTGCAACGAGTAAACTTTTAATAGAATAAAGAAGCCGAAACCGGCGTAAAGCTTTGCCGGTTTCGGCTTTGATTCCATGGCAAATTAAAACTGGCGCCGGCGGCGATCACCGCCACCGAAGCCGCCGCCGCTGCTGCGGCCGCCACCACCACTGCTGCGACCACCGCCACCACTGCGGCCACCGCCGCCGCGACCGCCGCCGCCTCCGCCGCCTTCACGGCGTGGCCGCGCTTCATTCACGATGAGCGACCGGCCCTGTATTTCTTTGCCGTTCATTTCGCGCATCGCGGTCGTTGCTTGCGCCTTTGCCGGCATTTCCACAAAGGCAAAGCCGCGCGACTCGCCGGTGAATTTGTCTTTGATCAACGTCACGCCAGTGATTTCCCCGTAGGCCGCGAAAGCCTCCCGCAATTCATCTTCGGTCACCGCATGCGCAAGGTTCCCCACGTAGATGTTCATGGGTACCATCTCCTTTGAATAGTGATTGATTCCGCCCGCTCACGGCGGCAACGCCGAAGCAGCAGAGGGCCCGCGTTTCAGTTTGCCTCGCGATTTCTCGTGGAGTGCTGCAAAGAAAACCGGGACGAAGGGAAAGCGGGAGTGGACTGGGTATTTGAACAAATGGATGCGGCGATAGGCCTACCCATTTCTTGTAGCCTGATTATTCCTTGAGTAAAACAACATTTTTCGTACGAATTTAGCCACCTGAAGCATTATGTCATTTGAAAGAATCAGACTGTGTGAAAACGTCATTGCGAGCGGAGCGAAGCAATCCCGGCGCATGCACGTATTGGATTTAGAGATTGCTTCGCTGCGCTCGCAATGACAAATTCGAGCGTTTTCACACAGT
>Ga0247727_10001786_pt1 | contig 50102 bp, 50 predicted proteins | sample WisWelCaveWW1625_FD_202498 | JGI IMG/M metagenome (GOLD analysis project Ga0247727, IMG submission 202498) | Biofilm microbial communities from Wishing Well Cave, Virginia, United States - WW16-25 | ecosystem: Environmental > Aquatic > Deep subsurface > Groundwater > Cave microbial mat | place...
ATTCCATCCAGGCCTATTATGTGGAAGGCCGTCAGGGGCGGACGTTTAATATTAAGGATAAATTTTTGGTCACACCGCATCTGACCTTAAGCGGCCGCTGGCAAGACCCCGATCCTGATGAACTTTCTTACAGTGAAGGCGGTGGCGGTCTGTTATTCAATCATTTATTTAATGAGTCGCGTTACGAAGGAAAACGTTCCAGCTGGGAATGGCTCATTCAATATAAATCCCGTCTTGATAGATCTTCATCAGGTGCTGTCATCACGAGTGCCGTTCATTTCTAGTGTCAGAAAAGTCTAAGATGGTCTTAAGATTAAGTATCCTTTTCCTTTCATTCTTATTCCTGCCGGTGTTGGGCGAGGCCAAAGAACCTTCCACAATTCAAGCCCCGCACATTGAAGGTACATTTATTCAATTGTGGTCTGATCATGCCCAGTGGACAGAGGGGGAGTGGAAAAAATTGTTCGGTTATTTTCGCCGCCTTAAAATTAATCAGTTGGTCGTCCAGTGGACGGTTTATGACGAGGTGACGTTTCCTTCTGTCTTGGAAAAAATTTTGTCGCTTTCGGACTCTGCGGGGATAAAAGTCCTTGTCGGCCTCGCGCATCATTCAGATTACTGGAAAAAGATTCAACAACCCCCGGAACAAGTGGAAAATTATTTTAAAAAGAAGTTGGCGCGCTCCCAGTCGATTGCCCAGCTTCTTTTGCCCTCTGTCCAAAAGCATGCTTCTTTCGCGGGGTGGTATATTCCCGAGGAAGTGGATGACGTGAATTGGAAATCTGAGAAAGCGCAGTTGGTTTTGTTTGCGTATTTAAGAGACCTTAGCGCTCATTTAAAGGAGTTAACATCCGATAAGTTGGTGGCCATCTCTGGATTTTCGAACGCGACCATGTCCCCACCGGTGTTTGGAAAGTTCTGGGAGAGTTTATTGGAAGGATCAGAGATTGACGTCGTTTTATTTCAGGATGGCATCGGGGCCAATAAACTTTTGCTCGAAGAATTGCCCATTTATTTAGAAGTCATCCGTGAGGCGACGAAAAAAAGTTCGGCTCAGCTACAGGTGGTTACCGAAATCTTTGCCCAGGTGGCCGGTCAGCCGGTCGACAACGAACCCTTTCAGGCCATCCCGGCGCCGCTTTCGCGGATCAAAGAACAGGTCCGTGTGGCATCCGCTTTTACCCCGCATCTGGTCGCCTTCAGCATCCCCGAATATATGACCCCCCTTGGCGGCCGCAGAGCCCGAAAGTTGTTCAGCGACTATTTGAATCATATCAAAAGCCTGCATTAAAATCCCTTTTGGAAATTCTTTTTGGTTTCATTGCAATCAAAAATACTTTTATGTACAATGCCCCCATGCTCAGTATTTTTGAGAAAATCGGGGCGTGGATCAAAACCTATGTCGGCGTCCTCATCGAGTTTATCAAACTTTCTTCCGAAATCGTTTACTGGGTTGTCTTAGGGCCATTGCGCAGCCGTCCCATCAATCATGTCCATATCTATGAACAAATGGTTTTCATGGGCGCCAAGAGTATCGGCATCGTATTTTTTGTGACTTTTTTTACCGGCGTGGTTTTGGCCATGCAAAGCGCTTATCAACTTTCCAAATTCGGGGCGACTATTTACGTCGCGAGCTTAGTCAGTGTCTCCATCTGCCGCGAACTGGGGCCGGTGTTGACGGCGTTGGTCATCGCCGGGCGTATCGGCGCGGCCATTACCGCCGAGATCGGGTCGATGAAGGTCTCCGAACAGATCGAGGCTTTGGAGACCATGGCGATCAACCCTGTCCGGTATCTGATGGTTCCGAAACTTTTGTCGCTTTTGATCATGTTGCCGTGCCTGACGGTCATCGGCGATTATTCGGGGATGTCCGGCGGTTACGTGATCGGTGTTTTCAATTTGAACATTAATCCGCATCTGTACCTGCAGACCTCGATGAAATTTCTGGATTTAAAAGATATTTACACCGGCCTGTCCAAATCGTTTGTCTTTGCCGCCATCATCGCTTTGGTCGGATGCTATCAGGGAATCAAGACCCGCGGCGGGGCCGTGGGCGTTGGGCAGGCGACCACGCGTAGCGTCGTCGTGAGCTTTATCCTCATCATCGTCGCGGATTGTATTTTGACGGGGATTTACTTTTTTTCGAATATGTGATTGGCCGAGAAATCTCGGCCAATCATCCCGAGGAGCCCCTCGCCGCTTTGCTTCGCAAAGCGAAGCAGCGGGGGCGACGAGGGATTTCCACTTATAGTTTGACTTATGCCTGACAAAAAAATCGTTATCTCGGTAAAAGACCTGCACAAATCCTTTGGCGAAAAGCAAGTTCTCGATGGGATAAATCTGGATGTTTATTCCGGCGAAACGTTCGTCATTATGGGCCCGTCGGGTTGCGGGAAAAGCACATTGTTGCGGCATTTGATCGGAGCGCTGCGTCCCGATTCCGGGCAGGTTGTTTTTTGGGACCAGGACATGGCCTCATTGTCGGAATCGGAGAAAGATAAAATCCGCAAGCGTTTCGGGATGTCGTTTCAATCTTCGGCGCTTTTGGATTCCCTGACTGTCGAGGAAAATGTCGCGCTGCCCTTAAAAGAACACACGCATCTTGATCCGAGCATTATTTCGATCATCGTTAAAATGAAATTGTCTTTGGTGGGCCTGCGGGGGGTGGAAACACTGGCGACCAGCATGCTTTCGGGCGGGATGAGAAAGCGCGTGGGGCTAGCAAGGGCGATTGCCATGGACCCGGAGATTGTTTTTTATGATGAACCAACCGCTGGCCTGGACCCGGTCATGTCGGCCATCATTGATCATTTGATTTTGGATTTGAGTAAAAAGCTTCTGATCACCTCCGTCGTCGTTACCCATGACATGGACAGCGTCTTTCGCATCGCCGATCGCGTGGCGATGCTGCATAAAGGAAAAGTTCTGGAGGTCGGGCCGCCTGAACAGATTAAAAATTCCGAAAATAAAATTGTGCAACAGTTCATTAAAGGTGAACTCGAAGGCCCGATGAATTTGGTGGAAAAGGAAGAAGAGCATTTTATGGAACATCATGGATAAGAGGACCCACCTAACACGCATGCGTGTCACGTGTTAAGTGTCAGGTGTTCTTGTGTCATGTGTCTTTTAAAAGAGGAGTCGACATGAGATTAAACAATGAAACAAAAATTGGAATTCTAGTGGCGGGCGTGGTGGTTTTACTGTTGACGCTGACGGTCAAGGCCGGCGATTTCCGTTTTGTGGAAAGCGGCTACACCATCAAGGCGCATTTCAATCAGATCGACGGGGTGGAACTCAACGCCCCGGTGCGTTTTAACGGCCTGGAGATGGGGCGCGTTAAGGATATTAGAATTCTTTATGGCCAACAGACCGTCATGGAAGTGGTCCTGTGGTTGAAGGATCAGGCGCGGCTGCGTCAGGGGGCCAGGGCCTTTGTCAAAAATATGGGACTTTTAGGGGAGAAGTATATTGGTTTAAGCGACGGGGATAGTGGTGCGCCTTTTCTAGAAGCGGGGAGTGTTATTGAGGGTAGCGACCCCGTCGATTTTGAGAAGCTTTTAGTCAAGGGCCAGGAGATCGGCGACAATTTAAAAGAAATTACGGCCAACCTGAACGAGCGTCTCAAGGTGAACAGCCAGTCCATCGATGAAATCATCGCCAACTTAAATGTTTCGATGCGTCACGTCACGTCTATTTCGCGGAATCTCGATGAACGCCTGGCCGTCAACCGTGAGGCCATCGATAACACCATGGGCAATTTAAGCGTGACCAGCAAGAATCTGGTGGAATTAACCGAAGATTTAAAAGTCAACCCCTGGAAATTGCTTTATAGGGAAAAGAAGAAGGGGGTTGTGTCCCCTGTTCCTTCTCAAGTAAAATAAGACTTGATTTCGGTTTTTGATTATTTAAAATGCCCTTACTCGTCGCAAACAACGCATTTAAAAAACCTATAAATTTTTGAAAGGAAACGTGTCTACTATGTTAGGCCTCAATTTCGGAAAACCAAAAACAGAAGACTTCAATTTATCCAAAGCCGGCATTAAAAATTGGACGGCCCTTGTCCGCAACCCGTCCTACGAAGAACTTTTTAGATTAGAAACAGATTCTTCCTTGCAAGGTTACGAAAAAGGGGTGGTCACCAACCTCGGTGCTGTCAGCGTCGACACCGGCAAGTTCACCGGCCGCTCGCCTCAGGATAAATATATCGTCAAAGAATCCAGTTCAGAAGATAAGGTCTGGTGGGCCACCCCCGACGGCAAAGGTCCCGACAATAAACCCTTATCCCAGGACGCCTGGAATCACCTTAAAGACATTTCGGTCCAACAGCTCAGCGGTAAAAAATTATACGTCATGGACGGCTTTTGCGGGGCCAACCAGGACACGCGTCTGTCGGTCCGTCTGGTCACCGAGGTCGCTTGGATGGCGCATTTTTTTAAGAACATGTTTATCCGGCCGACGGAGGCGGACCTAAAAAATTTCAAGCCCGACTGGACGATCCTCAACGCCTGCAAAACGACCTGCGCTGATTTTCAGAAATACGGTCTGCGTTCCGAAGTCTTCGTGGCGTTTCATTTGCAAGAACGGATGACGGTCATCGGTGGGACCTGGTACGGCGGAGAAATCAAAAAGGGTATTTTTTCCATCATGAATTATTTTCTGCCGCTTAAAGGGATAGGGTCATTTCACTGCTCGGCGAATAGGGGCAATAACGGCGATACGGCCTTGTTCTTCGGGCTTTCGGGAACAGGGAAGACGACGCTTTCGACCGACCCCAAACGCCAACTCATCGGCGACGATGAACACGGCTGGGACAACGAAGGGGTTTTCAATTTTGAGGGGGGATGTTACGCGAAGTGTATCGGTCTGACCGAAGAGCGTGAGCCGGACATCTACCGCGCCATCCGCCGCGACGCCTTACTTGAAAACCTTGATATCGACTCGTCCGGCCGTATTGATTTTGCCTCCAAGAAAAAAACCGAGAACACGCGCGTCTCTTACCCGATGCACCATATCGATAATATCGTTAAGCCGGTTTCAAAAGGCGGGCACCCCAATAAAATTATTTTTCTGGCCTGCGACGCGTACGGCATTTTGCCGCCCGTTGCCAAGCTCGATAAATTTCAGGCCATGTACCATTATCTAAGCGGGTACACGGCCAAAGTCGCCGGGACGGAATTAGGCGTCACCGAACCTAAGGCCACGTTCTCGGCCTGTTTTGGCAAGGCCTTCTTGATGTTGCACCCGTCGCTGTACGCAGATATTTTAGGAAAGAAAATGGAACAACACGGTTCGCAAGCCTATCTAATAAACACGGGTTGGAACGGCGGGCAATACGGGGTGGGACAGCGTATTCCTTTAAAATATAACCGTCTTACCATCGACGCCATCTTTGATGGTACTTTAGACAAATCCGAATTTGAAACCATGCCGATTTTTAATTTTAAAATCCCCCGACAAGTGAACGGTGTTGACCCCAACATCCTCAACCCGCGCAACACCTGGGCCAATAAAGAGGAATATGACGCCTTGACGAAGAAGTTGGCGCAGATGTTTATCGATAATTTTAAGAAGTTTACCGATACTCCGAAAGGCAAAGAGTTGTTGGCCGGAGGCCCGCAGATTTAAGGGGCCAGCGCCTTTAAACTTCATCATGTCCAAGAAAAATAAGAATTCCGGCGCTTGTAAGCCGAAAATATCAAAATTAGGGGCGACGGCATTAGTTGTCATCCTCGGCGTTTTGAGCGTCTACGCCGGACGGTTTATCGTCAAGCACAACAGAGAAAAGATTTCGGCTCAAGGAGAAAAGGCCCGCGCGAAAGGGAACCCGCGCGCTGATTTTAAAATCGTGGAATACATCGATTTCCAGTGTCCGGCCTGCGCGAAGGGTTCCAAAATCATCCGGGACTACGTGGCCCAATACCCGACCAGAATTTATGTGGAGATGAAATATTTTCCGTTAAGCCAGATGCATAAATTCGCCCTGCTCGCTTGCCAGTACGCCCAATGCGCCGCCCGGCAGGACAAATTCTGGCCCATGCACGATGCCTTAATCGACGACCAGTCTATCTGGGACAGGATGCTCAACGCCGAGACGATGTTTAGGGAAATGGCCGGGAAGATTGGCCTGGATAAGGCGGCCCTGGACGCGTGTCTGGCCGACAAAGAAACGGAGAAGGTGATTTTGTCGATGAAAGAGCACGGCAAATCCTTGGGCGTGCAATCGACGCCGACATATTTTGTTAACGGAAAGATGTCTGTGGGGATTAAATCTCTGCAGGCCGAGTTGGAAAAATATTTTGGGCCGGTCAAGTCGCCGACGCCGCCAGTTGTGTCAACGACGGCAGCGTCACCGGTCCCCTCCACTCCCAAGTCCGCGCCTGAGCCGTTACATCTTTTGCAGACGCCGGCGAGGCAATAATCAGTTTAAAGGAGCGTAAAGTCGATTGATGAAGATTGCTGAAAAGATTTTTGTCGCGGTCAGAATCATCATCGGAATTTTTTTGGTCGTTTCCGGTTATGAAAAATTGATCTCGCCATTGCAGAATTTTTTGTACGTGGTGCAGAGTTACGAACTAGGCAACGCCTCTTTGGAGGCGTTGACGGTCCAGGTCATCCCCTGGGTGGAATTGTTTCTGGGAATTTTTCTTGTCCTTGGCCTTTGGTTGCCGCTTGTATTAAGGTGTTCTTGGGTTTTGGTTTTAAGTTTTATCCTGATCGTCGCTCAGGCCCTGGTCCGAAAATTGCCCATTGACGAGTGCGGTTGTTTCGGCGAACTGCTCCACATTCCTCCCAAAATCATTGTCGTTTTTGATACGACATTGCTCATCCTGACGACACTGCTGATCATTTTTGTCCAAAAGACGTCACGTTTCAGCCTCGACCGATATTATCTTAACCGGAAATGACCCGGCGCCGGTTTCCCGGCGAGATGTTTGACAGCGCACGCCATGAGCAGAATAATTATTTTATTTCTAATTTTGGGCCTCTTCTACGGGCCGCGGTTCATTCAGGCCGGGGAAGGGGAATTTACAAAAAAGCCCAACGTCAGCGGACAGTTTTACAGTAACGATCCCAAAACACTGGCGAAAGACATCGAAACATTTCTCGATGCCGCCCGGGTGGAAGGCTCTTTCGGGCCGATCGCGATGATCCTGGTTCCTCACGCCGGCTATGTTTATTCCGGCGCGGTGGCGGCTTATGGTTATCAAGCGGTTCAACCATTTCCTTATAAAACCATTGTGCTCATCGGGCCCAGCCATTTCAGCAATATCGATGGCGTCGCGGTCTGGAAAGAAGGCGCGTTTGAAACGCCTTTAGGGACGGTTGCGGTCGACAGCGACCTTGCTCAAAAAATTATCGCCCGCAATGAACGTTTTAAATTCGCCCCGCAAGCGTTCGCCCGGGAACATTCTCTGGAGGTACAAATTCCTTTTTTACAAAAAACATTCAAGGACTTTAAAATCGTTCCCATTCTGATGGCCTCGCATCAGTTCGAGGATTGTCAAAATCTGGCGCTGGCCTTAGACAGCGTCATTGGCCAGAGGAACGACATATTGATCGTCATCAGCACTGACCTGTCGCATTATCATGACGCCAAGACCGCCGAGGCGATGGATAAAGATTCTCTAGAGGACGTCCTCAAGCTGCGCGCCAAAGATTTATGGCGGGGAAACTTAGCGCGGACCAAGGAAATGTGCGGCTTTATGCCAGCGACGACGGCGATTATTTATGCCAAGTTAAAAAATTGGACGAACGTAAAACTTCTTAAGTACGCTCATTCCGGCCACGCGACCGGGGATTTTTCCACCGTGGTCGGCTACGGCGCGATGGCGTTTTATGCAGATATTCCTCGGGAAAACCAAGAGGGGGGAAGTCCCATGAAGTGGAATAGTGAATCCTTGAACCAGGAGCAAAAGAAAAAATTGCTTTGGCTGGCGCGCCGGTCGCTGGAAAGTTACGTGAGTGACGGCAAGATAATGGACGTGCCCAAAGACGATCCCCGCTTACTTAAAGAAGAGGGCGCGTTTGTGACGTTGCATAAAAACGGAGAGTTGCGGGGTTGTATCGGGCGAATAGTCAGTGACGGGCCTTTGAGCCTTACGGTGCGCGACATGGCGATTGCCGCAGCGACCGAAGACCCGCGTTTTCCTCCGGTGAAAAAAGAAGAATTGCCGGAGGTCGATTTGGAGATCTCGGTTTTATCCAAGCCGCGCCGGACAACGAACGTTGAAGAGATCACCCCCGGAATTCACGGGGTGGTGATCAGGCGAGGGATGAACGGGGGAGTTTTTTTACCGCAGGTGGCCACGGAATTTAACTGGTCGCGGGAGGAATTTTTGACCAACCTCTGCGCCCATAAAGCGGGCCTGTCGGCCGATTGCTGGAAAGACCCCAAGACCACGATCGAGATTTTTACGGCGGACGTCTTTTCTGAAAAAGAATTTTTTGGTAAATAGGAACTCTTACCATTCATGACCCAGAACTCTCTATCACCAAATGAGGATTATTCTGCTAGCCCCCAGGGGAGGTTTAGAAAAATTTTTATTTCTATTTTTGTTATCTTCTGGACATTGTTGTTTCATTACGAGTCGACTCGACATTTCTTTCTGAATCCATTTTTCAAACAGACCTTACCTAAAGTAAGATTTCTTTTCCCCCCGGCGGGATGGATCATGTTTTTCAACGTCGATGACGGTTACGGCGCGGCGGAGGTTTACGGGCGCAAAGACGGCCGCCGCGCGCGGATGGACCCTCACCGGATTTTGGCGACCAGGGCCGTCGGTTACGACAATATCCATCGCAATGTGTTAAGCGAAGTTTTATCTCCTTATCAGGCCCAGGCTTTTTGCCGTTTTTTGAAACGAAAATTCCCTGAGTTTGATGAATTTGAGGTGGTGGCCACGTATTATCCATCGGTCACCCAGGAACCGAAGAAAAAACTTTACAGGATCATCTACGTATGTCCCGACCTCTAACCAGCCTTTGGGAAAGATTATTTTTGGAATACCGGCCTTCGCTCGGGTTGGCGTTTTTCCGAATCGCGGTGGCCGTGACCGTGGGGTTTCATGTTTTGCCGTCGTTTTTTCATTTAGAAGATAATTATCTGTCCCCGGCGTATAAAACAGTCAATTTGAGTTTCTTCACACCCGGGGTTATTGACCTTGTGCAGCAAAGTCCGAATTGGCTTGTGTGCGCGTTCGTTTTGGCGTTTTGCCTGATGTGGTTTTGTTTTCTCATCGGGCTGTTTGCGCAGATGAGTTGTATTTTGATGACGGCATGTTGTTATTATTTTTACGCGTTGAATTGTTTTCATATCGGGACCCTTTCCTGGGATATTTTGCTGGTGACGTTGTTTTTGATGTGCATCAGTCCTTATCACGGAGATTATTTTTCCATTGATGCCTTGCGTTCAGGGGATGTTAACATTTACCGGCGCAAAAGGCCGTTTTTTATCCAGCGGCTTCTGCAGATGCAGATCGCCGCAACGTACTTTTATACGGCCCTCTACAAGATTACGGGCGGCGGCAACTGGTTAACAGATAACCCGATTTATTATTTACTGAATTATCCACCGGAAGGGGTGACGAAACAGTTCATCGGCCGCGAATTTTTTGCCAGTCAGCCGCAACTGTGTTATTGGTCCGGAATTCTGATCGTCGTCATCGAGATCGCGTTGCCGTTTTTGTTGTTTATCCCCCGGACTAGGCTTTTTGCGATTGGAGCGGGTTGTTTTTTTCATGTGGTTTTGATTGTGACATTGCATGTTCCTACGATTTTTTTCTTTTTATTCCCTCCTCAACTACTTCTTTTCATTAATCCTAACAAGCTTATTTACTGGATTGAAAAGAGGAGGGAGAACAATTTTTCCGGTGGTCAGGCCAAGATTATCTATGACGGGCACTGTCAATTCTGTGTCAACAGTCTCAAAAAGCTTATGGTGATGGACCTGTTCGGTTATTTAAAACCGGTGGACTATCAAACAGCCGGAAACGTTCAGGATATTCACCCTCAGCTGACGAAAGAGGCTTGCCATAGTCAGTTGCATTTGGTTGAGCCGGATGGCCGACTGTACGGCGGTTTTTTTATTTTTAGGCGGTTATGTTTTAAAATTCCGATGCTTTGGCCATTTTTTATTTTCTTTTATTTCCCGGGGACAGGCCTGGTGGGACCATGGGTTTACCGCTGGGTGGCCAAAAATCGATATCTCTTCCATCGCAACAAGGTTTGCCATGATAATTCATGTTACGTTACCTCGCAGTACCTAAAATTAGATTAAATTATAAAAGTTGCGAAAATATTGAATTAATTAACTAAAATCGTGTGGTATACTTGGTTTGGCAAAAAAAGGGAGGAAATCCATGATCGATGATGTAAAAAGAAAATTATTCCTCAATATCAACCGCTTTCAGCGTCCCATTCTTTACCTCTCGGTTGCCGCCACCTTTGTGACCATCATGATTCTTGCCATCTGTGTCTCTTTCTTGTCTTATGATATTGCCAATATGGTTATTAATTCGACCAAAGAGGTCCCAACGAGCAAGCTGATGATTTCGCTGGTCCTTATGATCCTTCCCTTGACGTATCTGGTCATTATTTATTTTTCGTTACGTATTTCCAATAAAATGGTCGGTTCTGTCGAGCGAATTTTGAAAGAGCTCGATGAAATTATTCAGAAACAGGAAAAAAGGCATTTGCATGTGCGCAAGGATGATGATTTGGCCCAAGAGCTCCTTAAACGGATTAACGCGTTGATTGATAAAATGAAATAGCTATATCCCCCGTAGTCCAAACTTTTGGGACAATTACTAATGAAGGTTCTTTATAAGGCGATTTTTTTAAGTTGGATGCTGTGGTTGGGTGCCGGGGCGCAGATGAGCGAGGCAACCCCTCCGAGTGAAATACAATTGCAGTATGACCGTGACCGTAAAGTTCTCGCAATTCAGGTCGCTCACGTCACCCGGGATCTGACGGAACATTTTATTCGGAAAATACTTGTTTACAAAAATGAGGAAGCGCCTTTAAGTTATTTTTTTACCCGGCAGCCTTCGGCCGATGAACTAAAAACAGAGGTCCACTTGGAACTCAAGGCTGGAGATACCGCTCGGGTTAAAGCGGTTTGCAGTAAGGCGGGGTTTAAAGAAGAGACGCTGTTGATTATTAAGGAGTAGTTATGATTAAGACATTTGTGATGAGTACTATTTTATTCACGATGATTTGGGGAACGGCCGCTTATTTTAGTTATATCGTTGGCCTAACCCCCACTTTTAGTTTAAACAATCAAAAGTTAACGTCAAAGTCCACGAGTTCAACCCGTAGCCAAGAAAGGGTCTTCTTTGACAATGCCAATGATTCCAGGAGAATACTGGAAAATTTAAAAAAAGACATCGAGGCGTCGCGGCCAAAGATATCACGGCCGAATTCGATAGAAAAGTTGTCGGTCAACGTTCCGGCGATTCTTTCCCGCAACAATGCTTCATCTTTACCTAAAATCAAGACAGTTCCTCTGGCCAGACTTGAAGCAACGCCGCAACCTCTGGAAAAGTTGGATCCCCAGATAGCCCGTGCCCAGCAGCAATGGCAGGCCAGACCAGTGAACGATATAGAGCTGCAGCGTAATTGGAGGATAAGTCTTTTGAATTCCTGGCATCTCGTTTCCCGGACGGGAGAAGCTGTTTTATTGTCTCGCGATGAACGGTTGGGGGAGATGCTTTTTGAAATGAATAAGAATTTTTCTCGTTTGAATCAAAAAGTTCCCATTGTTGATAAATTTGTCGGGCAGACACTTTCACAAAGAGTAGAGTTTATTAGGCCAGTTGAGTTTTCTGCTGTGAGTCCGTTAAATGGTCGATTCAGGCAACATGATTTTGCCAGGCAGATAGAGTGGCAAAGAAAGTTAGCTAGGGAAAATCAAAAATATCTTACTCAGTTTATGAAGGATATGCTTGAGCTTAAACAGCGATACCGACCATAGGTACCGTGCCCGCGTTAAAATCATCCCCCATCGCTATTCACCGGAGAGAATTTAAAAGATGCCTATAACTAACGTGGGAGCCTGGCTTGACAGCCGGGTGGATATCACCAATATTGACTCGGTTCCGGGAAAGAAAATTGTCGCCCATTACGGTCTGGTTCAGGGGAGTACCGTCCGCGCCCGGCACGTAGGCTCGGATATCGCAGCCGGGTTAAAAAATATGGTCGGGGGGGAATTAAAGGGCTATACAAAACTTCTTGATGACGCCCGAAAAGAAGCTTTAACGCGCATGGTTCAGCAGGCCCAATTGCTCGGGGCTAATGCCGTTATCAATGTCCGTTTTGCTACATCAGCCATTGCCCAGGGAGCCGCGGAGTTGATGGCGTACGGGACGGCTGTCCGTGTGGAGTAACATCTAATGGAGACGGTGTTACAAACATTTACCTTTATATTGACGATAGGCATAGCCTACGCCTTGGGGACGATCATCGAGCAGGATCATTATGTCAATATCCAGAAACGGGAGAAGGATTTCCTTTCCCTGCCGGCGGTGAGTTCAAAATCGATAGAGCAAGATAATCTCTTGGACGGCCAGCTTGTTTATGGGAGCGTAGTTATTTCGCATGATTATTTTAAAAGATTTTTGGCGAGTCTGCGCAACTTGACCGGAGGCCGTATTACCGCCTATGAATCTTTACTTGACCGCGCCAGACGGGAAGCTATCTTGCGGATGAAAGAGCAGGCCAGGTTACTGGGGGCCGATATGGTTGTGAATATGCGTTTTGCCACATCCAGCGTTGGTGATGAGGCGTGGACGCTGGGTTGTTTCGAATTGTTGGCCTACGGTACGGCCGTTCGATTGAAAATTAAGCCCACCTAAGACCCTTTCTTCTCAAACGTGAAGTACATCGCTAAAGAAATTCCGGAGAACGTTAATGTTTCTAAAATAAACCCCTTAAAAGAATTCTTTATCCTTTTAGGCGGGTTGTTTGGAATATTGCTGTTGATTTATTTTAGCTTAGGGTACGCCTTTGATAGGCTGATCGCGAAGATGCCGGATCAGTTAGAGGCATTTTTTTCGAAAACGTTTGAACAGACCTACGCCGTCAGGGAAGCCCCGACGGCAGAAGAAAAACGGTTGCAGGATATCCTGGATCAACTGCAGGCCGTTGAACAGACAGGTTTAAGGCCCTGCCGGGTCCATGTCGTTAAAGAGCCAACGGTGAATGCCGTCGCCATTCCCGGCGGGAATATCCTCGTTTTTTCCGGCCTGCTCAAGGAAGTGAAATCGGAGAACGAGTTATCCATGATCCTGGCCCATGAGCTGGGACACTTCGCGCATCATGACCACCTGCGCGCGCTGGGCCGAGGGGCGATTTTGGCGTTTTGTTCGGTGCTTTTATTCGGGGCCGATAGCTCACTCACGGATTTTTTAATGAACGCTTTGATGACGACCGACCTCAAACATTCACGCCGACAGGAAATAGACGCCGACGCCTTTGCTTTGGATCTGCTTAATCAGCGTTACGGCCACGTGGGCGGCGCTGCCGACTTTTTTGAGCGCCTCGAACAGAAAGAAAAGATGCCCCATTTCTTCGCTTTTTTTTCAACGCACCCGCATCACAAGGACCGTTTGGTATTGTTGCGGCAGAGAATCAAAGAGAAACATTATGAACTGAAAGAAACGGCGGGTTTGAACCTGGCCGTGGCGGGATCGGGCCAATAAGAAAGGAACAGTCATGCGTGGTTTATTGAAATTTTTTAAGTGGTTATTGATTGTGGGGTTTGTTCTGATTCTCGTGGTTTTTATCGGCGCAATTATTTTTATTAAGACGTTCGACATCAATAAGTACAAACCGCAAATTGCCCAACAGCTGAGCCAGTCTTTGGGAAGGGGTGTGGAGATCGGCTCCTTGGCCTTTAACCTGTCTCTGGACCAGAAAATTGTATTGTCGGTCAATGGCTTTAAGATCGCGGACGATCCGAACTTTTCTACAGAGAATTTTGTGGATATAAAGGAGATCATGTTGGGCGTGGACACCGAAGCGCTGGTCAGTCGGCGTCAGATCCTGATCACGACCGTTGAAGTCGATTCGCCGAGGATATCGCTTATCCGCAACAAAGATGGCCTCATAAACGCCCAGAGTGTTGCTGCCACTGCTAAAAAAGATCAGCTTCCCGCAACAACGCTCGCGCCGACTCCGTCCCCGGAAAACGAAACGGCTAATCCCATTCAAAATCTCCCCAACGAATGGCAGCCTCAGGAATTGATGAAGACGCTTTTGGTCAAATCCATTGAAATAAAGGGAGGACGCGTGAAATTTGTCGACCGGTCGTTCTCTCCGGAGATTTCCGTGGATGTTTCTCCCGTGAGCGTAAAGGTCGATAGTTTTTCCCTGACAGAACCTTTTTCGTTTTCGTTGTTGGCTTCCCTCTGGAGCCAGGCGGAAGTTATCCGCCTTAACGGGAGAGCTCAGCTGGATACGCGGCAACTATCCGCCGCTGTGCGCAATATGACCCTGGACGTTGATTTTAACCGTATGTCCCTTGAACAGATGAAACAATCTTTAGCTGCCATCGAAGTTTTAAGACTTGTTAAAGAGTTAAGGGGGGCTTTAGAGCTCAAGGCCGACGAGATCAGTGGGGGGGCCAAGGGCCTGGGAAAAATAAAATTACAAGGTGCGTTAAGCGGCTTTCGTCTGGCCGCGGATCCTTTAGCGTCCCCTGTTGAGGCGCAAAAGATAGTTTTTCATATAACAGAAAACCAGATTGATATCCCGGAGTTCACGATCACGGTCGGGCAGGGTAAAGTTTTAATCCGGGGTAAAGTAGACGATTATTTAGGCAAACAACGCTACGAGTTTTCTAAAGTCGTGGAGGGGGCCGAGGTCGCCGAACTAATATCGCAAAAAGATCAACCCAGCCAGGTCTTCGGACTCCTCTCGGCCAATTATAATGTCACGGGAAAAGGCTTCAAATATCCTGAGCTTCTTGACGCGTTGGAAGGCCAAGGAAATATGGGGCTTAAAGATGGCAAGATAACGGACATCAATATTTTAAAAGTGGTACTGGATAAAATTTCCATGATCCCGGATTTATGGCAGAAAATTGAGCCCAATCTGCCGGAAAAATACAAAGAAAAATTGAAGGCCAAAGACACATTACTGCCCAAGGTGACTTTTAATTCTGGTTTGAGATCGGGAGTGATTTTTCTGGAAGATTTGGTCGTGGAATCCGATACATTTTCATTGCGGGGCCACGGGGAATGCAGTTTAAAAGGAGAGGTGGTGGCGCCGGCTCAGCTTTTTGTCCCCAAGGATTTAACGGACAATTTGGTGGCCAGCGCCGAAGGGTTAAAGTTTTTAATCGATGAGTCGGGACGAATTCTTATTCCCGTAGTGGTGACGGGGCCTATCAATTCTCTTACGGTCCTCCCGGATTTCGAATATTTGGCCAAAAAGATCGTCACCAGTCAGTTGGTCCCGCTTTTACAGGGTGTGATCGATAAAGCCCTGGACAAAGAAAAGCCTGAAGAGCAACCTCAGCCCACCGAGGCCGGTCAGGGAACACAAAATCAACAACAGCCGAGTCAAGTTCCTCAAGAGGAAGAGAAATCTTCGGAACAGAAATTGATCGAGGGGATTTTCGATAAGATTTTTAAATGAAGATTTATTTTAAGGGAAAGGCCTGGCGGCTGGTCAGTAAGCGGCAACGTTTGCCCAACGGCCGGATGACGCTGGTTGAGGTCATCGAACACCCGGGGGCGGTTGTGATTGTTCCTTTCATAAAAAAAGAAACCATTATCCTGCTGCGGCAGTTTCGTCCGACGATTCAGCGGTATCTTTATGAATTACCCGCCGGGACGATTGACCCCGGCGAAAGTCCTTTAGCCTGCGCCAAGCGTGAGGTGATCGAGGAGACGGGTTTTAGAGCCCGTAAGATGACGAAGGTCAACTTTATTTACCCGGTCCCGGGATATTCCACCGAGGTGATTACGATTTTTAAAGCGCAAGATTTGATCAAAGATTCAGCCCTCAAAGACCCGGACGAGATTATTCGGACAGAGATGGTCACCCAAAATCAGATCCGGCGATTATTTAGATCTGGAAAGATCGTCGATGCTAAGACCATTTGCGCCCTGGCTTTTATTGGATGGATATAACCTATGGCCTACAAAAGACCTTTTCAACGGACGCGAAACCTTTTTGACCCTGACTCCAAGACTCCATTTCGTCTGAGCCGGTCGCGGTTGGAGGGGTTTATCAATTGCCCGCGCTGTTTTTATCTGGACCGCCGTCTCGGGATCGAACCCCCGGCGATACCGGCCTTTACGCTCAATTCGGCCGTCGATGAGCTTTTAAAAAAGGAATTTGATGGTTACCGCGCGCGCCAGGAACCGCACCCTTTGATGACGGCGTTTAAGGTCGACGCGGTCCCTTTCGCCCATCCGCTGATCGACGAGTGGCGCGAGAATTTTAAAGGCGTCCAGCACCATCATGTGAAGTCGAATTTTATTATTACCGGGGCGGTGGACGATATCTGGGTGGACAAAGGTGGCCTGTTGTACGTGGTCGATTACAAATCCACCAGTACCAACGAGCGGATCACGCTCGACAGTGAATACCGGCAGGCGTATCTGCGCCAGATGGAGATTTATCAGTGGCTTTTGCGTCGCTGTGGGTTTAATGTTTCCACCAGGGGATATTTTGTCTATTGTAACGCCCAGAAATCCCGCCCTATTTTTGACAGCCGACTTGATTTTGACATAGAGATCATTCCATACGATGGCAACGATGGCTGGGTGGAGGTGGCCATCCAGAAAGCGCGCGAATGCCTGATGAGTCCGGACATCCCCGGAATTACCCCGGAGTGTGAATACTGCCAGTATCTAAAAATCGGCGCCGGCGCCGAACAGACATCCACCAGACGGACCGCGATCCAGACAGAACTTTTCTAATGAAGGTCAACCCAAGTTTAATTTCTATTTTTATTCTTATTATATTCAATCTCGGGGGCTGCATGATTTTTACTGAAAAAGATTATGAGCTGCAAAAAAAGGCCTATGAGCGCGAGCAATCTCAGCATAACCAGGAAGTTGCCGAACGGCCTGTTATTTATTGGTGATTATAAGATGAAGATAATTTTAATTCTGACCGTGACAATACTGCTCTCCATGAATATCCTTTGGGCCAGCGAGGATGCGTCCTCTTGCCAGGGGCAATATAAAAAATATTACGATAATGGGGTTTTAAGAGAAGAGGGCTCCTGCGTTGATGGAAAACTGGAGGGGATTCAGAAAACTTACGATTCGTCAGGACAATTATTGGCCGAAAAGAATTTTGCCAAAGGAGTTCTTTGGGGAGATCAGAAGAAATACTTTCCAAATGGCAACCTGTATTGGCAATGGAGTATAAAAAATGGCCGGCGGGAAGGCCCTTTTAAAACATATCGGGAAGATGGGACTTTACAATTAGAAGAAGTTTACAAGGATGACACGCTTATTGAAAAAAAAGAATTTGATGCGGCAGGTCGTTTGACAAAGCAAGAAAGTTCTCAGAGTAAGGAAAGAAAGTTTTATGAATATGACGCCGATGGCCAAAAGATTGTGGAAGCCACCGAAAAGGAGAATGAAATAATAAGCCGGAAATCATTTTATCCCGGCGGACGCCTGAAGCTTGAGGAAATTTTTGAAAAAGGCCTTATCCAGGATCAGAAAATGTATTATGAGGATGGCCCCCTGATGAGTGAACGTACCTTTACTAAAGTCCCCTACGAGACGGATTTATCATAAGAATGGACAGTTGAGTAACGAGATTCGGATGAGGGATGGAGGATTATTATTCGACGCCTGGTTTTCCGAAAATGGAAAAAAAACTGAAGAGACGCTTTTCGATAAATATCTCCCGTATCTTTCCAAAATTTATTATGAGAGCGGGGCGGTAAAAAAAGAAATCCCCAAGCGGAATTACAAAAGAGAAGGATTGTTGAAGGAATATTATGAGACGGGAAAACTCAAACGCACGGAGGAATATGCTGACGGCAGCCTGAACGGCTGGGTGAGGGAGTATGCCCAGAGCGGCGAATTGCAGAGAGAGACATTGTTCGTGCAGGGGCAGCGCAACGGTCCGGCGCGTACGTATTATAAGAATGGAAAGTTGGCCAGTGAATTAATGTACCGCAACGATGTATTGGATGGTTCAGTAAAAAATTTTTATCCTGGGGGCAGGTTGGCGGTAGAAATGAGTTATTTGGAGAACAACCCCAACGGAATAAAGAAGACATATTACGAGGACGGGCAAATCTGGAGCGAATCTGTTTATCAGCAAGGGGTATTGAAAGAACACAAGGAGTTCGAATATAAGCGCCATGATGATAAGAAAGAGAAATCGGCGTCTGTGGCGCATGAATCGGATGAGGCCGCTCTAGAGAGTTTCCGGAAAATCAAAGACACCCGCGAGCTGTACCAGGATGGACGGTTAAAAAAAGAGAATATCTACCTGAATGAAACGGATTATATTGAGAGAAGCTACCACGGCAATGGGTTCTTGCAAACCGAGATTATGTACCAGAACGGGAAGCCGAACGGATCCGGGAGAAATTACCATTACCAGAATGGGATGTTGGCAGGAAAGTGGACGTATAAGGATGGGAACATGGATTGTTGTGACTATGAGTATTATCCTTCCGGACAATTACATATATTTTCACAATATGAAGAAGGTCGTTTAACGTGGAGACAAACGTATTCCCCATCCGGTGAACTGCAAAAGGATGAACAATTCCCCAAAGATGATTTAAAAGAAACTGTCCCAACGCCAGTTCAGTAATCGGTTAGGTGCCAACGAGAATTAGACTGAAAAGAACTTCTTTATAATAGAGAATAATAGAGAAAAATTTTCTTCTTAAGTTTTAATTTTGTATTAAAATTGATCAACATTACTTTTACAATTATTGAGTATTCATGAAAAATCAAACTGTCGAAACAGATATCCTGATTGTCGGAGCCGGCCCCGCGGGCCTGGCCGCGGCGATTCATTTTGCCGATCTTATCCGCCGGCACAATGAGTCTGTCGAAAAGGGGGAAGCGAAAGAGACGAAACTTCCTTTAAAAGTGACGCTTCTGGAAAAGGGGAATGCTGTTGGCCAGCATACTCTTTCGGGGGCGGTGATCAACCCCGTCTCGTTGCGTGAGCTTTTACCGGAGGTGGCCGAAAAGGATTTTCCTTTCGAGACGCCGGTGCTTAAAGAAGACATTCTGTTTTTTACCGCGAACAAATCGTATACTCTCCCGTTTCACCCACCCTACATGGCCAACAAGGGCAATTACATCGCTTCCCTGGGGAAAGTTGCGCGCTGGCTGGCTGACATCGCCGAGAAGAAGGGCGTGCAGATATTTACCGGCTTTAGCGCTCATGAATTTCTTTTTGAAAATGGCAAAGTCGTCGGTATCCGCACGGGCGCTTCCGGGATCGATAAGCATGGCCACCCGATGGCCAATTATCAACCCCCCACGGATGTGCGCGCCAAGATTACCTTCCTCGCGGAGGGACCGCGGGGGCATCTGACAAAAATGTTGGTCAACAAATTCAATTTATCAGAAAACCGCAATCCCCAGGTTTATTCATTGGGCGTTAAAGAAGTTTGGGAAGTCCCCGCTGGCGCCATTGAGGCCGGTTCGGTCGTTCACTCGATGGGGTACCCTTTAAGCGCGGATCAGTTTGGCGGCGGCTTTATTTACGGGTTAAGTAAAAATTTGGTTTCGATCGGCCTGGTTGTCGGGTTGGATTACACCGACCCCACCTTTGACACGCACCACGCCTTTCAAATTTATAAAAAGCATCCGGCTGTAGCGCGCATTCTTAAAAATGGAAAACTCGTGCGTTATGGCGCCAAGACTATTCCCGAGGGCGGATTTTTTTCCATACCGCAGCTCTACCATGACAATGTGATGATTGTCGGCGACTCGGCCGGTTTCCTGGCGATGCCGAGCTTAAAAGGGATTCATCTAGCCGTTCAATCAGGCATGCTGGCGGCCCAAACGGCGTTGACCGCCATCAAGAAGAACGACACTTCCGCAGCGCAATTGTCCCTTTACGAAGAACTTTTTAAAAAAAGTCCGGCCTACAAAGAGCTTTATGCCGTCAGGAATTTCCGGCAGGCCTTTAAAACCAACCTTTACTTAGGAATCATACGTTTTGGCATACAGTTTTTGACCGGAGGTCGCGGGCTTTCCCTTAGCGGGAAACTTAAGTTGAAAGAGGACGGCTATCATTACCGGCCGATAAAGGATTTAGTGGGGAAAACATTTTTAGAACAGAAAAAGGACGAGTTGATTTTTGACAAGAATCTCACGTTTGATAAAGAAACGGATATTTTTTATTCCGGAACCAAGCACGACGAAGAGCAGCCGTCGCATATCGTGGTCCCGGATGCGGGGACATGCCAGGTATGCATTGAGAAATATGACGCGCCCTGTCAGAGGTTTTGTCCGGCGCAGGTTTTCGAGATCGCCGCGGATGCCAAGACCGGCAAAAGGGGGCTGACGCTCCATCCTTCAAATTGCGTGCATTGCAAGACGTGTGATATTAAAGATCCTTACGCGAACGTCACCTGGCTGACGCCCTATGGCGGCGACGGCCCGGAATATGAGAATATGTGAGTGCGGGCGAAGAATTTTTGCCCGCACTCATCCCGAGAAACGAAGTGACGAGGGATTCCCTTCATGGCCTTAAAAGTCATCAGTTTAATGAAACAAGTACCCTTGCCCACCGAAATGCGCATGGGCGCCGATGGGTTGATGGACCGCACCAAGGCGAAATCCATCATCAACGTCGACTGTTCTTACGGCCTCGAACAGGGACTGCAAATTAAAAATTCTGTGCCGGACGCGGAACTTATTGTTGTCTCTATGGGACCCCCGAGTTTCGAGCAATCGTTGCGCAAGGCAATTTCCATGGGCTACGACCGGGCGGTGATTCTTTCCGACAGGCGGTTGGGCGGTTCTGATACTTTCGCGACGGGACTGGCCATTGCCACGCTTTTAAAAAACGCGATTTTACCCAAAGACCCCAAGGAGCCATTCATTATTTTTGCCGGCCGGCAGACCAGTGACGGTGACACCGCGCACGTCCCATCTCAAGTCGCCGAGAATCTAGGGATCCCCCAGGCCACTTTTGTTGAGCACGTGGAATATGGCGGGGATCATCTAAAAGTCAGGCGCATGATCGAGGGGGGGCATCAAACATTAAAAATTCCGATCCCTTGCATTATTTCCATCGCCCCAACGTCCATTCCGGTAAGACGGCCTTCTCTTATTAATGCCATCCGTTCTCGGCAAATTTCCCTTGAAATGTTTACCCTGGATCATATCGGATTAAACGCGGAAGCGGTGGGTTTAGCCGGATCGCCGACAATCGTTGCCAAAGCGGTCAGCGTTGAGCGCAATCGTCCCGCCGTCAGGATGATCAACGGCCAAGATTTAGAAGAAACGAGCCAAAATCTCATCAGGGCTTTTAACGCAAGCGCGCCTTTAGGATCGTCCGCTCCTAACAAAGAAGCAGCGCAGGCCGCGTCTGCCGCCGATCCGGATACCGATCAGTCGGCCAAACAGAATAAACCGCCCCGGGTGGATTTTCGTAACGGCGCCAGCGGGATTTTAACGTGGGTCGAGATGCATGGGGACCGTCCGTCGCGTTCTTCTCTGGAAATTTTAAACCCGGCGAGGAAACTGGCCGACCAGTTGAATACAACCGTCACCGCCTTGTTAATTGGCGATAATGTCGCTTCTATCGCACCGCAAATTATCGCGCACGGAGCGGATGAAGTGATTGTGGTCAATCATCCCCGTCTCAAGGAATATTTGATTCTTCCGTTCGCTTCTGTCATTGCCCAGGTTGTTAAAGAGCGCCGTCCCGAAATCGCCTTGTTCGGGGCGACGACGTCCGGCCGTGAGTTGGCGCCACGTCTGGCCAGCCGCTTACGGGCCGGGGTGACGGCGGATTGCACTATTTTAAAGATCGGCGAATTCGTCAACAAGCGTTTGAAGTCAACCTTTTACCCGTGCCTGGAAGCCATTCGCCCAACGTACGGAGAAAGTAAACTCGCCACCATCATCGGTTTCTGGTGTCCGCAGATGGCCACCGCGCGTCCGGGGACGTTTGCGGCGCTTGCGCCGGATTTTAAACGAAAAGGAAAAATTTCCGAATTTCATCCGGAACTCAAAGAGGAAGATTTTGTCGTCCAGATTCTTTCAACGGAACGGAAAGAAACGGGGGGGCAAAGCCTTTTTACTGCGGATGTGATCATAGCCGGAGGACGACCGTGCGGGGAATTAGACGAATTTAAACTGATTAAAGAACTGGTTGAAGCTTTACAGGAAAAAGGTATTAAAGCTGACTGGGGCGCCAGCCGCCAGGCGGTCGATCACGGTTATGCCCCTTATAGCCGTCAGATCGGGCAGACAGGCAAGACGGTCCGCCCGAAAGTTTATATTGCCGTGGCGATATCCGGGGCCATCCAGCATGTCTGCGGCGTCAAAGAATCTGGAAAAATCATCGCCATTAATTCGGACGCGCAGTCCAATATTTTTGCTTGTGCTGATTATGGAATCGTGGGAGACTACCTTCAGGTGCTTCCCAATTTAATTGCGAAAGTCAAAGCTGGGTTCACGTTTGCTTTAAAAACGGCGGAAGAAAGAAATACTGTGTTTGTTTAAAGCGATGATTCCTGATTATCTGTATATAGTCTTTTTTTTGTTATTGGGCATTACCTTTGTGGGATCGGCTTTTGTTGCGTCGTGGCTTTTGCGTCCAAAACTTCCCGGCAACGCCGTCAAAAACGCGCCGTATGAATGCGGTGAAATCGTTCAGGGAACATCCCGGATACAGTTCAATGTCCGCTATTATTTGTTTGCTTTGATATTCGTTATTTTTGATGTTGAAGTTTTGTTTGTCGTTCCCTGGGCCGTTGTTTTTCGGCAAATGGGAATGGCGGCCTATTTTGAAATGGTTTTGTTCATACTTGTTCTAGCTCTGGGGCTCATTTATGCCTGGAAGAAAGGAGCGCTAGAATGGCAATAGAGACGAAACCCGGCCAATACGCCGGTGAAAAACATTTACAAAAGTTTGCCGCCGGGGATGTCATCATGACCCGTTCGGAAGATCTTTTTAATTGGGCCAAAGGTTCTTCGCTCTGGCCGTTGACCTTTGGTTTATCCTGCTGTGCCATTGAAATGATGGCGACGGGGGCCTCAAAATTCGACATCGACCGTATTGGCTCCGGTGTTTTCCGCGCCAGCCCCCGCCAGTGCGACGTGATGATCGTCGCCGGCACTATTTGCGTGAAAATGGGGGAATGCATGAAAAAGCTTTACGCCCAGATGCCGGAGCCTAAGTATGTCATCGCCATGGGTAACTGCGCGATCGGCGGTGGTATTTTCTATCACGACACGTATTCGGTTGTCCAGGGGACAGAGTGCCTGGGAATTCCCGTTGATGTTCATGTGGTGGGTTGTCCTCCTCGCCCGGAAGGGCTCTTGAACGGTATTTTAAAATTAAAACAAAAGATTGAATCATCCAAGGGTTATGCTCATCCTCCTTTGGCTCCGTCATCTCCGTCCATGGGCGGCGGGTTGATTGCCAAGGATAAAGCGGCTTCGTAAAAGGGTTCAGCTCCAAAATGGAACTTAGTCAGTTAGTCCAAGCCATTCGCGAAAAATTTCCTGAGGCCATTACCGAGGAAAGAAAAGCGGCTATCGTTATCAAAAAAGAATCTCTTTTGGCGGTAGCCGGTTTTCTTAAAGGGGAATTTCTTTTCGAAAACCTCCATTGTGTCTCCGGAGTCGATTGGAAAGATAAAATCGAAGTCGTCTACCACCTGTATTCGTTCAAACACAAATTCATGCTCACCCTGAAAGTGTTTTTAAATATGCAAGATTTGACCGTGGAAACATTGTCGGGTCTTTGGAAATCCGCCAACTGGTTGGAGCGGGAAACCTATGATTTATTTGGGGTTAAATTTTTGAACCATCCCGACCTACGCCGGATTTTGAATCCCGACGAATGGACCGATTTTCCGTTAAGAAAGAATTTTGACCGCCCGGATTTCTTTCGCTTGCCGCAAAGTGACGGCCTAAAAGCTGGTGGATAGGTATGAATTGATGGGGGAAATGGACACAAAAGATATAAAAACAGGAGAAGGATGGTTCGACCCCGCTCACCATCCTTCGAACCATCCTGAGCCCGTCGAAGGATTACGCTCCGAAGAGCTCATCGTGAATATGGGGCCGCAGCACCCCTCCACGCACGGCGTTCTTTATCTGGAATTGCGTCTGGATGGTGAGGTCGTCATCGATTGCCGGCCGCATATTGGTTATCTCCACCGCAGTTGCGAGAAAATTGCCGAGAACCGTACCTACACTCAATTCATTCCTTTTACCGACCGTCTCGATTATCTGGGGGCCATGAATAATAATCTCGGGTATGTTTTGGCGGTTGAAAAACTTCTGAACCTCCAGGTCAATGAGCGCGTCCATTATGTCCGGACGATTACCGCCGAGTTAAATCGTGTGGCCAGCCATTTAATTGCTCTGGGAACTTTCGCCCAGGATTTGGGCGCCTACGCGACACCGATGTTTTATTGTTTCAACGACCGGGAAAAGATTGTTGAACTTTTCGATGAACTTTGCGGGGGCCGTTTGACTTACAACTATATGCGCATCGGCGGGGTACAGACGGAGTTGCCGGCGTACGCGGATAAATACATTAAAGACTTTATCAAATACGAGCGTCAGAAATTAAAAGAATATAACGAACTTTTGACGTACAATGCCATCTTTTTAGCCAGGACCAAAAAGGTTGGGATCCTTAAACCTGAAGTGGCCATTAACTACAGCGTTACGGGTCCGATGTTGCGGGCTTCCGGGGTGAAATGGGATTTAAGAAAAGAAGAGCCGTACATGATCTATGACCGTTTTAAATTTGATATTCCCGTCGGGGCAAACGGCGATTCCTGGGACCGGTTTAAAGTGCGGCTCGATGAGGTCAGTGAAAGTTTAAAAATTATCGAGCAGGCGCTGGGAGGCCTTCCGGCCGGGAATGCCGTATCTAAAGTGAACAAAGTTTATAAAGCCCCACCGGGCGAAGTTTATTTAAGAACCGAAAACCCTAAAGGCGAGCTTGGATTTTATCTTGTCAGTGACGGCGGCCTTAAACCCTACCGCAACAAAATCCGTTCACCGTCTTTTTCCAATTTGGCGGTGTTACCGGAAATCATCCGGGGGTTAAATATTTCCGACGCGGTCTGCGTCCTGGGGAGCACGGACATTGTCATGGGAGAGATCGACCGATGAGTTTTGCGCCGGAAAAACTCTGGTGGTTGCTCGCCCAAGGTTCTATGATCCTGGGGTTCGTTGCTTTCTCCGCAATGTTTTTGGTTTGGTGGGAGCGGAAAGTCTCGGCGCTTTTTCAAAACCGCCTGGGGCCCATGACCGTGGGCTGGCAGGGCACCTTACAGACAGCCGCCGATTCGCTTAAACTCCTTTTAAAAGAGAATATCATTCCCTCGGGTGCGGATAAACTGATTTGGTGGCTGGCGCCATTTTTTGTCGTTGTCCCATCGGTCATGGTATTTTTGACGATCCCTTTTGGAGAAAAATTGATTGTTCATGATTTAAACGTCGGGATTTTGTTCGTTACCTCCGTTACGTCCGTCTGTGTCCTGGGCATTTTCATGGCCGGGTGGGGGTCGAATAACAAGTATTCGCTGTTAGGAGGGATGCGTTCGGCGGCGCAAATCATCAGCTATGAAGTCCCGCTGTTATTGTCCGTGGTCCTCGTCATTATGGAAACCGGCACGCTCTCGATGCAGGGCATTGTTCACGCCCAGGAAAGCGGCTGGTTTATCCTCAAACCCAATTTGGCGATTGCGTTTTTGGTCTATCTGATTTCAGCGACAGCGGAGGTCAACCGGGTGCCCTTTGATATTCCCGAGGCGGAATCTGAGCTGGGGGCGGGCTATCACACAGAGTATACGGGTATGAAGTTCGCCATGTTTTTTATCGGTGAATACACCAACTTGGTCATTGTCTCCGCGGTGGCGGCGACCCTTTTTTTGGGTGGCTGGCAGGGGCCGATTTTACCTTCGCTGGTCTGGTTTTTGCTGAAAGTTTACGGCATCATTTTTCTTTTGATGTGGGTGCGCTGGACGCTGCCGCGCGTGCGCATGGACCAGATGATGAGTTTTGCCTGGAAAGTTTTAACGCCGATGGCGCTGTTAAATTTATTAATCAGCGGTTGGTTGATGGTGAATAGTTAATGGTTAATAGTGGATGGTCAATGGTTAACTGGATACCATTCACTCTTGACTATTAACCATTTACCCCATGAAAGATCTTCAATATGTTCCGACAAATTAAAGTTCTCTATTTAGGTTTCCTGAGTCTTCTGATTGGCATGAAGGTGACGATCAAGAATTTCTTTTCGCCGTCGGTGACGCTGAATTACCCGCTACAAAAGAAAACGATGACGGCAAATTTCCGGGGGATGGTGGACTTAAAACCCGAGGCCTGCGTGATCTGCTATCAGTGCATCAAAATTTGTCCTGTGGCGGCGCTCGACTTGACGCATAAGCAGGTGGTCGTTGAAGAAAAAAAGAAAAATGAGATCACCAAATTCACGTATAACGCCGAGCTGTGCTGCTATTGCGGGCTGTGCGATGAAATCTGTCCGACCGACGCCATATTTATGAATAAGCTTTATGAGGTTTCGGCGTATTCGCACGACCAGATTCTCAATATCGATTTGATGAAAGAAGATAAATATAAAGAGTTGGTGGCGAATTATAATCTGGCCGAAGAGATTAAAAGAAATGATGACAATACCGTCGGTAAGATTGTCAAGGCCCCGGTGGTTCCTCCGTCAGCCGCGGCCCCGGCCGCGCCAGTGGCCCCGGCAACAAGTCAACCGGCACCCGAGGCTCCAAAACCAACAATCAATCAAGGACCAGCGTAACCTGTGACGGATATTACATTTTATTTTATAGCTTTAAGTCTGTGTGTCTTTGCCTTTCTCACCGTCGTCTCCAGAGACGTTTTTCATTGCGCCGTCTGGCTGGCCTTGACACTTTTAAGTATTTCCGGTATTTATTTTTATCTGGGTGCTGGATTCTTGGGTGTCATCCAAATCCTTGTCTATGTCGGCGGGATCATTACTTTATTTGTCTTCGCCATTAAATTGACCGCGCACATTGGCGATGCGGCGATCCGGCAAACCAACGAACAGGTTATCCCCTCGGGCATCGTAGTGTTGATCCTCTTTTATTTTTTGATTAAGATCGTCGTTTCCAGCCCCTGGGCAAAAATTGACCCCCAGGCTCCGGTACTTTCTCTCAAAGAGCTGGGGGCTTCCTTAATGACGACGTATCTTCTTCCTTTCGAATTTATTTCTTTGCTCCTTTTGGCCGTCATGGTGGGGGCGATTGTGATAGGGAGGGTCAAAAAATGATCCCGTTAAATTATTTTCTTATTCTGGGGGCGTTTTTATTTTGCATCGGGATTTTGGGCGTCCTGACGCGCCGCAACGTTGTCGGAATTCTTATTTCTATCGAACTTATTTTAAACGCCGCCAACATCAACTTGGTCGCTTTTAATAAATATTTAGGCACACCTGATGGGTTGGGGCAAATATTTTCTCTTTTTGTGATTGCCATCGCCGCGGCCGCGAGCGTGGTGGGGTTGGTTTTGGTGATCGCCATCTATCGTAATGGTAAATCGGTCTATGCCGATCAATATAATTTAATGAAATGGTGAGCGTGGCGCACTTAATTCCGTTATTTCCTTTTCTGGCCTTTGCCGCCAATATCTTATTCGGACGGCGGCTTAAAAGCGCCAGTGCCATTGTATCTGTTTTGGCCTCGAGTATTTCGCTGGTGCTCTCTTTAATCGTTTTCAAAGGCCTATTGGACGGCGAGTGTTCCTATTTATTAGGGAAGTGGCTGACGATTAACGATGTGTCGATTAATTTTGGCGTGAATGTGGACGCCTTAAGTGTCATGATGCTTTTGGTGGTCACCATTGTCGGCACCCTCATTGAGGTCTATTCGATCGGCTACATGCGGGGCGACCCACGGTACAGCCGGTATTTCGCGTATATTTCGCTATTTATGGCCTCGATGCTGGGGCTGGTTCTGGCGGATAATTTTTTGATGGTTTATATTTTTTGGGAAGGCGTGGGGCTTTGTTCGTATCTGTTGATCGCTTTTTGGTTTGAACGGCCGGCCGCGGCCAAGGCCGGTTTAAAAGCTTTTGTCACCACCAGGATAGGGGATACGGGATTTTTATTAGGGATATTCCTTTTATTCTTAGCTACCAAAACGCTTTATTTTAGCGATTTAAGCCATTTAGTCCCTGTCCCCCAAAACGAATGGATGCTCACGGCGGCCGCTTTATTAATTTTTTGCGGGGCCATGGGAAAATCCGCTCAATTTCCTCTGCATGTCTGGCTGCCCGACGCGATGGAGGGCCCGACCGCGGTCTCGGCTCTTATTCATGCCGCCACCATGGTGGCGGCGGGTGTGTATCTGGTGGCGCGCACGTACAGCCTTTTTGTGCTGAATTCATTTTGCTTGGAAACAGTCGCTGTCATCGGTGGGATATCGGCTTTAATGGCCGCAACGATGGCCACCGTCAACAACGATATCAAACGCGTTTTGGCTTATTCGACAATCAGTCAGCTGGGGCTGATGATGCTCGGCCTTGGGCTTGGCGGTTACACGGCCGGGACGTTTCATCTGATGACCCATGCCTTTTTTAAAGCGCTTTTGTTTTTGTGCGCCGGGTCTGTTATCCATGCCGTGCATACACAAGACATCCAGAAAATGGGAGGCCTTCTTCCCAAAATGAAAGTGACGGGAATAACTTTTATTATCGGGACCCTGGCGTTGGCGGGTGTCCCGCCGTTCGCGGGGTTTTGGTCTAAGGATGAGATTTTGCTTAAAGCTTTTCAAAGCGGTCACGTGGTTTTATTTGGGGTTGCCGTATTGACAAGTTTTCTGACGGCGTTTTATATGGCCAGACTAATTTTTTTGGTTCTTTTTGGAAAACCACGTTCGGATTTGCCTGCTCATGAATCTCCGAAAACCATGACGGTCCCGTTAATGGTCCTGGCGTTTTTTGCCGCTTTTGTCGGGTTGCTGGGCTCGCCGGCCACGCATCACGCGTTTCAAGGTTTTGTTTATTTCGGTGTTGCCCCAGAAGGGGAAACGCACGCCAGCAACGGTATCATGTTACTTTCAACGGCGATTGGTCTTTTAGGGATCAGCCTGGCTTATTTATTATATATGGCGGGCCATAAGATTTTGCCGGTGAGTGTGCGCGCGCGATTCGCGCCGTTGTATCGGTTATTGTTAAACAAATATTATGTCGATGAAATTTACGAGGCTGTTTTGGTGAGGCCCTGTCTTAAGCTCTGCGAGTTTTCTTCAACGTTTGACCGCCTTGTCGTGGATGGGCTTGTCAATGGAGTGGCGCAGGTCATGCAATGGGTTTCTGCGACCTTAAGGCCGATTCAAACCGGGATGGTACAGAATTATTTATTGATTCAAGTTTTGGGTGTCATTTTGTTTATCTTAACGGTGGCGGGGAAGATATGTTTCCGATTTTAAGCAGTCTTATTTTCTTACCGGTGGCAGGCGCTGTAAGCATCCTTTTTCTTCCTAAAGAAAATAAAAGGCTCATCCGATCCGTTGCTTTGATGGTGACTGGCCTGGTTTTGGCTTTGACCATTGTGCTCCTCTCCCAATTTAATTGTACGTCAAGTCAACTACAGTTTGTTGAGAACGTCGCGTGGATCCCTCATTTTAATATTTGGTATTTCGTGGGGGTCGATGGGTTAAGTGTCGGCCTGGTTTTTTTAACAGCCCTTCTAGGTTTCATAGCGTGTGTCGCGTCTCAGGGCATCGAGCACAATCAAAAGGAATATTATGTCCTTTATCTTCTTTTGATGACGGGGATGATGGGGACGTTTGTGGCGCTGGATTTATTCCTTTTTTATGTCTTTTGGGAAATTGTTCTTATCCCCATGTACTTTTTGATTGGGTTATGGGGCGGACCAAGAAGAGAGTATGCCGCGATAAAATTCTTTTTGTACACGCTGGCCGGGTCGGTGGTGATGCTGGTCGGGATTTTGGCGGTCTATTTTAACACCAGTCCGCATACCTTTAATATGCTGGCAATTCAAAAGGCGGCGGCGTTTTTTGATGTTCGTCTTCAGGTGATTTTGTTTTTGGCTTTTTATTTGGCCTTCGCGATTAAAGTGCCGATTTTTCCGTTTCATACCTGGCTTCCCGACGCGCACGTTGAGGCCCCGATGCCGATCAGTGTTTTACTGGCGGGCGTTTTATTAAAAATGGGGGGGTATGGATTTTTTAGGATCTGTTTTCCTTTTTTTAAAGAAGCCGCCCATTATCTCGCCTATCCGTTGGCCGTTTTGGCCGTCATCAATATTGTCTATGGCGCTTGTGTGGCCATGGCCCAAACCGATTTTAAGAAAATGGTGGCGTATTCATCCGTGAGCCACATGGGGTTTGTGATGTTGGGTCTGGCCAGCATGAATATAACTGGATTTAACGGAGCGCTTTTGGAGATGTTCAATCATGGGATCATCACCGGTGGTCTGTTCTTATTGGTGGGGGTGATTTACGACCGGGCCCATACCAGGGATTTAAATCAATTTGGCGGACTGTCGGGCCAGATGCCGGTTTACGCGTTTTTTCTAACGATGTGTTCGCTGGCGTCTTTGGGGCTGCCGGGGTTAAGCGGGTTTGTGGGGGAATTTTTATCGCTGATCGGCGCTTTCCCGGTATTCAAAGTGTTGACCGCGATATCAACCGTGGGGCTAGTCGTTACGGTTGGGTATTTTCTTTACAGCTTAGAGCGCGTACTTTTGGGGGGCTTAAACCCAAGTTGTGCCAAGTATGCGGACATGAATGGCCGTGAAATCTTGACGATCGCGCCGTTGATGGCGTTAACGTTTATCGTTGGCGTTTATCCGACGGCGGTTCTTAAGTTTCAAGAAGCGGCCATTCACGCGTTCATTCACTTATTATAGGGTGTCGCCTTGAGTCCATTGAGTTTACAGTTTGTTTTCCCAGAGTTTATTTTGATTGGATTTGCGTTGATGGTCCTGATGGCCGGCGCTTTTGGACGGTATAAAAGCTTAGCCGGGGAGTTGTCCTTGGCGGGCCTTATTTTAGCCGCCTTTGTATTGCCGGCAAGTTTTAACGCCGGGCCGGCGGCGTTCTCAGGGATGCTGGTCAATGACGGCTTGGCGATGATTTTTCGGCCGATTTTAATTTTGGCGGCGGGGATGATTATCTTGCTTTCGCTGGGGGACAAGAACTTACCCGCCGAGGATGGGCCTGAGTATTATTTTTTCTTGCTGGTGGCGACGGTTTCGATGTTGCTGGCGGTAGCCGCGAATAATTTGATGATGATTTATATCGCGCTCGAATCCATCTCGATTGTTTCGTATATTATGGCGGGTTTTTTAAAACGCGATGTTTTTTCATCGGAAGCGGGGGTCAAGTATTTTCTTTTCGGGGCGTTATCCACCGGGATAACGCTTTATGGTATTTCTTTGATCTATGGTTTATTCGGGACGCTGGATTTGAATTTAATCAGGGAAATTTTGGCCGCGGGTGAGGTGAACCATCTGGCCTTATCTGTAGCGTTGGTTTTGGCTCTGGTCGGTTTTGCTTTCAAGTGTTCGCTGGTGCCGTTTCACATGTGGACGCCGGATGTGTATCAGGGCGCGCCAACGCCCGTGGCCGCGTTCTTTTCCGTTGCCCCGAAAGCCGTGGGGTTTGCTTTTTTCTTAAGAGTTTTTGTCGAAAATTTTCAGGGAGTTTTTTCGTATTGGACGCCGCTCGCGGGGTTTATGGCGCTTTTGACCATGACCATCGGCAACATCGCGGCCCTTAAACAGGAGAACGTCAAACGCCTTTTGGCCTATTCGACGATCGCCCAGGCGGGGTATATTTTTGTCGGGCTGGCCGTGGGGACGCCGGAAGGTATTAAAGCGACATTATATTATATCTTTATTTATACCCTGATGAACCTGGGCGCTTTTGGTTGTGTGATTGCGGTGGCCAACACGATCAAAAGCGACCGGATCGAAGATTACGCCGGCCTGTATAAAAGGGAGCCTTTGCTGGCCATTGTTTTAACTGTTTCTCTTTTATCTTTGGCCGGAATCCCGCCCTTGGCCGGGTTTTTGGCGAAATTTTTTATCCTGGCCTCGGCCGTGGAAGCTAAATATGTCCTTCTCGCCGTGGCCGTTGTGCTTAACAGTGTCATTGCGCTTTATTATTACGCAAAAATTATTAAAGTCATGTTCCTTGATGAGCCGAAACCATTGATGGTTGCGCCTACTGACTTTTCTAAAAATGATGGTAGTCAGTGCTGGCCTTTGGCCTGTCGAACAGTTGCCGTTCAACTAGTATTAATGGGTACCTTGATCGCCAATCTCTTCCTCGGCCTTTGGCCGCATCCGATTATAGGGTGGTTGACAAATCTTTTGCATTTGGGGTGAAAATTCCGTTGGCCGGAAAAATAATTATGTTATAATACGCTCCGTTTTAGAATTAACACAATTTAAAGACAGGGGAGGGGTATCGATGAGAGGTCTAAAAATTTTTTTGGTGGGAATATCCGTTTGTTTATTAGCCCTCGCCGCGCCTGTTTTTGCGGCGAGCGAAGCGAGTGTTGCGAGCGTAGCGAGCACAGCGAGCACCTATCAGATTGATCCGGCGCATTCTTCGATAGGCTTTTCGGTGAAACATCTGATGGTCAGTACGACACCGGGGAATTTCACCGATTTCTCCGGCACCATTAATTTTGATAAAGAAACGGCCGCCGAATCTTCTATCGAGGTCGCCATCAAGTCGGCCAGCATTAACACGAACCTTCCTAAACGCGATGACCATTTGCGTAGCGCCGATTTTTTCGACGCGGAAAAATATCCGGAGATTACTTTTAAAAGTATAAAAATCACCGGAGAGAGCGGGAATTATACGATAACCGCTGAGTTGACCATGCACGGTGTCTCCAAAGAAATATCCGTCCCGGTCAGCATTGCCGGACCCGTCACCAGTCCTTTTGGGGATGAGGTCATCGGGATTTCTGGGGAATTTGCCTTGAACCGCCAGGATTACGGGGTTAAGTGGAATAAAACCATGGATGCCGGCGGGGTGGTGGTCAGCGATGAGGTGAAAGTCACTGTCAACATCGAGGCTCATAAGAAATAAAGGAGATTTATTCATGAAGACTTATGCGTACGGTTTCCCGCGGCTCGGGCGAAATCGGGAATACAAGAAAACGATTGAGAGTTTCTGGAAAAATGAAATTTCCGAACAGCAACTTAAAGAAGCGTTAGACAAGCTGCAAGGGCAGATGCTCGTCACTTACGAGCAGGCCGTCGACAAGTTCCCTGTTGGGGAGATCACCGGGTATGACCTGATGTTCGACACCGCGATTATGCTCGGGGTTTACAAACCCAAAGACGCAAAGGCTTATTACGAATTATGCCGTGGCAAAGAGGCCCTGGAAATGACCAAATGGTTTAACACCAACTACCATTATTTGGTTCCTGATTTTTCGGTTCTCAAAAATATCGATTTTAAATTACGCTGGAATAAGCCTCAAGAATACGCCCGGAAATTCGGCAAGGGTATCCCAGCGCTGATTGGACCGTTCACGTTCTTGAAGCTTTGTAAGGGCGTTAAGAAAAATCAATTCGCCCAATCTCTGACGGATTTGGCAGAGGTCTATAAAGAGATCATTGGAAATTTCACCGAAGTCCACATCGAAGAGCCGGCTTTTGTCATGGAGCTTTCCGCTGACGATATCAAGGCCAGTATGAAGGCCTACGCCATCCTCGGGACAACCAGGTGCCGCAAAAATCTCATCACCTATTACGACAGCGTTGATTTTTTAAAAGAGCTTTACACCCTTCCGGTGGACGCTATCGGCCTGGACTTTGTGCATGGGGAGGGCAACCTCGAAGCGATTAAGAAAATTGGTTTTCCGAAGAATAAAACCCTTATTGCCGGACTTGTGGATGGCCGGAATGTCTGGAAGACGGATATCCGCAAGGCGGTTGGGATTTTAAAAACTTTGGCCTCTAAGACATCTTCACTTGTCGTTTCCAACGCCGCGCCGCTTTATCATCTGCCGATCAGTTTGGAGGGTGAAAAATTAGCCCCGGCTTTGTTGGCACGCTTATCGTTCGCCGAGGAGAAACTCAGAGAGATTGGACAGGTGGTTAAATCTTATCAGACCGGACATGATCCCGCTGAATCTGGTTCGTCCGATTTTGGAAAAAATCTCGCTGTTCAGGCGCGGGTGAAAAAGTTAGGCAAAAAGGATTTTGTCAAGGCCACTGCCTATGCCAACCGCATAAAATTACACGCAAAAGTTTTGAACCTGCCGCTTTTCCCAACGACAACGATCGGCAGTTTCCCGCAGACGGCCGAGGTCCGCGAGGCCAGGGCCGATTTCCGCGCGGGGCGCATCACGGAAGAACAGTATAAGACATTCGTCCGCGGCAAAATCAAAGAATTAATCCGGTGGCAGGAGGAAATGGGGTTTGATGTCCTGGTGCACGGTGAATTTGAACGCACGGATATGGTGGAGTTTTTCGCTGAGAAATTGGAAGGCATCACCACCACCGCCAAGGGGTGGATTATTTCTTACGGGACGCGGGTTTACCGGCCGCCGATCATTTTCGGCGACGTATTTCGTGCCGAGCCCATGACCGTGGATGAAATCACGTATGCGCAGAGTTTAACGCAAAAACCCGTCAAGGGGATGCTCACCGGCCCGGTGACGATCATCGCGTGGAGCTTTGTCCGCGAGGATATCCCCATCGCACAGGTGGCTTATCAGCTGGGGCTGGCGCTTCAGGATGAAATCCGCGATTACGAAAAGGCGGGCATCAAGGTCGCGCAAATAGACGAGCCGGCGATTCGCGAGAAGGCCCCGATCAAACGCAAGAACTGGAAAGGGTATTTCGATTGGGCGATTAAATCTTTTCGCCTGGCGACCAACACCAGCCCCGAGACGCAGATCCATACGCATATGTGCTATTCGGAATTCGGCGAGATCGTCAAACAGATCGATGATATGGATTTTGATGTTATCTCCATCGAAACCACCCGTAGCCGAGGGGACATTATCGGGAGCTTTGAGAAGGTCAATTTCAAGCGTCAAATCGGTCTGGGCGTCTGGGATATCCATTCCCCGGCCGTGCCTAAGGTTGGCGATATGCGTGCAATCGTCAAGCGCGCTTTGAAGGTTATCCCGAAACAGAATTTTTGGATCAACCCCGACTGCGGTTTAAAGACCAGGAATTGGGAGGAGACAAAGGCGTCGTTAAAAAATTTAATCCTTTTAACGCACGACCTTCGTCAAGGAACGGGGAAAGTAAGCACGTCCTTAAAACGGAAGACAAGTTCATAGCTGTCTAAAAATAGTTTGCCTAGGCGTCGTTATTCCGTAAATTTAGGAAACGGCGCCTTTTGTTTTAGATGTGTCGGTAGTATAATGGGCCCGCGCAAAAGGGATTAAGGGATGAAACGTTTATTGAGCATTTTGGGAATCGTTGTCACGGTCACGTTGGGCCTATGCCCGCCTGTTTTTGCCGACGAGAAGATAAAAATAGTGGTGACGATTCCGCCCTTGGCGGATTTCGTCGAACACATCGGAAAAGACAAGGTGGGTGTCACTGTGATGATCCCCACCCGCGCGGAACCACACACTTATGAGCCCACCCCGCAGCAGATCAAAGAAGTCAGTCAAGCCAAACTGTATGTCAAAGTCGGTACGGCCATTGAATTTGAATTGTTCTGGTTAAATAAAATTTTGTCTTCGAATATCCCCCTCTGTGACAGTTCCGCAGGGATATATTTCTTGACATTAGATGAGGATGTAAATTCTAAAGAGCATGTTCTGGATTGTATGAAAGCCGCAAGGGAGGAAGCGTTAGCGAAGGAATTATTAAAACCACTCTCTCAGAGATCCGTTGCGGCCAGATCACCCAATTTGAGACGCGATATTTCTCATGGGGATCCGCATATCTGGTTATCGGTTAGTAACGCCATCCAGATGGTTAACAATATTAAAAAAGCCCTTATGTCCATTGATGCCGGTAATGCTATTTTTTATTCTCAAAATGCAGAGAAGTATTTATCAGAGTTACAAGTGTTACGTGAGGAATTAAAGAAGGATTTAGAGTTTTATATTGGTAAATCCTTTTTGACCGTTCACCCCGAGTGGGGATATTTTGCCAGAGAGTATCAGTTGGAACAAATTTCTATTGAGGCACAAGGCAAAGAACCTACGGCCGATGGCCTGGCGAAGCTTATCGCCGATGCGGACGCGAAAAACGTTAAGATGGTTTTGGCCGCCCCGCAGTTCAGCCGTAAATCCGCCGATATCATCGCCCGGGAAATCGGCGCTAAGGTCATCATGGCTGACGCGCTTTCCAGAAACTATATTGAGAATTTAAGGTCACTAAAAAAGAAAATGATCGAAGTTTGGGAACAATGACGCAACGACAACCCATGGTTGAACTCAAAGGGGTGGGCGTCACCATCGACGGCCAACCGGTCCTTGAGGATGTTAACCTCATCGTCAGAGAGGGAGATTTCTTGGGAATCATCGGTCCCAACGGAGGCGGGAAAACGACCCTTTTAAAAGTGATCATTGGGCTGCTGAAACCCGAGCAAGGGAGTGTTACTGTGGCGGGCCGTTTGCCCCAAGAGGCCCGTGGTTTGATTGGGTATGTTCCGCAGTTCAGTTTGTTCGATAAGGAGTTTCCCATCAGCGTCTGGGAAGTCGTATTGTTGGGGCGGTTGTCTCAGGTCGGACGTTTTTCTCGGTTCAGCGCCAAGGATTTTCAGATGGCCCAAGACGCCTTAAAGACAGTTGAGTTGTCTCATTTAAAGGATAAACAAATCGGTCAACTTTCCGGCGGGCAACGCCAGCGCGTCTTTATTGCCCGGGCGTTAGCGCAAAATCCGCAGCTATTAATCCTTGATGAACCCACCGCGAGCGTCGATAAACCCATGCAGACAGGACTCTATGAGCTTTTGGAACGATTTAAAAAAGACCGGACGATTATTTTGGTTTCCCATGATATCGGAGCGGTTTCAAGTTTCGTTAATAAGATCGCCTGTTTGAATCGTAAGATTTTTTACCATGACTCGCCGGAAATATCCGCTCAACATCTGGAAGAAGTTTATGGCTGTCCGGTGGATTTGATTGCCCACGGAGTTCCCCATCGAGTTTTAAAGGAGCACAAGCATCATGATTGAGGCCTTACAATTCGAATTTATGCGTAACGCCATCATGGCTGCCGTTTTAGCGAGCATCGGTTGCGGTCTGATCGGGGTGTACATTGTTCTGAAACGAATGCTCTCGTTAAGCGGCGGGATCGCGCATGCGGCCTTTGGCGGAATTGGTTTAGGATATTTTTTAGGTATTAACCCTCTGTGGACGGTCCTTCCCTTTAGTGTTATCTCGGCGGTGGGCATAGGGCTAGTCAGCCGTAAAAGTAAATTGCCGGAGGACACGGCCATCGGGATTTTTTGGGCGATGGGCATGGCGACAGGGCTCATTTTTATCGGTTTGACGCCGGGGTATGCGCCCGATTTGTTTGGTTATCTATTTGGGAATATTTTAATGGTGACGCGACAGGATTTAATGTTGATGTTTATTCTCGATGTGTTGATGGTGGGGTTAGTCATTCTCATATATCAGGATCTGTTGAGTTTTTCTTTTGATGAAGAATTTGCGCGCGTCAGCGGTGTGCCGGTAACGGTGTTGTATTACACCTTGCTTTGCCTGGTCGCGTTGTCCGTTGTGATGCTGATTAAGATCGTTGGGACTATTTTAGTGATTGCCTTAATGACCCTTCCGGTGGCTATTGCTAAACAGCACACTTATAGTCTTAAATGGATGATGTATTTTTCGGTTTTGATCGGAATTGTGTTCACGTTATTGGGAGTATTCCTGGCGTACCGTTTGAACTTGCCTACGGGGGCAACGATCATTTTGACCATGGGTTTGGGGTTTATCGTTTCTTCTTTGCTAAAGATGGTTATAAGAAGAAAACCGTAACCTCCTAAGCTTAAGGCGTCCTGATCTGTCTTGTTCTGTCCTGAAATGGGAGCCTGTGGAGGATTTACAACATTGATGTGGTTGTTAGACATCATCCAAACCGGTTGGATATGCCTAAGGAATTAAGCCTATTTGAACCATGGGGTTAGGAAATGGCCGGGGGAGTGGCATATTTTTTGCTATTTTAAGAATTGGTTCTACAGCGTATGATTTTACAACAAGGAGAATGCCTCTCCTTATAACCCCAGGGTAGGTCTCAAACGAGGCCTACCTATTTTTTTGAGGGGGCGCTCATTCCTGCGTTTATTTATCTCAAATTTTGGCTGATGAAATGATTGGTCGGATCCAACTCTTTCTTGGATAATCGGTTTTATTCTTCAATACGTTCATAAATAAATTGATAAACAAATAAAAATTCTTGACATAATTTATTTGTCCAGATATACTCGACCACTTTGATTTTTAATTTTGCCCCTGTAGCTCAGCCGGTAGAGCACGTCCTTGGTAAGGACGAGGTCACCGGTTCAAGACCGGTCGGGGGCTTTGAAAAATAACGATATCAGATGCGATGAGAGAGAATATACAATTTGAATGCACCGAGTGTAAGCGTGTCAATTACAACAGCACGAAAGATAAAAAGAAAAAACCCGAACGTATTGAGCTCGCGAAGTATTGCCGTTTCTGCCGTCGACATACCCCACACAAGGAAATGAAAAAATAACATTTGATAGGCCTGTAGCTCTAATTGGTAGAGCGACGGTCTCCAAAACCGAAGGTTGCAGGTTCGAGTCCTGCCAGGCCTGTAGCCGACGATACCCTGTTGAGGGGTGGTAAGATAAAATGATTGCCAAAGTCAAAAATTTTGTTATGGAAGTCACCGTGGAGTTAAAGAAAGTCTCCTGGCCGACAAAACGGGATCTGGTCGACGCGACTTGGCTCATTATTGTTAGTTCCGTAATTTTAGGTGTCTTTATTGGGGCCACAGATTTTGTTCTTTCAAAAATATTAGGGTTGATTATTCGATGATGAAGTGGTACGTGGTACATACCCAAACCGGCTCGGAAGAGCGCGCCAAGGTCGGCTTGGAAAAGCGGATGGCGACAACAAGCCTAAAAGATTATATCGGTGAAATTGTCGTCCCTACCGAGCAGGTCTCAGAGATTCGCGGCGGTAAGAAGAAAGTTTCCTCCCGTAAGTTTTTTCCCGGTTATATCATCATTAAGATGGAGATGAACAAAGACAGCTGGTACTTGGTCAAAAGTACTCCAGGCATTACTAGCTTTATTGGCCCCGGTAAGCAACCGATTTCTCTGACCGAAGAGGAAGTCAATACCATTCTGAAGCGAACCCAAGAAACGGAATCAAAACCCACTCCAAAGATTATTTTTGACATAGGCGAGGCGATTCGCATTGCCAATGGTCCTTTTGCTAATTTTAATGGGACGGTTATGGAGGTTCATCCTGAGCGCGGGAAGTTAAAGGTAAGTGTGTCGATTTTTGGTCGTTCCACACTTGTTGAATTGGAATATTGGCAAGTTGAAAAAATTTAGGGGATTTTCCTATGGCTAAAGAAATGATTGCCCAAATTAAATTGTATGTTGCCGCCGGACAGGCCAACCCGGCCCCGCCCGTTGGTCCGGCTTTGGGTCAGCATGGTGTCAACATTATGATGTTTTGTAAACAGTTTAATGAAAAGACCAAAGGCAGAGAGGGCTTGACATTGCCGGCGATCATATCCATCTATAAGGATAAATCTTTTGACTTCATTATCAAGTCGCCGCCCAGCACCGTTTTGATCAAGAAGGCGGCGAATTTAGCCAAGGCCTCCGGGACAGCCGGGAAAGAGAAAATTGCCTCATTGACGCTTGCCCAGGTCACGGAAATTGCAAAGCAAAAAATGGAAGATTTGAATACCGCCAGTATCGAGAAGGCAGTTCAAAGCATTAAAGGAACGGCCCGCAGCATGGGCATTGAGGTAACAGGATAAATGGTCCGTTTATCGAAAAGAATGAAGACAATACGCGGCGCACTGGATGAAAAAAAAGTTTATTCTCTGTGCGATGCCCTCGCCCAATTAGCCAACCTGCCTAAAACCAAATTTGACGAAACCGTTGAATTGCATTTCAAACTTAACGTCGACCTTGCGAAAAGCGACCAATCCATCCGCGGGACGGTGATTTTACCCCACGGGCTTGGTAAGAAGGTCCGGATTGCCGTTTTTGCGAAAGGAACACCCGCTGCAAAAGCGGAGGAGATGAAGGCCGATTACGTCGGCGCAGAAGATCTCATCGAAAAAGTCATGGGGGGCTTCCTTGATTTTGATTGCGCGATTGCCACCCCAGACATGATGCGCGATTTAAGCAAATTAGGAAAAATTCTCGGCCCCCGCGGGCTTATGCCAAGTCCAAAGGCCGGAACAGTCACTACAGATATAGAGAAGGCCATTAAAGATGTTAAGGCGGGAAAGATTGAATTTAAAACCGATAAGCAGGGTGGCATCCACGTCGGTATTGGGAAACGCTCTTTCGCTGTTGATCAATTGGTGGGAAATGCCAACCATCTTTTGGATGCGGTTGTGCAGGCCAAGCCCGCTGCCATTAAAGGCGATTTGATTAAGAGCTTATTCCTCTCCTCCACGATGGGGCCCGGTTTAAGGATTGCGTTATGAAAAAAGTTGGACAGATAGTCCGAGAAAATTTTGTCAGTCAGATTAAAAATAATATTGCCAAGCGCAACAACACCTTTGTTGTCAGCTGTCCGTCGCTTTCGGGAGCGAAAATGAATGATTTGCGTAAGTCTTTAAGTAAAGTTGGCGCCTCTTTGCATGTCTCCCGCAACAGCCTCGCCCAAAGAGCCTTAAATGATGGTAGCCTTAATAAAATTTCAGAGAGTCTTGAGAAACAGACCGGTTTTATATGGAGTGACGCGGACTGCATTGAGATTTCCAAAGCCATTGTTAAATTAGGGAAGGATTTTGAGGGGTTTAAAGTTTACGGGGGCGTTTGGGAAGGTAAGCCTTTGCAGGGTGAGGATGTCAAGCGCCTTGCGGATTTGCCCTCCCGCACCGTTTTATTAACGATGCTGGTGACATCTTTGCAATCACCGTTATCCCGCTTGGCCGGGGTTTTAAACGCCAAGACCAGAGACTTAGTATCCATTTTGAAACAATTGAGTGAAAAAAAGGTCAAATGACGACCCGACTTACGGACCAGAGTGAACGTAAGTCGGAGTCGGAATTTGACCCCACACCCAGCTTGTGTTACGGTTATATTCTCAAGAAGAAAGATAGTTCAGAGTTATATTATGGATATACCAATGATATTAAACGCCGAGTTGCAGAGCATAACCAGAGACAAGAATGGGAGCTTGTTTATTTTGAGGCTTATAAATCAGAAACAGATGCAAGGAATCGAGAGAGAAGGTTAAAACAATATGCCCAAGCTTTAACAGGATTAAAAGAACGTTTGAGATATTCCTTAACGTAAAGCTGGGTGTGGGGTTTAATTCGCACAACAACTTATGTTCGTCCTGCGGACTCCATAAGTTGTGTGCTCATTAAAGGAGGAAAATAAAATGTCCGAAACAACCGTTCAATTATCACCAAAATTAGAGGAGGTCATGAAGACCATCGAAGGTCTGACCGCTCTGGAGTTATCCGATTTAGTCAAAGGTTTGGAGTCCAAATTTGGGGTGACCGCCGCGGCCCCCATGATGGCCGGGCCGATGATGATGCCTGGAGCCGTTGCCGGTGGCGCTGCCGCCGCTCCTGCCGAGGAGAAAACATCTTTTGATGTCGTCCTCCAAGAGGCCGGGGCCAACAAGATCAATGTTATTAAGGAAGTCCGAGCGGCCACCAATTTAGGCTTAAAAGAAGCCAAGGATTTGGTTGAAGGTGCCCCGAAGACGGTTAAAGAAGGGGCCACCAAAGAAGAGGCCGAGGATTTAAAGAAAAAGCTCGAGGCCGTTGGCGCCAAAGTCGTCCTGAAATAAGAATTCAGTTGAAGAGTTTTTTAACCCATAAACCCAAATAAGGGGATTTATGAAGAATATCAAAATTAAAAATTTCAGTAAGTTCCAGGATAATTTTGAATTACCCGGTTTACTGGATCTTCAGCTTGATTCCTATGAGAAATTTTTGCAAAGGGATATCCTGCAGGAAAAAAGAACCGACCAGGGCTTAGAAGAGGTGTTTCGCGAAACTTTTCCTCTGGAAAGCTACGATGGTCAAATTCGGCTGGAATACATCAGCTATAATTTCGGCAAGGAAAAATATTCCTGTGTCGAGTGTCAGCGGCGCGGCATGACCTATTCGGCCCCGTTGAAGGTGAAATTAAGACTTATTTCTCCGCACGATATTAAGGAGCAGGAAGTTTATTTCGGCGATTTTCCGCTCATGACGGAGACGGGTTCTTTTATTATTAATGGTGATGAGCGGGTGGTTGTCTCTCAACTGCAACGCCCCCCGGGTGTTTCCTTTGAAGAGGAGTTGCACCCCACGGGTAAAAGTATTTATCACGGGCGTATCATTCCCTCCCGCGGCGCGTGGTTTGAAATCAAATATGATTTAAATGATGTCCTTTTAGCCTATGTGGACAGACGGAGAAATTTTCCGGCGACGCAGATTTTAAGAATCATGGGTCTTTCCAGCAATGAGGATATCGCCCAGGTCTTAGGCGCTGATGTCGAGAAATTAAAAAATACTTTAGAGCGTGATCATACCAAATCCAAGCAAGAGGCTTTGTTAGATTTCTATCGCAAGATGCGTCCGACCGAACCGGCAACTGAAGAAATGGCGGACAATTTATTTTTCCGGTTGTTTTTTGATCCCAAACGCTATGATCTGACTAAGGTCGGCCGGCACATCATCAACCGGAAATTAAATATCAACGTCCCCCTAGAAAACAAAATCTTGGATTTAACGACCGTTGTCGAGGTCATCCGTTATTTGTTTGGCTTGCGCGAAGGGCGCGGTGAGACGGATGATATCGACCATCTCGGAAACAGACGAGTCAAGACCGTCGGGGAACTTATTCAGAACCAGGTGCGTATCGGAATTGCCCGCCTGGAACGTTCCATTAAAGAGCGTTTGGTGGTCATGAGCAATTTTGAGAATTTAACCGTCCATCACCTGATTAACTCTCGACTTTTTTCTAACCAGATCCATGATTTCTTCGGACGCAGCCAGTTGTCGCAGTTCATGGATATGGTCAATCCTTTAGCGGAGATGACTCATAAACGGCGTTTGAGCGCGCTCGGACCCGGCGGTCTTTCGCGGGAACGGGCCGGTTTTGAGGTCCGTGACGTCCATCCGACGCATTACGGTCGTGTTTGCCCTATCGAGACCCCTGAAGGTCCAAACATCGGTTTGATCGCGTCGTTAACAACTTGTGCCCGTGTCAATGATCTGGGTTTCATTGAGACGCCGTACCGCAAAGTGGTTGATGGCAAGGTCACCAAGAAGATTGAATTTTTAACGGCGGATATTGATCAGAACAAGCATATTGCCCAGGCCAACACCGTTATAGACAAAGATGGCACTATCTTAGATAAGGAAGCCTCCTGCCGCTATAAAACAGATTTCCCGCGAGTGAAACCGGATAAGGTCGAGTATATGGACGTTTCTCCAAAACAGTTAGTTTCGGTGGCTGCGGCCCTTATTCCATTTTTAGAGCATGATGACGCCAACCGCGCGCTCATGGGGTCCAACATGCAGCGCCAGGCCGTGCCTTTGATGACCCCCGAAGTCCCTTATGTCGGTACGGGCATGGAGGGAAAATTAGCGAAAGATTCCGGTGTGGTGGTGGTCGCGAAGAATTCCGGGAAAGTGACAAAAGCCGACGCCCAGGAAGTGGTTGTCGGGGACGCCGTTTACCCGTTAAGAAGTTTTCAGCGGACCAACGCGAACACCTGTGTTGTGCAAAGGCCCTTGGTTCAGCCCGGGGATCAAGTGGAGGCCGGTGAAGTGATTGCCGACGGGATTGCCACCGCGAATGGCAAAATTGCCATGGGACGAAACGTTTTGGTGGCGTTTATGCCGTGGCGCGGATATAACTTCGAAGACGCGATTTTGATCAGCGAAAAGGTCGTCCGCGAGGATAAGTTTACGTCCATTCATGTGGAAAAGTTTGAGGTGGAAGCCCGCGAGACCCGTTTGGGCAATGAAGAGATCACGCGGGATATCCCCAACGTCGGTGAGGAGGCTTTAAAGGACTTAAACGAGGACGGGGTCGTCCGCATTGGGGCCGAGGTGAAGGCCGGGGATATCCTGGTCGGTAAAGTAACTCCCAAAAGTGAAAAGGAACTTTCGCCTGAAGAGCGTTTGCTCAGAGCCATCTTTGGAGAAAAAGCGGCCGATATCCGGGACACGTCTTTGACGTTGCCTCCCGGCGTGGAAGGGGTCGTTGTCAATGTCGAGGTTTTTCAGCGTAGCGAGCGCGGCCGTAAGTCCAAAGAGGACAAATCCAAGGAGATGCAGGCGTTAAAGAAGATCCGGGAATATTACAAACAGGAAATTGATTTCATCGAACAAGAAAAAGAGAAAAAGCTCTGCAAAATCCTTGGCATCGACAAGAATAAGCTGGATAAGATGTCAACCAGCGAAATCACGGCGGATGAGTCGGCCAACGAGTTGCTTAATTTTTTTAATGACAAGATTAAAGAATTAACTGAAGAAGAGGCCCAGGAAGTTGAAAGGGTCAAGCGCGGCGATGAGTTGCCCACCGGCGTTTTAAAAAGGGTGGTCGTGTATGTGGCCACTAAAAGAAAACTTTCCGAAGGCGACAAGATGGCCGGCCGCCATGGCAACAAGGGAGTCGTGGCCAAGATCCTTCCCGTGGAGGATCTGCCGTTTTTGGCGGATGGGACGCCGGTTGAAATTGTTTTAAATCCTTTAGGTGTTCCGTCGCGTATGAATGTCGGCCAGCTTTTGGAAACTCAATTGGGCTGGGCTATGCACGCGTTAGGTTACCATGCCGAGACGCCGGTTTTTAACGGGGCCAATGAAAAGGAAATTCGCGCTCTCCTGAGAGAGGCGGGTTTGCCGGAGGATGGAAAGACCACGGTTTTTGACGGCCATACCGGAGAGCCTTTTGACCAGAAGGTGACCGTCGGTTACATTTATATGTTGAAATTGATTCACCTGGTTGATGAGAAAATTCATGCCCGTTCCATCGGGCCGTATTCTTTGGTCACCCAGCAACCCCTGGGAGGTAAGGCTCATTTTGGCGGACAGAGATTTGGGGAAATGGAAGTCTGGGCATTGGAGGCGTACGGCGCGGCTTACACGCTTCAGGAGATGCTCACGGTGAAAAGCGATGACGTCGCCGGACGCAGTCGTATTTACGAGGCCATCGTCAAGGGTGAACAGAAATTGTGTCCCGGGGTTCCGGAATCCTTTAATGTCTTGATGAAAGAGCTGCAGGGGTTGTGTTTGGATATCCGCGCTGAAAAAGATAAGGTGCCTGAAGAAAGGGCCGAGAGCATAAAAGAGAAGGACAAAGATAAGGAGAAGCAAAAGTAAAATGGAAAACGAATTTAAGGGATACGATCGGATTACCATTAAGATTGCTTCACCGCAGGTTATTCGTTCCTGGTCGCACGGCGAGGTCAGGAAAGCGGAAACGCTCAATTACCGCACGCTTAAACCCGAAAAGGACGGCCTGTTTTGTGAGAAGGTTTTTGGACCCGTGCGCGACTGGGAATGTAATTGCGGCAAGTACCGCGGCATTAAATTTAAAGGGATTACCTGCGACCGTTGCGGGGTTTTGGTGACCCGTTCTTCTATCCGTCGGGAACGCATGGGGCATATCGAGCTCGCTTGTCCGGTCACGCATATCTGGTTTTTCAAGTCCGTCCCTAGCCGCCTATCCGCCCTTTTGCAAATGTCTTTAAGAGACCTCGAAAAAGTTATTTACTACGAAGAATATGTCATCCTCGATCCTGGTGATACCCCGCTTAAGAAAAAAGAATTTATCAATGAAGAGAAATTCCAGGAGTGTTTAATTAAATACGGCGGGGCCTTCAAGGCCAAGATCGGGGCCGATGCCATTCGTGATTTATTAAGAGAAATCGACCTGGACAGCCTTTGTAAAAAGCTCCACAAGGAACTCGCCTTGGCCAACCCTGCCGGGACCAACGCCAAGAAGATCGCTAAGACGTTAAAGATATGCGAGGACTTCCGCGGCTCGGGCAATTTAGCGGAATGGATGGTTTTAGAGGTGTTACCGGTCATCCCGCCGGACTTGCGTCCGCTTGTTCCGCTCGAAGGGGGACGCTTTGCCACATCGGATTTAAATGATTTGTATCGCCGCGTGATCAACCGCAACAACCGTTTAAAAAAATTAATCGACCTTAAAGCGCCGGAGATTATTATCCGTAATGAGAAGCGCATGCTGCAGGAAGCGGTGGATGCCCTTTTTGATAACGGCCGTCACGGCCGCCCGGTGTTAGGTTCCGGGAATCGTCCGTTAAAATCTCTTTCCGATATGCTAAAAGGAAAACAAGGGCGCTTTCGTATGAACCTCTTGGGTAAACGCGTCGATTATTCCGGCCGTTCGGTTATTGTCGTCGGGCCAGACCTTAAGCTTTATCAATGCGGGCTGCCCAAGAAGATGGCCCTGGAACTATTTGAACCGTTTATTATCCGGAAACTTCGAGAAAAAGGATTTGTGCATACCATCAAAGGCGCCAAGCGCATGGTCGAGCGCGCCAAGATTGAGGTCTGGGACATTCTCGATGAGGTCATCAAAGATCATCCCATTATGCTTAACCGCGCGCCGACGCTGCACCGTTTGAGTATCCAGGCCTTTCAGCCGATCTTAGTGGAAGGCAAGGCCATTAAGTTGCATCCTTTGGTTTGTTCCGCCTTTAACGCCGATTTCGATGGAGACCAGATGGCCGTTCATATCCCGTTGTCCCTCGAGGCGCAGATAGAGTGCCGCCTGGAACTGTTGTCGATTAACAATATTTTCTCCCCAGCTGACGGGCGTCCGATCCTTTCTCCCACACAGGATGTTATCTTAGGACTTTATTATTTGACGAAGGATAAAATCAACGGTAAAGGGGAAGGCCGGTCTTTTGTCAACGCCCAGGAAGTGCTTATCGCTTACAATGACGGACTCGTTGATTTGCATAGCCGCATTAAGGTGAAGGTCGATCATGTTTGGGGGGATGAAAAACCGTCGCTGGTAATCTCGCAAAACCAGGTGATCGAGCTCGATGACCAGGTCCGCGCGGAGAAAGACAAGAAGAAAGCGGGTGCACAGAAAGAGGGGTACAAGCCGAAGTTGACGATAGAAACCACTGTCGGGCGGATTATGTTTAACGAGCTTTTGCCTGAAGGTTTCGGTTATGTTAATAAAACGTTGGACAAAAAGCAGACCGGGACTGTCATCTCGGACTGTTTTAAATATTTCGGGCAGCACCGGACGGTCATTCTCTTGGATGATGTCAAGGATCTGGGATTTAAATACGCCACACTCGCCGGGATTTCCATCAGTCTTTCCGATCTGGTCGTTCCCAGTCAGAAAGAAGAAATTATCAAAAACGCCAAACAGGATGTTGCCAAAGTGGAGGACCAGTATCGCAAGGGGATTATCACCGGCCGCGAGCGGTACAACAAAATTATCGATATTTGGACGCACACAACCGAGACGCTTTCGGATCTGGTATTTAGAGACATGGACCCGTTTAATCCGGTGTTCATCATGTCTCACTCGGGTGCGCGCGGTAACCGTCTGCAGATTCGCCAGCTCTCCGGAATGCGGGGACTCATGGCCAAGCCATCGGGTGAGATTATTGAAAATCCCATTACCGCCAGTTTCCGTGAGGGGTTGACCGTTTTGGAATATTTTATTTCGACGCACGGGGCACGTAAGGGTTTGGCTGATACGGCGTTGAAAACAGCGGATGCCGGGTATTTGACCCGCCGCTTGGTGGACGTCGCCCAAGAGGTGGTCATTTCCGAACCAGACTGCCAGACGCTTAACGGGATTACCGTCGCCGCCATTGTCGAAGGCGATGAAGTGGTCGTGCCTTTGAAGGAAAGGATCGTCGGGCGCGTGGCTTTGGACAATATTGTCGACGTCATTACCGATCAACAGATTGTTGAGGCCGGGGATGTCATTACGGAAGAGAAAGCGGAGGTCATTGAGCAACTGGGGATCGAAAAGGTCCGTATCCGCAGCGTTTTGACCTGTGAGGCCGACCGCGGCGTCTGTATCAGATGTTACGGGCGTAATCTTGCAACCCAGAGGCTCGTTGAGATCGGTGAAGCCGTTGGGATTATTGCCGCCCAGAGTATCGGTGAGCCTGGGACGCAGTTGACGATGAGAACGTTTCATATCGGTGGGACTGCCTCGCGTATCGTTGAGCAATCCTACGTGCGTTCAAAGAATAAAGGTATCGTGAAGTATCATCGTCTGCGGGTCGTACAAAAAGGGAAAGAATTTATCGTCCTTAACCGCAACGGGTCCATCAGTATTAACGATGAACTCGGGCGCGAATTTGAACGCCACCAGCTTCCGCAGGGGTCCGTTATCAGTGTTGCCGACAACAATCAAGTTGAAAAGGGCGTGATCTTTGTCACCTGGGACCCGTACACCGTTCCGATCATCACGGAGGTCAAAGGGATCGTCAATTACGAAGATATTAAAGAAGATGTCACCATCCAGGAAGAGCAGAATCCGGTGACGGGCGTTGTCGAACGTGTCGTTGTTGAGCATAAACAGGAATTTCATCCGCAAATTATCGTTACCGACGATAAGAAGGAAGTGATGGGGATTTATTCGATCCCCGTCGGAGCGCATATTTTGGTAAAAGACAAACAGGTGATTGAGGGCGGTGAATTGTTAGCCAAGATCCCGCGCGGTGTAGGAAAGACCAGGGATATCACGGGTGGTCTCCCTCGCGTGGCGGAACTTTTTGAGGCCCGTCGTCCGAAAGACCCCGCCGTCATCAGTGAGATCGACGGGTTTGCGGAATTCGGCGAAGATAAAAAGGGACATCGAAAAATTGTTGTGAAAAGTCAGACGGGCATGGTCAAGGAATATACGTTGCCGCACGGTAAGCATCCCAATATTTATAAAGGCGACCGCGTGTTCGCCGGTCAGCAGTTGACCGACGGTCCCGTTGTTCCCCAGGATATCTTGCGCGTCTGCGGCGACAAGGTTTTACAGGAATATTTGTTGAACGAAGTTCAGGAGGTTTATCGTCTGCAGGGTGTGCGTATTAACGACAAGCATATTGAGCTTATTATTTCGCAGATGCTAAAGAAAGTAAAAATCGACGATTCTGGAGATACCGAGTTTCTCATCGGTCAGCAGGTCGACAGGGTCACTTTCAAAAAGGCCAATCAGGAAGTCCTGAAGAAGAAGGGCAAACCCGCGCAGGCCACCCCGCAGTTGTTGGGGATCACGAAAGTTTCGCTCACGACGGAAAGTTTTATTTCCGCGGCGAGTTTCCAGGAAACAACAAGGGTCTTGACAGAGGCGGCCGCTTCAGGTAAAACAGACTACCTTCGCGGCCTAAAAGAGAACGTTATCGTCGGTCATTTGATTCCCGCCGGGACAGGGGCCCAGGAGTACAAAGTTATCGAAATGGAGAAATATGCCGACCATACAGCAGCTCATCCGCAAGAGGCGCGAGCGGAAAATAAAACGCAGTAAATCGCCGGCCCTCACCAGCTGTCCGCAAAGACGCGGCGTTTGTTTGCAGGTGCGGACCATGACGCCGAAGAAACCGAACTCGGCGTTGCGCAAGATTGCGAGAGTTAGATTATCTAATAAAAATGAAGTGACCGCCTACATCCCGGGCGAGGGTCATAATCTCCAGGAGCATTCGATCGTTTTGGTGCGCGGCGGACGCGTTAAAGATTTGCCGGGCGTCCGTTATCACATCGTGCGCGGGACACTGGATACCGCGGGCGTAAAAAATCGTAAGCAATCCAGATCCAAATACGGG